>Ga0079224_100005717_pt1 | contig 16380 bp, 15 predicted proteins | sample Stecom2015_FD_80414 | JGI IMG/M metagenome (GOLD analysis project Ga0079224, IMG submission 80414) | Agricultural soil microbial communities from Utah to study Nitrogen management - Steer compost 2015 | ecosystem: Environmental > Terrestrial > Soil > Agricultural land | place: USA: Utah... | reverse complement strand
TGTCAGCGGAAGCACGCCAGTTGGAGAATCATTCCCTGCATACGCCTTGTAATTCCGTTCAACATGTCAAAGCAGGGCTACATCCCCAACTTCCAGTTTCTCCTGATCAGGCTCTAATTTTCTCAAACTATTGCCATTTTCCTTATCAAACAAATGAATCGCACTCGAGTCGACAGAAAATTGCACTTCCTCGCCGATTTCCGCTTGAAAATCTTGTTTGGCAAAAAGCTGCAAGCGTTTTCCGAAAACATTTGCATGGATAATCTTGGAGTGACCAATGGATTCTAGAAGCTCAATTTTTCCAAGAAAGCGAATCTCTTCGGTCCAGCCTAACTGAATATCATAGGGCCGCATACCGAGGATGACTTCCTTTCCGTGCTCCAAGTGAAATCTGCTTTTATCCATCGGATATGTTTGCTTGTCAATTTGCAATTTGTTATACATAATTTTTCCTTCCACCAGATTCATTGGCGGGGTTCCGATGAATTTGGCAACATATACATTATCTGGTTCATTATATAGATTCATCGGAGTATCGAATTGGACAATTCTTCCGTCTTTCATTAGAGCAATCCGGTCGGCGAGGGTCATTGCCTCTTCCTGATCGTGGGTGATAAGGATTGTCGTAATTCCTAATTTCTTTTGTAGGCGGGAAATTTCTGCCCGCATTTCAATTCGCAAACTTGCATCGAGATTAGACATCGGTTCATCGAGCAGGAGAAGTTTCGGCCGTTTCACGATTGCACGGGCAAGGGCAACCCGCTGCTGTTGTCCTCCAGATAATTCGCTCGGTTTCCGATTCAATAAATGGCCGAGCTGTACCATTTCTGCTGCTTCTTTCGCCCGCTCCAGCCGCTCCTTCTTCGGAACCTTTTGCTGTTTTAAAGGAAATGCAATGTTGTTCAATACGGTCATATGCGGATATAACGCATAGCTTTGAAATACCATGCCAATTTCCCGATCCTTTGGTTCCAAGTCATTTACTTTTTCACCATCAAAATAAATGGCACCTTCGTTTGGCTTGTAAATTCCAGCAATCATCAGCATTGTTGTTGTCTTTCCGCAGCCGGAAGGACCGAGCAAGGCGACGAATTCCCCATCCTCAATTGTTAAATTCATATTATCAATTGTATTTGTTTTTTTATCAAAGGACTTTGTTATATTTTGCAGCTCAACTTTCATACCTTTTTCACCCCTCCAACATTCGCCTTCATTAAAGACTTCTGTGTGAAAATAAAGAATACCAATACAGGGATTAAGTAGAATATAGAGATGGCACTTAATACTCCGTAATTAACCATATTTGGATCACTCGTTAACCGTTGCAGGAACGATGCCAATGTTACATTTTCATTGCTGACGATAAACGTGTAAAGAAGCAGGAATTCCGACCAGCCAGAAAGAAAGGAAAAAATACTTACCGAGGCAATCCCAGGCTTTACTTGCGGCAGGACAATCCGAAACCAGACTTTAATCCGGCTGCAGCCGTCAATAAGACCCGCCCATTCCAAATCCCATGACACGTCGTCAAAAAAACCTTTAATAATCCATGTCGTCATCGGAATCTGCAGTGCGGTTTTTACGAGTACTACACCAAATAACGAATCGTACAAGCTCATAAAATTTAAAATATAAAATGTTGCGATTAACAGTGCAATGCTGGGAAAGGCATGAAGAATCATCGTAATCTTTAAAATTTGCTCTCTTCCCGGGAATGTAAGGCGGGACAATGCATAGCCAGCCATCACGCCAATGAGCACTTCCAAAACGGTTAACATGCCGGCAAAAAACAATGAATTCCATGTAGCCGTCCAAATGCTTGGAAGCTCCGCCCCTTTATATACAATATTCATCCATAAAAATTCCCAGTTTTCCAAAGAAAAACCTTCTGGAATAAGCCCATATTTCATGTTGCTGGCAAAAGATTGGATAATGAGCCATAAATACATAAATATAACAGGCAATGTCGTTACCGCTAATATGCCGTAAGAAATGATATATGGCAACTTTCTTTTTAGCTGATATAAAAATGTATTACCGGGTATTGTCGGTACACTTTTCCCTGCCGTTTCCATGACGAACGCCTCCTTAATCGATTCTTGACGGTCCAATCATGTCTTTCACTTTGAACAGCTTCCAGAGAATTAGAGTACAAACAAGCGCAATTACAACTAAGACAAGGGAGATAGCAGCTCCGTAGCCGAATTCAAAGCTTTGGAAAGCTTTGTGATAGGAATATAGCGCCAATACTTCACTTTCATTTAAAGGGCCGCCATTTGTAATTAAAAGAATATATTCATAGGATGTCAGCAAAGATAACAGCTGCCATAGCGTAACAAACATAAACGGCCAGCGAATGGCAGGCATGATAATGTCTTTAATAATAGACCAATGGGACGCTCCGTCAATATTCGCTGCGTAAAATAAATCCTCCGGAATTGATTTAATGGCTGAGGAAAAAATAATCATCCCGAATGATGCCCCAATGACTCCATTTGCCAAAATAATAATGAGCATTGGTTCGGTTCCGATTATATTGACCGGCGGTAAACCAAATAAGGATCTAATGCCGTTTAATAGCCCGTATTCACTCGGATCAAAAAACCAGATCCACAAGAGAGCATAAATCACCGGCGGCGTCATTCTCGGCAGCATCCAGATAGTCCGGAACAAAAGGCTAAACTGCTCTTTCTTCATAAAGTAGGTTGTGAGCAAAGCCAAAGTCAGTCCAAAAAACACGTTGATGCATAAGGTAAAAAGAACATAGAGCAAAGTATTCCTTAAAATAAGCGAGATATCAGGATCAGAAAATAGTTTTTCGAAATTTAACAGTCGATTGAATTCCCAATTCATAGCCGAATCCATATTGGTAAAAGCAAGTATTCCTGTTAATATAACAGGAACAAAAAAGAATAAAAAAATTAAAATGAGAAAAGGCCCCAGCATGACTGCTGGGAGCTTCCATTTATTTATCACTGTTTTCATGGCAACCTCCCTAGGAAACAGGTGCCTGAAAACTCAGGCACCCGATACTTTTATTCTTTAACGATCAGTTCATCGCCTAAATCATTTTTTAATTGGGTTTCCATGTCAGCAAGGGCTTCTTCTACTGTTTTCTTTCCAAGCTCAACCGCTTGAATTGCCCCATAGATTGCCTGGGAGTATGTTGTAAAATCTTCATGGTTTGGCAGGAATGTTGTATATTCAAGCATATACACCGTTTCTGCCAATGATGGAGCTTCTTTAAATTCGTCCATTTCCGCTACGTCTTTTGTAATTGGATAGTGGAACGTATCAATAGCATGTTTAAGCTGCAATTCTGGCGCAGCAACCAGTTCAAGCAATCTTTTGACGATTTCCGGATGCTCTGTTTGGGAGGATACGACATAAACATACGGATGGGATAAAGTAACCGGTTTGCCGCCTTTTTCAGCAGCAGGGACTAACATCATGCCGAAATGTTCTCTTACCCATTCGCCATCTACTTTACCGACTTCTTCGTGATAATCATCTTCTCCCCAGTTAAAGATATTCCAAATTCCACCGTAGTAAAATAATGTTTTTCCATTGACAACTGTGCGATGGATATTGCTCCATTCCATTTGTGTTAAATTATCTGGGATTAATCCTTTATCGGCAATTTCTGCGAAATAGGACAGTTGTTTTTCCGTAGCTTCTTTATCTAATACGATTTTGTTTTCTTCCGCATCGTAAATCGTGCCGCCAAAGTTATATGCCATATAGTGGAAGTCAGGGCCTTCTACCGGACGATGGATAATTCCATATTCCGTTACTCCTTTTTCCACCGCTTCCTCTGCCAATTGGGTCATATCTTCTAATGTAAACTCGCCATTTTTCACTCTTTCCGGAAGGCTGTTGATTTCGTCTTCACTCCAGCCCAGTTCCTTTAAAGCATCCTTATTGTAGAATACAGGTCTTGACTCAATATCCTGTATTGCTGCCCAAATCTGTCCTTTGTAAGTAACAGAATCCCAAAGATTTGGATAAATAATATCCGAATATACTTCCGAATCTTTCAATTCATCCAGCGGAAGAATATATCCTCCATCTGCCAGCCAGCCGATGTGCTCATGACCAGTTGCATAAATATCTGGCTCTTTATTTGCTTGATGTGCTAACATAAATTGTTTCGCATAGTCCTCATTGCTGCCGTCGTAATACATCGGCTCTACTTCAACCTGAATGTCTTCCCCTTCTTCTTTCAATTCCTCATTTAAAACTTTTGCAGCCTCTACTAAGTTATCTACCCTCGTAACCTCCGAGCCTAAAGTTTGGGCTTTGATGACAATTTTGTTATCGTCTCCGGATTGCCCTCCTGAACTTTCTTCCCCGTCCGCACCGCCGCATCCGACAAGAAGTATTGCAGATATTACCACAGTCAATAGTACTTGTAATTTTTTCATTTTTTCCACCTCTCCCGGATTTTTCAATTGTATTTTTAAAAAAATCATTATTCACAAGGATCAGGCAAAAAAATGTATTACAAATATATTTCTCAGTATATTTTTTCCTTTATTTAATTTTAATTTGTTATTTACTGAACAAAATGTTTGGGATTTTATGGAAGGTTAATAAGTCTTTTTAACTAAACTTAACAGAAAAATATAGGCGGAAATTTGTTTTTCAAGACTAGAGCGTCAAAATAAAAGCTCAAGAAAAAGAGGCCTCCATCAATCATTCAATCAATGGCAGACCTCTTTGGGGCTGAACGTTACCCTCCGTTCGAAAGGGTAACGTTACCCATAAACTAGAGGATTTTTTACAGGCTTTACCGGCCTTTTACATCATGCCGCCCATTCCGCCCATGTCAGGCGCTCCGCCTGCTGGTTTTTCTTCAGGAATGTCAGCAACTACAGCTTCAGTTGTTAAGAACATAGCAGCAACACTTGCTGCGTTTTGCAATGCAGAACGAGTAACTTTCGTAGGGTCAACGATACCAGCTTCAATCATATTTACCCATTCGTTCGTTGCAGCGTTAAATCCAATGCCAACTTCTTCTTTCTTCAGGCGCTCTACAATGACAGAGCCTTCTAGTCCGGCGTTGTCAGCAATTTGACGTACTGGCTCTTCAATCGCACGAAGTACGATGTTTACACCAGTAGCTTCGTCACCTTCCAGATTTAGTTCTGCTACTTTATTGTATACATTAATTAATGCTGTACCCCCGCCGGATACGATGCCTTCTTCCACTGCAGCACGAGTGGAGTTTAATGCGTCTTCAATGCGAAGTTTGCGTTCTTTCAATTCGGTTTCAGTAGCAGCACCCACTTTGATAACTGCCACACCACCAGCAAGTTTTGCTAAACGTTCTTGTAATTTCTCCCGATCAAAATCAGAAGTTGTTTCTTCAATTTGGGAACGGATTTGAGCAACCCGGCCAGAAATAGCATCTGGGCTTCCTGCGCCTTCAACAATTGTAGTATTTTCTTTTGTTACTACTACTTTTGCAGCACGGCCAAGCTGTTCAATGGAAGCATTCTTTAATTCTAATCCAAGATCTTCCGTAATCACTTGTCCGCCAGTAAGAATTGCGATATCTTCAAGCATTGCTTTACGACGGTCGCCAAATCCAGGAGCTTTTACAGCAACTGCATTAAAGGTGCCGCGCAGTTTGTTAACTACTAATGTAGCTAATGCTTCTCCTTCTACATCTTCAGCAATTAGAAGTAATGGCTTGCCTTGTTGGACTACTTGTTCCAATACTGGAAGCACTTCTTGAATGCTGGAGATTTTCTTATCAGTAATAAGAATGTACGGATCTTCCAGAACAGCTTCCATCTTATCTTGATCCGTAACCATATATGGAGAAGCGTATCCGCGGTCGAATTGCATACCTTCAACCACATCTAATTCTGTAGTGAATCCTTTCGATTCTTCGATGGTAATTACACCGTCATTGCCAACGCGCTCCATTGCTTCAGCAATAAGATCGCCTACTTCTTTATCATTCGCAGAAATTGCTGCTACTTGGGCAATTTCTTCTTTCTTTTCTACCGGTTCGGAAATTGCTTTCAATTCTTCAACTGCAGTCGCAACAGCTTTTTCAATACCGCGGCGGATACCTACAGGGTTCGCACCGGAAGTTACGTTTTTAAGTCCTTCACGGATTAATGCTTGGGCAAGTACTGTAGCCGTAGTTGTTCCGTCCCCAGCTACATCATTTGTTTTCGAAGCAACTTCGGAAACAAGCTGTGCGCCCATATTTTCAAACGGATCTTCGAGTTCGATTTCTTTAGCAATCGTTACCCCGTCATTTGTAATTAAAGGAGAACCAAATTTTTTGTCTAACACAACGTTACGACCTTTTGGTCCAAGAGTTACTTTTACAGCGTTTGCTAAAGCATCTACACCGCGAAGCATCGCACGACGAGCATCTTCATTGAATTTAATCTCTTTTGCCATTTATACACCCTCCTAAAATCGTTGTAAGTATGTTAAAAATTCTTTTACTCTACTACAGCAAGAATATCGCTTTCACGCAAAATTAAGTATTCTGTATCATCATATTTTACTTCAGTACCTGCAAATTTAGAGAAAATAATGCGGTCGCCAACTGATACTTCAAGGGCAACTTTTTCGCCATTGTCCAATACACGGCCTGAGCCGACAGCAACCACTTTACCTTCTTGTGGTTTTTCTTTTGCGGAATCCGGAAGTACGATACCGCTTGCAGTTTTTTCTTCTTGTTCAACAAGCTCAATAACTACACGATCTCCTAACGGTCTAATCATGCACATAAGCCTCCTTGACAACATAGATTGTATTTTTGTTAGCACTCGGGGGTCCTGAGTGCTAATTCCAATTTATATAATAATGAATTGCGTTATAAAATGCAAGTAATTGTATCATAATTTTTTTTTGAAATATCATAAGATTATCGGCAACAGGTCATTTATGTTAAAATACGAATACAGATACAGGTATTTCCTGTTATACCAGGATTTTCATGATTTAAACTTTAATATTATATATCTGTTCCTTCAATAATATACTAACTGTATATATTTCACTTTGTATAAAGGAGTCGTTATATTTTGCCAAGAAGGTACTGGTACGTCATACTAACTTATATTTTAATGCAAGTGTCAGGATTAATCGTATCACTCGCGCTAATTACATTCACCCCTGATATTTATACCGAGGGCGTCATCTACTGGACATTAATTAGTTTCGTGTTGGCTTTAGTAATCATTTTAAAATTGATGAAACCGGATATGGCAATGCAGCGAGACAATGAAGCCATCGGTGTTGGCGGCATGATTATTTGGTCTGTAGTTGGCGTGTTTATGGCGCTTTTTGCGCAAGGGCTGGCCGTTGTAATCGAGACAAAAATTTTTGGTGTGCCGCCAGGTTCAGAAAACACACAATTTATCATGGAAATTGCAAGGGCGATGCCGATTTTTGTCATCGTACCGATGTTGCTTGCGCCAATTTTGGAAGAAATCGTTTTCCGAAAAATCATTTTCGGTACATTATATAAACGGATGAATTTCTTTTTTGCTGCCCTTCTATCTGCGCTTATCTTTGGCATTATTCACGGAGAACCAGAACATTTGCTCATTTATGCGTCAATCGGGTTTGTTTTTTCCTTTTTATACGTTAAAACGAAACGGATTCTTACTCCCATTCTCGTGCATGCCGGCATGAATTCCCTTGCCGTCATCGGTCAATATTCGATGACTCCCGAAGAAATCCAAAAACAATTAGAGCAGCTGCAGACGATTTTATTTATAATGTAAAAAGGCGGAGAGTTTCTGCTCTCCGCCCGCTTTATATTATTCGTCTTTTTCCAATGGATAATGCTTTAAGAAATAGACTAATGCCTGTAATTCCACTGCAAAATCAATATGATGTACCCTTACATGTTTTGGTACTGTAATTCTTGCAGGAGTAAAATTAAGAATACCGATAATGCCATGTTTTACGAGAATATCAGTTACCGCATCCGCTTCGGATGCAGGAATGGCCAAAATAGCAACACGAATATGTCCCAAATGTTTATCCATTTCATCAATGGAATATATCGGTACACCTTCTACTTCTGTCCCGACTTTATTTGGATCTTTATCGAATGCCTTCGTAATTCGGATATTATTATTTTTCAAAAAACTATATTTTAAAAAGGCGGTGCCGAGATTTCCAACTCCGATTAACGCCACTTCAGTAATTTCATGCTGATCCAATGTGCTTCGGAAAAAACCGAGCAAATACTCAACGTTATATCCATATCCCTTTTTGCCAAGGGCGCCAAAGTAAGAAAAGTCCCTTCGGATTGTCGCCGAATCTACTTTTACTGCTTCACTAAGTTCCTTCGAGGAAACCCTCTTCTTCCCTTGCTGATATAAATTATTTAAAAACCTGTAATACAATGGTAGTCTCTTCGCAGTTGCCTGTGGTATTTTATTTTGTTCCATGTTTCTGCCTCACTTCACAATTGTATTCACCTATTTACTATATTAACAGAAAAAATCAATAAAGTCGTGATATTTTTCACAATTTAAGTTGTCGATACAGGAATTTATACGATACACTAGAATGCGATGAGGTGAAAAGAATGATTTATATGCAAATTAAAGGACTATCCAAATCCTTCGGTTCCGAAGAGATTTTTTCCAATATAAAAATGGAAATTAAAGATCAAGACCGGGTTGCCATCGTCGGAAGAAACGGTACAGGCAAGTCGACGTTGCTGAAAATAATTGCTGGTGAACTCTCCTATGATGAAGGGGAAATTATCAAACCGAAAGATCTCACGATTGGCTATTTGGCCCAGCATATGGAATTGGAATCCGGAAAAACAATTTGGGATGAAATGATAGAAGTATTTCAGCCATTGCTTGAAATGGAAAAAAGATTGCGGATACTGGAACAAAAAATGGAACAAGCAACTTCAATGTCACCCCAGTCTTATGAAAAACTTTTAAAAGAGTACGATGAATTGCTGCACAAATATCAATCGGACGGCGGCTATATATATGAATCAGAAATAAAAGCAGTATTAAATGGACTGCAGTTTCAACATTACGACTATGATACGCCGATTTCGGAGCTGAGCGGCGGGCAAAAAACACGGCTCGCTTTAGGAAAGTTATTATTGCTGAAACCTAATCTCCTAATTTTGGATGAGCCGACCAACCATTTAGATATTGACACGTTAAGCTGGCTGGAAAATTATTTATTGAACTATCCTGGTGCTATCGTTATTGTTTCCCACGACCGTTATTTTTTAGACAAGATAGTTAAGATTGTTTATGAAATTTCCCGAAAAAAAATGACGAAGTATTACGGGACGTACAGCAAATATTTGGAACAAAAGGCCGTTGCGCTGGAAAAACAACTAAAGGAATACGAAAAACAGCAAGAAGAAATTAGGCATATGGAAGAGTTTATCCAGCGGAATATAGTTCGGGCTTCTACTACAAAGCGGGCCCAAAGCCGCAGGAAACAGCTGGAAAAGATGGAACGAATGGAGAAGCCTGTCGGAAGCGAAGCATCTGCCCGTTTCTCATTCCAAATCGAACGCCGGAGCGGAAATGACGTGTTAAAAATGGATGACGTGGCCTTTCGTTACGAAGGAGAAAGCAAAGATTTATTCCAAAACATTTCCCTCCGGGTAAACCGAGGAGACCGAATCGCGATCGTTGGCCCAAACGGAGCAGGGAAAACAACTTTATTAAAACTGATAATCGGGAAGGAAGTTCCTGCCAATGGAGTCATTCAGCTTGGCACCAACGTACAAATTGGCTATTATGACCAGGAACAGGCAGATCTATCCTCCAACAAATCGGTTTTGAACGAGCTTTGGGACGATTACCCGACAATGAACGAAAGGGATATCCGTACCATCTTAGGGAATTTCCTGTTTTCCGGTGACGATGTTTTAAAAGAAGTGCATACTTTAAGCGGAGGAGAAAAAGCAAGGCTTGCTCTTGCAAAATTAATGATGAAAAAGGCAAATTTGTTAATACTTGATGAGCCGACCAACCATTTAGATATTGACAGCAAAGAGGTTTTGGAAGAGGCTCTATTAGACTATCCCGGCACGATTATTTTCGTTTCTCACGACCGATATTTTATTAATAAAATCACAAGCCAAGTAGCCGAACTCAGGACCGATGAATTGCGCGTCTATCTTGGGGACTATGATTATTATATTGAAAAGAAGCGGGAAGAAGAGGAAATTGCCCTTTTGGAAAACAAAGAAATAGAGAATAAGAAAAAGGAATCGAACCAGAAGGGCAGTTACGAGAGGGAAAAGCAAATCCAAAGTGAAATGCGCAAGAAAAAGCGCAGAGCCGAACAGTTGGAAAGAGACATTGAACGGCTGGAAAAAGAGATCGAAGAAGTCGAAGAACTGATGACTAAACCAGAAGTTTATGAAGATCATATGAAAGCTCTGGAAATGAATGAAAAACTAGAACAGCTGAAACAAGAAGCAGATACAATGCTTGAAGAATGGACAGAGCTACAGGAAGAACTCTCATAGTTTATAACGTATCATTTACCCTAAGACCGGCTGCTATGTCGGTCTTTTATGTTTATAATCAGCAATATTTTTTTAATACAACGATTTTCCCCCCTGTCTCTCTTCATTTCAGCCGCATCACTTAAACAAAAAAAACAGCATACCAATCAAATGTTAATTGATATGCTGTGTCTATCCATTATTTAAACAAATAATCATTTTGGATCGTATTTTCCACCGCAATACGATACACTATTCCCATGCCAATCATCGTCGATAAAACCGAACTTCCCCCATAACTGATTAGGAGCAGCGGAATACCTGTAATCGGCATAATTCCTAAGGTCATTCCAATATTTTGGAACACATGAATGAGAATAAGACTTAAGTAACCAAATAAATAGTAAGCCGCAAAAGGAGAATGCTTATAAATGCTTAATCCTAACGTGACAAATTTATAGAGCAATACAAAATAAAGAAAAACAACAAATGAACTGCCGATAAAGCCGAAACTTTCGCCAATTACAGAGAAAATAAAATCAGTTTGGGCTTCCGAATAGTAAACTTCTAATCCGTTAATCCCTTTTCCGAATAACTGGCCAGACCCGAGAGCCATATGGGCACGATCAAAATGCCATGTCGCATCACTTGTCTGTTGCGATGGATCAAACCACGTTAATATCCGGTCAATTTGGTAGGCTCGGCCAGGACCGACTAATTCTTTAACAAAGTCAGGAAATTTGATAATAAAGGTTAAAACAGCAGCAATACCAGCTGAAATAATTACAATCAAGCTCGTAATTATTTTCCAGCTGATTCCGGATAAAATAATCATCATTCCTGCAATAAATAGATATACCATCGACGTACCAAAATCCGGCTGCTGCAAGATTAGCAGTACTGGAATAGCAGTAACAACGAGAATCTTTATAAGCAATACAGTATCTGTCTTTATATTACTGATTTCATACTTTGCTTTGTGACGGGTAATTACTTTTGCCATATAAAGAATAGTCGTGATTTTCGTGAACTCTGCTGGCTGCAGGGAAAGGCCAGGCAGTGTAAACCAGCTTTTTGCCCCGTTTACTGGCTCGGCTATCGACTCCGGACTTATTAGCAGGAGTATTAAAACGGCAATTCCGGTAATGTAAATATATAAACTGGATTTATACAATTGCTCCAGATCGAAATATTGTATCGCAGCGACGAGTAGCACTCCAACGGTAAACCAAACAATTTGTTTCCAGACAAAATCGTTACCGTACTGGTCCATTTGTTGAGCGTTATAAATGGAAAGCAAACTGACACAAACGAAAAGAATAAAAATAATAATTAAATCGGTTTGAAAATAATAGGATTGTCGCTTTTTCATTTAGGTTCACCAAATTTCTTCCTGTATAAAAGTTATCCACATGCGGTTTTCGTGTATAAACCCTTTTAATTCGAATAACCTCTGAAATTATGCACAATATCCACAACAAAAGGAAATGTTATCCCCATTTTTATCCACTATTACTAACAGTTTATATCATCGTCCAGCGTCATTATCCACATGATTGTGGATAACTTTGAGGATTAGCTTAACGGCAGCGACGGGTTAGCATTTAAATCTAGAGAAGATCTTTTGCCTTTAAGATAATTAATCATCCCTGCTGCAGCAATCATTGCAGCATTATCTGTACAAAGAGATAACGGCGGAATGCTTAAAGGAATTTGAGTAGGTGCAAACTTTTCCATTAAAGCAGTTCTCAGTCCCTGATTGGCAGCTACTCCTCCAGCAACAATTACTTGTTTTACTTCAAATTCGAGAGCTGCTCGATACGTTTTTTCCGTAAGAACTTCCACAACACTGTTTTGAAAACTGGCTGCAATATCTTCCTTTTTTAAATTTTCCCCTCGCTGCTTGGCATTGTGAATTTTATTAATTACCGCCGATTTTAAACCGCTGAAACTAAAATCATAGCTCCCTTCCTCTAACCAAGCTCTCGGAAATTCCAACGTATCCTCGCCGACTTTTGCCAGCTTGTCAATATGCGGACCGCCCGGATACGGCAAATTTAACATTCTCGCTACCTTGTCAAAGGCTTCGCCTGCAGCATCGTCCCGCGTTTCGCCAATCAATTCATATTGGCCATGTTCCTTCATAAGGACAAGTTCTGTGTGTCCGCCGGAAACAATCAGAGCAAGCAAAGGAAAGGAAAATTCCTCTTCCAAACGATTCGCATAAATATGCCCGGCAATATGATGAACACCAATCAGTGGTTTATTTTTGGCAAATGCCAATGCTTTAGCTGCACTTACCCCGACGAGCAAGGCGCCGACCAATCCCGGGCCTTCGGTTACTGCAATTCCATCAATGTCGTCCCAAGTCAGTCCGGATTTTTGAATAGTTTCTTCCAGAACGATTGTTATTTGTTCGACATGATGCCTGGAAGCAATTTCGGGAACTACTCCACCGAACCGTTCATGGCTTTTTATTTGTGATGAAACTACATTGGAAACAATCTCTCTTCCATTTTTCACAATCGCAGCTGCCGTTTCATCGCAGCTCGTTTCAATACCTAAAATATAAATGTCTTTATTCATGATAAGTTCACCCACATTACAATAGCATCTTCGCCATTATCTGTATAGTAATTTTTTCGAATTCCGCCAGGCATGAGCCCAAATTTTCGATACAATTTCTGAGCAGGAATATTGGAAACCCGGACTTCCAATGATAAAACTTTTGCTCCCATAGCCAATGCTGTTTGCAAGGAAAAGCCAAAAAGTTTCTCCCCTAATTTTTTTCTCCTGTATTCAGGGGATATGGCTATCGTTGTAATCTGGGCATCGTCAATGACTATCCACATTCCTACATATCCAATAATTTTTTCTCCATATTCCATCACGTAGTAATGAGAAAACTGGTTCTCTATAATCTCCTGATAGAAAATGTCTGTTGACCAAGGTGTCGGAAAGGAGGATTTCTCAACTTCCACCACTTGGGGAATATCATCTATTTCCATCTTTCGAATAATAACATCTTCCATTTTTTTATTTTTCCTTCATCCTATTTAGCCATTTTGCTTCAGCTTCAGCTAGTCTTAAATAATTTGGCGTTAATTCATGGACCGATGCCGGGTCTTTTTTACTTCCGGCAAGTCCGATAAAACCGGGGCGAATTAATTGATGGGGCTGTTCCGGAATAACTGCCTTTTCTGCCAAAACTTCCTTTATTTGACCTTCATGAATTTTCATATCAGGACTTAAAAAAAGAACAGGCATGCCGTCTTCTTTCAGTTTATTTAATACTTTTTCCATCGAAATATTTTTTTCTTCATATACAAGATACAATTCATTTTGTTTCCATTGATATACCCCTGCAAACACCATTCCACGCCTAGCATCGATAAAAGGACAGATATATCCTTCAAAAAATCTGCCTTGGTATGCCATCACTTCCAGACTGCTGACACCGACAACTGGAATATTCAGCGCCCAGCCCATCGTTTTTGCCGTTGTTAGTCCGATGCGGATGCCGGTATACGATCCTGGTCCAATAGTAGTGACAATTTTATCTAACTCCTTTGGCTCAAGACCAACTAAATTCATCGCTTGTTCTATCGCCGGCATTAGCCGTACCGAATGGTTTTTAGGTATGTTGGTAACGATTTCGGTTCGTATTTCATTGTTCTTTAGGATGGAAACCCCCATCACCTGAGTAGACGTATCCATTGCAAGTATATTCATTTTCTGTTGCTCCTAACTTGTTAATTCGTCGACAATTTCTTTGTAATAATCGCTGTTTGCTGTAAATTTTATCACTCTTGATTCATCTTCACCATAATCAATTTGTATATCCAATGTTTCATCCGGCAAATAGTCCGTAATAAAGGAAGCCCATTCTACCACAGTAATACCGTCCCCGTGAAAATATTCCAAAAACCCGATATCTTCGTCTGAATCCTCCAGACGATATACATCCATATGGTAAAACGGATATTTTCCTTTATATTCCTTAACGATGGTGAACGTAGGACTTTTAATATTGTCGTCTACACCAATACCTTTGGCAATGCCCTTCGTCAATGTTGTTTTTCCTGCACCTAACTCTCCCTCTAGCGTGATGACATTGCCAGGCCTTAGGAGGCTGCCCAATTTTACTCCCAATTCCAATGTTTCATCTGGAGAATATGTAATTACTTCTTTTTTGTACACGTGCCTGCCACCTACTTTAAATGTTTATATCCATGTTTATAGAGTTTTTGCTTTTTGTTGTTTTTAATATAGTACACTCTGGGTTCTTCACTCTCAAAAACCATTCCAATTTTAGTTACTTTCGTTTTTGTATTATCCGCAATTTCCTGAACTAATGGCCAGTCCTTTTCTGGCACCGTTCCGATTAGTTCAAAATCCTCCCCGCCAAAATATTTCCACTGAAACTGATGTTCCTTTGGAAATTGCTGTAGGGAAGAGTGGATTGGGATTAAATCATCATATAAAACAATTGCTTTGCTTGATGCTTCTGCTATTTCATTTGCTTCATTGGCAATCCCGTCACTAACATCATTTAATGAAACGCGATTCAGTTTCTGTAAGCCTAAGGAAAACTCCACCCGAGGGGCAGGCATCCGGTGACGCAGAATAAAATAATCAGCATCTTTAAAAACTGATGCATTTTCTTTGCTTAATAAATATAATCCAGCTTGTGAATCTCCTAGTGTTCCTGTCACAAAAACAATATCACCTGATTTTGCATCGTGACGATATCTTGCCCTATTATCCGGAACACTCCCGATTACTGTAATCGAAATAGCCAATTCCTTTCCAGATACTGTATCCCCGCCAATTAAATCCATTTGGTACTGACTGGCAATGGCATCCATTCCTGAGAAAATTGCCGAGATTTCTTCCATTGGCCACTTTGTTGGAATAACGATAGACACGAGGTAAAACATTGGCCGAGCCCCCATTGCTGCCATATCGCTGATGTTGGCAGCTAACGCACGATATCCGATATGAAAAGGCTGCATTGTGGACCGGGAAAAATGTATATCCTCAACAAACGTATCTGTCGCTGCCACAATATCCTCATCAATATGAAATACAGCCGCATCATCACCAATTCCCCTCTTTAGCGCAGCCTGTTTATAATATGATTGTTTTATCGAATCAATAAATGAGAATTCATCCATTAATTACACCTTTTCTTTTTAGCTACATTCATGATAGCAAAATACAATGGAAAAAGGAAAAGGAATCGTCATTTACATTGTCTGAAACTTGAGGCAGAAGCGGATAAATAAAAGGTGACTTGTAGAAAGTTTCCTGAAAGGAAGGAATTATTAATAGACAAAATAAAAAAACACACGATTTTTTACAAAATCCTGTGTGTATCATATATTTATTACAATCATGGCGGTCCGGACGGGACTCGAACCCGCGACCTCCTGCGTGACAGGCAGGCATTCTAACCAACTGAACTACCGGACCTATTGGTTGCGGGGGCAGGATTTGAACCTGCGACCTTCGGGTTATGAGCCCGACGAGCTACCAGACTGCTCCACCCCGCGATGTGAAGGAAAAATTCAATTTGAAACCTGTTCAATGTGGCAAAAAACTATTTTAGTTTTAACCTCTGCATCTACTAGCTTATTCACAGACGCGTTGTGCTTCGAGGTAACTCGCAGCCTATTCGGCAGAAGTAACCCTCGTTGCTCCACCCCGCGATGTGAATAAAGAAGGCAAATAATATTATATGCATTTTAATACTAAAACGCAACACTTTCCACCTTCAAAACTAAATAAGAGAAATACAACGACTTGAAATTTAGTTAAGCCCTCGATCGATTAGTATCCGTCAGCTCCACGTGTCACCACGCTTCCACCTCGGACCTATCTACCTCATCATC
>Ga0079224_100005716_pt1 | contig 16381 bp, 19 predicted proteins | sample Stecom2015_FD_80414 | JGI IMG/M metagenome (GOLD analysis project Ga0079224, IMG submission 80414) | Agricultural soil microbial communities from Utah to study Nitrogen management - Steer compost 2015 | ecosystem: Environmental > Terrestrial > Soil > Agricultural land | place: USA: Utah... | reverse complement strand
GGCCAGCAGGCCGGCGCCGGCGATCGCGATGATTGCCTTTTTCATGGGTATGTCCTTCATCCCTCGGGTTCGCCCCACGGGAGATAATGCTGGATAACCGTCACGGTTCCCCCGCTATGCTCCCTGTTGGTACTGCACTAAGCTTGGCAGTATGGCGCGCCGAAAGCGCGAGGGGCAAGAGACGGGGGTTTCGCATGCGTTTTTCCGAACCGGTCCGCATTGCGGATGACGCCGATCACAGTCCCGTGTGGGCGCGTAGCCGGCGGCGCCGGGGCAATCCCTTCATCAGCCTGGTGATCACCCTGCTGGCGGTGTTCGGCGTCCTGACCGCCGTGCTCGGGATCAAGGAAAAGTCGCTCGCTGAGGGCGGAGCCATGATGGACGGCTGGATCTCCGCCGCTGTCGAGACCGTTCGGGGCGAGGCGCCGAAGGTCGCCGACCAGGCCGGCGACGCCGCCGGCAAGGCCGCCGTCAAGGCCGGCGACGCGGCCCAGGCGGGCGCTGCGGCGGCTTCGGACGAATTGAAGAAATAAACCGCCACGCTTCGACGCCCCGCCCGGAACATCGCTTCGGGCGGGACGTTCGGGCGGCATGAGCGTGACCCTGACTCCGGCGGTCGATCCAGCGATCGCGCCCGAAGCTGCGCCTGAAACCGGGCCCGGAGCCGAGGCCGGCGACAGCTGCGTGCTGACCCGGCATGCGGCGCTCAAGCGGGTCATGATGCTGGTCAACCCGCTCTCCGGCGGCGTCGGCCAGGGGGCGGCCGACGAGGCGGAAGCCATCCTCGCGCTCTACGCCTGCGAGGCGACGGTGGAAACGCTGGAGGCGGGGCGGTTCGACGCCCAGATCGACGCGGCCCTCCAGGCCCGGCCGGACGTGCTGTTCGTGCTCGCCGGCGACGGCACCGCCGGCACGATCGCCTCGCGGGCAGGGCCGGACGGACCGCTGATCGCCCCCCTCCCGGGCGGCACCATGAACATGCTGCCCCGCGCCCTGTACGGCACGGCCGACTGGAAGGCCGCCCTCAAGGTGGCGCTCGAGGACGGCGCGCCCCAGACAGTGGCTGGCGGCGAGGTCTCGGACGGCGACACCACCCGGGCCTTCTACTGCGCCGCCATCTTCGGCTCCCCGGCCCTGTGGGCGCCGGCGCGGGAAGCCATGCGCGTCGGCAAGCTGGGGCTGGCCTGGGCCTATGCGCGCCGGGCCCTGAAGCGCGCCTTCACCGGCCGCATGCGGTTCGCGCTCGATGGCCGGGCGCCGCGGCGCGCTGAAGCCCTGGTGCTGATCAGCCCGATGATCTCGCGGGCGATGGACGAGGATTCCGGACTTGAGGCGGCGGCGATGAATCCCGCCGACGCGGTGCAGGCCTTCCGCCTGGCGGCCCACGCGGTGCTCGACGACTGGCGCCAGGACCCGGCGGTGACCACCCGGGCCACCCGGCGGGTCGAGCTCCGCGCCCGCTCGCGCATTCCGGCGGTCATCGATGGCGAGCCGCTGCTGCTGCACCACACGGCGAGGGTGCGCTTCCTGCCGAACGCCTTCCAGGCCCTCGCGCCCCTGCCCCCCGCGGCGGAGGACAGCGTCTAGTGGGGCGCGTGTTGCAGTTCTCCGACGTGCATTTCGGCCGTGAACACCGAGACGCCTGCGCCGCCGCCCTCGACTTCGCCAACGCCACCCCCTGCGACCTCGTCCTGATCACCGGCGACGTGACCCAGAAGGGCCTGCCGGACGAGTTCGAAGCGGCCGGCGACTGGATCCGGCGCATGCCGGAACCGACCTTCGTCATCGTCGGCAATCACGATGTGCCGTACTGGAGCCTGGGAGCGCGGCTGTTTCATCCGTGGCGGGCGTTCGAGCGGTCGATCGGCCATCCGGCCCATGACCACCAGTTCCTGTCCGACACCGTCATGGTGCGCGGCGTGGTCACGGCGCGCGGCTGGCAGGCGCGGCTGAACTGGTCCAAGGGGGTCATCGACCTGGCCCAGACCCGCAAGGCGGCCGAGGCGCTGCGGCAGGCCCCGACCGGCGCGCTGCGCATCCTCGCCTGTCACCATCCCCTGGTCGAGATGATCGGCACGCCGATGACCGGCGACGTCAAGCGCGGCGAGGCGGCGGCCCTGATCTTCGCCGAGGCGGGGGTGGACCTCGTCGCCACCGGCCACGTCCACGTGCCCTTCGCCCTGCCGATCCGCCTGGGGGACCACTGCTCCTATGCGGTGGGTTGCGGGACCCTGTCGCACCGCGAGCGCGGGGCGCCGCCGAGCTTCAACCAGATCGACTGGGACGCCGATGAGATCGTCGTCACCGCCATCGCCTGGACCGGCGACCGCTTCGAGCCGGGTCAGCAATGGCGTCTCCCTCGCCGGCAGGACACGCGCAAGCGGTCGACGTCTCCGGATCCCGACGTCCCGGGCGAGCGCGAGGCCGCCGCCCGCTGACGGCAAAGGGGCCGCGGTCCACGACCACGGCCCCTTCACCTTCAGAGGTTCAGACTAGATTCTCGTTCCTCGTCGGCCCTGGAAGAAGTGCACGACCAGCAGGATGAGGAAGACGACGAACAGCACATAGGCGATGTTCATCGACAGCCCCGCGACACCGCCCGCGCCCAGGGCGCCGGCGACGATCGCGAGTACGAGGAAGATAAGGGCCCAGCGAAGCATGAGCGGTCTCCCGGATGGTTGATCCAAAGGAGCGGCTCAAGACCGCCGCGCCTGTCGAATCCAACGTTCCGGAAAAGGCCTCGTTCCGTCTCAGCGGCGGGGACGGCGGTGCGATTTCTCGGTGAAGGCCGCCGCCACCATGGTCGCCAGGGCCGGGTTGCGCAGGAAGATGAAGCCGCCGGCCAGCGCCGCCGCCGTGCCCAGGATCGGGCGCTGGCGGAACAGCACATAGGCCCGCTCCCCCAGTCCCATGGGTTCCTCGTCCTCGACCGCTTCCCCGGCCGCATCGCGGCGCAGGAAGATCATCACCACCGCCAGCGCCACCAGCGCGAACAGCAGCATGGTCAGGGCGGCCGCGGCCAGGGCCGGGACGACCAGGCACAGGGCGTAGAAGATCGTGGCCCCGAAGGCGACCACGGCGACCAGGGCCGCGCCTGCGGCGACCGCGGCGGCGACGGCCTTCTTCGCCAGCTTGCGGGCCAGCCCTCCGACCATCAGCGGCGGCGACCGGCGAGGAGCATGCCGAGCACCACGCCGACACCGAGCGCGATGGCGGTCGACTGCATCGGACGTTCCTGGACCCGTTCGGTCAGATAGCGTTGCGCCTCGTCGATGCGCTCCGACGCCTCGTCATAGTACTCGCGGCCGCGGACGCGGGCGGTGTCATAATAGTCGCGAGCCCGCTCGCGCATGACCTCCGACTGCTCGCGCAGCCGCGCCTCGGTCTCGGCCGCCTTGGCGCGCAGGCGGTTTTCCGCCGCCGCCGCCTTCTCGCGCAGCCGCGCCTTCTCCTCGGCCCCCAGCGTCTTGAGGTCGTCCTTGAGGGTGTCGATGTCCTTTTTCACGGCTGTCCGTGCTGCCTTGGTGGTGGCCATGTGCGCGCTCCGCTGTGCAAGCTTGACGGTTAAATAGAGAACCCTGAGCCGGAACGCCACTGCGACGTGCCGGTTCCGCAGCGCAACATGGCGCCCGCTGGCGGAGCGGCGCGTCCCGGCCTAGACAACGGTCATGAGCGACTGGCTGTTCCCGCCGGCCCCCAGGCCGTCCCTTTCCATCGTCGGTCGGGCGGCGCGCCTGCCCGTGCGCCGCCTCCTGTGCGTCGGCCAGAACTACGCCGCACACGCCCGCGAGATGGGCCACGACCGCGCCGAACCCTTCTTCTTCTCCAAGCCGGCCGACGCCCTGGTCACCGACGGCGCCGATCCCCGCTATCCTGTGGCGACGGCTGAGCTGCACCACGAGGTCGAACTGGTCTGCGCCGTCGGCGAGGACGGGGCGATCGCGGGCTGGGCCGTCGGCTGCGACCTGACCCGCCGCGATCTTCAGGCCGCCGCCAAGGCCAAGGGCCGGCCGTGGGACGCCGCCAAGGGCTTCGACCAGTCGGCGCCCTGCGGCGCCCTGACCCTCGGCCCGCTGCCGGACCCGGCCGCGCCGATCAGCCTGTCGGTCAACGGCGAGACGCGCCAGTCGGGCCGGCTCGACGACATGGTCTGGGCCCCCGACGAAATCCTCGCCAAGGCCCGGACCCTCTGGGACGTCCGCCCCGGCGACCTGATCTTCACCGGCACGCCCGAGGGCGTCGGCCCGCTCCAGCCCGGCGACCGGGTCGAGGCCTCCATTGGCGGCCTGTCCCCCCTGACCTTCACCCTGAGGCCGCGATGATCCTGCACGGCTACTGGCGCTCGGGCGCCGCCTATCGCACCCGCATCGCCCTGAACCTGAAAGGGCTGGCCTACGACCAGTCCGGCGTCGATCTGCGCACCGGGGCGCAGCGGTCGGAGGCCTTCGTCGCGCTGAACCCGCAAGGCATGGTCCCGGCGCTGGAGGTGGACGGCGCGGTCCTGACCCAGAGCCCGGCGATTCTCGAATGGCTGGAGGAGGCGCATCCCGCGCCGCCGCTACTGCCGGCCGACCCGGTCGACCGCGCCCATGTGCGGGCCATGGCGGCCGTGATCGGTTGCGACATCCACCCGCTCAACAACCTGCGCGTCGGCAAGGCCCTGCGCGAGACCTTCGCCGCCGACCAGGCCGCCGTCGATGCCTGGGCCGCCCGCTGGATCCTGCCCGGCTTCGAGGCGCTGGAGCGGCTCGTCGCGCTCCACGGCGACGGCTGGTGCTTCGGCGCGGCGCCGACCCTGGCCGACTGCTACCTGATCCCTCAGGTCTATTCCGCCCGCCGCTTCAATGTCCCGCTGGACGGCTTCCCGCGCCTGCTCGGGATCGACCGGGCCGCCGCCGGCCATTCCGCCTTCGTCGCCGCCCATCCGGACAACCAGCCGGACGCGGACTGAAGGTCAGGCCAGGAACCGCTCCACCGCGGCCATGAACCGCGTCGGCTGGTCGATCATGACCATGTGCTCGGCGTCCTCGATCCGCTCGAAGACAGCCGGGCGGGGCAGGGAGGCGTAGGCCCCGCGAAACAGGGCTCCGATCCGGCTCCGGGGCGAGGTGTCGTCGGCGCTCCAGCCGAACACCACCGTCACCGGGGCGGTGATGTCCGGCAGACGATGCCGCAGGTCGACCGTCATCACCTCGTACAGCGCCTGGGCCAGCACCCGCCGGTCGCCGCCCTGCCAGCCCATCGAACCGAACACCGCATCCGCGGCGCCGCCCAGTTCGATCCCAAGGGCCCGGCCACGCTCGCGCAGGCCCTGGTCGCCGAGGAACTGGACCGCCTGATAGGCCACGTGGGCGATCGGCTCGACGTCGCCGACCGTGGCGCCGGGGCTGATCAGGGCGGGGAAGAAAGGCGAGGCGTCCACCGTCATCAGGCGGCCGACCCGGTCCGGAGCGTCCGCCGCCACTCTCAGCCCGACCTGACCGCCCATCGAATGGCCGATGATCGCCGGCGCGGACAGCCCGGTCTCGAGGATGTAGCGGCGAACCTCGGCGGCGACCCCGGCCATCACCGGGCCTTTGGCGTTGCCCCGGGCCGGCAGGTCGCCGAAACCGCGCACCGACACCAGGTGCAGCCTTCGCCCCGCGCCCAGCCGGTTCATCGTGCGGCTCCACACCGCCGAGGTCGAGGCGAGGCCGGGGATCAGGATCAGATCGGGGCCCTCGCCGCGCGTCTCCACCGCTATGCGGGCGGACTGAAAAGCCGCCTGCGCCCGAACGGGTCCGGCCGCCGCCCACATGGCCGCGCCGCCGATCAGGCCGCGGAGGACAGTCCGCCTATGCTCCATGGTTCAACAAGGTCCAATTCGTCACGCGCGGGCGGGACAGCGATCCCCGCCCGGCAAGGTGCCGATGGATTCTGGCATGACTATGAAGTCCGGATCGGCCCGGCCCGGGCCGGGGCCGGGATCAGCCCTGGGCGGGGCGGAGGCCGCTGTCCAGCGCGGCCTGTTGGACCTGCGGGCGACGCTCGCCGCCGGCGGCGATGATGCGATCGATACGGGCCTTCTCGGCGCGGAAGGCGGCCAGATCGGCCCCCGACAGCTCAACGCCCTCGGTGGTCTTCACGCCGGCCGGATTGATCCGCCGGCCGCCGCGCCAGATTTCATAGTGCAGGTGCGGACCGGTGGATGCGCCGGTCGAGCCGACATAGGCGACGACCTGGCCCTGGCGAACCCGCTGACCCGCGCGCATGCCCGAGGCGTAACGCGACAGGTGGCCGTAGCCGGTCTCGAGACCGTTCGAGTGGCGGATGCGCATCCAGTTGCCGTAGCCGCCCCAGCGCCGCGCCTCGACCACCACGCCGTCGGCGGGGGCCACGACCGGCGTGCCGGTGCCGGCGGCGAAGTCGATGCCCTGGTGCATCTTGCGATAGCCGGCGATCGGGTGCCGGCGGAAGCCGTAGGACGACGAGACGCGGAAGCCGCGTTCCAGCGGGGTGCGCATGAAGGCCGAGCGGGTGTTCTTGCCCGTGGCGTCGAAATACTGCGGCTCCTTCGCACCGGCGGGCTGGAAGCGATAGAAGGCCACGCCCTTCAGCTCGGCGTAGAGCAGGCCGTCGTTGCCGATGGTGCGGCCGTTCTCGGTCACCGTGCGTCCGTAGACATAGGTGAAGTCGTCCGAGGCGCGGATGTCGCGGTCCATGTCGAACTTGTGCGAGAACAGCTGTCCGGCCCTGCGGCGCACCGCGGCGGGCACGCCCTCGCGCTGGGCCGAACGCGACAGCGAACCCTCGACCTTGCCGTTCAGGACGACGATCTCGTGCGAGACCTTCTCCTCCAGGGCGCGCAGGCGCAGGGCGCCGTCGAAGGTGCGCGACACGGTGACCTGGCTGGCCGGTCCCGTGCGCATGGTCAGGCCGATCAGACGGGGATCGCCGCGGCCGCCGCGCGGCTTGGCGATGGCGGTCTCGAACCGCAGCCCGGCGCGGATGGCGCTCATGTCCATGGCGTTGGCGAGGGTGGCGGCGACGGCCGAGGCCTCCTCGGCGGCGATGCCGGTGCGGCGCACGGCCTGCTCGAAGCTTTCGCCGCGGCGGATCTGGACGGGAATGGCTTCCGGGGCTGTGAGGCCGGCGGGCGTGCCGGCGGCGGCGAAGGCGCGGGCCTCGATGGTCGCCAATTCTTCTGCGGTCAGCGGCGGGACTTCTTCAGCCTGGGCGGGCTGGTAAACCCGTCCGGCAAGGAGAGCCACCGAGAGCGCAGCCACCGCCGTAAGGGCGTGAGGCGCGAGTCGCATCGGTTGGCGACGTGGGTCGAACTGAGCCATCGGTCCCCGAAAACTGACGACGCCGAGCGGCGCCCAAGCTACTAAAAAAGCAAGGATCGCGCCCGAAGAAGGCCCCCGACGCGAGACAGGCCGTATAACCCGTCCATCCCATCATGGGAAGGCAGTTCGTTACAGACCGTTAACCGGGGCGGTTATCAACGGTAAAGCCTGTGGGCGACGCCAGCTTAACGTCGGGAGCGAACAGTGTATTGACGGCGTTTGGCTGAGGTATTCGACGTTTCACATCGACTCTCCGCCCCCGCAATCGCCGTTGCTGCATTCAAAGTGGCCGCAGCGCCACTCTACTGTGTTTCCTCAGCCACGCCTGCTGTGCTGTTCCAGGAGTTCGGTTTGTTCAAGGTCCAGCGTTCAGCATGAGCGACGTCCCCGTCCCGGACCCGGCCCCCGGACCCAGGCGCCGCCCGCCCGCGCGCGGCGGCCGCCGACTGCTGCTGGCCGTCGGCGTGGCGGCCTGCATCCTGCTGGTGCTGATCGGCCTGCTCTATCTCAACCGACGCGCCGCCACGCGCCAGATCCTGATCGGCTGGCTGGAGCGCCAGGGCGTGCCCGCCGACATGGAGATCGAACGGGTCGAGCTCGACGGGCTGGTGGCCAGCATCCGTATCGGGGACCCGCGCAATCCCGACGCCGTGGTCGAACGCGTCGAGGTCGACTACGCCATCGGCGCGCCCTGGTCGAAGGCCGGACTGGGCCTGTCGCCGACCCGTATCCGGCTGGTCCGGCCGGTGCTGCGCGCCTCCTTCCGGGACGGGAAATTCTCGCTCGGCAGCCTCGACCCGCTGGTCGATCGCTTCACCGGCCGCCCGCCCCGGCCTGACGCCCGCGGCCCCGTGGTGCTGGTCGAACAGGGACGGGTCCGGCTGGATACGGACTACGGCCCGGTGGCGGTGCTCGGCGACGCCCGCCTCGACGACGGCAAGCTGATGCGGCTCAGCGCGCGCATGCCCGCCGCCGATCTGAAGAGCGGCGAGATCGAAGCCCGCAACCTGACCGCCAGCCTCGCCCTGACCACCGTCGGCGACCGACTCACCCTGCGGGCCGCCGCCGCCGCAGACCAGGCGACCCTGCCCGGGTTCGCCGCCGCCGGCGCCCGCCTGACCGTGACCGGCGACCTGCCCTATCCCGACCTGCAGAGGCGGCGCGGCGACGGCCGCGCCCGCCTCGATCTCGGCCTGCTGGCCACCCGCCTGACCGCCGGCCGCTTCGCCGCCCGCGAGGCCGTGGCGGAGCTCGATTTCGACGGCCAGACGACCGGCTGGCTCGAGGCCTTCCGGATCGAGGGGCGGGCCGACGCGGACCTGCGCGCGGCGCGGCTGGACGGGCCGGACCTCGACGCCTCCGCCGCCGCCCTGCGCTGGACGGACGCCCGCGCCACGGTCGCCCGGGACGATCAGGGCTTCGGCTGGCGACTCGACGGCCCCGCCCGGCTGGCCGCGGCCCGCGCCGCCGGCGCCGGACTGGACGGGACGGGCCTGGCCCTCGCCTCGGGCGGCCTGACGGCCGGCGGACGCGGCGCCGCCTTCGAGATTACGGGCCCAGTGGCCGTGGCCGCCGATCGCCTCGGCTGGGGCGATCTGTCCCTCGCCGGCGCGCGGGGTTCGGCCGATCTCGAGCTCGTCTCGGACGCCGGCCTGCGCCTGCGCCTGGACGGCGGCCTGCGCGCGGCCCGGGGGGCCTGGCCCCTGTTCGGACCGGCCAGCCGCGACGACGGCGCCGATCTGGCCGGGATGAAGCAGGCCCTGGCGGCGTTCGCCGTCGATGTCCCCGCCTTCACGGCGCGGGCCGGCGACGGCGGGACCCGGGTGACCCTCGGGCGCGCGGCGACCCTGACCCCGGCCAACGGCGGGATCCTGACGATCAGCCCCGTCGCCACGCCGATCTACGCGGCCGCGCCGGGCCGGCCGGGCGGCGGCGCCCTCGCCCTCGTCGCCACCCGCGGCCGCGGCCTGCCCGAGGCCCGCTTCGACATCCCCGCCTGGCGTCTGACCCCCGACGGCTTCAGCGCCGAGCTCGACGGTCGCGCCGCCCTCGATTTCGAGCTGGCGCGGGGCATAGTCCTCGACACCCGCGGGCGTCTGGTCTCCTCGAACGGCCGCGTCACCTACGTCGCGGCCGCCTGCGCCCCGGTCACCGTGGAGCGGCTGGAGCTGGGCGAGAATGACGTCACCGGCATCTCCGGCCAGGCCTGCCCGGTCGACCGGCCGCTGGTCAGCATCGCCGACGGTCGCTGGCGGGCCGACGGCGCCCTGGCCAGCCTCGACGCCGCCGCCCCCTTCCTGGCCCTCAACTTCCGCGACGCGCGCGGCCGGTTCGCGGCCACAGGCGGCCCGTCCGGCCTCGGCCTCGACGCCGCTATCGACCGCGCAACCATCGAGGACGCCACCACGCCGCTGCGCTTCAATCCGCTCCTCGCCACCGGCTCGGCCCGGCTGGCGGATGAGGACTGGACCGGCGCCTTCGACCTGTTCCGCGGCGAGGCCGCCCTCGGTCGGCTGACCCTGGCCCACGACGGTCCCTCAGGCGCCGGCGGCCTGACCATCGACGCCCCGTCCGTGGTCTTCGCCGAGGGCGACCTGCAACCCGCCGACCTCAGCCCGCTGGTCGGCGACTTCGTCGGCTCGCCGGCGACGGGTTCGGTCTCGTTCGAGGGCCGGGTCGACTGGCTGGCCGAGGCCGAGGGGTCCAGTTCCGGCCGCCTGACCATACCGACCCTCGATTTCGTCAGCCCCGCAGGCCCGGTGAAGGGCCTGAAGGGAACCGTCGACTTCACCAGCCTGGCGCCGCTGGTCACCGCCCCCGACCAGCACCTCACCGCCGACCTGCTGGAGTCGGTGACGCCCCTGACCGACATCGATCTCACCTTCGATCTCGACAAGGCCGCCCTGACGGTCGAGAGCGGCGACCTGACCGTGGCCGGCGGCGTCATCCGCGTCGAACCCTTCGACCTGCCGCTCGACCGCAGCCAGCCATTCGGCGGCGTCATCGTGCTGGAGAACGTCCAGCTGGGCGAGATCATCGCCGGGGCGGGCTTCGGCGACACGGTGGCGCTGGACGCCGTGGTCTCCGGGCGTCTGCCGTTCACCTCCGACCCCCAGGCCGGCATCCGCATCGCCGGCGGAACCCTGGCCGCGGTCCAGCCTGGCCGCCTGTCGATCCAGCGCGAGGCGCTCAGCGGCCTTGAGGCCGGCGGGGGCGGGGAGGCGGTGCCGCCCAACACTGTCCAGGACCTCGCCTACCAGGCGATGGAGAACCTGTCGTTCGACATCCTCTCGGCCGAGGTCAACAGTCTCGACGAGGGCCGCATCGGCGTCCTGTTCCGCATCCGCGGCCGTCACGACCCGCCGCAGCGCCAGGAGCTGCGCATTGGCCTCGCCGAGTTCATCAGCCGCGAATTCCTCAACCGCGAACTGCCCCTGCCCTCGGGCACCGGCATCGACCTGACGCTCGACACCACCCTCAATCTGAACCAGCTGGTCAGCGACCTGCTCGAACTGAACCGCGCCCGCGCCGGCGAAGTCACCGACCCGGACACGCGGCCTTGATCACGCCGCCTTGGCCGTTCAGAACCCATTCACCCTGCCCGGCGTTAGATCGTCGCGGATCAACCCGGAGACCCCCGCCATGACCCGGACGCGCGCCCGTCTCGCCCTGATCGGCTTCATCGCCGCCGTCGGCGCGAGCGCCTGCACGCCCACGGTCCGGCTGCAGGTCGACCCGATCCAGATCTACGCCAAGCTGGACGCCGACGTCCGCGTCCGCCTCGACAAGGAGCTTCAGGACCTCCTCGTCGAAAACCCGAACCTGTTCTGATGCGAAAGTCGCCCGCCATGTCCTTCCGCAAGTTCTTCGTCGTCGCCGCCGCCGTCGCCGCGCTCGGCGTGGCCGCCGGCGCCGCCTTCGCGCAGACCGCCCAGCAGAAGGCGATGATCGACTCCGCCAAGGCGCAAGGGACCGTGGGCGAGCAGGCCGACGGCTATCTCGCCTTCCGCCAGACGCCGTCCGACGCCGCCCTGACCCAGGCGGTCACCGTCACCAACAACGCCCGCCGCGAGGCTTACGCCCGCAGCGCCCAGGCCGCCGGCACCACCGCCGAGGTCGCGGCCGCCCGCGCCTTCGAGACCATCGTCCTGCCGCGCATCAGCTCGGGCGAGTGGTATCGCAACGCCCAGGGCCAGTGGGTCCAGCGCTGATCCAGGCTTGATCGCCGGCGACGGATGACGCAAAAGCCGCGTCCTCGAGGACCCGGCCCGACCGGGTGGCTAGCCCGGCCGCCGATCCGCCGGGAAACCTGAGCGAGCCTGCCGTCGCGCCGGCCTCGCAAGCGTCAGTCTGTTGTTCATGTCCGTCTTCGCCTCGGCGCGCCAGCAATGGCTCGCCAACCCCCGCCGCGACCTGCTCGCCGGCACGGTGGTCGCCCTCGCCCTGATCCCCGAGGCCATCGCCTTCTCGATCATCGCCGGGGTCGATCCGGCCGTCGGCCTCTACGCCAGTTTCGTCATCGCCGTGACCATCGCCTTCGTCGGCGGCCGGCCGGCGATGATCAGCGCCGCCACTGGGGCCATGGCCCTGGTGATGGTCACCCTCGTGCGCGACCACGGGCTGGAATACCTGTTCGCCGCCTCGATCCTGTGCGGCGTGATCCAGATCGGCGTCGGCCTGCTGAAGCTCGGCCGCTACATCAAATTCGTCTCGCGCAGCGTGATGACCGGTTTCGTCAACTCGCTGGCCATCCTGATCTTCCTCGCCCAGATGCCCGAACTGATCGGCGCCAACTGGCAGACCTTCGCCCTCGTCGCCGCCGGCCTGGCGATCATCTACGGCCTGCCGCGGATCACCAGGGCCGTGCCGTCGCCGCTTGTGGCCATCGTGCTGCTCAGTGGCTTCGTGATCTGGACCGGCGTCGACGTGCGCACCGTCGCGGACATGGGCGAAATGCCCTCCACCCTGCCCATGCTGCACTGGCCGATGGTGCCGCTGACCTGGGAGACCCTGGCCATCATCGCGCCGGTGTCGGCGACCCTCGCCTTCGTCGGCCTGCTGGAGAGCCTGCTGACCGCCAACCTGCTCGACGACATCACCGACACCCCGTCCGACAAGGACCGCGAGACGCGCGGCCAGGGCATCGCCAACATCGCCGCCGGCTTCTTCGGCGGCATGGCCGGCTGCGCCATGATCGGCCAGTCGATCATCAACGTCACCTCCGGCGCGCGGGGCCGCCTGTCGACCCTGTGGGCCGGACTGTTCCTGCTGTTCCTCATCCTCGTTCTTCAGGACTGGGTGGCGCGCATCCCGATGGCGGCGCTGGTGGCGGTGATGATCATGGTCTCGATCGGCGCCTTCGACTGGGGGTCGGTCCTGCGCCTGCGCTCGACGCCGCTGCAATCGACCATCGTCATGGTCGCCACCACCGTCACCGTCGTCGCCACCCACGACCTGTCCAAGGGCGTGGTGCTGGGCGTGGTCCTGTCCGCCATCTTCTTCATGCGCAAGGTCGGCAAGACCATCGTGGTCGAGGAGATCGAGGCGGAAGAGGGCGTCTTGCGCTACCGGGTTACCGGCAACCTGTTCTTCGCCTCGGCCGACGTGTTCGCCGCCGCCTTCGAGCATCACGGCCATCCGACCCGGGTCGAGATCGACATGAGCGACGCCCACCTGTGGGACCTCACCGGCGTGGCGGCTGTCGACAAGGTCGTGTTCCGCTACCGCCGCCAGGGGGCCGAGGTCGAGGTCATCGGCATGAACAAGGCCGCCCGCACCCTGGTCGAGCGCGTCGGCGAGCACGACAAGCGCCACCTTCCGGGCGCCGCGCCGGCGCACTGACGCCGGGCGCCGGCCGACATCGTAGTTCTACGAGGGTGCGCCCTTGGGCCGGCGGGCCTAGTGTGGCGCCATGACCCATCTTCGCACCTTCCTCATCGCCGCCGGCGTGGCGGTCGCGTCGGTCGTCGGCATCAGCGTCGCCTGGAACCTGATCGGCGGCGGCCCCATGCCCATCCACGGCCTGGTCGCTCTGTCGCTGGGCGTGGCCGGGACCATCGCCCTCGCCTGGATCCTCATGGCCCTGGCCTTCCGCTCCGACCGCGAGGGCTGGGACGCCCGCGCCGATCGCTCGGGCAGCGCCGACGTCGACAAGTCGGACAAGTCTTGAGCCTCGCCCCGGCGCGGGCGATAGGTCGGGGATGACCGATCCTGCCGACGCGCCCGCCTCCGTGATCACCTATGCGGGCTACCTCGCCCTCGACGACGTGTTGGCCGCCCAGCACCCGATCTCGTCGGAACACGACGAGATGCTGTTCGTCATCATCCACCAGACCAAGGAGCTGTGGCTCAAGCAGATCCTGCACGAGGTCGCCCAGGCCCAGGCCCTGGTCCGCGCCGGCGACCTCGTCCCCGCCTACAAGAGCCTCGCCCGGGTCAGCCGCATCCAGGCGGTGATGACCATGAGCTGGGACATCCTCGCCACCATGACGCCGGCGGAATACCTGCGCTTCCGGGGCGTGCTCGGCTCGTCCTCCGGCTTCCAGAGCGACCAGTTCCGCCGCTTCGAATTCATGCTCGGGCTCAAGGACGCGCGCTTTCTGCGCTTCCACGAGGAACGCCCGGCCGCCCACGCGGCGCTGACCGGGGCGCTCGCCGCCCCCAGTCTCTACGACGACGCCATGGTTCAGCTCGCGGCCGCGGGCCTGTCCGTCCCGGCCGAGGTGCTCGACCGCGACGTCAGCCAGCCGTGGGCGCCCTCCGAGGCGGTCGAGGCCGCCTGGCTGGAGGTCTATCGCGACACCGCCCGCTGGTGGCCGCTGTATCAACTGGCCGAGAAGCTGGTCGATCTGGACGACGCCCTGCTGACCTGGCGCCACAAGCATGTGGTGACGGTCGAGCGCATCATCGGGCGACGTCGTGGAACGGGCGGCACCGAGGGGGTTTCCTACCTGACCGAGACGCTGCAGCGCCGCTGCTTCCCCGAGCTGTGGTCGCTGCGCACCAAACTCTGAAGGAGGGCCGGATGCGCCCCGTGCTGATTCCCCTCGCTCTGCTGGCGCTGGCCGCCTGCGGCCGCGAGGAGGCCGCTCCCACCGCGCCCGTCGAACCGCTTCCGGTCCCCTCCAAACCGCCCCTGGTCGAGCCGCCCGCGGCGCCCGTGTCCATGGCCTTCGTCGACGCCTCGGGGGCGGAGCGCCTGCAGCTCTCCTGCCGCGCCGATCCGGCGATCCTGCACATCGTCGCGCCCGGTTTCACCCCCATCGGCAGCGAGGATCGCCTGACCCTCGGGGCGGGAGACGAGGCCTTCGCCCATGTCGCCGATCTCGACGCCCCGGGCCCCGGGGTGGCGGGCGGCGGGCCGATCGACGTCGACCTGATCGATCGCCTGGCCCGCGGCGAGCCCGTCCGGGCCGTCTACGGCGTCCAGTCCGTCGGACCGCTCCAGGCCGCCCAACCGGAGACGCTGGCCGCCTTCACCGAGCGTTGCCGCGGCCTGGCGGACGGCTGATCAGGCAACCAACACCGCCACGGCGAGGTTTAACAGGCGAAGCAGAAGCGGAAATTCCGTCATGTCACACGCCAACCGCCACGACATCCACGTCCTGAACAGCCTGATCCAGACCGCCATCGACAGCGCCGACGGCTATCGCGAGGCCTCGACCGAGGCCGACGATCCGGGCCGCCGCGATCTGTTCGGCCGGCGCAGCTTCGAGCGCCGCCAGGTCGCCGAGGAACTGCAGTCCACCGTCCGCGCCCTCGGCGGCGACCCGGCCGCCGAAGGGTCCATCCTCGCCAAGGCCCAGCGCGCCTTCGCCGACGTGAAGCACGCCCTGATGCGCGACGACGCCAGCATGGTCGGCGTTGTCGAGAGCGCCGAGGACGCCGTCCGGTCCCGCTTCGAAAGGGCGCTGGAGGACAGCCAGATCTCCGCCACCACGCGCGAGACCATCCGCCGCGCCTTCGCCCGCGTCAGCGGCGAGCCCGAGGAGATGCACGACCTCAGACACAGCCTTGAGGGACAGCGCGACGCCGGCAGCCGGCTGTATCCGCACTAGATTCAATCGCCGGAACACCCCCGGAGCCTTGTCATCCGGACGCCGCGAAGCGGTGATCCGGGACGCTGCCTCACGCATAGCTCAACCTCCCGGAAGCGGCGGCAGCCGGTATCCGGGAGACGGACAGGGCGTGGCGCGAAGGCCATGTTGCTCCCGGATAATCGCGCCGCGCGATTTCCGGGAGACCGAGTTGAAAGGTCCGCTTCGTCCCGGATAGCGCCTGCGGCGCTTCCGGGATGACAAGCCGATGAAGCCAACACACGAAAAAGGCCCCGGCGTCTCCACCGGGGCCCTTGTCATGTCAGGATCGCGAAGCGGCTCAGGCTTCGGTGTCGGCCGCCGGGGTTTCGGCCTTGCCGGTTTCCGGGACCTGAACGCCCTTGGGCGTGCGGGCGGTCTGGCGCTCGGCGATCCGGGCCGACTTGCCGCGACGGTCGCGCAGGTAATAGAGCTTGGCGCGGCGCACGATGCCGCGGCGCTTGACCTCGATGGCGTCGATGTTCGGCGACAGGATCGGGAAGACCCGCTCCACGCCTTCGCCGAAGGAAATCTTCCGCACGGTGAAATTCTCGTTCACGCCGCCGCCGGCGCGGGCGATGCACACGCCTTCGAAGGCCTGGATGCGTTCGCGCTCGCCTTCCTTGATCTTGACCATGACGCGCAGGGTGTCGCCGGGCTGGAAGTCCGGGATGGCGCGCTTTTCGGTCAGGCGGGCTTTTTCTTCGGCTGCGATGGTCTGCAGGATGTTCATGTCGTTCTCCTCGAGCTTTTGCGCTCTTTACCTGTGAATTGGCGAGGTCAGGCCCCGCGGGTCGTCTTTGCGAGATGCGCCGCCCAGAGGTCCGGCCGCCGCTCCCGCGTGGTCTTCTCCCGCTGCTCTTCGCGCCATTGTGCGACCTTCTTGTGGTCGCCCGACAGAAGCACCTCGGGTATCTCCAGCCCCTCGAACGTCCGCGGTCGCGTGTACTGCGGATGCTCCAGAAGGCCGTCCTCGAAGCT
>Ga0079224_100005714_pt1 | contig 16382 bp, 15 predicted proteins | sample Stecom2015_FD_80414 | JGI IMG/M metagenome (GOLD analysis project Ga0079224, IMG submission 80414) | Agricultural soil microbial communities from Utah to study Nitrogen management - Steer compost 2015 | ecosystem: Environmental > Terrestrial > Soil > Agricultural land | place: USA: Utah... | reverse complement strand
GCTGCGCATCGTCCCAACAGAGGGGACCATCGCGATCGACGCGTTTGTCGTCGCAGGTCTCGCTCCAGCGGAGCCACAGGCTCAGCCACCGGTGGTCGATCCAGGGCTGGAACCGACAGCGGAACCCACAGTGGTGGTGCCGCCAGCCGATCCGACTGTAGAACCGACCGAAGGACCTGCTGCCCCGCCGCAGCCAGAAGTGATCGTGCCGACCATGACGCCGACCGCGGCACCGCAACCCGTGCTCCTGCCCTACTTCGACAGCTTCGAGGTCGAGCAGACATGGCTCGCGGAGGGTAGTTGGCTCTACGCGCTGAATGGCGGGTACACCGGCAATGGCTGGAACGCCAGCGCCAACGAGCGCGGGCAGATCAGCACGCTGACGCTTGTCCACCCGTTGGACCTGCGCGCCGCGCAAGCACCCCAACTCGCCTTCTGGCAGGCTGCGGACCTGCAAGGCGACGAGATCTTCAGCGTGGAAGTCTCCGTTGATGGCGGCCTGAGTTGGCTGCCCATCGACCTCCAGCCGGGCTGGAAGGGCGTCTGGACGCAGCGCACCGTGGACCTGACCGGGTTCCGCGGGACGGTCGTCAACCTGCGCTTCGTCCTGATCGCCGGACCGTCCAACCAGAACAGTGCGAACCGGGCCAGCACGATCAGTATCGACGACGTGGCCGTGCAGGAAGTGATCCTGCCGACCGCAACGCCGCTCCCGACGATGGCTCCGACGACGATCCCGACGATGGCTCCGACGACGATCCCGACCGAAGCTCCAACGATGGAAGTGGTGATCACGCCTGAGGTGGTCGTGCCAGACCCGGCAACACCCACGCTGGATCCAACGCAACCTCCGACGGAGCCGCCGGTCGAGGAGCCAACGCCTGAGCCAACGCTGCCTCCGACTGAGGAGCCAGCGCGCATCGAGGAACCATCCGAGGAGGGCGCGGAGTAGCACCTTCCGCAAGCAGACACATAGCAGGCCCGGAGATGATCCGGGCCTGTTCTTTTCCGTACCGTGCTTCTCTAAAAGCGCCTATGGGCGGCGGGGATGGACGAGGGTCACCGGGCAGCGCAGATTCTTGACCACCTTCTGCGCTACGCTACCCATCAGCAAGCGGGAAAGATCGGTCCGCCCGTGCGTGGACATGACCACCATGCTCACACCCACTTCAGATTCGACAAAGTCAACGATAGCCTGTGCGGGGTTGTTGCTGCGGATGATGTGCTCGCGGGCGCGGATTCCCTCTTGCCGCAACGTGTTGCGCATCGCGATCAGGATCTCCCGCATTTCCTCATAGGGGCGATCAGCGGCTTCCTGCTGGCCCGCCAGCGCCAGTTGGTCCGCGTAATCGCTGGCAGGCGACTGGAAGATATGCAACAGAATGATCTCCGCGTCAAAGGCTCGTGCGATCTCCTGCGCCTGCGGGATCGCGCTCTCGGACCAGCTCGAACCGTCCAGCGGCACAACGATCTTGTACGTGGTGGGGCGAACCAGCAACAGCGGCACGGGCAAGCTGTTCAGCGCGCTCTCAACATCCGGGCCGAAGACCCAGCGCAACATCCCCGCCCATCCCTGCGTAGACATCACCACCAACTGCACGTTCTCGGCCTCGACCAATCGCTCTAGCGCGGCACGCGGCTCATCCCCATCAATCACACGCGTTTCGATGTCGAGGTTCTCGCCACGAAGCTGCTGGCGCAGCGTGCTCAGGCGAGCCTGCGCTTCCTGGCAGGTTACCTGTTCTGCCGCCAGCGGAAGCCCCGATGCCTCAGCGTCAATCACATCGGCCAGACAGACGAGTAGCAGACGCGCGTGGTACGCTCGCGCCAGGTTGACGGCGTGCCCAATGGCGTATTCAGCGACATCCGAGCCGTCTAGCGGGACCAGGATAGTCTGATAAGCAGGCGTTGGAATCCGCATCCAGTCCGCCCCCGCGCTAGAGGATTTGAGACAGGAACAGCTTGGTGCGGTCGTGTTGGGGGTCGTTGAAGAAATGCTCTGGCGGCCCCATCTCGACAATCCGCCCCTCGTCGAAGAAGACGATGCGGTCGGCCACTTCGCGCGCGAACCCCATCTCATGTGTGACGACCAACATCGTCATGCCACTCTGCGCAAGCTCCTTCATCACGTCGAGCACTTCCTTGATCATCTCCGGGTCCAGCGCCGAGGTGGGCTCGTCGAACAGCATGATCTTAGGCTGCATCGCCAGCGCGCGCGCAATCGCCACACGCTGCTGCTGCCCGCCAGAGAGCTGGCCCGGATATTTGCGTGCCTGCTCTGGGATGCCTACTCGATCCAGCAACTGCAGCGCGATCTGGTCAGCGCCATGGCGCGGCTGCCGCCGAACGTAGCGCGGCGCCAGGGTGATATTTTGTTGCACGGTCAGGTGCGGAAACAGGTTGAACTGCTGGAACACCATTCCGATTTCGCTGCGAATTGCGGCGATGTTGCGCACATCGTGGCTCAACTCGATGCCGTCCACGATGATCTGGCCTTCCTGGTGTTCTTCGAGCCGGTTGATGCAGCGGATAAAGGTCGATTTGCCCGACCCAGACGGGCCAATAATCACGACCACTTCTTGCGGCATCACTTCTATGTCGATGTCTTTCAAGACGTGGAAGCTGCCAAACCACTTATTCACGCCGTGGCAAATAATAATCGGCTCTCGAGAGTTGTTGTTCGTCGTCACGCGGACTTCCTCTTTCTGCATCGTCATCGCCGGACACTCCCCGCCCCGGACGTTTCCAACCGGCGGCTGACATCGGACATCGCATAGCTGATCACGAAGTAGATGATCGCGATGAAGATATACGCCTCGCGCTGGTAGGGACGGTACACCGGCTGTCCAGAGACTATTGTATCCACAATGCCGACTAATTCGAACAGCCCGACCACTGCCACCAGCGATGTATCCTTAAACAGGCTGATGAACTGCCCGACAATCGCCGGGATGACGGCGCGTAGCGCCTGCGGTAGCACAATCAGCGACGTGGTCAGGAAGGGATTCATGCCCAGCGCGCGCGCCGCCTCAAGCTGGCCGTGCGGGACGATCTGCAGGCCGCCGCGCACGTTCTCTGCGAGGTACGCCGCGCTGAACAGCGTCAGCCCGATCATCATGCGCACCGTAAGGTCAATGTCTGACAATTCTGACCAGAAGAACGGCACAATCAGCTTCGCCATGAAGAGAATTGTGATCAGCGGCACGCCCCGAATCACTTCGATGAGCAGCGTGCATGTCCACTTGATGACCGGCAGGTCGCTGCGCCGCCCTAGCGCCAGCGCCACACCCAGCGGGAACGACGCCGTGATCCCGACAAACGTCAGCAGGATCGTGAGCAGCAGCCCGCCCCACACTGACGACGGGACTATCGGCAGCGTGTTGCTCCCTTGCACGCCATAGAGAATCACCAGGATCGCGGGGCCTGCGAGCGCCCATCCGGCAATGGCAGCGCGGCGCACTGCGTTTTCGTGCCGCCCCAGCGAGCCGATAATCCATCCGTTGGCGAACAGCGCCGTACCAATAAATGCTTCACTGGCAATCGTCTTGAAAAACGGCGCAAGTTGCAGGCTCACGAATTCACTGAAGTCCCGCGCGCCTTCAAAGCGGTGCGCCCGCTCTTCTGCGTAAATTGGGCGATCTACTTCCGGTGGCGCGCCAAAGTCCGCGCCGCGCCCGGTGGTGGCGCTGTCCAGGCTCGGAAACAGGTCCACCCCTTCAATTCGCAGCCACGCATGGCCCGCGTTGTTATCACGATCTTCGTCGTCGCGCTGCACTTCGACCGCATACCACCCATCGCGCGGCAGGGTGATGCGCAGTGTGCCGCTTTCAGCGGCGGGCGTGGAGACGATTGCGGCAGGCGCACCGTCTGCGCTCAGTGGGGAGAGGCCGCTGTCCAGCACGCGGACCGCCAGCGAAAGGTTGTAGTCTGACAGGTCAAGCTGCCCCGTCGTCGCGGCGCGTGACTGCGTGGACCACGTCGTGCGAGACTGCGATTCCACGTACCCAAGCTGGCGGGTCGCTGTGTCTGCTTCGTCCGTCAGCGGGTCTAGCTCGACGCTGATCTCATCCCCCGCATTCCCCAGGAACACGAAGGTCGCCGGGCTGCGCTGCGGCTCGATCAGCAGATGCACAGTCGGCGCGGGGATGTTTGCGCCCAAGAAGGGGACAATCACCACTACGGCCAGCGCGACCAGCACCACGCCCCACACACTGCGCGCTACCCGTCCCCAGATGCCAAGCCCCAGCCCCGTGAGGAGCACAAGCAGCGCGGCGGTCAACTCCACGCGCCAGATCTCCGCGCGCGGGTATAAGCCACTCGAAATCAGCCGCAGGTTATTGGTCACAACTGACCACTGCGCATTCGTGATCGCCCAGATGATAAACGCCACGATGAACCAGATTATAAGCGCGCCGGTGAGCAGGGTGGCGACGGTATTGAGGCGGCTGCTGAACAGGTTCTCGCGCAGCCAACCGAGCACGCCGACGCTCGTCGCCGGGGGTCGCCGGGTGGCTGGTGGCTCAGAGGGCGCGACGTAAATCTGTCGTTCGAGGTCTGGCGCGCGCATATCAGCGGCTCCTCAGACGCATGAAGCTGTTGACACCGTTCATGATGGCGGAGATAACCAGGCTCATAGCGAGGTAAATCGCCATCATCACCACGAATACCGCGACCGCCTGCCCTGTCTGGTTGGAGATCACATTCGCGACGTTGTACACATCGAAGAAGCCGATCGCGATGCCGAGGCTGGAGTTCTTGGCGAGGTTAAGATATTGGTTGCCCAGCGGTGGGATGATCAGGCGCAGCGCCTGGGGCAGTACGATCAGCCGGAGCGTCTGCCCGCCGCTGAACCCCTGCGCGCGCGCCGCCTCGATCTGCCCGTACGGGACCGACTGGATCCCGGCGCGCACAATGTCCGCGATAAACGCAGCGGTGTAGAGGATTAACCCCAGCGTCAGCGCGGTGTATTCGGCAGACAGGCGATCGCCTCCGGCGAAGTTAAACGTCCCAAGCTGCGGATAATCCACCCAGAACGGCCCGCCGGACACCAGCCAACCGAGCGCGCTGAATCCCAAGAACGCCGGGAGAAACCAATAGAGCGTGCGTGCGGGTTGCCCGGTACGGTCCTGCACGCGGAGCCGCCAGATCCACAATCCAATCCCGACTGCCAGCCCCAGCGCGACGGCGCCATAGAAGATCGGCGCGGTTTCCGTCCCCTGGACGAGCGGGAAATTGATCGCGCGCCGGTTGATATAGATCGAGCCGGGCAATGTGTACGAGTCTGCCAGGTTCTCCGGCAGTGCGAGCCGCATCCCCCGGTAAATAAAATAGAGCTGGACCAGCAGCGGTGTGTTCCGGAACAACTCGATATAGCCAACCGAGACCGCGCGCAGCAGGAAGTTCGCCGACAAACGCCCGATCCCGACAAAGACGCCGAGCACGGTCGCGCCCGCCAACCCGACGATCACGACTCGCAGCGTGTTCTTCAACCCTGCCATGAGCGCGTCCCAGTTGGACGACTCGCCGGGCCGGAAGTCCATTTGCCCCTCGGAGATCTGCGTCCCAAAGGTGCGCGTCAGCACGCCGAAGTTGATCGCCAGATTACTTTGACGCAAGCCGGTGACAAGGTTGTTGAGCAGGATGTAACTGACGATCACCACCGCGATCAGAAACGCGATCTGCGCCATTACTTGCAGCACGCGGATATCACGCCAGAGCGGTACGGGTTGGTGTGCGGAGCGATCGAACGCCGAGGATCTCTCGGTCATGGTGCAGCCCCATGATGCTATCGTGCGCGCAACTTACATATTTGCAGGCTATTCAGTTTACGGAAGGAGAGAACTCCGGGAGGTACGCGCGCACCCCCCGGAAGTGAATCGCTAGCGGTTCAGGCGTCTAGCGCCACGGAGGCGGATAATGCAGGCCGCCGTCAGTCCACAGACGGTTCAGACCGCGCGACAGGCCAAGCGACGTATCCGGGCCCAGGTTGCGATCGAAGATCTCGCCATAGTTGCCAACCGCGCGGATGACGTTCACCACGAAGTCATTGTCGAGGCCGATCAGCGAGCCACTGGGGTTGTCCTCACCCTGCCCGAGGAAGCGCGCGATCTCGGCGCTGTCGGTGGAGAGGAACTCGTCCACATTATCCTGGGTGATGCCGAATTCTTCCGCCTGGATCACTGCAAAAACGGTCCAGTTCACCACATCGCCCCACGCGGAGTCATTCGCGAGGTACGCCGGGCCGAGCGGTTCCTTCGAGATCACTTCTTCGAGAATGACGATCGAGCCGGGATCCGCCCCCTGCGAGCGCAAGCCCGCGAGCTGGCTCTGGTCCGAGGTCAGCACGTCACAGCGCCCCTCTTCGAAGGCCGCGCTGGTCTCGCTCGACTGCTCGAACGGCACCAGCTCGTAGCTCAGGCCACGGCTCTCCATCGCCTCGGTGATGTTCAGCTCGGTGGTCGTGCCGGTCAGTGAGCAGATCGACGCACCGTCCAGGTCCTCGATCGAGGTCGCGCCCAGATCCGCGCGCACCATCAAGCCCTGGCCGTCGAAGTAAGTGGTCGGGCCGAAGTCCAGCCCCAGTTCGGCGTCACGCGAGATCGTCCACGTCGTGTTGCGCATCAGCACATCGACCTGCTGCGTCTGCACCGCCGTGAAGCGTTCCTGCGTAGTGAGCGGGATGAACTGGAGATTGTCAGCGGTTACCTCGCCAAAGAGAGCCGCCGCCAGCGCGCGGCAGAAATCGACGTCGAAGCCGCTCCACTCTCCGGTATCGGTGTCGAGGAACCCAAAGCCAGGAACCTGGCCATTTACGCCGCAGTTCAACACGCCGCGCTCGCGCACCGCATCGAGGATGCTGCCACCGTCCTGCGCCAGCGCCGGGGAGTAAGGCACCAGCGCGATGGTCAGCGCAGCTAGCAAAACGAAGGAGAGACCGAGAATCATCGATCGGCGGACAAGTCTGAACATAGTGTTCTCCTCTTCTGCTTACGTGTAAGTTGGGGTGTGATGCAAGTTGTTAGACGCTAGAGCTATTTGCCCGGAAAATCGTCTCTGAAAACCTCCCGTCGCGCAACCCAGTAACTCAAGTCTTTATAGTTTCATACAAATTGTACAATGAGCGACAGATATTTACAATAATTCAGACAATTAGCATCATTATAGAGGTAGGGGTGTGTCGCCGCATGAATGTCCGCACCCTGCTTATAGTTAACCGAGGCAGGCAGCGATCTCCAAAAAAACTGTGCAAAATAGACAAAAACAGCCGTTTGATCGGGGAACGAGGTAAAAAACAGCGCGTCCCCGAAGAGACGCGCTGCAGCAACACCCACTACGCTTGAGGTTTACGGCGCTTCCCACACGGACTCGCCGCTCAGGATACGGATCAGGTTCTCGCCAAACTCATAGCGATCGACCGGTTTGCCAAGAAAGCTGTGAAAGCCAGCCTGGCGGGCGGTGTTCATGTGGCTGATGTGCGTGGTGTAAGCCACCACCGGCACAGCGCCAAGCTCCTCATCCTCGCGCAACAAGTCGAGGACTTCGTATCCATTCATCCCTGGCATTTCGAGATCGAGGAAAATCACGTCCGGCACGGCGACCGTGCGCAGGCTGTCCCACACATCCCGCCCGTTGGCAACGCGGATGATCGAGGTGTTCACCGCAAACTGCTCAAGCAGGTTTCTCAGCACGTCAATGCTGGTCTGATCGTCTTCGATAATGAGTGCATGGATGTCTTCAAGCGACACCATCGTGAGCATACTCCTATTGCGCTGCGCGCATGACCGGCCGCCGCGTGGCTATTCGTCCAGGCGCGGCACAACCACCCTTCCCTACGATACGAACCACACCGCTTTCCCGGCAAGGATTTGCTCCAACTGTTCCGGGAAGGCCTGGCGCATGATCGGCTTGCCAATCAAGCCGTCGAACCCCGCCTTCTTCAGCGCTTCGACATCAGTGGCCATCACGCTGGCTGTCATCGCGATGATCTGGCACTTGCGATACGCTTCCTCCGCCCGCAACATCGACAACATTTCGTAGCCATCGTGCGGGCGCATCTGGATATCCAGGAAGATTACATCCGGCACGCCCGGTAGGGCGCGAACCTTATCCATGAAGTCATGATTGTCGGAAATGATCGTCAGCCTGGTGTAGCCCAGCTCCTTCTGAAGCAGCAGTCGCATCACCTCGCGGCTGAGCATATCGTCCTCGACATACAGGAGCGAGGGCTGCGCCTTCTCTTCAGCCGGGGCTTGCTCGTCCGCACCGGAATCGGGCGCTTCCGCCTGCGGGGGTTGTGGCTCCGGCAGCGCGGGCTGCGCGCCATTGCCACCTGCGACGCGTGACTGCTCCTCGGCGGGCTTGTCCACCACGCCGATGTCTTCTGCCGGCTCGCGAGATTGCTGATTGGTATCCACAATTACCGCCCTGGAACCATCTGAGCATTCGGCTCAGAGTCGGACTCATACTCTGGCGCACGGATCGGCAGCAAGATATGGAACGTGGTTCCCTCGCCAACCTCGCTGTCGAACCACATTCGCCCGCCGTGCGCTTCCACAAAGTGTCGAGCGATGGGCAGGCCAAGGCCCGTCCCTGGCGTTTCCGGCAAGTCGTGCTTGGCCTGGCGGAACGTCTCGAAGATCACTTCTCGCTGATCCTCAGGGATGCCGATCCCCGTGTCGGACACCGCGAGATAGATCGCATCGTCTTCGCGCCGCGCTGAGATACGAACAGCGCCCTCTGGCGTGAACTTAACCGCGTTCGAGATCAGGTTTAGCATGATCTGACGGATACGACGCTTATCCCCGACAATTTGTGGCAGGTCGTCTTCGATGTCCACTTGCAGATCGATCGACGTGTCCTTGACCAGACCTTTCGCCGTCGCAATCGAAGCGCCAAGTGCGGCGTTCATATCTACCTCTTCGAGGAAGAGGTCCATCATACCGACTTCGATCTTCGTCAGGTCGAGGATATCATTAATCAGACTCAGCAAGTGGTGGCTGCTGCCGATCACCTTCTGCAAGACGTCTTGCTGCTCAGAGTTGACCGACCCCAGCACGCCATCTGCGATGAAGCCGGAGAAGTTCAGGATCGCGTTGAGAGGCGTGCGCAGCTCGTGCGACATATTCGCCAGGAACTGCGACTTGACACGGCTCGCTTCCTCTGCGGCCTCACGTGACGCTTCAACCTGGGCGAACAACTGCGCGTTACGCACCGCAACGGCGATCTGCTCTGCCAGCGAGTTCAGCACGCGCAAGTCTTCCTCGCCGAAGCGGTCTGGCGAGGTTGACTGCAGGTCGAAGATACCGAGCACGCGATTACCAAGCAACATCGGGATCGACAACTCAGAGCGCGTTTGCGACAGCGCGCTGAGCGACAGGTACTCCTTCGACTCGCCCACGTCGTTGACGGTCACCGGCTTGCGCGTGCGAGCGGCCAGCGCGATCACGCTCGGATCAGCGTCGTACGGGATGCGCCGCAGTTCTGGCACGTCAAGGGGCTGGCCGACGAAGTCCGCGCCCGCCGCCTGGAAAAGCTCCCGACCGTCTTCAGATGGCAGATAGACGGAGCACGCGTACAAGCCATAGTTCTTCGCGGTCAGCGCGACAACCTGCTGGAGCAGTTGTTCGATGTCCAGCACGGTGGTCACCTGCCGCGACACATCCGCCGCGATCTGCAGGTCGCGCGTGCGGGCAGAAACGCGATCTTCCAGGTTCTCAATCGACGACCGCAGGCGCTCGGTCATGCTGTTAAACACCTCAGCCAGCTCGCCGATCTCGTCGGACGATTCGATCCGCGCCCGGCGCGAAAGGTCGCCCGCGCGGATCGCCGCCGCCGCCTGCATCAGCCCGCGAATGGGCCGCGTGATGCTGGTCACCGTCAGAAAACCGGCCACGACACCGATGATAACCGAGGCGACCGCAGTGATCGTCCAGAAAACCCGGTTGCGGTTCTGCGCGTCGGCTGATTCTTCCACCGAGGCCGTCACGTCGCTGCGGATATTCGCGCTAAGCTGGTCGAGGCCATCGTTTAGACGGCGTTGGAGCGACGCCAGGTCTGTGTGGCGCAAGCTCTGGGCGCGCGCCCAGCGGCCTTCTAGCGCCACCGCGTGGATTTCTTGCACGACCTCGCCCAGGTCATCACCAAGCGCCTGCAAACTTGAGAGCACTTCAGCGTTCCGTTGGACATATCGCTGCGTCGAGCCAAGCTCCTGCCCGGCCAGCGCGTCAAGTTGCTGCTGGAAGTCGTCGAGCTGCCCCTGCCGCTCCTCGATCAAGCTGGTTTGGCGCGTCAAGAGCAGCGTGTCAAGTGTCGCCACGACATTCAGCCAGGCCACTTGCAGATTGGCAACGCTCTGGACCTGATCCACGCCGGAACGCGTCGTGTTGACAGTGTTTTCCACCGCGGTGGTGTACAGCAAGCCGGTACCCGACGCGATCAGCACCAGCAAAATCATCAGTAGGAACCCCAGCGCGGTCCGCTGGCCAATCGACAGGTTCAGGCGCATCGTGTTCTCTGCCTCCTTCGGCGCGCCGCCGCGTGCCGGCGCTCGCGCAGTGCTATTTCGTGATCAGCGCCAGGTCCACCGGCAGGGACTCAGAGATCTCCGTCCCATTCAGATAGTCCACCGCTGCTTCAACGCCCAACCGCCCCATCTCTGCCGGTTGCTGCGCAATGGTCGCCAGCAGATCGCCGCTCTCCACCGCCGCGACCGCGTCTTCAACCGCGTCAAATCCAACAAAGCGGATGTCCGCAGCGCGTCCGGCGTCTTTCGCGGCTTCGATCGCGCCGAGGATCATCTCATCGTTATGCGCGAAGACGCCGTCGATTTCCTCGTATTCTTCGAGCAACTGCGCGAAGACTGTCTTTCCCTCGTCACGATTGAAGTTGGCCGTCTGACGGACGATGACTTCGATCTCCTCAGAGGTCGCGATCGCCTCGTTGAATCCAGAGCCGCGCGCTTCCGCCGCCGACGTGCCCGGAATGCCTTCCAGCTCGATCACCTTGCCAGCCCCCCCCAGGTTCTCGGCAAGATACTCAGCGGCCATTCGCCCGCCTGCCAGGTTATCCGACGCCACGTGCGAGACGATCTCTCCGCCGCTCGCACTGCGATCGATGGTGAGCACGGGGATACTCGCTTCGTTTGCCGCTTCAATCGCGGGCACGATTGCGTCGCCGTCTACCGGGTTAATGAGGATCGCGCTGACGTTCGCGTCGATCAGCTCCTGAACCTGCGTCTTCTGCTGCTCGACATCGTCCCCGGCGTCCTTCACGACAAGCTCAACCCCTAGCCGGTCTGCCGCCGTCTGAGCCCCATCCCGCAGCGAAACAAAGAACGGGTTCTGCAGCGTGGAGACGGAGAGGCCAAGCGTTACGGTTGCGTCTTCAGTGGGCTCTGGCGTAGCGTCGTCGTCGTCGTCACCGCCACACGCGGCAAGCGCCAACGCCAACACCACCAGCAGCACTAACAGCCAGTGTGGATATGTGGAATGCGCTTTCTTGGAAAACATCAGTTGGGCCTCCTGAGCCAGCAGCCTGATGCTTTTCGCTCGGCTGCACGGGAAAAACTAAGTTGCCGGAGATCCGGCGCGGACAAACACTCCATCTTGCTCATTGGACTAGAATCGCTGCAATGCGCTTTCGGCTTTGACGATCTGGTTTTCAAACGCGTTGACGAACTCAAGAAGCTTCGGCAGGTTAAATGGCTTCACCACATAAGCATTTGCACCAAGTGCGCGCGCCTGTTGGACAAGATCTGTGTTGTCATTAGCCGAGAGCATGATCAGCACGACTTCTGGCGAATGTTCGCGCAGACGCGCCGCTAGCTCAAGGCCATCGCCGTCCGGAAGTTCGACATCGAGCAGCGCCAGATCGAACGGAGGTGGCTGCGATTTCAGCAGCGCGTCCACATCCTCGCCCAACGCCGCCTCGCAGATCTCATAGGGACGCGCGTGCAGCGCAAAGACAAGCAGCTTGCGGTTGTCTGCGTTGTCGTCCAGGATCAGCACGCGCTTAGCCATCCCATGTCTCCTGCCAAACAGCACCCCGCCGCGCGGCAACGAAAGAATGCACGGTCAGGCCCATGAGGACTTCACCATTTCTTCATACTTAATAAATGTATCTTACGCTATTCTACGAATCCTGTATAGCGCGGTCGATGAATATTTCGTGAATTTCGTATGGATCAGTATCAACCGCACAATTCGTTCTAAGATCCGCGTTGATTCAACATCGATGGCGCGGCACGCCACAACCATGCAGGAGTATTCGATCCTTGAAGGAACTCGTTACGTACGCAACCACATCAGAAGACGACGCCCGCGATCAAGATCACGTTTGCGTAAGGCGTGAACTCACCCGTGCGTGCTACAGCGCGGGCCTGCGCAGTGCGCGCCTTGAACGCATCATGCGGAATCTCCTCGATCGGGCAATCGCCTAGTGACTCACGCAGCGCCGCGTACAGGGCCGGGCTGCGCTCCGCCATCTCAGACGCGACGACCGCACCCTGCACTTCCAGCTCGCCGAGCACCGCGCGCAGCACGCTCAAAAAGCCGGGCACGCCCTCGGACACGGCCAGGTCGATCCGCTCTGGCCCCGCAGGAATCGGCAGCCCAGCATCAGCAAGCACCAGCTCATCAAAATGCCCCATACCCGCGATCACATTGGACAGCGGCTGATTCAAAAGTCCAGTCTTCTTCATGTCTCTCGCTCGGGTTTCTTGCGCCGGGTGGTGAGGTGGCGATCCCCCCATCGTGGCCCCGGTCTCCGCACAGCGCACCCGCACTGGACTCACCCCGTGCAGGCGTCCAGCTTCATTATAGGGACCTCAAGCGAGCGGGCAAGTTGGGGCGTGTGGTTACTCAGGGCAACCCTGGCGCCAGAGGCGATGGCATCTCTGTACCCGAAAGCGGCCAGTTCGGCGCTGCCTCCGGCATGGGCGGCTCTTCTGGCTCGCCGGATAGGGGGAAGTGATTGAAGAAATAGCGGTTGGTCGAGCCGCTGGCGAGGATCAAAATACCGGAGGTCTCATTCACAGATTGCTTGGTCGAGGTGACATTATTGATCCGCCCATCGACCAGGTTCTGCAGCACGATGTCCCCAGAGCCGGGTGCAAAAGCGATGCGGTCCAGCCGGGACTGCTTGTGATAGATCACGCCGCCGCTTTCCGGCGCTGCCGCGAACATGTGCAAGCGCTGCTGATCTTCGTCGAGCAGCACAATGGGGCGCGTGTGGCCGTCGCGTCCCGTCCCGAACGGGTGCATCGACCAGGCGCCATCGGCGTCGCGCACGTAAAGCACAGCCAGCGGGCGCTCACGTTTTTCCGATGTTTTTGAGGCGAGATAGACACGGCCTTCGCTGTCCGCTTTGAGGTTGATGTGATCGTCCACCACGTCTAATTCCGCGATGATCACCTCTTCCTGCCACGCATCTGGCGGCGTGCCATCCTCGTGCACTGCGAAGTACATGGTGGACATGCGCTGATCACTCCACGCGATGCCCACGCGGTCTTCCCCAAAGCTCACAATCGCCGCGATGTCGTCCACGCTTAGCGCGCCACCGTTCGGCACCGGGAGGGGTTGCGGCTCACCCCAACTCAGGTCATCGCCGTCGCTGTGGTTGAACATCACCTGCCGGTTCTCGACAAACGCCACCCACAGGCGGCCCGTCGAGTCTTTGGCGATGGTAAGCGTTTCCGACTTGCCCCGCGTCACCGGCACCGGAAAGCCGTCATCCGGCAGGAATCGCAGGATAGACGGATCGTATCGAAAGCGATACAGATAGCCCCAGTTACTCTCGGCTGAGGTCGGCGCGGCATTGGTCGTGAAGATGTGAGACACCACGTACAAGCGCTCGCTCTCGTCATCCCACAACACATCCGCGCGCGCGCTTGCCCGGGGATCAATCGCGATTCCGGTGTCAATCCACTCAAACGTGTCGGGATCAAAGCGATAGATGTGATGTCGCTGGACTTCCGGGTTCACCAGATCGGCCCACCAGTGCCCCCCGACAAACCACAATTTGCTCTCGGGCTTTTCGCCAGTCGGCGCAGAAAGCCCGCCATGTGAGGGACCAATGTAACCTGTATCGCTTGGGCTTTGCGCGTAGGATTCCGGCAGGCCAAACGCAAGCGTGACTAAAATTACTGTCAGGCCGACCAGCGCAATCTGCGACAGAGCGCGTGGCCCCCGTGCTGCCGCTACCGCTTGCCGAATCGTCATGGCGAACCTACAAACCCGTGAAATATGAGGTAGCAGACGCCAGCGTCAATTCCCCACTAAGCTGGCGCCTATGAGGTCATCCTCCGTGCTAGATTTTAACATATCGCGGGATATCTGTGCGAAAATGTTACTAATGTACCAAGATCGCTGCACGCCACGTCGCCGGGCAAAAAACTTGTTCGACAACAGCGCGCTAGCGGCGCTATGCGTTTGCTGCTGTCTCTGGCTGGTAGCGGTAATCGCCGCTCTTACCGCCCGTTTTCGAGAGCAAACGTGTATAGGCGATCTCCATCGCGTGGGTGTGCGGCTTAAGCATGTCATAGAGCGTGAGCGCGCTAATCGACACTGCGGTGAGCGCCTCCATCTCCACGCCGGTGACGGCGTGCGTCTTCACGAGCGCCTGGACGCGCACGCCCTCCGCCTCAAACGCGTAGCTGATCGCGACGTGCGTCAGCGGCAGCGGGTGGCAAAAAGGGATCAGGTCCCACGTCTTCTTCGCCGCGAGCGCTCCCGCCACGCGCGCAATTTCCAGCGCGTCGCCCTTCTCCAATTGTCGCTCGCGCAGCATGGTCTGAATCGCATCAGGCATCGTTAAGAATGCCTCGGCGATGGCCGTGCGCAGCGTCGGCGATTTTGCGGATACATCCTTCATCGCGGGTTACTCCTCAGGGGTGTAGACAAGCGGCACGCCGTCCAGGTAGCGGCTCTCGCCGGTGATATAGTGTTCTTCTTTCCAGATCGGCGCGCGACGCTTGACTTCGTCGATCGCATAGCGCGAGGCCGCATACGCCTCGTCGCGGTGCGCGGCGCTGACCACGATGATCACGCTCGCCTCGCCCAGCGACAGACGCCCGATCCGGTGCTGGATGCGGCAGCCTCGCACGCCAAAGCGCTCGACCGCCTCGCGCTCGATCGCCGCCAGCGCTTTCTCGGCCAGCGCGACATGCGCTTCGTAGGTCATGCCTTCAACCGGCTGCCCCTCGTTTTGGTTCCGCACCACGCCGTAAAACACAACCTGCGCTCCGCTGCCAACATCTTCAACTTCCCGCAGTAACGGCTCGACCGCCAGCGGCGTCTCCGTGATCCAGCGTTCCACCGTTCAACCTCCACTCACGGGCGGCAGCAGGCTCGCCTCATCGCCATCGCGCAGCAGGGTGTCGCCATCAATCAGCGTGTCGTTGACCGCATATGCGACAGACTGCAAGCGTGCGCCCAGCGCCGGATACCGCGCGCTCAACAGGTCGTTCAATTCGTGGACGGTCAGCGCCTCACCCGGCAGATCAAGCGTTTCGCGCTTAACGCCCGTCTCCTGCTTGAGGCCGCCATAGTAGACGACAGTCAGACGCATTTCAGTTCCCCTTCGTTCATCGGCTGGCGCGCTCACCCGCCGATATGGTACATCTCGACCTTCGGATCGCGCGGCGCCGTGTGTGATGTGCGAATCTCGGAATACCGATCATCACGGCGCTGCCAGACACCACGCGCAATCGCAGCCAACGCCTCGTCTGAGACGCCGTCACGCAGCGGGCCGCGCAGATCTACCCCGCGCGTGCCAAACAGGCAAGTGAACATCTGCCCTTCGGGCGACAGCCGCAGCCGCGTGCACCCGCCACAAAACGGCTGCGTGACCGACGCAATTACGCCGATTTCGCCGCCGCCATCGCGATAGCGGTAGCGCGTCGCCACTTCACCGGGGTAATTTGGCGCAACCGGCTCCAGCGGCAGCGCGGCGTCGATCGTCTCAACAATTTCCCGCGCGGGAACCACGTCATCGAGCCGCCAGCCGTTGCGCGTGCCGACGTCCATATACTCAATAAAGCGAGCGATATAGCCGCGATCCCGGCAGAAACGCGCCAGCCCCACCACCGAGCGATCATTGACGCCGCGCTTGATCACGGCGTTGATCTTGATGGGCGCAAACCCCACACGCCGCGCCGCCTCGATCCCGGCGAGCACCTGCTCAACATCTGCCCGGTCGCCATTCAACAGCCGGAAGACCTCGCCATCCAGACTGTCCAGACTGACCGTCACGCGCTGCAACCCCGCCTCACGTAGCACCTGCGCCTTCTGCGGAAGGAAGTAGCCGTTGGTTGTGAGGGCGATGTCATCTATACCGGGGATCGCGCCGAGCATCGCGATCAGCGTCTCTAGCTCTTTGCGGATCAG
>Ga0079224_100005713_pt1 | contig 16384 bp, 16 predicted proteins | sample Stecom2015_FD_80414 | JGI IMG/M metagenome (GOLD analysis project Ga0079224, IMG submission 80414) | Agricultural soil microbial communities from Utah to study Nitrogen management - Steer compost 2015 | ecosystem: Environmental > Terrestrial > Soil > Agricultural land | place: USA: Utah... | reverse complement strand
GATCTTTGCTATGAACCAAAAATTTATCATCAAGTTCGAACAGGGTATACTTGAACAGACTTTTAAGCTCGCCGAGACCGATGTGCTCGATGGCGTAAACGGCGTGTTCGAACTATTGGATGAGGCGTTTATTGATCAGGTGCTTGAAATCTTTAATAGTATGCGAAAATCATTCTTGGATGCTTACAATAGATATAAGTAGCAAGTTTATGTAGAGGTTGTATCTATTTGTTTATAAGTGTGTTATAGTTTTTTATTTTTAATTGCCAAATTTAATTTTGCGCGCTGCAATCTGCTTAGGTAGCCTCGGTTGCCCACTGAAGAATCTATTGTTAATGTGACTGTTTCAATCCGTTGATAGCCAATTAAATATGTTTTTCATCCGAATTTTATTTGGCCAATAGTTCATGTAGCTTGTGTATGCCCGTGGTTGCACTTTCTGCAATCTTGACGATACCTTCCGGGACCGAGAGTTGGTCTGCATGAGGGTCAATTACATATACCTTGCAATCGTCGTTCACTTCGTGAAGCAGACTGGCGGCAGGATAAACCTGTAATGACGTTCCTATTACAACAAAAATATCCGCTTCCTTTGTTATTGCGATTGCCTTTTCGAGGTTGGGAACGGCTTCGCCGAACCAGACCACATGGGGCCGTAGCTGCGACCCGAGCTCGCAGGTGTCGCCAATATTAATCTCGTCCGAGCGCATGCCATAGACGAAGCGGGGATTTAAAGAAGATTGGGCTTTCCTGATTTCGCCATGGAGGTGGAGGACATTTCTGCTGCCGGCGCGCTCGTGCAGGTCGTCGATATTCTGCGTGATAATACGGACGTCATAGCTCGTCTCGAGCTCTTTTAAGAAATAGTGGGCAGCGTTGGGCTGCGCGGCGATGCACTGCTTACGACGTATATTGTAAAACTCCAGCACCAGTCGCGGATTTGTCCTCCACGCCTGGGGAGTAGCCACTTCCTCTATCTTGTACCCTTCCCAGAGCCCCCCTGCTCCCCGAAATGTTCCCAGTCCGCTTTCGGCTGACATTCCCGCTCCCGTAAATACTACCAGTTTTTTCATTGCTCAATCGTTCTATAGCGTCAAAACTAGTAATTTTTCCGGCCAAAAAGAAAGCTGAACCGTCGGAAACAGCTCAGCTTCAATATTAATAACAAACCTAGATTTCTGCTTTAATCGTTATTCGACCACGTAGTGATGTTCTATTACCGTGACCTCCTCTTTTTGTCCTTCAACAGCCCCTTTCACAGGACACTTGCCTGTGATGCCGCGCACAACAAGCGCGCCCCCAAGAGTTAATCCGGAAAATGAAGCTACGGGGTGTTTTATGATGCGCTTGGCACTAAAGCCGACAATCAGCCCGCCGGCAATAACCGACAACAGACGTTCCGAGTTTGAGATCTCCCCGTGTTCACACGCTTCATCGATCTTTTCTTTTATCTTATTTGTTGCTAGTTCAAATATGCTCATGACCTTCGTTTTAATAAAAAACAACGCCTCGCACAAAATGTTTTGCATATTCACCGAAAAAAGGCTATTTTTTGTACGTAAACACTAACCTATGCGCGTAAAGAAATATTCTGGAGAGCTTGTGCCCTTTAACGGAAATAGCCTGCGCCACTCGTTGGCCAGGTCCGGGGCCACGGCCGAAGAGGTTGAGCTTGTGTATGATAACATTCAAGACCGTCTTTACGATGGTATCTCTACACGGGAGCTTTATGAACTGGCATTCGCCTGCTTGCGACAGCATCGGGATTCCTACGCTGCACGATATTCGTTGAAGAAGGCACTCCGGGAACTGGGGCCGGAAGGGTTCTACTTCGAGCGGTGGATCGCTAAACTTTTTGCCGACGAAGGCTATGAGACGTCTACGGGCCAGACGGTACAGGGGCATGCCGTCACCCACGAAATTGATGTTGTGGCGGCAAAAGCCGGGGAGATGCTTGCGATTGAATGTAAATTCCGAAACGACGTTGACGCTAAGATTTCGGTAACGACACCGATGTACTTTATGTCCAGGGTAAAGGACGTTTGCGGACTGCCTTTTTCTTTTTTTAATGGGCAGCGTCACTTCACCGACGGGTGGCTGGTAACCAATGCGTACTTCACTTCGGACTCAAAACGTTTCGGCGAATTTTACAAGTTAAACCTGCTTGCATGGGACTATCCCGCTGAGACGTGTCTCAAGCTGCGGGTCGACGATACGGGGCTTTATCCCGTGACCTGTCTGACGACGCTGGATAAGACGGAGAAAGCGGTACTGTTGAAACATGAGTGTATTTTGGTGCGGGATCTGTTGGATATGCCGGCGTTTCTCGAACATCTGCAGCTGCCGCCGGAAAAAGCGGATCGCGTCCTTCGAGAGGCAAGAGAACTGATTTACAGCTTGCTTAAAAACGAATAGCGGTTTTTAGGGGCTGAAGCTGCAAGACCCGGTCCGTCGAGTGTTTAACGGCAGAAAACAACCTGTAAGTAGATATTTGTTAAATTTAACACTTTTTAACTAAAAAATAAGCCCCACAGGCACTTGTTGTCTTGAAAGTTGGCAGTGAAATTGTTATATTACTCAATTATAAATTAAGTACGTTAAGTTATGAGAAAAGCGGGGATTCTAATTCTACTAAGTTATTTATCGTTTGCCGCGCAGGCAACTCCAAGACATATTGCATCGGCTGGACAGGAAACTTCACCCACAGCCGCCATCATACTCGGAGCAATTTTATTGGTGGTCGTCATCATTGTCTTATATAGAAGACAAAAACGCAAATTTAACGACTAGGAAGGTTATAATGCCGATTGCCGCCTGAATGCGTATAGCTTCCAGGCGGCAATCTGTTTACCAACGCCTAGCGCCGGAAATTAGTCGGCCCTCTTTAAACCGAATTTTTCAATTTTATGATATAAGTGGCTTCTCTGTATGCCGATCTCGTCCGCAGTCTTGGATACATTCCAGCCGTTTTTATCCAGCTTGAAGTTAATGTATTCTTTTTCCGCATGATCTTTAAAATCCTGGAAAGATTCAAACCTGTCGAAATCAAAAGCCTGTCCTGAAGGATGTTCGCCGACTGTACGTGCGGCGGCATGGTTCGATGGATTGGCGTAGAGATTTACTTCTCTTTCCGTAATCTTCTTATCGCTCAAAATTACGAGCCGCTCGATCATGTTTCTGAGTTCGCGAATATTCCCCGTCCATGGCAACGCCTGTAGCGCCTGCATGGCATCAGCTGTAATTTCTTTTGTCGGTATATTGTAGTCGCCACATATCTCTTCACAGAAGCTCGCCGCAATGATCGGAATATCATCTGCTCTCTCATTAAGCGAGGGTACATGAATCAGGATAACGCTTAAACGGTGGTAAAGGTCCATGCGGAAATTGCCCGCATCGATTTCTTTCAGCAGATCCTTGTTCGTTGCTGCAATTACGCGAACATTTACGTCAATTTCTTTTTCGCCCCCAACCCGCGTTATCTTGTTTTCCTGCAGCGCCCGAAGCACTTTTGCCTGGGCCGACAAACTCATGTCACCGATCTCATCGAGGAATAATGTACCTCCGTTCGCCTGCTCAAATTTACCTATCCGCTGTTTGACGGCAGATGTAAATGAACCCTTCTCGTGTCCGAAAAGCTCGGATTCAATAAGCTCCGAGGGGATAGCGGCACAGTTTACCTCTACCAGTGCGGCGCTCGAACGGTTGGATTTCTCGTGTAGCCAGCGCGCCACCAGCTCTTTTCCCGAACCATTCTCTCCAGTAATAAGAACGCGGGCGTCCGTCGGTGCTACACGGTCAATCGTCTCTTTAATCAGATTGATGCCCGATGACTCGCCCAGGATCTCCTTTGTCTTGGAGACTTTCTTTTTTAGAACTTTGGTTTCCTTTACCAGCACCCCTTTTTCAAGGGCGTTGCGCACGGTAATCAGCAGTCTGTTTAGATCCAGCGGTTTTTCCAGAAAATCGTAGGCTCCTCTACGCGCGGCCTCAACGGCAGTTTCAATATTACCATGGCCTGATATCATGATAAAGGGGGTATCGCCGATCTCCTGTGCAGCTGTCAGCACTTCCATACCGTCCATCTTGTTCATCTTGATATCGCAGAGAACTAAATCAATCTTTTCTTTCTTCAGGATATCCAGCCCTTCGGGGCCGTTATCCACATCGATCACCTTGTAGTCTTCATACTCTAATATATCACGAAGGGAACTTCTTATAGGGCGTTCATCGTCGATAATCAGGATTGTTGTCATATATTTTTCTATTGGTAATAGTGAAACAAATTAGCAAATACCCGAACAAAATACAAAAAAGAAGCAAACCTTGTAAGCCGGGTTCTGTACCCTTTCGGGCTTCTATCATTTATCTAGGCTTGCATTCACACGCAAGCTCAATCAACCTACCCATTGCGGATGCTATCAGATAGCAGAGGACGAGCAGCCCCCAACGTCCGCAACCTATTTGGTCTTTCAACACACGAGGTTTACCGTAATACATGTCGCCATGTAAGACCGTGAGCTCTTACCTCACGTTTTCACCCTTACCTACGTGGTAGGCGGTATATTTTCTGTGGCACTTTCTGTCTCACACCGGAGTGAGAGCCTTCCCGTTAGGAAGCGTGTTGCTCTGCGTTGCCCGGACTTTCCTCTTTCCTGTAGCACAGGCCAGCGATAGAACCGGTTTGCTTCAGTTGCAAAGGTACTATTTTTCTATGAATCTAATGCGTGCTCTTTATGGAGCTAAGAAGATGGCTATGGGCTATAGGTCCTGTGCAATCATATAACCGGCGGCCCATGCCCACTGAAAGTTATAGCCTCCCAGCCAGCCGGTGATATCAACCGCCTCTCCTCCAAAGTAAAGCCCCGGATGCTTTTTTGCCGCCAACGTACGGGAATCCAGCTCCTCGGTAGAGATGCCGCCCCGCATGACTTCTGCCTTATCGTAGCCTTTGTCCCCTGCGGGTTTCACCTCAAAATGGTGGATTGTCTGCGCAACCAGCGCGGCGTCGGACTTACTTAGTGAAGCGACTTTTACGTCGGTCGGCAGAAATTTTTTAAGGCCATCGACCAGCCTTCGGGGAAAATAGTCCTGCAACAGCTGTCCCACGGTCCGCTTACCTCCAAGGCCGCGTTCCTGTTTAATGATCTCCGTGAGGTTAAACCGGGGGAGCAGGTCTATGGTAAAGGTCTCTCCTGCCCGCCAGTAAGAAGATACCTGCAATATTGCGGGTCCGCTGAGCCCCCAGTGTGTGAAGAGGATGTTTTCCTCGAAGGAAATCTTCGTATTGTACACACGGGCAAACACCGAATTTCCAGCCAGCGTGGCGTACCACGCCGCGTCTTTCCCTGTGATGGTCAGCGGCACGAGAGCAGGTGCGGTAGGGACGATCGACAAGCCGAAATGTCGGGCAACGCGCAGGGCGAAGTCGGAAGCGCCGAGTTTGGCCACCGGCAGTCCCCCCGTAGCAATAACTACTTTTGGGCAGGATAAGCGCTGTTCTTTTCCTTCACGATCGGCTTTAACCACGTAGTGATCTCCTTCTTTATCGATCGATTTGACATCCGTATTCAGCCAGATGTCCTGTCCGGTGTCATATAGTAGGCGCGTAAATACCGATACGATATCTTTTGCTTTATTGGACTTCGGAAAGAGCTGCCCCAGCGTCTTCTCTTCACCGACAATGTTTCCATATGCGCTGAAGAAATGCATGGTGTCGGCGACGGTCCACAGCGACAGTGCCGAATGAAGAAATTTCGGATTTTCGGACACAAAATTAGCGACCGATGTGCCCAGATTGGTAAAATTACATCGCCCTCCGCCCGAAATCAGGATTTTAGCGCCCACTTTGTCATTGCGTTCAAGGAGCAACGTACGCTTTCCCAGCAAACCGGCCTGCGCGGCGCACATTAATCCGCAAGCGCCTCCTCCTATAATAATGGCATCGTAAGACATCAGTAAGCGATTAACTCGTGCGTCAGGCGGATTGCACACTTTTTCTCCCACGATTCTTCTGCCGCTTCTAATACGCGGATGACATCGCGGGCCTGCTCAGCTGTGACAAGGAGATCGCCCCCGTTTAATGCCGCTACGACATTCGCATAAAAGTCGGGTCCGCTTCCCCGCTCGCTGACGACAGCCTCATGGATGTCCGTCCCGTCTTTGAGCAGCGAAAGCCGCCCATAACTTGAAGGATCCTCTAACCCCCAGTCTGGATCCTCATGCGGAAATGCACCCTCCCGCAGTTTTGCCTCTTGTGGGTCGATACCGGGTTTTACGAAGGAACCGTTCCAACCGTATAGGGCATACCGTGCGGTGGGTTCCTTGGCTAACATCTGTCCTTTCAAAGATACCTTGAGCCGTGGATAACTTAGAATAAACTCAAAGTCGTCTACCGCCTTGGCTCCGTCACGCTGCTTCCGTAAGTCCGCGAATATCCATTCCGGCCGGCCGAATAGCTGCAGTGCCTGATCTACTAAATGGGCGCCTAGGTCGTAGTGTATCCCTGAGCCGGGCAGGTCTTCTTCGCGCCATGCTCCTATCCGCAGAAAGTTCCGGAATCTGTCGTAGCGTGCTTCGTAATTGACCAGAGGGCCCAACACTCCCTCGTCTATTATCCGTTTTACGGTTTTAAAATCAGAATGAAAACGCGCATTGTGATGTACGGTGAGTAGTAGTCCCTTCTTACGGGCTAGAGCAATTAACGCATCGGCTTCGGCCGTCGTATTGGTGAAGGGCTTTTCCACTACGACATGTTTCCCTGCTTCGAGCGCCTGCTTGGCGAGCGCGAAATGGACATCGTTTGAAGTGGCTATGACGACGAGATCTATGTCGGCATCGTTGATGATATGGTCTGCATGCGCTACAGCTATGGCCTCCGGATAGCGCTCGCGCAACAATTTCTGCTGTTCAGGCCTGCGAGCCGTTACCTTGTATAAGGAGAGTTGTCTGTTGCCGGCGATAAAGGGCGCGTGAAAGACGTGCCCCCCAATGGAGAATCCGATTAAACCTACTTTATAATTCCTCATTTTACATACGTTCTGGTACCTGTATGCCTAATAAACGCATACTTTCTGAAATGACACGGGCGGCAGATGCAGACAGGTGTAAGCGGAAGTTTCTAACTTCCTCGTCTTCTGCTTTTAGGATGGTTTCCTCGTGGTAAAATTTATTATACAGTTTAGCGACTTCGTATGCATAATTTGCAAGCTGGGCCGGCGAAAATTCCGCAGCCGACGCCTCCAATACCAGTGGGTAGTTTGCCAAGGACTGGATAAGATCCTGTTCGTACGGCGACAACCGTTCCGGGTTGCCGACAGCTGTTTCCTTGTTGAAAGAAGCTTTACGTAACACCGATTTGATGCGCGCGTGCGTGTATTGTATAAATGGTCCGGTATGGCCTTGGAAGTCTACTGATTCAGCAGGGTCAAATAGCAGCCGTTTCTTGGGGTCGACCTTCAGTAGAAAGTACTTCAGGGCACCCATTCCGATAATATTGTACAAGGCAGCTTTCTCCTCTTCCGTGAGGCCCTCGGTCTTTCCAAGCTCTTCGGTACGGGCCTTTGCGGTTTCCAGCATTTCGTTCATGAGATCGTCGGCATCAACCACTGTTCCTTCCCGCGATTTCATCTTTCCAGAAGGAAGATCAACCATGCCGTAGGACAAATGGAACAGGCCGTCGGCCCAAGGTTTTCCAAGCTTTTTCAAAATAAGAAATAGCACCTTGAAATGATAGTCCTGCTCATTTCCTACAACGTAAATAGACTCATCCATTTTGAACTCATCGTATTTGAGCTGTGCCGTCCCCAGATCCTGCGTGATATACACCGACGTGCCGTCGCCGCGAAGTACCAGCTTCTGATCGAGTCCTTCGTCCGTGAGGTCGATCCATACCGAATTGTCTTCTTTCTTGAAGAAAACCCCTTTGTCGAGCCCCTCCTGAATAATATCCTTACCTAACAAATAAGTGTCCGACTCGTAGTAAAACTTATCAAAGTCTACGCCAAGCTGTCTGTACGTTGTCTCAAAGCCGGCGTATACCCATCCGTTCATGGTCTTCCACAGTTCGAGGACTTCTGCATCTCCAGCCTCCCAGCGCTGTAGCATCTGCTGTGCTTCCTGCATAAGTGGCGCATTTCGTTTAGCTTCCTCCTCAGAAGAGCCCTGCGCTTTCAGATGCTCGATTTCCTTTTTATACGCTTTGTCGAAGACCACGTAATATTTGCCTACCAGATGGTCGCCCTTTAAGCCTGTGGAAGCCGGTGTTTCGCCGTTGCCGAATTTTTTCCAGGCCAACATGGATTTACAGATATGTATTCCCCGGTCGTTAACCAGATTGGCTTTTACGACTTCGTAACCGTAAGCCTTTAAAATTTCAGCTACCGAATAGCCGAGCAGATTATTCCGTATATGGCCCAGGTGCAACGGCTTATTCGTGTTTGGCGAGCTGTATTCCACCATTAGCTTCTTTCCATTGGACGGATAGATGCCGAATTTATCATCCAGCAGCTGTTGATTGGCAACTCCTATCCAATAGCTATCGGATAAACTTATGTTCAGGAAACCCTTGATCACATTGAAGCCTGCGATATCGGGCATGTTTTCCTGTAACCAGTTTCCGATATCAGTGCCGGTTTGTTCGGGCGATTTCCTGGAAACACGCGTCACGGGAAATACAACTACCGTAATATGTCCTTCAAACTCCTTGCGCGTTTCCTGTAAGGTGATCTGCGAAGCAGGGAATTCGGTACCATAGATAGCTTTAATTGCCTGGGTGGTTTGCGCTACTAACGCCTGTTGGATAAAATTAGCCATGTAATTATTTCGTAATTTTTATAACTTTCTGATAATGAATTGGAAAAATATAAACCCTGATAGTTAGGTATTCATTCTGAAAGTATATCTTTGCCAAAAATAATAAAAAATGCAAAGCTATCAGGAATTTCTTGACTTAAGTGTTGGTTTTCCGCAAGACGGATTCGAAATTATCGACGACGAATTGTACTTCCACGATTTGAATTTGATGGAAATGATAGAGACGTATGGCACGCCCTTGCGTTTTACCTACCTACCTATTGTCAGTAAAAAAATTCAGCAGGCGAAGATATTGTTTCAGACCGCTATATTGAAACACGACTACCGCGGCACTTATAAATACTGTTACTGTACGAAGTCCTCCCACTTTAAACATATCGTGGAAGAAGCGCTCAAGAACGATATACATTTGGAAACATCCTCGGCTTTTGACATGCCGATGATCGACTCCTTGGAGCGTGCGGGCACCGTGACGAAAGATATCACCGTAATCTGCAACGGCTTCAAGACATATCAGTACAAGCAGTATATCATCGATATGATCCACGACGGGTATAAAAATATTATACCGGTACTTGATAACAAGGAGGAATTCAATCTCTACGACGATGAAATTGAATTGGACGAGCCCTGTGCGTTAGGTATCCGTGTCGCGTCGGAAGAACAGCCCGACTCCCAGTTTTATACATCGCGTCTGGGCATTCGTATGGAAGACGTCATCGACTTCTACAATAATAAAATTGCAAACAACCCGAATTTCCAAGTTAAGCTTTTGCATTTTTTCATTAATTCCGGAATCTCCGATACCCCCTACTACTGGAATGAATTGGAGAAATACGTCACGTTATATTGTAAATTTAAAAAGGTGAATCCTGAGCTCGATACCCTCGACATCGGTGGAGGTATGCCTTTTAAGGATTCGCTGGTCCACGACTTTGATTACGAATACATGGTTAATGAGATTGTTAACCGAATCAAACAGATCTGTGCGCACCACGAAGTGATGGAACCGGATATCATAACGGAGTTTGGAAAATATACGGTGGCTGAGGCTTCCGGAATATTATATAAGGTGCTCGGACGGAAGCAGCAGAACGATCGGGAAAAGTGGTTTATGATTGATGGTTCGTTTATCACAAATCTACCTGACGTTTGGGCGTTAAACCAGAAGTATATTCTATTGCCTATCAACAACTGGGACTCGGAGTATGAGCGGGTGAATCTTGGCGGTATCACATGCGATGGACAGGATTATTACAATCAGGAAGCTCATATGAATTCCGTGTTCATGCCGAAAACCAGAAAAGTACAGTATTTAGGATTCTTTCATACCGGAGCCTACCAGGATGTATTAAGCGGCTACGGTGGTATTCACCACTGTCTGTTACCTTCGCCTAAACATGTACTTGTACGCCGGAACCGCGACGAAACTTTCAACTACGAGGTGTTCGGCGAAGAGCAGAACTCCAAACAGGTCATGAAGCTGCTAGGTTACCAATAGCTGCGCTTCTCCTACGATAAAGCGGTCGTAGATTCTTTCTTCGGGTGCACCACGGAAGAGCGTACCTCATAGAAAAAGCTGTATAGAATTATACAGCTTTTTTTATGAGCGATTTGTTGTTTTTATATAAAATATTGCCCCAGCTCATTGGGCGCGTCTATACCTCGGAAGTATCGTCCATCTTAAAAGGCGCTTCTTCATCAAACTCACCTTCCCATTTAGCGACGACAACCGTAGCAAGGCAGTTCCCGATAACATTGACCGACGTTCTTGCCATATCCATGAGCTCGTCAATACCTAGAATAGCGGCAATAACGAATGTCGGCAGCCCGAACTGATCCGCAGTGGCAATCAGAACGATCAACGAGGCTCTAGGCACGGCGGCTACACCCTTCGAAGTAATCATCAGCGTAAACGCGATTAATAACTGCTGCCCGATGGACAGCGGTATGCCTGCGGCCTGTGCGACGAATATAGATGCCAAGGAAAGGTATAACGAGGTACCGTCGAGGTTAAAGCTATAGCCCGTTGGAATAACGAACGAGACTATCTTTCTGGGCACGCCGAACTTTTCCATGGCATTCATCGCTTTTGGCAGTGCCGCATCGGAACTCGTTGTAGCAAAAGCGATAGAGACAGGTTCCTTTATTGCGTGGATAAACTGACGGATAGGGACTTTAAGAAACAGGGCAATAGGCAGCAGAATACACGAAAGAAATAAAAGAAGTGCAAGGTATAGGCTGCCGAGAAGCATGAAGAGGTTTTTCAGGATATCGACGCCAAGATGTCCCACCGTATAGGCCATTGCTGCCCCAACGCCTATCGGAGCGAACAGCATGACGATGTTCGTGAATTTGAACATCGCTTCAGACAAGCTCTCCGTGAAGTCGACCAGCGGTTTCCGCTTTTTCTCCTCTACAAGGGCGAGGCCTATGCCGAAAATCACGCCGAATACCACAATTTGCAACACTTTGTTTTCATATACTGCTTTGACGATATTTTCGGGGAATGTGTCCCGGATAAATGCGTTAAACTTATATACGCCATGTGCTTGCGGAGCGATATGCTCCAAGGCCTTTTGGTCAGCGTCGGCAATCGTAGACATCGCAGGGAGTTCCTCGTGCGGCATATGTGCCACATCCACTCCTACCCCCGCCTGCGTAATATTAATGACAATCAGCCCTATGAAAATAGCACAGGACGTTGCGCAGAAAAAATACAGCATAGACTTCCATGCCATGCGACCTACGGATTTCAGATCAGAATGGCCCGCAATACCGTAAACCAGCGTGGCAAAGAGAATTGGGCCAACGATTGTTTTTACGAGTTTAATAAAACCCTGGGAGAGCGGCTGCATGGCGCGGGCGAGATCCGGAAAGTCGAGTCCGACGAAGACTCCCAGAACCAAGCAGGTCAGTATCCAGGTCGTTAGATTTTTGCGGGCAACGGCGTTTAACGTTAAAACTGCCGCGACGACCCACCGGACAATCATCATAAAATCAGGATGGATGGAAAACCAGTTAAATTCATAGATTAAGGTAAGAATAATGGCGATCGAAACAGTAAAAAGGGTAATAACACCTACTTGTTTTTTTTGCATTTAATTGTGTTTTTTGTTTCTTAAAGAAACAAAAATAGAAAAAACGGCCTGTATCCCAAATCGGATACTGTATTAAATACGTTATATGCAAAAAAAACACCGCTTTTGGCAGTGTTTTGTCTATCTTAAACAGTTCAGGCTTTTACTCCGCATGCAACCATGCCTTTTTAGCTAAAAGTTCTTCCTCTGTCTCCACAACTTCTTCATCTTCCACGCAACAGTCTACCGGGCATACGGCCGCACATTGCGGTTCGTCGTGAAAACCTACACACTCCGTACACTTATCTGACACTATATAGTAAACCTCGTTGGAAATTGCTTCCTGCGGTGCATTGGCGTCCAACGTCACTCCGTCGCCAAAATCGATAACTCCGTCTAAAGCTGTTCCATCCGAAAACTTCCAGCTTACACCCGCGTCATATATCGCATTGTTTGGGCATTCGGGCTCGCATGCTCCACAATTTATACACTCATCCGTAATTTTAATTGCCATTTATAACCTCACAATTATAATAAATAACCTAATTTTGTCCCGTCTATATTTTCAATACTATACAAAGTTAGTAGTAATTTCTTATAGACACGCAAAGATACTTGAAAAAATTATCAGAACCATTCTAAATAGAAACATTTTGACAAAGAAACAACGAATAGAGGCTTTTGTTGCCCTCGGTGATTTTTTGCTTTCCGACAGCAGGGAAATCGGCGAGAGGTTAGCCATAGCAGCGGTTAAAAATCCCTGGTATACTCCAGATAACGTTCGTAAACAGGTGCGAGCGATATGTGAAAACCTAACAGAAGAAAAACTTGAAAGCTGGTTATCCTCGTATCCCGATATTTCGTCGGCGCGCGTGGTCGGTCTGATTTTAGCGGGGAACGTCCCGCTGGTAGGGTTTCACGACATCATGTGCGTACTGCTGTCCGGCTTCCATGCACAGATTAAGGTATCGTCAGACGACGCCGGTCTGACTACTTTTGTGTTAGAGAAGCTGGTGCAGATCGCCCCCGCCTTTGCTCAGAAAATCCAGCTTGTAGAACGCCTTTCGGACTTCGACCTCATTATTGCAACCGGAAGCACCAACAGCTCGCGTTACTTTGAATACTATTTTGGAAAGAAGCCCCATATCATACGGAAAAATAGGAATTCGGTGGCGTTGTTGACCGGCGAAGAAGACAAAGAGGCACTGACGCGGCTTGGATACGATATCTTCGACTATTTCGGCTTAGGCTGCAGGTCTGTCTCTAAACTTCTTGTGCCCCAGGGATATGATATGTCCCGTTTTTTCGAAGCTATAGAAGGTTTCAGCGACGTTGGCAACCATCACAAGTACCGCAATAATTACGACTACAACAAATCTATCTATTTAATCAATAAAGACCGGCATTTCGACAACGGATTCCTGCTCTTGAAAGAAGACCCCCGAATGGCTTCCCCTTTAGGTGTCGTCTTTTTCGAAGAGTACGAAAATTTGGATGCGGCGGCTTCACGGCTGTCCGCCGACGCCGGGCATATTCAATGTTTAGTTACGGAAGCAACAATAGAAACCGCTATTCCAACGTTTTCTTTAGGTAACAGCCAGTGTCCCGGTCTGACAGATTATGCAGATGGTGTAGATGTTCTCCGCTTTCTTTTTGCTCATGCCCCGGATAAGTAATTTAAACGTGGCTGGTTTGACAAAAAAGTTTAACTTTGTTTAATGTATGTTATTAAAGTAAAAGGTGTGGCGAAAATCCCTGACTACGTACAGTTGAGGGACGAAGCGTTTACCTTGCTAGCATATTTTCGGGTGGACAGGCCCGATAAGTCCTTGGAGAAAATAGGTCTCGGAGATAAAGCTGATTACATTATGCGGATCGTAAAGGAAATGCCTTTTGGTCAGATAAAGAAAATTGACGTATAGACGTATACTATGGTAGAAAACACGGTTATTAAATTAAAAAACGTAGATATTTATCAACAGAAACATCTGGTTCTTTCTCACGTTAATCTGGATATCAGTCAGGGCGAATTTATTTACCTGATCGGTCAGTCCGGCACCGGAAAGAGTAGCTTGCTAAAGATTATTTACGGCGATTTATATATCGGTAGCGGTGAAGGTATGGTTGCAGGATTTGATCTGAAAAAGCTGCATGAGAACGATGTCCCTTATCTTCGTCGGAAACTGGGCATTGTGTTCCAGGATTTTCATTTATTAAACGACCGTACGGTAGAGAAGAACCTCGAGTTCGCGTTAAAGGCCACGGGATGGACGGAACGGGGGCTAATTGAGAGCCGGATGCTCGATGTGCTTGAGAAAGTTGGGCTGCGCTCGAAGCTTCGCAAGATGCCCCATGAGCTTTCTGGAGGTGAGCAGCAGCGCGTCGTTATCGCCCGTGCGTTGCTTAATAACCCTGAAATTATTTTGGCGGATGAGCCTACCGGGAACCTGGATCCTGCGACCTCAGAAGAGATTGTGTTGTTGCTGCGGGACATCGCGTCGGCAGGAACGGCGGTCCTAATGGCGACGCACGATTATCAGATTATCAAAAATATGCCCGCCAGGATCATCAAGACAGCCGACACGGCGTTGTACGACAACGTTACTATTTAGCGTACTGACATAAAATCCTCAAAGCCGACATTTTGATGGTTTATCTGCGGATGAACTGACAGGGTGTCGGTTTGTGGCATACTGGCAATATTATTGAACCCTTGACGGAAGGTATAACGTAGGTATATATTAAGAAATGATGAACGAACAGGAAAACAATATTCAGGATGAAAATCTAAACCAGGCCGACCAGCCTGCGGAGCAAGAAGTTGAAAATTCGGAAGAAAGCATAGAGCAGCGTTTACAGCAAGAACTGGCACTCGCGAACGACAAGTATACACGTCTGTTTGCTGAGTTCGATAACTATAAGAAAAGAACATCAAAAGAACGCGTTGAACTTATTCAGTCGGCCAGTAAGGACGTGTTGGGTAAACTTCTGCCCATTTTGGACGATCTGGACAGAGCATTGGGTGCCATGCAGACCGCGCAGGAAATCGAATCCGTAAAACAGGGCGTGGAGCTGGTCAGCCAGAAGTTCAAGAAAACACTCGCGCAGGAAGGATTGAAAGAGATGGAGGATGTTATCGGTCAACCGTTCGATCCTGAATATCAAGAAGCTATTACGGCGATTCCTGCACCTTCGGAAGATATGAAGAACAAGGTGATAGATGTAGTTGAAAAAGGATATTTCCTGAATGATAAGGTTATCCGGTTTGCAAAGGTAGTAATAGGTCAATAAGAAGATGGCTAAGAGAGATTATTATGATATTTTGGGGGTTTCGAGGACAGCAGACGCTTCGGAGATAAAATCAGCCTACCGTAAGCTGGCGATCAAATACCACCCGGATAAAAATCCTGACGATAAGGATGCGGAAGAGAAATTTAAAGAAGCCGCAGAAGCATATGAAATATTAAGTAACCCCGAGAAGCGTCAACGCTATGACCAGTTCGGTCACGCAGGAAACTCAGGTGCCGGCTTTGGAGGCGGAGGCATGAACATGGATGACATTTTCAGCCAGTTCGGTGATATTTTCGGAGGAGGAAGTCCGTTTGAAAGCTTCTTCGGAGGTGGATCCCGTGGCGGCGGACGCCGTGTACAACGGGGAACAAATCTCCGTATCAAGGTGAAACTTACGTTGGAAGAAATAGCCAAAGGTGTTGAAAAGAAGGTAAAGGTAAACAAACAGGTGCACTGCCGTACGTGTGGCGGAACGGGCGCTAAAGATAAAGCTTCTTACCATACCTGTAGTACCTGTGGCGGGTCCGGGTCGGTCCGTCGCGTAACGAATACGATACTTGGTCAGATGCAGACCACCAGCACCTGTCCTACCTGTAACGGCGAAGGCGTGGAGATTACGTCAAAATGTACGTCGTGTAAGGGCGAAGGACTCGAAAGAGGTGAGGAAACAATTGCCATTAATATTCCAGCGGGCGTCAGCGAAGGAATGCAATTATCCATGAGCGGAAAAGGTAATGCGGCCCCCCGCGGAGGTATACCGGGCGATCTGATTATTCTCGTCGAAGAGGTACCGCACGAAACATTGAAACGGGACGGTATCAATGTAATTTACGACCTATATATTAATTTTGCAGATGCAGCGCTCGGAACCAGCGTAGAGATTCCTACGATAGACGGTAAGGCGAAGATAAAGATTGATCCCGGAACACAAGGAGGTAAAATATTACGCCTGAAAGGAAAAGGTGTTCCCGAAGTAAACTCCTACCACAAGGGCGATCAGTTGGTGTACGTGAACGTCTGGACACCCAAGGTTGTTTCTCCGGAGGAACGTTCGCTATTGGAGAAGCTGAAAAACTCGGCTAATTTCAAACCACAGCCAGGCAAGAGCGAAAAGTCGTTTTTTGAACGTATCAAAGAATACTTCGAATAACTATATATAAAAATAGAAAGCACAGCGGGGTTATCATCCTGCCAATATAAAG
>Ga0079224_100005709_pt1 | contig 16388 bp, 10 predicted proteins | sample Stecom2015_FD_80414 | JGI IMG/M metagenome (GOLD analysis project Ga0079224, IMG submission 80414) | Agricultural soil microbial communities from Utah to study Nitrogen management - Steer compost 2015 | ecosystem: Environmental > Terrestrial > Soil > Agricultural land | place: USA: Utah... | reverse complement strand
GCGGGGGAGGCGGGGGAGGACGGGGCCGCCGGGGCGGCGCGCCGGCTGGCCGAGAAACTGGGGGTGCGGATCGATGGCGCCCGCTGAGACAGGGGCCGGCTCCTACGCCGAGCTGTTCGCCCGGGCGCTCGCCCGGATCGAGGAACTGGAGGCGGAGCGGGACGCGCTGCGCAGGGGTGCCGCCGAGCCGGTGGCCGTCATCGGGATGGCCTGCCGGTTCCCCGGCGCGGACGGCCCCGAGGAGTTCTGGGAGCTGCTGCGGGAGGGCCGCGACGCCACCGGGCCGGTCCCCGCCGACCGCTGGGACCCCGACGGGCCGGCGGGCGGGGCCGCGGGCCGCCGCGGCGGCTTCGTCGGCGGGCCGGAGGAGTTCGACGCCGAGTTCTTCGGCATCTCCCCGCGCGAGGCCGCGCACATCGACCCCCAGCACCGGCTCCTGCTGGAGGTCGCCTGGGAGGCGGTGGAGAACGCGGGCATCGCCCCGCACCGGCTCCCCGCCGACACCGGGGTCTACGTCGGCATCGCCGACAGCGACTACCGGGCGATGGCCGCGGCCCGGGGCGCGGAGGCGGCCGACCGCTACTTCAGCAGCGGGACCACGGCCAGCACCGCCAGCGGGCGGCTCTCCTACCTGCTGGGGGTCGGCGGGCCCGCGCTGTCGCTGGACACGGCCTGCTCCTCCTCGGCCGTGGCGGTCCACCTGGCGGTCCGGGCCCTGCGCGCCGGCGAGTGCGGTGCGGCGCTGGCCGCCGGAGTCAACCGCATCCTCGCGCCGCAGGAGAGCAGCAGCCTCACCGCGGCGGGGATGCTGGCCCCCGACGGGCGCTGCAAACCCTTCGACGCCGCCGCGGACGGGTTCGGCAGGGCGGAGGGCTGCGGCGTCCTGCTGCTCAGACGGCTGTCCGACGCGCTCGCCGACCGCGACCCGGTGCTCGCGGTGATCCGGGGGACGGCGGTGAACCAGGACGGCCGCCGGGCCGGCCTGACCGTGCCCAACGGCGCGGCGCAGCGGGCGGTGATCCGCGCGGCGCTCCGCGACGCCGGGACCGGCCCCGAAGACGTCGGCTACGTGGAGGCGCAGGGCACCGGTTCGCGCATCGGCGACCGGATCGAGGCGGCCGCCCTGGCGGAGGTCTTCGCCGGCGCGGGGCGCGCCGTCCCGGTCGGGTCGGCCAAGTCCAACACCGGGCACATGGAGGCCGCGGCGGGCGTGGCGGGGGTGATGAAGGCGGTCCTGGCGCTGCGGCACGGCACGATCCCGCCCACCCTGCACCTGCGCCGCCCCGACCCGGATGCGGTCCTCGAAGGGGGGCCGATCCGGATCCCCGCCGCGGCCGAGCCGTGGCCGGCCGGGCGGTCCGCCGCCGGGGTCAGCTCCTTCGGGTTCAGCGGCACCAACTGCCACATCGTCGTGGCGCGGGCCCCCGGCCCCGAGCCGGTCCGCGGCGCGGAGCGGGACCGCCCGCGGCACGCCCTGGCGCTCTCCGCGGCGGCCCCGGACGCCCTGCGCGAACTGGTCCGCCGCCACCTGGGCCTGCTGCGCCGGGCCCCGGACCCGGACGGCGGCCCGCGGGCGGCCGACGTCTGCTTCACCGCGAACACCGGGCGGGCGCACTTCGCCCACCGCCTCTGCGCGACCGGCGCCGACCGAGCCGAACTCGCCCGGGGCCTGCAGGACTGGCTGGAGGGCGGGGAGGCGGAGGGGGTGCTGCACGGTACGGCGCCGCGCGGCCCCGCGCCCCCGGTGCTGCTCCGCTTCACCGGCGGTACCGGCGGCTATGCGGGGATGGGCGGCGAGCTGGCCGCCGCCTCCCCGACGTTCCGCGGCGCGGTGCGGCGCTGCGCGCGAGCCTGGGGGGCGAGGTTCGGTGAGCCCCTGGCCCCGCTCGCGGAGGGAGGGCCGGAGCGCGCCCCCGCGGACGGGGTGCACGCCGACCTCAGGGCGTTCGCCGTCGGGTACGCCCTGCACGAGCTGCTGGGCGCCTGGGGGATCGCCCCCGCGGGGATGTCCGGGGAAGAGGCGGGGGCCTTCGTCGCCGCGTGCGTGGCGGGGAGCCTCGCCCTGGACGAGGTGCCCGAGGCGGTGCTGTCCGGGACGGCTCCGGCAGGGACGCCCGCCGGGCCACCCGCCGCCGCGGGGATCGTGCTGGAGGCCGGACCGGCCGCCGGCGCGGGCCCCCGCGGCGGCGTCCTCCCCGGACTCGCCCCGGGGGCGGAGTGGCAGAGGATGCTGGCGGCCCTGGCCGCGCTGTACGTGCGCGGGGCCCCGGTCGACTGGGAGGGGTTCGAGCGCGACCACCGCGACGCGCGGACCAGGGTCGTGCTGCCGAACTACCCGTTCCGCAGGACCGGGCACTGGCTGCCGGAGGCGCCGCCGGAGCGGCCGGGCCCCGGGCTCCCGGCCGCAGCGGACGAGCGGCTCCCCGCCGGGGAGCGCGCCCCCGCCGAGGCGCCGCTGCCGCGGATCCGGGCCACCGCGGACCCGGCCGCCGGGCCGGAGGCGGTCATGCGCGCGGCCGAGGCGGTGCTGATCGAGGCGCTGCGGGTGCCCGGCCCGATCGGCGCCGCGGACGACTTCGCGGACCTGGGAATGGACTCGCTGATCGCGGCCGAGGTCCGCGAGCTGCTCCAGGAGGCGCTCGGACGCGAGCTCCCGGCCGACATCGTGGTGCGCTCGGGCAGCCTGGGCGCCCTGGCCGAGGCCGTCGCCGGACTCGGCGGCCCGCCCCCTTCCGCATAGCGCAGATCCTCCACGCAGCGCACCCTCCGCAGAGCCCACGACGGCAGCCGGTGGACCACCGGCTCCAGGGATGGAGACCTCAATGGCGATCCGAGTCGTGCTGACGGACGACGAGGCGGCGATCAGGACCGGCTTCTCATTGATCTTCGAGCGCTACGCACCCGACATCGAGGTGGTCGGGTGCGCCGTCGACGGCACCGAGGGGGTGAACATGGCCCGGGAGCTCCGCCCCGACATCGTGCTGATGGACGTCCGCATGCCGCGCACCGACGGGATCTCGGCCACCCGCCGCATCTCACCCCGGACGAAGGTGCTCATGCTGACCAATTTCGCCCGGGACGCCTACGTCTTCGGGGCGATGCGCGCGGGGTGCTCGGGGTTCCTGCTGAAGAACGTCGAGCCGGAGCGCCTCATCGAGGGGGTGCGCTCGGTGCACCGCGGGGAGGGGGTCCTTGCCCCGGAGGTGACGGCGCGGCTCATCGACGCGTTCGCCGCGCGCTCGATCTCGGCCGGGGACGAGGCCGAGGCGCTGACCCCGCGCGAGCGGCAGGTGCTGGGGTACCTGGGGCGCGGCCTGTCCAACACCCAGATCGCCGCCCGGCTGCAGATGGCCGACGCCACCGCCAAGACCCACGTGGCGCGCATCCTGGCCAAGCTGAACGTGCGCTCCCGGATCCAGGCGGCGATCGTGGCCCAGGAGCTCGGGCTGACCGGCAGGGGAGGGGAGGCCCGGGCGGAGGGAGGGGAGGAGCCGTACGCCGGGCCGGTGCGGCCGCTGGGGCGCCGCAGCGTGGCGGCCGAGTGACTCCTGGAGACCGGCGGTGATTCGGATCATATTGGTTACCGCAACTTAGATGAATCGTGACTTAAGCCGCTCTAAATTGGCCGGAACGTGCATCAGCTGCGAGTCATCGACCCCATCCGTCGGGATCCCGGGGAGGGCAGGTCGGCGCCGATGATGCTTCCACCAGAAGTGCTGATGAGAGGCTAGACATTGAGAAGCTCAGCGCTGGGCGGCGCGGCGGTCGCGACCGCGGCCGTCCTCCTGCTGTCCGCATGCGGCGGCGGTGGCGGCGGCGGTGACGCCGCGGACACCGAGTTCGACCAGGGGATCGCCGAGGTCGTCAACGCGTCTGAGGAGCAGGGCGGCACGCTCCGCTACGCCATCACGGCCAACATCGAGAGCACCGACCCGGGCAACACCTACTACGGCTACGTCTGGAACTTCAGCCGGTACTACGCCCGCACCCTCTACACCTACGACACCTCCCCGGGCGAGGACGGCCGCACCATCGTGCCCGACCTGGCCGAGGGCGAGCCCGAGGTGAGCGACGACGGCAAGACCTACACCGTCAAGCTCAAGGAGGGGCTGAAGTACGAGGACGGCTCGCCGATCGTCGCCGAGGACGTCAAGTACGCCATCGCGCGGAGCAACTTCGGCCCCGACGCGCTGCCGAACGGCCCGAAGTACTACAAGGAGCACCTCGCCGACAGCGACGACTACGAGGGCCCCTACGAGGACGCCGACGACCCGCTGAAGGGCTTCGACGGCATCGAGACGCCGGACGACCACACCCTGGTCTTCAAGCTCAAGGGCGCCTTCTACGACTTCCCCTACGTGCTGGTCCAGCCGCAGAGCGCCCCGGTGCCCGCGGACAAGGACACCGGTGAGCAGTACCAGGAGCAGGTGGTCTCCTCCGGGCCGTACAAGTTCGACGGCAAGTGGACCCCGGGCAACGGCCTGACCCTGGTCCGCAACGACGAGTGGGACCCCGAGACCGACCCGATCCGCAAGGCGCTGCCGGACCGGATCACGGTCGAGGAGGGCGTCGACCAGAACGAGATCGACCAGCGGCTGGTCAACGGCGAGCTCGACGTCGACCTGGCCGGCACCGGCCTGGGCCCGGCGAAGAAGGGCGAGGTCCTCCAGGACGAGGACGCCAAGAAGCTGCTGGACAACCCGCAGAACGGCGCGCACTACTACCTGACCGTCAACACCAAGGTCGAGCCGTTCGACAAGCTGGAGTGCCGGCAGGCGGTGCAGTACGCGCTCAACCGCAACGCGGTGCACCGGGCCTGGGGCGGGGACGCCGGCGGCGACCCGGCCAACACCATCCTGCCCCCGGTCGTCCCGGGCCACGACCCGGACAGCGACGTCTACCCGCCCGCCGACCCGGAGAAGAACGAGGGCGACCCGGCCAAGGCCGAGGAGCTGCTCTCCGACTGCGGCGAGGACGGCGGCATCAAGGCCAAGCTGGGCGTGCGCTCCGACCGGCCTGCCGAGGTCTCCGCGGCCGAGGCCATCCAGGAGGGCCTGGGCCGGGCCGGCATCGAGGTGCAGATCGAGCAGTTCCCCTCGGACACCTTCACCAACACCCAGGCCGGTTCGCCCGACTTCGTGCACGACAACGAGATGGGCCTGAACATCTACGGCTGGATGCCCGACTGGAACACCGGCTACGGCTACATGAGCCAGATCCTGGACGGCGACGCCATCAAGGACGCCGGCAACTCCAACATCTCCGAGCTGGACGACAAGGAGGTCAACAAGCTCTTCGACGAGGTCGTCGGGATCGAGGACGAGGAAGAGCGGAACAAGACCTACACCGAGATCGACCGGCTGGCCATGGAGCAGGCCGTGATCGTCCCGATGGTCTACCACAAGGCGGTGCTCTACCGGCCGGAGACGCTGACCAACGTGTTCTTCAACCCGAGCTGGAAGATGTACGACTACATGGCGCTGGGAACCGCCGCCGAGTAGCGGACCTCCAGGTCGCAGCGGAGAAGTGAGCCCGGGGCGCGGTGCGGGAACCGCCCCCGGGCTCCTGCGCGCCCGGGTGCTTCGGCGCGCATTGGTTACCGGAACTCGGACGAATCGTTACGGAACCGCTCCTAGATTGGCCGCCACGTGCATCAGCGGCGAGACATCGGCCTCGATCGTCGTAACCCGGGGGGACGGGGCGATGCGGGTGATGCTTCCGAGAAAAGCTGATGAGAGGCCGAACATTGAGAGGCTCAGCTCTGCGCGGCGCGGCGGTCGCGACCGCGGCCGTCCTCCTGCTGTCCGCCTGCGGGGGCGGTGGCGGCGGTGACGCCGACACCGAGTTCGACCAGGGGACCACCGAGGTGGTGAACCCCTCCGAGGAGAAGGGCGGCACGCTCCGCTACGCCATCTCGGCCAACATGGAGAGCACCGACCCGGGCAACGCCTACTACGGCAACGTGTGGAACTTCAGCCGGTACTTCGCCCGAACCCTCTACACCTACCAATCGGCCCCCGGGGACGAGGGGCGCGAGGTGGTCCCGGACCTGGCCGAGGGCGAGCCCGAGGTGAGCGAGGACGGCAAGACCTACACCGTCAAGCTCAAACAGGGCCTGAAGTACGAGGACGGCTCGCCGATCGTCGCCGAGGACGTCAAGTACGCCATCGCGCGGAGCAACTTCGGCCCCGACGCGCTGCCCAACGGCCCGAAGTACTACAAGGACCACCTGGCCGACAGCGACGGCTACGAGGGCCCCTACACCGGCGCCGACGACCCGCTGGAGGGCTTCGGCGGCATCGAGACGCCCGATGACCACACCCTGGTCTTCCACCTGAAGAAGCCGTTCTACGACTTCCGCTACGTGCTGGTCCAGCCGCAGACCGCCCCGGTCCCGGCCGAGGCGGACACCGGTGAGCAGTACCAGGCCAAGGTGGTCTCCTCCGGGCCGTACAAGTTCGAGGGGGAGTGGACCCCGGGCAACGGGCTGACCCTGGTCCGCAACGAGGAGTGGGATCCGGAGAGCGACCCGATCCGCAAGGCGCTGCCGGACCGGATCACGGTCGAGGAGGGCGTCGAGCAGAACGAGATCGACCAGCGGCTGGTCAACGGCGAGCTCGACGTCGACTTCGGCGGCACCGGCGTGGGCCCGGCGAAGAAGGGCGAGCTGCTGCAGGACGAGGACGCCCGCCCCTTCCTGGACAACCCGCTCAACGGCGGCCACTACTTCCTCGCGGTCAACACCAAGGTGGAACCGTTCGACGAGCTGGAGTGCCGGCAGGCGGTGCAGTACGCGCTCAACCGCAACGCGGTGCACCGGGCCTGGGGCGGGGACGCCGGCGGCGACCCCGCGCACACCATCCTCCCGCCCGGCACGCCCGGCCACGACCCGGACAGCGACGTCTACCCGGCCGCAGACCCGGAGAAGGAGGAGGGCGACCCGGCCAAGGCCGAGGAGAAGCTCGCCGAGTGCGGTGAGGAGGACGTCACCACCAATCTGGGCGTGCGCTCCGACCGGCCGGCCGAGGTCGCCGCGGCCGAGGCCATCCAGGAGGCGCTGGGCCGGGTGGGCATCGAGGTGCAGATCGAGCAGTTCCCCTCGGACAGCTTCACCAACACCCAGGCCGGCTCGCCGAGCTTCGTGCACGAGAACGGGATGGCCCTGATGATCTACGGGTGGCTGCCGGACTGGAACACCGGCTACGGCTACATGAGCCAGATCCTGGACGGCGACGCGATCAAGGACGCCGGCAACTCCAACCTGGCGGAGCTGGACGACGAGGAGATCAACGGGCTGTTCGACGAGATCGTCAGCATCGAGGACGAGGCCGAGCGGGACGAGATGGCCGCCGAGATCGACCGGCTGGCCATGGAGCAGGCCGTGATCGTGCCGATGGTGTACAGCAAGGCGGTGCTGTACCGGCCGGAGACGCTGACCAACGCGTTCTTCAACCCGAGCTGGAAGATGTACGACTACATGGCGCTGGGCACCACCGCCCAGGAGTGACCCGGAAACAGCGACCCGGAGACGGTGGTCCGGGGGCGGGAGCGCGGCGCCGCGCCCCCGCCCCCGGCGCGCGGCGCCGCGCCCCCGGCCGATGCCCTAGGGGAACGACCGGATGTGCGCGGGCGGGCGGAATGCGAGACTGGAGGCATGCCGGAGACATTGCCGATCGCGGGTCCGATGCTGGGGGCGGCCATCACCATCGTGGGGCTGCTGATCTCGTGGCTGGTGTGGCGCCGCCGCGGCGCCGCGGCCGGCCTGCGCGGGGTGGCGTGGTCGCTCGTCCCGCTCGCCGCGGGCCTGCTGGGACTGATGGGAACGCTGTGGCGCGCGGTCGCCGACATCGTCGGGATCTTCGCCGGCCTGCTGTTCAACCCGATGGTATGGGCCGGGGTCGTGGTCGGGGGCATCGCCGTGGTGCTCTTCGTGGCCTCGGGCTTCATGCGCGCCCGCGGGATGGGGGTGCGCGACCCCAAGGCGGCGGAGAAGCCGAAGGCCGCCGGGGCCGGGCAGGCCGAGGGGATCGCGGGCCCGGCGCCGACCGCTCCGCAACCGGGGGCGCAGCAGCCCCGGAAGGCGCAGAAGAAGGGCAAGCCCGCCGGGGGAGACGACGACTTCGGCGACATCGAGGACCTGCTCCGCAAGCACGGGATCGAGTGACGGGCCGCCGCCCGGGCCGGGTGCCGGCCCGGTGCCGGCGTGACCTGCGCAACGGTCCCGGTAAGCCGGACTGAACGGCGCCCCGCGGTCCGACTGACGCGGCCGCGGAGCCGCTTCCCGCAGCGCCCCTTCCCGCACCGCGGGCAGCGCCCCTTCCCGCACCGCGGGAAACGGGGCGTTTTCTTATGCCTGAAAAGTGCTGATTTGCGACTTTTGTGAGCGTATTATGTCGGTCAAGGGGGCGGCAAGGCCGTCGCAAGGCGCGCCTTGCCGGTCGGCCGCCCCTGTTCAGGCAGACTCGGTGGCGATGAGTGATCGAGCGGACGTTCTTCGTGACATGACGGAACCATCGGATAGTCGTCACGATTCAGCCACAACGTCGGGAATTGGACGTTACGGCATGTGAGCTGGCGTACATTGATCGCCGTGCATACTGAGCTGCACGAATCCTGTTAGCCACGTCGAGTTTTGGTGTTAAGTCGGCTGCGCTGGCAGGTCCCGAGCCGGGGCATAACCCCGTGGACGGATCCGGCCGGTCCGAACGAGCCGGCCCACAGGCCGGTACGGCGGACGGCCGCCGGTCGCCGGGCCGGAACCAGGACCGCGACACAAGCGGAGTAGTGGGGGAGTAGTGGTGCCATGAGCGCGCCTTCGCACGCACCCGACCAGGTGGAGGGCGTCGACCCTGCCGCAGAGGGATGGGTGGCCGCCGAGCGGTCGCTCCGCCAGATCGCCTGGCAGCGCTTCCGCCGGGACAAGGTGGCCATGGCCGGCGCCGTCGTCGTGGTGCTGCTCATCGCGATGGCCGTACTGGCCCCCCTGCTGACCCGCCTCTTCGGGTTCCCGCCGAACGAGTTCCACCAGGACCTGATGGACCCGCTGACCGGCGGGGCCCTGAACGACCCGGCCAACCCGACCTCCGGCATCGACCCCTGGGGCGGCATGTCCGGGACCCACCTGCTGGGCCTGGAGCCGGTCACCGGCCGCGACATGTTCAGCCGCATCGTCTACGGTGCGCAGATCTCCCTGCTGGTGGCCTTCGGCGCCACCGTGCTCTGCGTGTTCATCGGCACCGTGCTCGGCATCGTCGCCGGCTACTTCGGCGGCTGGGTCGACACCGTGATCAGCCGCGCCATGGACATCTTCCTGGCCTTCCCGCTCCTGCTCTTCGCCATCGCCCTGGCCGGCGTCATCCCCGACGGCGCCTTCGGCCTGCAGGGCAACGGCCTACGGGTGGCCCTGCTGATCTTCATCATCGGCTTCTTCAACTGGCCCTACATCGGGCGCATCGTCCGCGGGCAGACGCTCACCCTCAAGGAGCGCGAGTTCGTCGAGGCCGCTCGGAGCCTGGGCGCCGGAAGCGGGCACATCCTCTTCCGCGAGCTGCTGCCGAACCTCGTCACCCCCATCCTCGTCTACTCGACGCTGCTCATCCCGACCAACATCATCTTCGAGGCCTCACTCTCCTTCCTGGGTGTCGGCATCAATCCCCCCACCCCGAGCTGGGGCGGCATGCTGTCCAACTCGCTGGACTTCTACACCACGTCGCCCCATTACGTGATCATCCCCGGCCTGGCCATCTTCATCACGGTCCTGGCGTTCAACCTCTTCGGTGACGGACTGCGGGACGCCTTCGACCCCCGCTCCTCCGACTGAGCGGCGAGCTCGGCTCGGTCGCGGAGACGTCCCGGGCACGGCGATGGACACGAGGCAATCGAGAAAGGCAAGGAATTTGAGTAAACGAGCACTGGGGCTGGCCGCGCTGGGTGTCGGCTCGGCACTGTTCCTGAGCGCCTGCGGCGGGGGCGGCGGTACCGGCGGGGGCGCCGCCGGCACGTTCGACCAGGGGACCACCGAGGTCGTCAACGCGTCCGAGGAGCAGGGCGGCACGCTCCGCTACGCCATGGCGTCCAACATCGAGAGCACCGACCCGGGCAACACCTACTACGGCTACGTCTGGAACTTCAGCCGGTACTACGCCCGCACCCTGCTGACCTACAGCCCCGAGCCCGGCGACAAGTCCACCGAGCCGGTGCCGGACATGGCCACCGAGATGCCGAAGGTCAGCGACGACGGCAAGACCTACACGCTGACCCTGCGCGACGGCCTCGCCTACGAGGACGGCTCGCCGATCGTCACCGAGGACATCAAGTACGCCATCGCGCGGAGCAACTACGGCGACGACGCGCTGCCCAACGGGCCGCGCTACTTCAAGGAGCTGCTCGCCGACAGCGACGACTACGAGGGCGTCAACGCCAACCCCTCCGACCCGCTGGCCGGCTTCGACGGGATCGAGACGCCCGACGAGAAGACGATCGTGTTCCACCTCAAGGAGCCGTTCGCCGACTTCCCCTACGTGCTGCTGCAGCCGCAGACCGCCCCGGTCCCGGCCGACGCGGACAAGGGCGAGCAGTACCAGGAGCAGGTGGTCTCCTCCGGGCCGTACAAGTTCGACGGCAAGTGGACCCCGGGCAACGGCCTGACCCTGGTCCGCAACGAGGAGTGGAACGCCGACTCCGACCCGATCCGCACCGCGCTGCCGGACCAGATCACGGTCGAGGAGGGCGTGGACCAGAACGAGATCGACCAGCGGCTGGTCAACGGCGAGCTCGACGTCGACCTGGCCGGCACCGGCATGGGCCCGGCCAAGAAGGGCGAGGCGCTCAGCAACGAGGACGACAAGGTCAACATCGACAACCCGGAGAACGGGTCGCTGCGCTACGTGGCCGTCAACACCGTGGTCGAGCCGCTGGACGACGAGGCCTGCCGGCAGGCGGTCATGTACGCCGCCGACCACGACTCCATGCAGCGCGCCTGGGGCGGCGCCGCCGGCGGCGAGATCCCCAACGACGTCATCCCGCCGCAGATCGCCGGGCACGACCCGGACCTCGACCTGTACCCGTCCAAGGACGACAAGGGCGACCTGGACAAGGCCAAGGAGAAGCTGAAGGAGTGCGGCGAGGAGGACGGCTTCAGCACCAACCTCGGCGTCCGCGCCGACCGGCCGACCGAGGTCGCCGCGGCCGAGGCCGTCCAGCAGAGCCTGGACCGGGTCGGCATCGAGGTGGAGATCAAGCAGTTCCCCTCGGACACCTTCACCAACACCCAGGCCGGCTCCCCTGACTTCGTGCACGACAACGAGCTGGGCCTGAACATCTACGGGTGGATCCCGGACTGGCCGACCGGCTACGGCTTCCTCAGCTACATCGCGCACGGCGACAACATCAAGGACGCGGGCAACTCCAACATCTCCGAGCTGGACGACAAGGAGATCAACAAGATGCTCGACGAGGCGGTCCGCACCGAGGACAGCGACGAGCAGGCCCGCCTCTACTCCGACATCGACCGCCGGATCATGGAGACCGGCGCGATCCTGCCCATCGTCTTCGAGAAGTCGGTGCTGTACCGCCCGGACAACCTGACGAACGTCCACTTCAGCCAGGGCTACTCGATGTACGACTACATGACGCTGGGGACCACCGGATCCTGACGGTGCGCGACCTCTGACCCTTCGAGCCGAGAGTTAGGCAGGTGAAGGCCGCGGGGGCGGCCGGGCCCGGACCGGGCCCGGCCGGCCTCCCCGGTCGGACACGTTGGTCACATACATTCTTCGTCGCCTGGGCGCCGGCGTCCTCCTGCTGGCCATCGTGACCCTGGTGACCTTCATGATCTTCTACGTGGTCCCCCGGATGGCGGGCCAGACCGTGCAGCAGCTGGCGACCATGTACGTCGGCAAGGCGCCCACCAAGGAGGCCATCGAGGCCACCATCGACCGGCTGAACCTGGACCAGCCCGTCACGCTGCAGTTCTGGGAGTTCGTCAAGGGCATCTTCGTCGGGGCGACCTACAGCTTCGGCGGCCGCGAGGTCGTCTGCTCCGCCCCCTGCTTCGGGTACTCCTTCCAGAACTACACCGAGGTCTTCCCGGAGCTCATGGACCGGCTTCCGGTCACCTTCTCGCTGGGCCTGGGCGCCGGCGTGATCTGGCTGATCGGCGGCGTCGCGGTCGGCGTGATCTCCGCGATCAAGAAGGGCAGCATCTTCGACCGCCTGGCGATGGGCGTCGCCCTGGCCGGCGTCTCCCTCCCGGTCTTCTTCACCGGCCTGCTCATGCTGGCCTTCCTGGTGCACGCCTGGGACATCTTCGAGACCCCGCGCTACACCCCGCTGGCCGAGGACCCGATCGCCTGGATGAGCGGGATGATCCTGCCCTGGCTCACCCTGGCCTTCCTGCACGCGGCCCAGTACGCGCGGCAGACCCGCGCGGGCATGCTGGAGACCATGGGCGAGGACTACATCCGCACCGCCCGGGCCAAGGGGCTGCCCGAGCGCAAGGTCATCCTCAAGCACGGCCTGCGCCCCACGCTCACCCCGATCGTGACCATCTTCGGCCTGGACATCGGCCTGGTGCTGGGCGGCGCCGTCCTCACCGAGCAGGTCTACTCGCTCAACGGCATCGGCCGCTACGCGGTGCAGGCCATCATCTCCCAGGACCTCCCGGTGATCCTCGGCGTCACCCTGCTCGGCGCCTTCTTCGTGGTGGTCTGCAACCTCATCGTCGACTTGCTCTACGCCTGGGTCGACCCCCGGGTGCGGGTGGCCGGCTGACCGGGCCCGGCCGCCCCTGAGGCGGGGCGGCCGGCCCATCCGCCAACGAGCAGTTCTCCCGCTCCCCGAGCCGCGGCAGGCGGCCGGGGGCCCGAGCCGAAGGAAGAACCGGTAATGACGACCCCCGGAAACGGGCAGGGCCCCGCCGACGCGGCGGTCCGTGTCCAGGACCTCTGCATCACCTTTCCGACGATGGACGGCGACGTCCACGCCGTCGACGGGCTCTCCTTCGAGGTCGCCCGCGGGGGCGCGCTGGGCATCGTCGGCGAGTCCGGGTCCGGCAAGAGCGCGACCTCGCTGGCGCTGATGGGCCTGCACCGCGGCACCAAGGCGCGGATCACCGGTGAGATCTCGGTGGCCGGGACGGACATCGTCACCGCCACCAACGAGCGGATCCGGCAGATGCGCGGCAACGAGATCGCGATGGTCTTCCAGGACCCGATGTCCTCGCTGCACCCGCAGTACACCATCGGCGACCAGCTGACCGAGGCCTACCGGACGCACAACCCCAAGGCCACCAAGGCCGAGGCGAAGAAGCGCGCCATCGAGTCGCTGGACCGGGTGGGCATCCCCGAGCCGGCCCGCCGGATCAACTCCTACCCGCACGAGTTCTCCGGCGGTATGCGCCAGCGCGTGGTCATCGCGATGGCGCTGATGTGCGACCCGACGGTGCTGCTGGCCGACGAGCCGACCACCGCCCTGGACGTCACCGTGCAGGCGCAGATCCTCGACCTCCTCGACGACCTCCGCCGCGACCTGAACATGTCGCTCATCCTGGTCAGCCACGACCTCGCGGTGGTGGCCGGCTCGGTCGACGAGGTCCTGGTGATGCAGAAGGGTAAGGCGGTCGAGCACGGCGACGTCCGCAAGGTGCTCTCCGAGCCCGAGCACCCCTACGCCCAGGCGCTGCTCGCGGCGGTCCCCCGGGTCGAGGTGTCGCGCGCCCAGCGCCGCGCGGAGGTCCGCGCCGACCGGGCCAGGGCCGAGGGGCGGGAGCTCCCGTCCGAGGACAAGGCGGCCGCGGAGGAGAAGGCGGCCGAGGCCAAGGCGCGCACCGGCTCGACGGCCCGCCCGGAGCGGGACGGCGAGTGGACCCCGGACCAGCCGCTGCTCAAGGCCGACGACCTGGTGATGAAGTTCAAGGTCCGCGGCGGCACATTCGGCAGGTCCTCGGACTTCTACGCGGTCAAGAACGCCTCCTTCGAGCTGTACAAGGGCGAGACGCTGGGCATCGTGGGCGAGTCCGGGTCGGGCAAGTCCACCCTGTCCCGGATGGTCATGCGGCTGCTGGAGCCCACCTCGGGCACGATCACCTTCGAGGGCCGCGACATCACCCGGCTCCCCGAGCGCCGCCTCCGGCCGCTCCGCCGGGACGTGCAGATGGTCTTCCAGAACCCCTACTCCTCGCTCAACCCCCGGCTCACCATCGGCGACTCCATCGGGACCGCGCTGCGGGTGCAGGGGGAGAAGGACGGCAAGCAGATCAAGCAGCGGGTGCAGGAGCTGCTGGAGCGGGTCGGGCTGGAGCCGCGGCACTACAACCGCTTCCCGCACGCCTTCTCCGGCGGCCAGCGGCAGCGCATCGCGATCGCTCGCGCGCTGATCCTCCGCCCCAAGCTGGTCATCTGCGACGAGCCGGTCTCCGCGCTGGACGTCTCCACCCAGGACCAGGTGCTGCGCCTGCTCTCCGAGCTGCAGGACGACTTCGACCTCACCTACATCTTCGTCGCCCACGACCTCGCGGTGGTCCGCCAGGTCAGCGACCGGGTCGCGGTGATGCGCAAGGGTGAGATCGTGGAGCTGAGCGACAGCGACAGCGTGTACGAGTCCCCGCAGGACGACTACACCCGCTCGCTGCTGAACGCGGCCCCGGTGCTCGACCCCGACGAGGCGCGGGCCAACCGGGCGGAGCGGATCCGGCTCCGCGCGGAGGGCTCCACGGCGGCCTGACCGGCGCCGGGGAAGTCCCGGAACGAACACGGAGTGGGGCGTCGCGCGGACGGTTCCGCGCGGCGCCCCACTCCGTGTTGATCTTGGACTCATCGACCGGTCCCGGTCCTCGGACCTGTGCGGGCGAGCACTCCTTGACCGGTCGATGAGTCCAAGATCAACACTGGGGCAGGGCTTTGCGGCAGCCCTGCGTCCCCGGGGGCCGGTACGGGCCGGCCGCGGTGCCCCTACCGGCGGCCGGTCAGCCCCCAGGCGAGCAGCGCAGCACCCAGGCCGGCCTGGACCAGCTGCTGCGCCTGGGGCGGGGTGAACCCCTCCCCGCCGAGCAGCGGCAGCAGGCTCTGCGCGCCGAACGATGCGGCGGCGACGATGAGCAGCACACCGCCCGCCCAGCGTGCGGTGGTCGCCCCCCACCTCTCGGTGCGGGGCCCGGACTCCGCGGCCGGTCCGGGTTCGGCGCCGGCTCCGGGGCCGGCAGAGGGGCGGGCCGCGGCGGGATCCGGTGCGGGGGCCGCCGGGACCGGCGCGGCGGCGACCGGCGCCGGCTGCTCCGACCGCTCGCCTCCGCTCCCGCTCCCGCCGGACAGCGCCTCGACGATCCCCCACACCGCGATCACGGTGTTCCAGAACATGACGATCGCCAGCGGGGTGAAGAAGCCGTTCAGCACGGCGGTGCGCTCCGGGTCCCCGGTGAACAGGATGAGCCCGCCCAGCGCGGCCGCACCGAGGGCGCAGCCCAGCGCGGTCTGCAGCCAGCCGAGCACCTCGCGGCGCACCGCCGGCGCCCCCTTCTTCGGCGGGCGGACCGGCGGCGGGCCGTCGGCGAACCGGTGCGCGAACCGAACGTCCACCCAGCGGATGACCGAGTGCCCGAAGGCCACGGTGAAGCCGAGGTACAGGGCGCCCAGGCCGTGGCCGAACTCGGCGGTGCCGCCGGCGGCCAGGTGCAGGGCGATCGCGGCGATCAGCACCACGTCCAGCACCGGCACCAGGAGCAGCAGGACCGCGCTGGTCCGGCGCATCCGCAGCAGGTAGCGGACGGCCAGCCCGCCCAGCACCAGGACCCAGAACAGGACCTCGCAGGCCAGGATGAAGGCCACGATCATCGGGAAGCGCCTCCTGCACGTCTCGCGCCGGGACCGGGCCGCACGCCGCGGACCGGATCGCGACGATCCTCCCGCGCGCACCCGGCGCGGTCATCGGCACAGCCGAGGAGATCGACGTACCACCTTCGGAGTACGCGTCCGCGCCGCGGGCGTGCTGGGATGGACCCGTGAGGACGATTCGCAGCCCCCTGGACCCCGACCGCCGGCTGCTCGGCGGCCGCCTCTACCTCGGCAGCGTGCTGTGGGCGTGCGGCCAGTTCGCCCTGGGGGCGCTGCTGATCCGGGTGGAGCTCTACGTCCACCAGCCCAACAGCGAGCCGGCCGTGCTGTACGCCACGCTCACCGCGATCTGCCTGCTCGTCATGGTGCGCCGGACCCGGCCCGGCGCGGCCCTGCTCGCCGGGTTCGCGGTGCTCGCGGTGGACGTGTGGTTCGGCCCGTCCAGCGGGGCGCTGCTGAGCTTCGGGGACCTGCTCTACGCCGCGTGCGCCCTGGGCAGCCGGCGCACCATGTGGACCGCGGCGGGGGGCATCGCGCTGCTGTCGGCCGTCGCCCTGGCCG
>Ga0079224_100005708_pt1 | contig 16391 bp, 9 predicted proteins | sample Stecom2015_FD_80414 | JGI IMG/M metagenome (GOLD analysis project Ga0079224, IMG submission 80414) | Agricultural soil microbial communities from Utah to study Nitrogen management - Steer compost 2015 | ecosystem: Environmental > Terrestrial > Soil > Agricultural land | place: USA: Utah... | reverse complement strand
CGGTGAAGCATCTTGTAGGTATAGTAACCGGTGGGCGTCCCCTTGTAAATCGCATCCTGGCCCGAGGTCACGTTGTTGGGATCGGTTTTATCGATGTAGATGTTCACCGGCCGTCGGGCCAGCCCATCGCGGTGAAACACCAGCGATTGGTCCCGCGTGATCGTGTTGGCCAGGCGGGGATCGCGGTCTTTGTAAGGCTGTTCGGGGTCATATCCCGACCCGGGCTCGTCAATGGACATGCCGTTTTTCATCCCAAAGGCGTTGACAATCTCCAGGTAAGGCCGTGCTCCGGGGTCGGAAACGCCGAACGTCGGCGGGTTCCAAATCCCCTCGAGGTCGCTGTTGGATCCCTGCATCCGCGCCAGCAGGTATTCCGAATTTTTCCGCAGCTGGAACACCTGGTAGAAGCCGTACCCGGGTTCGGTGGTGTTGTCGAGGTGCAACCGGTACTGGCCGCCTGCGCCTTCGATCAGCTGGGCCGCCGCCTGTTCGGCGCGCTCCCACCGGGAGGGATCACTCGCGGGGTATCCGACGAGGGCCCGCAGGCGCTCATCGCCGACACCGGACTCCCCGTTGAACAGCGGACTGGCGGCGTACAAAAGCAGGCGCGACTTGAGTCCGTAGCAGGCCGCCTTGCTGATGCGTCCGTAATTTTCGCCCACGTGCATCCAGGGAAGATCGTCCGCGGCCGCGTCGCACTCCGCCACCATGTATTCCACACATTCATCAAACGTATTGCGCGCGGAGGGAACGATGTCTTCTTTGTGGTACACACTATCGCCCATCAACGGAATGCCGCCGTAATGTTCAAGCAGAATAAAGTAGTAGTAAGCCCGTAAGAAACGGGCTTCGGCCTTCACCCGTACCTTGATATCGTCGCCGAACCTCGCCTGCGGCAGGTTTTTGAGCAGGATGTTTACCCGCCGGATGTTGGTATACGCGGTGGTCCACGCATCCTTGGTAATCATGTTGGCATTTACCGTACCCGTTGCGAACTGGATAAAGGTATTGATGCTGCCCAGCCCCGATCCTTCGGCCTCGTCGGTGCAGGCATCCAGTCCGCCGCCGCCGAACCGCTTGGGCCAGGTGGCAAACCCGATGTCTGCATAAATGCCCGAGAGAAACTGGATGGTGTAGGCACTGTCCGCGAATACGACCTGCTCGTTCAGGTCGGTCGACTGGGTCTGGTCCAGAAACCCCTGCTTATTGCACGAGGCCAGGACGAGTCCAGCCGACATTACACAAAATAAAAACCGTATCATATATCGATCTCTAAAAAGGTTAGTTAATGCGTTTTTTGGTTAGCGAAAACGGCCGCGATTCTTCAGCGGTTCCGCGTTCATAATTGGGGGTACGGTCCATGATCAGCTCCAGTTCACCGCCTGCGACGATGTCGGAATACGTAAGGTAATTCTTGTCGTACACCTCCCCGTTCAGGCGCGCCGACCGGATATATACATTCTCCGGCCCGTTATTGACCGCCCGTACGGTGAAGCGCTTGCCGTCTTCCAGCGTGATCGTGGCCCGCTCAAAAACCGGACTGCCGATAACATATTGATCGGTCCCCGGGCACACGCTGTAAAGGCCCAGCGCACTCAGCACATACCAGGACGACATCTGCCCCTGGTCTTCATCACCGGGATACCCTTTCTCCGTGGCGTTATATAACTCCGCCATTACCCGGCGGACCCGTTCCTGCGTTTTCCAGGGCTGTCCGCTGAACGTATAGAGATAGGGAACATGCTGTGTGGGTTGGTTTCCGTGGGCATATTGTCCCATGTTAGCGAGCAGCATCTCCTTCATCTCATGGATTTCCTTGCCATAGGTACCGTAGTTGATGCGCTGTTCCATGGTAAAAAACGAGTCCAATTTGGCATTGAACCGGTCTTCACCCCCGATCAGGTCGATAAGCCCGTTCACATCGTGCATGACGGACCACGTATACTGCCAGGCGTTTGCTTCCGTAAACGGTCCGCCCCACTCCACGGGGTCGAAGTCGGGCAGCCACGTGCCATCGGCCCGCCTTCCCCGCACGAAATTGACTTCCGGATCAAACACATGCCGGTAGTTGTACATCTGCCGCGCAAACACCTGCTCGTAAAACCGGTTGCCCACGGACTTTGCCAGCTGGTAGGCACAGAAGTCGTCGTAGGCATACTCCAGCGTCTTGGCCGTACTTTCATGGATGTCGCCGTAAGGAATGTATCCCTTGGTAAAGTAGTCCTCCCACCCGTCGCGTCCGTTGGAGCCGCCCCAGAAACCTTTGTGGGTTGCCTCATGGAAATACGCCTGCAGGGCACTGTCGGGGTCAAACGTACGGATTCCTTTTGCCCAGGCATCGGCCAGCAGGGAGATGGCGTGGTTGCCGATCATCACCCCGGACATCCCCGGATTGGACCAGGTGGGGAAAAAACCCGCCTGCTTCTGGGCGTCCAGGAGCGACTGCATATACCGGCCCTGCATCTCGCGGTGCAGCAGGTTGCTCAGCGGGAACTGTGCGCGGAAGGTGTCCCAGAAGCCGTTATCGGTGTACATATAGCCCTGGTGGATTTTCCCGTCGTACGGGCTGTAATAACGGGGATTGCCGCTGCTGTCCGGTTCATAAAACTTACGTGAAAACAGGTTGGCCCGGAACAGGCAGGAATAGAACGTAGCTTTTTCTTCTTCGGTACCGCCCTCCACCGCCACGCGGTTCAGCAGGGTATTCCAGGTCTCAAAAGCCTTTTTCTTGGTTACCTCAAAATTTTTTGCATCGCCCAGCTCGCGTTGGAGGTTCAGCGCCGCCTGCTCCGGATCAATGTATGACGAGGCCACTTTCACTTCGACGGTGGTGCCGGGGGCGAACTCCAGGTATGCCCCCACCCCTTTCCCGGCGTCATGCCGGTTGCCTTCCCGAACCTGGTCCTTCGTATTTTCCCAGGTGCCGAAACTTTTGAAATCCCGGTTAAACTCAAGCACAAAGTAGTTTTTGAAATTCTCCGGAACGAAGCGGCCATTGTTTACATAACCGATGATCTTCCGTTCTTCGGGAAGAATGGTCACCTCGCTGTCTTTGATATAGCCGTCGAGCACGAGGTAAGCCTTCTCCCGTGCCGGGAAACGGAACCGCATGTGGGCACCCCGTTCCACGGGGCTGATCTCGGCACGGATACCGTTTTCAAACCGTACGCTGTAATGATGAGGTTTGGCAATTTCATCGTCATGCCGGAATGCCAGGGCACGTGCTTCCTCGTTGACGACGAGATTGCCGATGCCCGGCATCAGGGAAAAAACGGCGTAATCGTTCATCCACGGGCTGCACTGATGAACCTGCTGAAAGCCCCGGATGGTCTGCGCTTTATACTGATACTTCCATCCGTCACCGTTCTTTCCGGTCTGCGCCGAAAAATAGTGCACGCCAAAGGGCAATCCCACCGTGGGGTAGGTATTTCCGTAGGAGAGTGCCCACTCCGAATCCGTTCCCTGGAGGGTATTTACATATTGCACGAGGTCACGCTCCTGTGCATGCGCCGCAAAGGCTGCCAGTGCGGCGGCGAAAACTACGGTTAAATAACGTATTGGTCCCATTTCTTCTTAATCGTTAGTCGTTACTCCCCAGCTTGGGTTGGGCTCGGGACCCATGAACAGCTCAAGCGTACCGCCGGCAGCGATGTCCTGAAAATCGAGGTAGCATTGATCATAGGGCTTGCCATTCAGTACTGCCCGTTGTATGTACAGATTTTCCGGGGAATTGTCGTGCGCTTTGATGGTAAACGACGTACCGCGGAAATACTGCGGATCGAGTGCGATTTCCACCTCGCTGAAGAGTGGACTGGTGAGTTCGTAGCGGGTAGTGCCCGGACAGGCCGGATGAATTCCCGCCGCCGCCAGCACATACCAGGCCGACATCTGTCCTACGTCCTCGTTGCCGACAATGCCTTCCACGGAATTTTTATATGCTTTGTCGCAGATGTGGCGGGTCCACTTCTGCGTCAGCCACGGCGCGTTCAGGTGGTTGAAAAGAAAAGGCACCAGGTGGACCGGCTCATTGGCGTGGTTGTAATACTCGTTCCACAGCATGTGTTCAGGCGTCTTTTCGAAGAAATCGGTGAGGTCGGCCAGCACCTTATCCCGACCGCCCATCAGTTCGACCATCCCCGGAATATCGTGGGGCACAAACCATCCCTGTTGGTAAGGGTTGGATTCAATGGTGCCGTACCATTCCTTCGTACGGGCATGCTCGGGCCATTCCTCCCAGGAGCCGTCGTCTTTCCGCGGCCGGAACCACCCCTTGTCGGCATCAAAAATATTCCGGTACGCCTGTCCTTTTTCGTGGAAACGCTGCGCGTCGTCCGTTTTTCCCAGCGCCTGTGCAAGTTGCGAAATACACCAGTCGGCGTACCCATATTCCAGTGTGTTGGAAATGCTGAACGGCGCACCCGAGTAGCCCCGATCGCCGTTGCCGAACAATGCCGACGTCTGCACCGCATACCGGTATGCTTTCTCCGCATCGTAATCACGGATCCCCTTCAGGTATGCGTCGGCCAGAACGGATAACGCGGGGTTGCCGATCATGCAGCCGGAATAGGCGTTCAGCAGCTCCCAGCGTTCAAAGTAGCCGTTTCCGGACTCTTCCGCCAGTGCGATCAGCGAGTTCAGCTGATCACTGACCAGGCGCGGATTGATGACCGTTTGCAGGGGAAACTGGCTGCGGAACACATCCCATCCGCTGAAGATGGTGCGTCGCGTATACGTGCTTTGCCCGTGTATTTTCTTATCTCCGCCCACAAACCGACCGTCCACATCGGCGAACGTGCGCGGGTCAATCATAGTATGGTAGAGGGCTGTGTAGAAAATTGTCCGCTGGTCGTCCGTTCCACCGTCAATACGCACGGCCGACAACGCCTTTTCCCAGGTCGCTTTTGCCTCCTGCCGTACCACGTCGAAGGTCTTCCCGGCGATTTCCGACTTGAAATTCGTTTCGGCACCCTGCATATCGACAAACGAAATACCCACCTGAAGGGTAACCTCCTCGTTTTCGCGGGTTTCAAACTCAGAGAAAAAGCCCAGGTGCTTTCCCTCCACTTCCGCCGGACCATCGAGAACCGTTGCTTTTTCCACCTGGCGGAGGTACTTTTCACTCACCACGTCATCCTTTTTGCGCGACCACCCATCCGGAATGTCGGCACGCCAGACACCGTAACGGGTCATCGGCTTACTGAACCGGGCGAAGAAATAGACCGTATAGTCGGCCTTTCCCTCCCCGTCGCCCCAACCGCCGCCTTCCGGCGTGCATTGCATCCAACCCCGTATGGTGGTATCGTCGACCCGTTGGATGTATTGCCGGACGGAGGTGCCCCCCACGCGCCGTGCGAGGTCAATCTGTATGCGCGACTGTTTATGCTCGGGGAAGGTAAACCGGAGCATGCCGCTGTGCGGCGCTGCGGTGGCCTCCGCGTTGATTCCGTAGTCGGTAAGGTGGACCCGGTAGTAGCCGGGCTCGGCGGCTTCGGAGGTCTTATCGTACCGGGAGCGGTAGCCGTCTATGCTTCCGTCTTCTTTCCCTGCGATGATTTTCAGTTCGCCCGTGGTGGGCATCACCAGAAAATTACCCAGATCACCGAACCAGCCCACGCCGCTCATCTGCGTGAAGGCAAATCCTTCGATGGTTTGGTGTTCGTAACTGTATCCCGGACTGTTGTCGCCCCCGGTGATCGTGTTGGGGCTTACCTGCACCATGCCATAGGGTGTGGTGGCCCCGGGAAAGGTTTTTCCCAGCCCGTGGTAAACACCCGCTTCGCCCACCGAGGTACTGGCCCCGATAAACGGATTCACATAGTCGGTGACCGAACGGCCGGCGTCTTGTTCCGCGGATGCGCAGGCGCCGAGGAAAAAAAGTCCGGCTCCCAGGCAAAAGCCTCTCCCCTTCATTCCGTTGAATGAGTTCGTTAATCGCATATATGTTGATTTACTTTTTCTTTGTTAGTGAACGGCGGTCAGTGCGATCTCCCTCGTTTTGGGCAGCGCACATTGGCGCATGGTCGATAATAATTGGTCCTGTTGATCCTGCCAGGCCTTTCTGACTTCCGGCAGCATGGCCTTCGCATAGAGGTCGCGTTTTGCCCGGAGCCATCCGTCCGTACCGATGTGTTCATCCATCACCTGCAGGGCCCGGCGGTTGTTTGCATCCAGCAATCCCCGGGGCTGAAAGAAATTGTACTGCACCCACGCATAGTCGCGGAAGCGGCGCTCAATTTCCCAGCGCTCCTCATTGAGATGCATGACGCCCAGCGCCTGCTGGTATTGCGGCGTATGGGTCAACGCCGCCAGGTTGATCCCCTTAGCGAAATCTTCAGCCGACCACACGCCGATTTCCTCTCCGTCGATGGTCAGGCGGTGGCGCCCGTTCAGGCCGGTTACGATCAGCAGCTCCTGATTCATTTCCTCCATAAACGGAACGGCACGCAGTCCGTCGTACTGACTTTTTTTGCTCCCCCATCCCCGCGGCACGGTATCCAATGGGTAAGGCAGCGAATTCGCTTTATAGCGGAATGAGATGCCATCTTCCATTTTTCGAAGGTCGGTGAGGCGACAGTTGACTTCCGAGGTTACGCGCTGACGGGCGGCATCGACCGCCATTTCCGCAACCTTGTTGCCTGCAAAGCCCTGCGCCTTCAGGAAGAGATAAGCCATCACCATATGGCCGTCGTTATCCGGGTGGATACGGTCCACCCCGCAAAGCGTGGCGGTGGGGTCCTCCCGTTGTAACGAATCGTTAAGGGCGGTCATGGGCTGGTTGAGATCCAGGAATTCCCAGTTATTTTCCTTTGCAGATGCCTTTTGGAAGTCTACAATACGCAGCATCGCCTGGTTTTTTCCTTTGAAGGGCGTGTTCCCTTCAATCGAGGCGCGTTCGTCATACGGCGAACTTCCCATCAGCACCATGCGGGTGCCATCGAGCTGTTGATACCGTTTTTCCATTTCCTTGAACGCATCGTAGGATTCCTTCACTTTCTCATCGGCAAATTTATCCGGTTCGGAGCCGTTATATTCAAAATACCCCGAATCGTTCATGCCAAAGGTTGTGATCAGCACCGTTGGCCGTTTGCTGAACACATCGCCATCCAGACGCTTCACCATCTCCACCACACGGTCGCCGCCTATGCCCGCATTTTGGACGGTGAGGTTCATTTCCGGAAAACGCGTCAGGTAATACAGCCATATAAAGGAGTGGTAGTGGCCACCGTCCGTGATGCTGTTACCGAGAAAGACCACGCGGTCGTTATCGGCAAACGGGGCGATCTGTTGGGCACGGACGAAGGGAGCCGGCAGGAACAAGAGAAAGAAAAGCAGGAAATGCCAAGCTTTCTGGAAAGAACGGATACTCATCGTAGTCTCAATTTTCTATAAAGTTTATAATCTAACTGGTTCAGGCAAATTTATACAGCATTCCTTTCACGCCCACCTCCGAGTAAGCCGGTTGGTAAGTGATTTTTACACAATAAAATCACAAAACAATGGAAATCAATAGTTTAATTACCGAGCAAGAAATGCATTTGGTAAACCGATCTGAATTCATCAGACCGGTAAGGCACCGATTTTACGGACCCGTTCTTCAAAATGGTCGGCATCGATCGCGGCCCTTCCCTTCACTTTACTTTTGTAGTTATAGATGGTCTGAATGGAGTACCGGAGGAAGGTGGCGATCTGATTGACGTCGGTGATCCCCAATCGGATTAAGGCAAATATGCGGAGCTCGGTATTCAGGTGATCCTTGTTTACGACGTACCGTTCCTCCTCGCGAAGCAGGGCATTAAACTCATCCACGAAATTGGGATAAACCTCCAGAAACGTACTGTCGAAGTCGCGGTACAGCTCCTGGGCATCCTTCTCCAGCACAGAAGTAGAAGCGCTCAGCTTTTGAAGTTCGTCCAGCTGGCCGGCTTTGATCTTCCTGTTTACGGTTTTCCGGAACTCGTCCAGCTTATCCAGGTAAACGGCGCATTGGTTGATGTAGTAACCGATATACCGCTCACGGATCAGGTTGGCTTCATCAAGCCGGTGATTAACGGATACCAGTTGAGCATTGACGGTATCCAGGTGGCGCCGGGCCCGCGATACAATCTGGATTTGTTTGTACAGGAAGTAGAGGGTGGTTATTAACACCACCAAAAAAATACTGATGGCCAGTGCGTACAGGCGAAGGTTTTTCCGCTGCTGTTCGATTTTCGTCAGATACATCGCTTCAATCTTCGGTTGCGTGCGCGCGATCACGGCATTCCGGAACCGCGAATTGTAGAAGTTCGCGTCGTCAAGGGCCGCCTGGATATAGTTGTAGGCGCGGTCAACTTCGCCCTGCTCATGCAGGTAGATGGCCAGCGTCAATAACGATTCGTTCTCCTTCACCGCCAGCCTCACGTCTGTGATGGCGGCCAGCAGAAGGTATTTTTCCTGCAGCGGTTGGTTTCCGAGCTCCTTTTGAATCATGGACAGTCCCATGGCTGCCATGGCATAACCATGGGAATCTACCCGTTCGTGTTCAAACAGTTCGGACTGAATGGCGGCGGACGCCGCGAAGGCACCTTCGGATTTTAGCTTGAACGACTTTTCCTTCAGATAGGTATAGGAATTTTCGTCCAGAAGGCTCATCAGTGTATCCCGGCAACGGGCGATTTCGCGGAGGGGACCGTCTTCGTACTGGGGATGTTCCGTATATTTGATCAGGTTTTCGTTATACCGGATAAAGCTCCAGCAGTATAGTAATTTCAGGTGATGGGGCAGTGCATCGTATTCAATGGACTCAAAAATTTCCGAAGCCTGCGTAAACAGGCCGGATATGGAAAGCACAAAGGCCAGGCGCAGCCGGCTTTCATCAATCAGCCCGGGGTCGGCCAATGTGCGGGCTAAGCGGATATTCCGGTCGATGTAACTCAGCGCCGAATCGCAAATGAACGACTGGTATTCAGCAATCAAGGCGTTGTGCAATTGATACTGCTTTTCCGGGGCCTGTTCATGCAGGAGCTGGCGTTTGATCTGCTCGATCTTGCTCTCCTTTTCCGCAGTGTACACCTTTCGTTGGGCAATGCTGTTGTCCAGTACCTGCAGCAGGGAATCCACTTCGGGCGTCCGGTTGGTCGGAAACGCAGCGGCGGTAAATCCCAAAACAGATAGCGTGGTAAGTAAAAGTATCTTCATTTGCAATGGGTTGGCACGTCGTATGACGCACAAAGCTAATCAAATATTAGCAAACATTGCATCGAAGGAGGGCGACGCTACAGGAGCATCGCCTTAAAGATGGGTTGCGCCCACTCCCCCCAGTTTTTCAGGCTGGCTTCCAGCTCGGCACGCAGCCCTTGGTAATCAACAGCTTTCCCCTTCTTAGGTGCTTCGAGTTCTTTGGCTGAGACCGGCCGGTCTTCCACGTTGGTGGCAAAGTAGGTAGTGTTCTCATATGGCAGTGCCACCCCCAGGATCATGCCGGGCAAGCCGGTAAACGACTCCGGTCCGCCGCTAACCGGAATCTGGTCGGTATAAAACGCTACCACGTAAATCGAGTCGAGTACAAGCGCATTGGCACGGCGGCACTCATAGCCGGCAATCTCCCGCGTTTCGTTGGTAATGCGCCATTGGATGCGCCGTGTGCTGTCCGTGATCAGGTAGGTCTGTTCGTAGACGGTCTTCTGGCCAATGGTCTGTCCGGCCATCAGATCGTTGACAATGGTGTTTCCCATATCCACGGAAGGATCGTTTCCGAAGAACCCGGCCGATGGAGCCTGGTTGTTATCCATGGGCCAAAATTTGGTGCGGCTGTCATTAAATGCGAGGTGGTACGTGAACGTCTTAAACTGCGGGTTGTTCCGCTGGTATTGCTCAAAGGCCTGTTCCATAAAGGAGCTGCTACCCACCCGGCTTTTGATTTTGGCGTACATATTTACCCGCTTCTCAAACGTCACAACCCCACTCTCGACAAAACGCGCATATTGCGCCTGCAACGGCTGGAAGGAAAGCATCATCCCCCACAAACAGGCTAACGAAAAGAAAACTCTTATTTTCATGACTATTGATTTTGTACGGATACACCGCCCATTTTACTGAAATCCCAGGTAAGTGAGAACATAAGGAAGCGCGTAATGGTCGTATATCGGTTCTGCATAAACATGTTGTTATTGGCATACCGGCTGAAACCTTTGTTTTGATTGAACAGGTCGTTCACACCGACGGAAAAGCGAAGGGTTTCGTCTTTCAGGAACTTCTTGCTGACGTTGGCGTCCACGATGAACTGTTCAAACGCCTCATCAAATAATTCCGTTGCCGCGTTATAGGTGTACCGGCCTTCGGATGACACCTCAAATTTCCAGGGCAGGAAAATACTGAAACTGTATCGTCCGTTCAGGCCCCAGGCGTCGTTGTTGCCCGCCCGTTGCAGCGATGCGCGGCTGAAGGTATAGGACGGCCCGAAATTGATATTAAAGTTGTATTTTTTCTGAACATACTGCCGGAGGGAGAGCTCACCCCCGTAGGTGGAATTCTGCGTGCGGTTCAGTTCGCCGTTCGTCAGGTTATAATACGTGTTTCCGTTGGCATTCAGTCCTCCACCGATATCCACCCCCAGTTTGATTTTTTTGCTGAAACCGGAGTAGAAGTAATAGTTCATCGGCGATTTGTCGGGCAGGTTGGCGTACCGGAAGGTGCTGCGTCCCAGGGAGTCGGTATTTACATTACTGACAATGGGGTTGTTGGTATTGGAGAAACTGCCTGAAAAATACAGGTACTGATTACCGATTACCTTAAACGAGCTGTAGGTCAGGCTAACCCGGTTGGTAAACGACGGCTTAAGGTCAGGGTTTCCCAGCACAATGTTCAGCGGATCATCGTTCACCCGTACCGGTTGTATCTGGTTGATGGTGGGCTGGGTATTGTTACCGTTGTAGGAGAAGCGTAATGACTTCTGCTGCGAAAAGCGGTACTGGTAGTTTAACTGCGGGTTGTGGTTGGTGAAGCTGCGTTCAAACCGCGTATCCGAATAGCGGTCTACCTGGTCGAATTGAACACGGCTTATCCGGGTCCCTGCATTGAGGGTAGATTTTCCCTTTTTAAAGTTCAGGATCGCCCCCACCTGGTTTGCCAGTTGATCCAGTTTGAAGTCATTGCTGAACAGGGAATCCAGATCGGTATAGTTTCCGGTGCCGGACTGGTTAAACGACTGCCGCAGGGACGTGCCGTTATTGGATGAAAGGCGGTAGTTAAGGACCATGGAAAGGGTTTCCGTAAAGGGCTCGGAATAGGTTATATTGGAGTTAAAAACCGAAGATCTGCTATCGTTAACTTTCATCTGGTCGACCACGCCCGTGCTATCCACGGCGCCGTCCGCGTAAAACGTATTCTCCGCATATAAGAACCCATCCGCACGGTTCTGGTTGATGGTCTCATTGACTTCCCATGAGAACGTGCGCCCTTTTTTTCGGAATTTCTTGGTCCACAGCGCCGTAAGGTAGGCTTCCTGGCCCTTTGTGCTGTTGTTGGTACGACGGATGGACGTGTTCAACAGGTCGCCTGCGGCATCGGAGCCCGTCGACTGGCTAAGATCGGTCGTTTCCCCGTTTTTCAGCGTTCCGTCGACCGTTACTTTCAACGTGGACGTTGAATCGAACTGAGTTTCGAAGATCGCTCCGGCCCGCTGGCGGAAAATCCGCCGGTCGAACGTCTCGTCCGACACGGTATTGATTCTGCCGGTGGGCAGCTCGTTCTGATTGATGGTGTTGCTGGACCCGGTAACGCTCAGTTCGCCGATCTTGTAATTTCCGTTGATCGACTGCTTTCCATCGTTCCATTTATTACTGTAGTACGCTCCTCCGTTGAGGGCCGAGGGGATTCCGCGACCGTCGTACCGGCCACCCCAGGATTCAATCTCGTCGCGGCCTCCGGTGTTTGAAATCATAATCCCTCCGTCGTCCATGAACGTCATGGACCCCGAAGGCGAATAGCGGTCGGCGTCCTGCCAGCTTAATCCGGTGCGGCCGGTGTTGCCAACGGTGCCAAATACCGAAAACCGCTGCTTATTATTAAACCGGTTGAACATCGCCTGTCCCTGGTACATATCGTTGGTGCCGGCACCGGCATCCACCTTCCCGAAGTAGCCCTTTTTCTGGTCTTCCTTCAACTTGATGTTAAGCGTTTTGGAACGCTCCCCGTCATCCACGCCGGTGAACTCCGCCTGATCGCTTTTTTTGTCGTACAGCTGCACCTTGTCCACCATGTCACCCCGCAGGTTCCGTGTTACCAGGGTCGGGTCGTCTCCAAAAAATTCCTCGCCATCTACCAACACCTTGTTTACCGTCTGCCCCTGGGCCGTAATTTTCCCGTCCTGATCCACCTGAATCCCCGGCAACTGCTTCAGCAGGTCTTCCACTTTGGAGTTGGGCTCAATGTTGAAACTCGCCGCATCGTACTCGGTGGTATCCCCGCGGATGGTGATGGCCTGCCGTCGGTTTACCAACACCTCTTCCAGCAACCTGGCCCGTAACACGAGCCCCAGGTTACCCAGATCCACCACGGACGACGTGCTGTCCAACGCTAGATGCGCCACGTAGTCGGCATATTCGGGAAATGTAGCGAATAAGGTATAGGATCCGGTATCCAAACCGCTTAAAAGAAAATTACCCGACTCGTCTGTTCGTGTAAACCGATACAGCATCGAGTCTTTTGCATGCACCAACACGATGGAAGCCTTGGCCAGTTTAATACGGGAAGCCGTATCAATCACAGCCCCTTTAACGGTGTACCCCGTTTCCTGGGCGTACATGGAAAACCAGCATGTCACGGTGAGTGCAAGCGCGAGGAGCGTTTTTTTCATAATGAGCATTTCAGTTTATGTTTAGCATCGGTAACGCTCCGCCGCCCCCCACTACTCTGCCACCTGACCCTTGCGCGCAGCACACAGACACAAATATAAAACTAATTTTTTAGTTTAATAATAAATATTTGACTCTTAACATTTTTTAACGTTTACCATCTAGTTACGGATCAGGAGCAGGAAGACTCGCATATTCCGGACGTTGTTTTGTGGGACGCTCAAACACCTGAATTGTTGCAGGAACCCGTTGCCTTTTTAGCCATTGCCACCGTGGACCTTCGCTGCTGCAGTCGGCTTGCGGCTTGCCTTTCTTTGTCAAAATAGCTAAGTTTGCCGCAAAGCTCTTGTAGATGAAAGCAATCAAAGAATATGTGGCGGCCCACCAACAGCGTTTTCTGGATGAACTGTTTGAACTGCTCCGGTTTCCTTCGGTGAGCGCGGACCCCGCCTATAGCGGTGACGTACGCCGGACCGCGGAATATGTGGCCGATCGGTTAAGGGATGCAGGTGCGGACCAGGTTGAGGTCTGTCCGACAGAAGGGCATCCCATTGTTTACGGCGAAAAAATCATTAGCCCGGACAAACCCACGATCCTGGTTTACGGGCATTACGACGTGCAGCCGCCTGATCCGCTGGAGTTGTGGGAAACTCCGCCCTTTGAGCCTACATTGCGCGACGGAAAGATATTTGCGAGAGGCGCGTGTGATGACAAGGGACAGTTTTATATGCACGTCAAAGCCTTTGAATTGATGCAGGCTACCGGCACGCTGGCCTGTAACGTCAAATTCATGATTGAAGGGGAAGAAGAAGTCGGTTCAGACAATTTGGGGACCTTTGTGAAGGCCAACAAAGACCGGCTGGCTGCGGACGTGGTATTAATTTCGGATACCGCGATGATCAGTCTTGATACACCGTCATTGGAAACCGGGCTTCGCGGGCTTTCGTACCTTGAGGTGGAGGTCACTGGCCCGAACCGCGACCTCCATTCGGGTGTTTATGGAGGTGCCGTGGCCAATCCCATTACCGTTCTGGCCCAGCTGATCGCTTCGTTGCACGACGAGGATAACCGGATTATGCTGCCCGGCTTTTACGACGACGTGGTGGAACTCAGCGATGCAGAACGTACCGCCCTGAATCAAGCTCCCTTTGACGAGGAGTCCTATAAGGCCGACCTGGGCATTGCGGCCCTTTGGGGTGAAAAGGGATATACCACCATTGAGCGGACGGGCATCCGCCCAACCCTGGAGCTGAACGGCATCTGGGGTGGTTACATCGGCAAGGGCGCCAAGACCGTACTGCCTTCAAAAGCCTATGCCAAGATTTCCATGCGGCTGGTACCCAACCAGGATTCGGATAAAATCACGGCACTTTTCGCGGAGCATTTCGAAAAAATCGCTCCAGAATACGTGACGGTAAAAGTCACTCCCCATCACGGCGGACAGCCAGCGGTTACCCCGACGGATAGCGCGGCTTACCGCGCGGCGGAGAAGGCCATCGAAGAGGCCTTCGGTAAAAAGCCGATTCCCACCCGCGGTGGCGGAAGTATTCCCATCGTTTCCCTTTTCGAGAACGAACTGGGCCTGAAATCTGTGCTGATGGGCTTCGGCCTGGACAGTGACAACCTACATTCGCCCAACGAAAAGTATGACGTTGCCAATTATTTCAAGGGGATTGAAACCATTCCCCTGTTCCATAAATATTTTGCGGAGTTAAGTTAGGTGGGAGTGTACGGCCGATGATCCGATTAGCAAGAAAAACACACAGATGCCTGTATTTGGCATCTGTTTTATTTTTCTTTATCCTCTTCTATCCAGTTCTATTCCTGTTTGCCCGGCAACCCGACCGGCATTTTCATCGCATTGCCCTATGCCGCCGAATAATCGGACTGCTGAGCTCGACGTTCGTTGGCCTGCTGTACCGGTTCCGGTACGAAACGCCGATCGATTGGTCACGGCCGTATGTCATCTGTGCCAATCATACGTCCAACCTGGACATCACCGCGATGGTATTGCTCTGCCCTGCTGATTTCTCCTTTATGGGCAAGATGGAACTGCTCAACAACCCTGTGACGGGCTTATTTTTCAAGACCATTGATATCCCCTTAAACCGGCAAAGCCGGATTTCAGCCTTCAAAGCATTCAAACGTGCAGAAGACCAGCTGCGTAAGGGCCGCAGCATGGCCATCTTTCCCGAAGGGCATATCGGTGAAGAATTCCCACCGAGGCTATACGACTTTAAAAACGGGCCGTTTAAGCTGGCCATTGAAACGCAGGCACCGATCATACCGGTGGTCATTCACAACGCCTGGAAGATTTTCTGGGACGAGGCAAAAACATTCGGCAGCCGGCCGGGCATTATTGAGGTGGACGTCCTGGCTCCCATCGAAACGAACGGTTTGCAACTGGAAGACGCTGACCGGCTGCGGGACGATGTTCATCGATTGATCAAAAAACACTGGAACAAATCCGGCGGATTGTAACAATAGGCGGTATTGAACGTCTTATCACTGTAAAGAGAACGCTATGTCGCAACCCCTCATCAAAATTTCGGATATCGGACGCAAGTATGTCATCGGTGCGGAAACCATCCATGCATTGAAGTCGGTGAGCCTGGAAATCCACAAAGGGGAGTTTGTCGCCCTGATGGGACCATCCGGGTCGGGCAAATCCACGTTGATGAATATCCTGGGCTGTCTGGATACCCCGACCCGGGGTGAATATATCCTCAACGGCATCAACGTGAGCGACATGACGGACGACGAGCTGGCAGAAGTACGCAACAAAGAGATCGGTTTTGTTTTCCAGACCTTCAACCTGCTGCCCCGGTCGACGTCGCTCGACAACGTTGCCCTTCCCCTGATCTACGCCGGATACAGCCGCAAAGCACGTGAAGAAATGGCGCAAAAGGCATTGGAAAGTGTGGGATTGGGTAACCGGGTCGACCATAAGCCGAATGAGCTTTCGGGCGGACAGCGACAGCGGGTCGCTGTGGCCCGTGCCCTGATCAATAATCCATCCATCATTCTGGCGGACGAGCCCACCGGTAACCTCGATACCAAAACATCGATTGAAATCATGGGTCTGCTGGAAGAGATTCACTCCCGCGGCAATACCATTATCCTGGTTACACACGAAGAAGACATCGCCCAGCATGCACACCGGATTGTCCGGATGCGCGATGGCCTGATTGAAGATGACTACCCCAATAAAGACGTAAAAAGTGTATCGCCCCGACTGGCGGCCCTCCGCGAAAAAGGAACTGATTTTGAGAACATCTAACCCGGCGGGTTAAACCGAGATCGACATTCCGGCAATCATTACCGGGGAAGATTTCAATTCCCTAAACGGCTTCTATTTAGCCCGCTTTCCATAACATTCTGCAAAAAACACGCGATAAAAATACATCAAAAATCTATCTATCAATCACTTAAACTTCCCATAAAAAATATTGACAAAAAATTTAAAAATCATAATAGAAATATTATATTTTTGCGCAAAATTGAACTTAAATTGATAGGTTATGTATTGGACATTAGAGTTAGCCTCACATTTGGAAGATG
>Ga0079224_100005707_pt1 | contig 16392 bp, 12 predicted proteins | sample Stecom2015_FD_80414 | JGI IMG/M metagenome (GOLD analysis project Ga0079224, IMG submission 80414) | Agricultural soil microbial communities from Utah to study Nitrogen management - Steer compost 2015 | ecosystem: Environmental > Terrestrial > Soil > Agricultural land | place: USA: Utah... | reverse complement strand
CCGTGACGACGACGCAGAGCCGCGTGGTGATCGCGGAAGACGAGGCCCTGATCCGGCTGGACCTCAAGGAGATGCTTGAGGAGGACGGCTATGCCGTGGTGGGGGAGGCGGGCGACGGTGAGACCGCGGTGCGGCTCGCCGGCGGGCTCAAACCCGACCTCGTCATCCTCGACATCAAGATGCCGGTGCTGGACGGCCTGTCGGCGGCCGAGCGGATCGCGGCCGAGCGGATCGCCCCGGTGGTCATCCTGACCGCCTTCTCCCAGCGGGACCTGGTGGAGCGGGCGCGGGACGCCGGGGCGATGGCCTACCTGGTCAAGCCGTTCAGCAAGACCGACCTGGTGCCGGCCATCGAGATGGCGGTCAGCCGCTACGCCGAGCTGTCCGCGCTGGAGGCCGAGGTCAGCGGGCTGCAGGACCGGCTGGAGACGCGCAAGCTGGTGGAGCGGGCCAAGGGCCTGCTGCAGAGCCGGCACGGGCTGAGCGAGCCGGAGGCCTTCCGCTGGATCCAGAAGAACTCCATGGACCGCCGGCTGACCATGCGCAAGGTCGCCGAGACCGTGGTGGAGACGCTGGAGCAGGAGGGGTGACCGCCCGGCGGGCCCTCTCCCGGCTCCGCCCTGCCCTCGATGCGCCCCGATGCGCTCCGAAGCGCCGCCCCTGAAACCGTGATCCCTGAAGGCGTGATCCCTGGAACGGCGCCCTGAAGCGGGTGTGTTCCGAGGCGTCCGGTGACGCCCCCGGCCGGTTCCGGCCGGGGGCGTTCTGCGTGTCCGGGGGCGGCGCAGGGGCGGCCGATCGCTCGGGCGGAGCCCTCCGCGGCTGTGCGCCCGGGCCCGTCGCGCCGCCGGCGGGTCTTTCTCATGCCGGAAGTGCGCAGGTCAAGAGGGCGGGTCGGGTCGGAGGGGCGGGTTGCGTTGCGATCCGGTCACGGATTCGCACGAAGGGGTACCGGTTGCATCACGTCGCATTAGCGGTGCTGAAAGCCTCCGGTAAACCGGGCTAAACTCGCGCCACCGATGGATACCTCCCGGTTCCGGGCGAACCGTCCGGAACCGTCAGTTCTCAGATGCGCAAGGAGCGCGCGTGCGCACACGCCTCGTGACTGTGCTGCTCGCCGTGATCGCCGCTTTCATGGTGATCCCAGGGGCGGCAGCGGCAGACGCCCAGGGCGGTGAGAACCTCAACGGTCAGATTCGTCAGCCCACCACCGTCGAAGGCCTGGAGATCACGGTCTACGAAGGTGAAGAAGGCGACGAAGTGATCGGTGAGGCGACCACCGACTCTGAGGGAAGATGGGAAGTCGAGTTGCCCGGTCCGGGCGACTACCGGGTCGTCCTCGACGAGGAGTCGGTCCCCGACGAGTACGTGGTGCCGGAGAAACCCGGCAGCGAGCTCGTCGTGGAGGTCAGACCCGACCAGCAGCGGACCGTGGTCTTCCGGTTGCAGACCCCGGAGGAGGCCGCCGAGCAGTCGGCCTCGCCGAGTGCGGAGGACGACGAGGAGAGCGGTGCCGGCGCCGGTGAGGACGGCGCGGCCGAGGAGGAGGGCGCCGAGGCGGTGCCCGGCGTCGACGCGGGGGCCTCGTTCGGCGACAAGTTCGTCCAGCTCACCGTGGCGGGCGTGATCTTCGGCCTGATCATCGCGATCTCCTCGGTGGGGCTGTCGCTGATCTTCGGCACCACGAAGATGATCAACTTCGCCCACGGCGACATGGTCACCTTCGGCGCCTTCATGGCGATGATGTTCAGCACGATGACGGTCCTGACGTCGCTGCACGAGTCCGTGGAGAACGTCCCGGTGCTGGGCTTCCTGCTCAACCCGCTGGTGGTGGGCCTGGTGCTCGCGGTGGTGCTGGGCGGCGGGCTCGGCACGTTCCTGGAGCGCTTCCTGTGGCGTCCGCTGCGCAAGCGGCACGTGGCGCTGATCCAGATGTTCATCGTGACGATCGGCGTCTCGCTGATCCTGCGGCATGTGCTGCTGGTGGTCTTCGGGGCCCGCCGGGAGAAGTACGAGCAGTTCCGCATCCAGCAGCCGCTGGAGCTGGGGCCGGTCTCGATCACTCCGCGGGATCTGACGGTCCTGCTGCTGTCGGTGGTCGTGCTGGTGCTGGTGGCGAGCATGCTGCAGTTCACCCGGATCGGTAAGGCGATGCGCGCCGTCGCCGACAACCGGGACCTGGCGGAGTCGTCGGGGATCGACGTGGACCGGGTGACGCTGTACGTGTGGGGGCTGGGCGGTTCGCTGTCGGCCCTGGGCGGCGTCTTCTACGGCCTGAACCAGACGGTGCACTGGCAGATGGGCTTCCACCTGCTGCTGCTGATGTTCGCCGGGGTGATCCTGGGCGGTCTGGGCACCGCGTACGGGGCGATGGTCGGCGGCCTGGTGGTGGGCCTGGTGGCCATGCTGTCCACGCTGTGGTTCTCTCCGCAGCTGATGAACGTCTGGGCGCTGGGGATCATGATCCTGGTGCTGCTGGTCCGGCCGCAGGGCATCTTGGGCCGCCGCGAGCGAGTGGGCTAGGGGAGATACGGCGATGGACTTCTGGAACATCATCTCGACCTCCCTGACCACGGCGATCGGTCCGGTCGCGGCGATCTATGTGCTGGCCGCCATCGGGCTGAACATGCATTTCGGCTACACCGGGCTGCTCAACTTCGGCCAGGTGGGCTTCATGCTGGTGGGCGCGTACGGCGTGGCCGTGGGCGTGGGCACGTTCGGGTTGTCGCTGTGGGTGGCGCTGCTGCTGAGCGTGGCGTGTGCGACGGTGCTGGCGCTGCTGCTGGGCATTCCGACGCTGCGGTTGCGCGCGGACTATCTGGCGATTTCGACGATCGCGCTGGCGGAGGCGCTGCGGTTGCTGTACCGGGCGGATTTCGCCCGTCCGCTGACCGGCGGGGTGTACGGCAAGCAGAGTCTGGCCGCGGGGTTCATCGCGGCGAACCCGATCCCGTCGGGCCGGTACGGCGTGGCGGGTGTGGAGTTCAGTGCGAACCAGCTGTGGACGATGCTGGTGGCGTGGGCGCTGGTGGCGGTCGCGCTGGTGCTGACGTGGGCGCTGATGCACAGCCCGTGGGGCCGGGTGATCAAGGGCATCCGTGAGGACGAGGATGCGGTCCGCAGTCTGGGCAAGGACGTGTTCGTCTACAAGATGCAGAGCCTGGTGCTGGGCGGTGTGCTGGGCGGTGTGGCCGGTGCGATGCTGGCGATCCACCAGCAGAACATCACGCCGGACCAGTTCATGCCGCAGGTGACGTTCTATCTGTGGGCGATGCTGCTGCTGGGCGGTGCCGCGCGGACGTTCGGTGCGGTGCTGGGCCCGATGGTGCTGTGGTTCCTGCTGACGGCGTTCGACGAGACGCTGCGGTCGCTGCTGACGATCGGTGCGCTGCCGTTCCTGGAGGGCGGGGACATCGGTGCGCTGCGGCACGCGTTCGTGGGGTTGGCGCTGGTGCTGCTGATCGTGTACCGGCCGCAAGGGCTCATCGGCAACCGCAAGGAGATGCTGGTCAATGTCAAGTGAGGCGAGCGCGGCGCAGGCCGCGGACCGCATGGCCGGTGTGGAGCCGGTGCCGGGTGTGCCGAAGCCGGATCCGATCCTGAAGGCGACCGGGGTGCGGCGTACGTTCGGCGGTCTGACCGCGGTGGACGTGGAGCACTTGGAGGTGCAGCGGGGCACGATCACGGCGTTGATCGGCCCGAACGGTGCGGGTAAGTCGACGCTGTTCAACCTGCTGACCGGGTTCGACCGGGTGGATGCGGGGGAGTGGTCGTTCGAGGGTCGTCGGCTGAACGGACTGGGCGGGCACCGGGTGGCCCGGCAGGGCATGGTGCGCACGTTCCAGTTGACCAAGGCGCTGACCCGGTTGACGGTGCTGGACAACATGCTGCTGGCGGCGCCGGGGCAGGTGGGGGAGCGTTTCCTGGGGGCGCTGTACCCGCCGGCGTGGCGCCGGCAGGAGGCGGTCCAGCGTGAGCGGGCGATGGATCTGCTGCGCCGGTTCAAGCTGGATGCGAAGAAGGACGATCTGGCGGGCAGCCTTTCGGGTGGGCAGCGCAAGCTGCTGGAGATGGCGCGCTCGCTGATGGTGAACCCGTCGATGGTGATGCTGGACGAGCCGATGGCGGGGGTGAACCCGGCGCTGGTGCAGTCGCTGCTGGGGCATATCACCGCGTTGCGCGATGAGGGCATGACGGTGCTCTTCGTCGAGCACGACATGGACGTGATCATGGGGATCAGCGACTGGATCGTGGTGCTGGCGCAGGGGCAGGTCATCGCGGAGGGGCGGCCGGAGGACATCCGCTCCGACGAGCGGGTGATCGACGCCTATCTGGGGACTCAGCACGATGAGCCGGGCCGGGGCGGCGAGGCCGCGCGGGACGCGGAGGAGGAGGCCTGATGGGCGACGTCGAGCGCGGTGCCGGGGAGGCCGTGGAGGCTCCGGCGGGCGCGGAGGGCGCCGCGGCGCTGCAGGACGCCCGGGAGGAGGTGCTGGAGCACGCGGGTGTGGGCCCGGTGCGGGATTACGGCGAGTACCTGCTGGTCGCCGATGAGCTGGTGGCGGGGTACATCCCGGAGGTGAACATCCTCAACGGGTGCACGCTGACGCTGGCCGAGGGCGAGGTCGTGGGCATCATCGGCCCGAACGGGGCGGGGAAGTCGACGCTGATCAAGACGGTCTTCGGGCTGCTTCCGGTGCGTTCGGGGGGGTTGGTGCTGCGCGGGAAGAGCATCGCGAACCTGAGCGCGCACGAGCTGGTGTCGCGGGGGGTGGGTTATGTCCCGCAGACGCAGAACGTGTTCCCGACGCTGACGGTGGAGGAGAACCTGGAGATGGGCGTGTTCTTGCGCCCGAAGACGTTCCGGGACCGGTTCGGGAAGGTGGCGGAGCTGTTCCCGCTGCTGTCGGAGCGCCGCCGGCAGAAGGCGGGGGCGCTGTCCGGTGGTGAGCGGCAGATGGTCGCGATGGGCCGGGCGCTGATGATGGAGCCGTCGGTGCTGCTGCTGGACGAGCCGACGGCGGGCCTGTCGCCGATCTTCCAGGATGAGGTGTTCCAGCGGGTCAAGCAGATCAACTCGACCGGGGTGTCGGTGATCATGGTGGAGCAGAACGCCCGCCGCTGCCTGCAGATCTGTGATCGGGGCTATGTGCTGGACCAGGGGCGCAACGCCTATACGGGTACGGGGCGGGAGCTGCTGTCGGACCCGAACGTGATCGAGCTGTATCTGGGCACGTTGGCGAAGGCGGATTGAGTCCTGCCGCGCCGGGGTTCCCGGTGCGGTGCGGCGGGGGCGGGGCGGTGTCCTACGGGGGCGCCGCCCCGCTCTGTGCCGTGCGGGGCCGGTTCGGGGCGGTCCGCCCTCCCGGCCCTCGGAGAAGGGGCCCGCCGCGGCTGGGAGGCGGGGCTGCGCCGCGGGCGTGCGGGGGTGCGGGCCCGGTCGTCGGTCGGGGCCCGGCCGCTCATCGGACCGCTGCTCCTGTCCGGCGGGTCGCGGGGCGGGCGGGGTCTCGGGTGCTCCGGCCGTTCCGTCTCCGGCGGGGCGGCGCCGCGGTGCATGGGGAAGGCCCCCGCGCGGGTGGTCCGCGCGGGGGCCTTCGGTGTGCCGCGGTCCCGGGGCCGCTGCGGCCTGCGGCGGCCTCCGGGGTCAGGGGACGGTGATGGCGTCGACCTTGTCGTGTGCGCCTTCGTCGTCGAAGCCGTAGACCTGGAAGGTGGCCTGGGTGACGTCGCCGTTCTCGTCGAAGTTGATCGGGCCGCTCACGCCCTGGTAGTCGATGTCCTCGCCGTCGGCGATGAGCTGCTTGCACTCCTCGAAGGTGGTGCACTCGGTGCCGTCCTTGGAGACGGCCTCCATTTCGCCGACGAATTCGCTGGGCTCGTTGCTGCCGGCCTGTTCGGCGGCGAGCGCGGTGACCATCATGCAGTCGTAGACCTGGCCGGCGAACTGGAAGACCTCGAGGTCGGGGGCGAACTCGCGGAGCCCGTCCATGAACTCGTCCTGGCCGACGTCGGGGGCGGTGCCCTGGAAGCCGGAGATGGTGCCGGGGTTTCCGGAGTCGACCTTCTCGCCGAGGGTCTCGTCGTTCAGGCCGTCGGTGGCGTACATCTGGTCGGCGTTGACGCCTTCCTCGATGAGGCCGGTGATGATCTGGACGCCTTCTTCGAAGGAGACCATGACGACGGCGTCGCTGTCGGCGTTGGCGATCTCGCCGACGACGGCGTCGAAGTTGGGTGCGTTGGGGTCGTAGCCCTCGTTGTAGTCGACGGAGATGCCGTTCTCTTCCAGCGCGTCGGCGGTGGCGTTGGCGAGGCCTTCGCCGTAGTCGTCGGCGCGGTAGGTGATGGCGACGCTCTGGTGGCCGTCGGCGGCGATCTTCTCGGCGAGCACGGGGCCCTGCAGGAGGTCGCTGGGGGCGGTCCGCCAGTAGTAGCCGGTCTCGTCCTCTTCGGCGAGGCCCGGGGCGGTGTTGGAGCCCGAGCACTGGACGACCTCGTTGCTGGTGACGTTGTCCATGATGGCCTGGGTCATGCCCGAGGCGGCGGCGCCGATGATGACGTTGGCCCCGCCGTCGATCAGGCGGGTGGCGGCGTCGTTGGCCTGGGCGGCGTCGTTGGCCTCGTCGCCTTCGAGGAAGTCGGGCAGTTCGGCGCCGTTGACGCCGCCGGCGTCGTTGATCTGCTGCAGGGCGTATTTGGCGGCCTGCTCCTGGGGCGGGCCGAGGTGCGCGAGGTCGCCGGTCTGCGGCAGGACGTAGCCGTACTGCAGGGCTTCGCCGTCCCCGCCGCCTCCGTTTTCCCCTCCGCCTCCGCAGGCGGTCAGTCCCAGGGTCAGGGCTGCAGCCGCAGCTGTGAGGCTGATGGCCTTTCTGCTCGGCATCTGAGGTGTCTCCGTTCAAGCCGGCTGGTTCGGTGTGGCTTCTGCGCGCTCGGTCCGCGGGAAGGCGGCGTGGTGTGCCGCGCTTAACCGATGGCGTTAGCGGAGCTTAATTCGCGGAGGGGTGGTTGCGGAAGGAGGCCGGAGGGGTTGCTGCCGAGTCGGGTTCATGCCGTTATCGGGTCGTAGTGAAGTCTGCGGTGTTTTGTGAATTGATCGGATTCTCTTTTCTGACCTGCGACGACGGGGGGGATCGCCCGGGCGGGGGCGCGGGCGTGGGAAAGGCCCGGCGGGAGGGGTTCCCGCCGGGCCTTTCCCACGCCCGCTCAGGCGTCGCGGAGCATGCAGGTGAGCCGGGAGGTGCAGACGCGCTTGCCGTCCTCGCGGGTGATCTCGATGTCCCAGGTGGCCAGGGTGCGGCCGGCGTGCACGGGCACGGCGACGCCGGTGATGTGGCCTTCGGTGGCGCTGCGGTGGTGGGTGGCGCTGATCTCGATGCCGACGGCGATCCGGCCCTCCCCGGCGATCAGGGCGGAGCCGACCGAGCCGAGCGTCTCGGCGAGCACGCAGGAGGCGCCGCCGTGCAGCAGGCCGTAGGGCTGGGTGTTGCCGGCGACGGGCATCCGGCCGACCACGCGTTCGGGGGAGGCCTCCAGGAACTCGATGCCCATCCGCTCGCCGAGGCTGCCGCCTCCGCTGGCTCCCATGATCTCGGCGAGTCGTTCGGTGTCCACGCTCATCGCGGTCGGTCCCTTCAGGCGTCGTGCGCGGTGCCGGGTCTGCCGGGCCGCGCGAAAAAGTCCGCCCCGCATCCTAGGATTCCCCATGTGGCGAAGACTCAGCAGACCCCCGCACAGAACAGTACGCCCCCGGCCCCGGCAGAGGGGGGTGGAGGCCGCCTGCTGCTGCTGGACGGCCACTCCATGGCCTTCCGCGCGTTCTTCGCGCTGCCGGTGGACAAGTTCGGCACCAGCACCGGGCAGTCCACCAACGTGGTCTACGGGTTCACCTCGATGCTGATCAAGCTGCTCCGGGACGAGCAGCCCACGCACATCGCGGTCGCCTGGGACCTGTCCGGGCCGACGTTCCGGCACGACTCCTACGCCGATTACAAGGCGGGCCGGGCGGAGACGCCGCCGGAGTTCCCCTCCCAGGTGGAGCTGACCCAGGAGCTGCTGCGGCTGCTGGGGGTGAGGTCGGTGTCGGCGGAGGGCTTCGAGGCCGACGACGTGATCGCCACGCTGGCCGGGCGGGGCTGCGGGGCCGGCATGGAGGTGCTGATCGCCTCGGGCGACCGGGACGCCTTCCAGCTGGTGAACGGCGGCTGCACGGTGCTCTACCCGGGCAAGAGCCTGTCGGATCTGACCCGGATGACGCCGGAGCGGATCGAGGAGAAGTACGGGGTCCCGCCGGAGCGCTACCGGGACCTGGCCGCGCTGGTCGGGGAGAAGGCCGACAACCTGCCGGGCGTTCCGGGGGTGGGGCCCAAGACCGCGGCGAAGTGGATCCTGAAGTACGGGTCGCTGGACGAGCTGGTGGCGCACGCCGACGAGCTCACCGGCAAGGCCGGGCAGAATTTCCGCGACCACCTGGACGACGTGCTGCGCAACCAGCGGCTCAACCTGCTCGCGCCGGACGTGCCGCTGGAGGTGGGCCTGGCCGACCTGGTGCCGGGGGCGGCCGACCGGGAGGGCGTCAACACGCTCTTCGACGACCTGGAGTTCGCCTCCACGCTGCGCGACCGGCTGTTCGCGGTGTTCACCGCGGAGGAGTCCGGCGCGGAGGCCGGGGCCGGGGAGGACGAGGGGTTCTCCGACGAGGTGGCGGCGGCGGAGCCGGGCGGGCTGGGCGCCTGGCTGGCCGAGCACACCGGGCGGGGCCGCACCGGACTGGCCTTCGAGGGCGAGTGGGGGCGGGGCACCGGCCGGCTGTCCGGGATCGTGGCGGCCGCGGCCGACGGGGCGGCGGTGCACGTCGACCCGGCGGCCCTGGGCGAGGAGGACGAGCGGGCGCTGGCCGCCTGGCTGGCCGACGGGGACCGCCCCAAGGCGGTGCACGACGGCAAGGGGCCGCTGCTGGCCGCCGCCGCGCACGGCTGGGACCTGGCCGGCGTCACCAGCGACACCGCGATCGCGGCGTATTTGGTCCAGCCGGGGCAGCGCAAGGCGGGCCTGGTCGACCTGTGCCGCAGCTATCTGAACAAGGAGCTGGTCCGGCGGCAGGCCGACGGCGGGCAGCTCTCGCTGGACCTGGACGGTGAGGGCGCGGACGCCGCGGAGGCGGCCCGCGCCGACCTGGCGGTGGCCGCCCGCGCCACCGCGGAGCTGGCCGACCGGCTGGACGTGCTGCTGGAGCAGCGGGGCGCGGCGGTGCTGCTGCGCGACATGGAGCTGCCGCTGGTGCGGGTGCTCGCGGGGATGGAGCGCACCGGCATCGCCGCGGACCGGGCCTACCTGGACGAGCTGGAGGGCGAGTTCGCCGTCGAGCAGCGCCGGGCGGTGGAGGAGGCGCACCGGGTGGTGGGCCGGGAGTTCAACCTGGGTTCGCCCAAGCAGCTGCAGCAGGTCCTCTTCGAGGAGCTGGGGCTGCCGCGGACGAAGAAGATCAAGACCGGCTACACCACCGACGCCGACGCGCTGGCCTGGCTGGCGACCCAGACCGACAACGAGCTGCCCGCGATCCTGCTCCGGCACCGGGACCAGACCCGGCTGCGCACCACGGTGGAGGGGCTGGTCAAGACGATCGCCGAGGACGGCCGGATCCACACCACGTTCAACCAGACGGTGGCGGCCACCGGCCGGCTCAGCTCGACCGAGCCGAACCTGCAGAACATCCCGGTGCGCACCGACGCGGGCCGGCGGATCCGGCGGGCGTTCGTGGTGGGGGAGGGCTTCGACGTCCTGCTCACCGCGGACTACAGCCAGATCGAGCTGCGCATCATGGCGCACCTGTCGCAGGACCCGACGCTGATCGAGGCGTTCGCGACCGGGCACGACTTCCACGCCGAGATCGCGGCGCGGGTGTTCGGCACCGAGGTCGGCGAGGTGACCCCGGAGGAGCGGGCCCGGATCAAGGCGATGAACTACGGCCTGGCCTACGGGCTGAGCGAGTACGGGCTCTCCCAGCAGCTGGGGGTGGCCCCCAAGGAGGCGCGGGCGCTGATGGACGACTTCTTCGTCGTCTTCGGCGGGGTCCGCGACTACCTGCACGAGGTGGTGGAGCAGGCCCGGCGGGACGGCTACACCGAGACGATCCTCGGCCGCCGCCGCTACCTGCCCGATCTGACCAGCGACAACTGGCAGCGCCGGCAGATGGCGGAGCGGATGGCGCTGAACGCGCCGATCCAGGGGTCGGCGGCCGACATCATCAAGGCGGCGATGATCGACGTGGACCGGGCGCTGGGCGAGAGCGGCCTGCGGGCCCGCGCGCTGCTGCAGGTCCACGACGAACTGGTGCTGGAGGTGCCCGCCGGGGAGGTGGAGGACGTCCGGAAACTGGTTTCGGAGAAGATGGCGGCCGCCTATGATCTGCGTGTGCCGCTGGCCGTGTCGGTCGGCGTGGGAGAGAACTGGCGCGACGCCGCGCACTGAGCCGCGCGGCGGACGGAAGACGGAGAGGGGGCCGGCGATGGGCGGGAGCAGGACGCCGTCGGGCGCCGGCCCCGGCGGCCGGGGCGCCCCGGCGCTGCCCGAGGCCGAGCTGGTCTGGCGGTTCTCCCGGTCGAGCGGGCCGGGCGGGCAGCACGTCAACACCTCCGACACCCGGGTGTCGGTCTCGCTGGACCTGGCCGCCACCTCGGCGCTGACCGAGCAGGAGCGGGAGCGCGCGCTGGCCCGGCTGGCCGGCCGGCTGCGCGGCGGGGTGCTCACCGTGACCGCCTCGGACAGCCGGTCCCAGGCGCGCAACCGGGAGCTGGCCCGGGAGCGCCTGGCGGAGCTGGTGCGCGGGGCGTGCGCGCCGCCGCCCAAGGCCCGGCGGGCGACCCGGCCGAGCCGGGCGGCCCGGCAGCGGCGGCTGGACGGCAAGCACCGCCGCTCCCAGTTGAAGCGGACGCGCTCTCGGCGGTTCGAGGACTGACCGAATACCCGGGCGGGGTCGGGGCTGGAGGGCCTCCCGGCTCGGGAAGCGGAGCATGGGGCGTGTAGCATGCGCGGAATACGGTCTTGGTCGCATTCGCCGCCCGGATTCCGATTGACCAGGACGCCCGCGTCTCATATTCTGGCCGGAGCATTGAGAACGCGCATGCGCTGTCCGGCCTCACAGACGGTACCGAGGGGCGGGGCGCGCGGCGGGCGCCCCGGTGAGACGGGGGGCGCGCGGCGGACGGTGTCAGGGGCGGTTTCCGCTCCTGCTTCTGTCGTCTTCGCACCCCTTGTTCGGACCCGGGCAAACGTGTGTGCTCTCGGTGTTACAACTTTCTGCCAATGTCCGTATCCGGAGTCCACCCACACATGACGAGCAGCACCGAGGCCACCTCGACACCCCAGGTAGCGGTCAACGACATCGGGTCCGAGGAAGCCTTCCTCGCGGCGATCGACGAGACCATCAAGTACTTCAACGACGGTGACATTGTCGAGGGCACCATCGTGAAGGTCGATCGAGACGAGGTCTTGCTCGACATCGGCTACAAGACCGAAGGGGTGATCCCCTCCCGGGAACTGTCGATCAAGCACGACGTCGACCCGGGCGAGGTCGTGGCCGTCGGCGACCACGTCGAAGCCCTGGTCCTCCAGAAGGAGGACAAGGAAGGGCGTCTCATCCTGTCCAAGAAGCGCGCCCAGTACGAGCGCGCCTGGGGCACGATCGAGAAGATCAAGGAAGAGGACGGCGTCGTCACCGGCACCGTCATCGAGGTCGTCAAGGGCGGTCTCATCCTCGACATCGGCCTGCGCGGCTTCCTCCCGGCCTCCCTGGTCGAGATGCGCCGCGTCCGCGACCTGCAGCCCTACGTGGGCCGCGAGCTCGAGGCCAAGATCATCGAGCTGGACAAGAACCGCAACAACGTGGTCCTGTCCCGTCGCGCCTGGCTGGAGCAGACCCAGTCGGAGGTCCGCCAGACCTTCCTCAACACCCTGCAGAAGGGCCAGATCCGCAAGGGCGTCGTCTCCTCGATCGTCAACTTCGGTGCGTTCGTGGACCTGGGCGGCGTGGACGGCCTGGTGCACGTCTCCGAGCTGTCCTGGAAGCACATCGACCACCCGAGCGAGGTCGTCGAGGTCGGCCAGGAGGTCACCGTCGAGGTCCTCGACGTCGACATGGAGCGCGAGCGCGTCTCCCTGTCCCTCAAGGCCACCCAGGAAGACCCCTGGCAGCAGTTCGCCCGCACGCACCAGATCGGCCAGGTCGTCCCCGGCAAGGTCACCAAGCTGGTTCCGTTCGGCGCGTTCGTCCGCGTCGAGGAGGGCATCGAGGGCCTGGTGCACATCTCCGAGCTGGCCGAGCGCCACGTGGAGATCCCCGAGCAGGTCGTCCAGGTCGGCACCGAGATCTTCGTCAAGATCATCGACATCGACCTCGACCGCCGCCGGATCAGCCTCTCGCTGAAGCAGGCCAACGAGAGCGTCACGCCGGACCAGGAGGAGTTCGACCCGACCCTCTACGGCATGGCCGCCGAGTACGACGAGCAGGGGAACTACAAGTACCCCGAGGGCTTCGACGCGGAGACCGGCGAGTGGATGGAGGGCTTCGAGGCCCAGCGCGACGAGTGGGAGCGCCAGTACGCCATGGCGCAGTCCCGCTTCGAGGCGCACCGCAAGCAGGTCGAGGAGGCCCAGGCCGCCGAGGCCGAGGCCGCCGCGGCGCCCGCCCCCTACGAGGGCGACTCCGACGCGGGTTCCTCCTCGGGCGGCTCCAGCAGCAGCTCGGAGAGCACCGGCGGCGCGCTGGCCTCCGACGAGGCCCTGGCCGCGCTTCGGGAGAAGCTCGCCGGCGGCGGCGAGTAACGCCCGCCGGCACCCGGTAGCACCTTGAGGGCCGCTCCCCGGAAGGGGGGCGGCCCTTCGCCGTGCCCGGGGCCGGGCGCGGCGGCGCCGGGCGGCCCCGGCGACCGAACCACCGGCCCGCCGCCGCCCGCCGCGAGCATAGGGGCGGCGGGGAAGGGGCGGCGCCGCCGAACGGAAACCGAACCCTGTGCGGCGATTCGGCGGTGCGGCCGGGCCGCGCGGGGTATCGTCGGCCGCAGGCGGTCTCCAACGGGTGCGAGGAGGGGCATGGCGGCACCGGAACGGGTCGGCGCGTCCGCGGACGTCGTCGTCACCGAGGCAGAGCGGGAGGACGTGGGCGAGCTGTGGGCGGTGCAGCGCGCCGCCTACGTCGACGAGGCGCAGATCTACGGGGACCCGTTCGTCCTGCCGCTCACCGAGAGCCGGGGCCAGCTGCTGCGCGCCGTGGACGGCGGCGCGGTGCTGCTCAAGGCGGTGTGCGGCGGGCGGATCGTGGGCGGGGCGCGGGGCAAGGCGGTGGGCAGCGCGGCCACGGTGGCCAGGCTGTTCGTCGCCCCGGACCGCCGCCGCGAGGGCATCGGCTCGGCGCTGCTGGCCGCGATGGAGCGGCGGCTGCTCGCCGCGGACCCGCCGCCGGCCGCGATCACCCTGTCCACCGGGCACGGCGGCCGCGCCGTGCCGGAGCTGCTGCGCGCCGCCGGCTACCGGCAGACGCACCGCGAGGCGCTGCACGAGCACCTCACCCTGCTGCACTTCCGCAAGGAGGCGCCGGCCGCGCCGGCCGGCGGGCCCGGTGAGCCGGTGCAGGAGCGCGTCCCGTAGGCTCGGCGCCATGCTGCGCGTAGGACTGACCGGGGGGATCGGCTCCGGAAAGAGCGAGGTGTCGGGCCGGCTGGCCGCCCTGGGGGCGGTCGTCATCGACGCCGACGCCCTGGCCCGCGAGGTCGTCGAACCGGGGACGCCCGGGCTGGCCGAGGTGGTCGAGGAGTTCGGCGAGGGGGTGCTCACCGCGGAGGGGGCGCTGGACCGGCCCCGCCTCGGCGAGATCGTCTTCTCCGACCCGGACCGGCTGGCCCGGCTCAACGCGATCGTGCACCCGCGGGTGGGGGCGCGCAGCGAGGAGCTGATGGCGGCCGCGCCGCCGGACGCGGTGCTGGTCTACGACGTCCCGCTGCTGGTGGAGAACGGCCTCCAGGAGCTGTACGACGTGGTCGTGGTGGTCGACGCCCCGGAGGAGGAGCGGATCCGGCGGCTCACCGGCGACCGCGGCATGCCCGAGGACCAGGCCCGCGCCCGGATCGCCGCCCAGGCGACCCGCCGGGAGCGCCTGGCCGCGGCCGACGTGGTGGTGGACAACTCCGGTACCCGGGAGGAGCTGGACGCCCGGGTCGCCGACCTCTGGCAGGAGCTGCGGCTGCGCGCCGCGGTCAAGCACGCCGAAGAGGCCGCCGACGGGACGCCCCGGGGCTAGATCGTTGATGTGAGACGTGCGCCCTGGCCGGGCGGCCGCGGCCCACCGGCGGCCCGGCCCCCGCCCGGGGCGATCCCGGTGCTGCCCCGGGGAACCGGGGGCCCCGCGGCAGAGGACGGGGTGGGGCCCTCCCTACCCCCCGCCCCGGGGGCGGTCGGTGCCTTCGGGGCCGTCCTCCTCGGCGGCGGTGCCCTCCCGGGGGTGCTCCTCGCCGGTGCGGGAGACCGCCGGGCGGGTCAGCGGGCCGCGGTCCGGGGCGGCCAGCGCGAGGGCGGCGTCCACCGCGGCGCTGAGCGAGGCGGTGTCCAGGCGGCCGGTGTACCGCTCGCCGTTGATGAAGAACGCCGGGGTGCCGCGGACCCCGGAGGCGCGGGCGGAGGCCTCGTCGCGGGCGACCCGCGCCTCGTGCCGGGGCACGTCCTGCCAGGGGTAGAAGCCCAGCCGGCCGGCGTGGGCGACCAGGTCCCGGTCGCCCAGGGCCAGCTGGTTGGTGAAGAGCGTGCCGTGCATCTCCCAGAAGACGCCGTGCGCGGCCGCGGCCTCGGCGGCGATCGCGGCGGGCCCGGCGTTGGGGTGGATCCGGCGCAGCGGGAAGTGCCGGAAGGCGAACCGCACCTCGTCGGGGTAGCGCTCCAGCAGCGCCTCGACCGAGGGGTGGGCCTCGCCGCAGTAGGGACATTCGTAGTCGCCGTACTCGACGATGGTCACCGGTGCGTCGTCCGGGCCGCGGACGTGGTCGGTGTCGCCGACGGGGTCGGCGAGCCGCGGCGGCGGCCCGTCGCCGGCGGCGCCCTCGTCCGGGGCGGCGCACTCACCGCCCCGGTTCCAGGCCACCTTGAAGATGAGCCAGCCCAGGCCGGCGGAGAGCAGTGAGCCGGCGATCACCCCGATCACCGCGTCGTTGCGCAGCACCGGGTCGTCGAAGGCCAGGCCGGTGATGAACAGGGCCATGGTGAAGCCGACGCCGCAGATCGCGGCGCCGCCGGCGACCTGCCCCCAGACCAGGCCGCCGGGGAGCGTGCCCCAGCGCATCCGCAGCGGGATCCAGGTGCCGGCGCACACCCCGACGGTCTTGCCGACCACCAGGCCGAACACGATGCCGAGGGTGACGGGCGAGGTGGCGGCCTCGGCGAGCGCCGGGCCGTCCACCCGGATCCCGGTGTTGGCCAGGGCGAACAGCGGCACGATCAGGTAGGTGACCCACGGGTCGAGCTGGAGCTGCAGCCGGACGTTGGGCGGCACCGCGCCGGCCAGCGACCGGGCGGCCTCCCGGGCCCGCTGCGCCCCGGGGTCCAGGGTGAAGGCGTGCAGGGTCTCCGAGGCGCGCAGCAGCCGGGTCTCCTCCGGCGGGTAGACGGTGACCAGTACGCCGACGACGATCCCGGCGAGGGTGGGGTGCACCCCGCTCTGGAAGACGGCGGCCCACAGCGCGATGCCGAGGACGACGTAGGCGGGGATGCGGCCGACCCGCAGTTTGCGCAGCGCCGCGATGAGCGCGAGCAGCACCACCGAGGCGCCCAGCGCGGGCAGCGACAGGTCGGTGGTGTAGAACAGCGCGATGACGGCGATGGCCAGGATGTCGTCGGCGATGGACAGGGTCAGCAGGAACACCCGGAGCGGGGCGGGGCAGCGGGCACCGATGACCGAGATCAGGCCGAGGGCGAACGCGGTGTCGGTGCCGACCGGGATGCCCCAGCCCATGGCGCCGGGCCCGCCCGCGTTGAACGCCAGGTAGATCAGGGCGGGGCCGACCACGCCGCCGACGGCGGCGCAGACCGGGACCACGACGACGCGCCGTTCGCGCAGTTCGCCGAGGGTGAGTTCGCGGGACAGCTCCAGGCCGATGGCGAGGAAGAACAGCACCATCAGGCCGTCGTTGACCCACTGGTGCAGGGTGAGGGAGAAGGCCGTGCCGCCGATGTCCAGGCCGACCGGGGTCTCCCAGAAGTGCTCGTAGCCGTCGCCCCAGGGTGAGTTCGCCCAGGCCAGTCCGGCGATGGCGGCGAGGAGGAGCAGCAGGGTCGCCGCGCCCCGCGAGCGCAGGAAGGCGGTCGGCGGGGAGGCCTGGTGCCGGTCGGAGGTGGTGTTCATCTGCCTGCCGG
>Ga0079224_100005706_pt1 | contig 16394 bp, 14 predicted proteins | sample Stecom2015_FD_80414 | JGI IMG/M metagenome (GOLD analysis project Ga0079224, IMG submission 80414) | Agricultural soil microbial communities from Utah to study Nitrogen management - Steer compost 2015 | ecosystem: Environmental > Terrestrial > Soil > Agricultural land | place: USA: Utah... | reverse complement strand
GGCGAGTAGCCCGACCCCCCCCCAGCCCGGGCCGAGCGCCTGGGCCACCGTCCCGCCGAGGATGGCGCCGCCCAGCCCCGCGCCGCCGAGCAAGCCGAAGGTGCGGCGGCTCTCCCGGGGGTCGGAGAGCTCGGAGGCGCCACCCCAGAAGCGGATGGAGACCAGCGTGGCGAAGGCCTCGCCGAAGACGTAGAGGCCGAGGATGGCCCATCCGAGCCCGTTCTCCGCCGCCACCGTCAGCCCGCCCAGGGCGATGGATGCGCCGATCAGCCCCCGCCGGGGGAGGCGCCGGACGCCGCGCCGCTGCACGAGCACCGCGAGCCACGCGACGATCCCGGTGGCGAGGGCGCTGGCGATGTAGAGGGCGGGAAGGACCTTGGCCTGGTAGCGGGCGACCACCAGGGCGTTGGAGGCGCTCTTGATGAGCACCACCGCCGCCACGAAGCCGAGATGGTAGGCGCTCGCGAGCGCGGTGCGCTTCCCTTCCCCGGCCCGCAGCCCGAGGGCGAGGAAGAGTCGCCTGCGCACCTCCGATCGAATTCCCATGCCCTGGGCGCCCACTCCTACCACAGCGGGGGCGTCCACGCATGGCGGAGCTCGTGGCGATCAGTCGGAAAGGAGCGCGACCGGCCAGCTCAGCTCCCCGTGAGCGACCGCGGAGGAGACGCGGAGGGTGAGGGTCTGCGCGCCGGGGCGGACGAGCGGCTCGCCGCGCTCGTCGCGCCGGGGGAAGCGCACCCGGTAGGCGCGGCTGAAGGCGCCCAGGTAGGGGTAGAGGGCGCGGACGTTGGGGTCGGGATCGATCACGCGCTCGATCGCCACCGGCCGGAGGACCACCAAGCCGTCGATGACGAGATCCAGCCTCCAGATGGAGTTCGGCGCGTCGATGTCGTTCCAGGCGAGCTGTTCGGTGAAAAAGCCGATGAAGAAGTCGAGGAAGTCCGCGCCGGCACGCCGCTCTTCCTCGAGCAGCGCGTCGCGCTCGGCCTCGGTCAGCCGAAGGATGCTCGCGTAGGCCTCCGTGCGGATCGCCCGGAACCGGGGTGCCTCCAGCGTCGCCGCCCAGATCAGGCGGCGTTGCAGCCCCTGGTACAGGCTCTGGTGCCGCGTGTAGCGCTCGAGGGATTGGCGGTAGACGCGATCGGTGAGGCGGAATCCCTCCTCGCTCACCTCGCGCACCGTGGTGACGGTGGAGCAGCCCAGAAGGAGCGCACCGACCAGCGCCGCCGCGCGCCTATTCCTCCGGACCGAGGAAGTCGCTGCGGTCGAAGAGCGCGTAAAGCCGCAGCCCGCGGGCCTCCACCGCCTCCCGGCCGCCTTCCCTCCTATCCACCAGCGCGAAGATCCCAAGAACCCGCAGTCCCGCCTCGGTCGCCTTCTCGGCGGCGAGCAGCCCCGAGCCGCCCGTCGTGACCACGTCCTCGACGATGGCCACCGGCGTCCCGGGCGGCAACGCGGGGCCCTCGATCCAGCGCTTCGTGCCGTGGCCCTTGGCCTCCTTGCGCACGATGAAGGCCTCCAGCGGGCGCGCCGCCATCCAGCTCGCCATGGAAACCGCCGAGGCGATGGGATCCGCCCCCAGGGTGAGGCCGCCGACCGCGCGGGCCTCCGGCGCCTCGCGCAGGATGCGCTCCAGCAGGAGCCGGCCCACGAGCCAATGGCCCTCGGCGCGCAGGGTGGTCCGCTTGCAGTCGATGTAGAAGTTCGAGGTCCGACCGGAGGCCAGGGTGACCTGCCGGCGCTCGAAGGAATGGGTGCGCAGAAGCTCGAGCAGCCTCTGGCGATCGGCAAAGAGCATCTCGTTCACGTCTTCACCTTTCCAGCGATGGGGCGTTGTGCGCGCGCAGGGCGCGGGCGAGTCGTTCGCGCAGAGCGCGGCCCGCCGCCGCCTGGCGCGCGAGCCGCTCGACGAGCGCGGGGGAAAGCGGGGTGCCGGCATCGAGCAGCCGACCGATCTCCTCGTGCAGCGCCCCGAGGTGGGCGAGCAGGGAGGCCGCGGCCACGTCGGGCCCGTCGATCCCGCCTCCCAGCGGGGCGGGTGCGGGCGGGTCGTCCGGTGCCGCGCGGGGGGTCGCAGCCGGCCGTGGTATCGGAGCGGCGACGGCCGATGGCGTCCCCTCGTCCTCGAGCGGGCGCGCGTCCTCGTCCTCGATGCTCCGATCGGGCGGTGGCTCGCCGCGCAGCGCCGCCTCGATGTCTTCGAGTCGCTCCTCCGCCTTCTCGATCGCGCGGGAGATGAGTTCGGAGAGCGCCGGGGTGGACCAGCCGCGCTCGGCATATAGCGCCTCGAGCGCGCGCAGCTCGTCGAGTTCGAGGGCGCGGTTGTCGATCGCGTCCGCGGCCGCGATGAGTGCCGCCTCCTGTTCGGAGAGGTTGACGTGGACCCGCGCCAAAATGCGCTTGCGCAACAACATCCGCAGGGCGGCGAGGCGGCGAAAGCCCGTGATGAGCTGGTACTTGCCCCCGCGGAGCCGCACCTCCACCGGGAAGAGCTGGCCGAGCTGGGCGATCGACTGCGCGAGCGAGGAGACGTCGCCGACCTCGCGCAAACGGAAGGTCTCGTTGGCTTCCAGATCGTCCAGGGCGAGGTAGACCAGTTCGCGGGGAAGGACGGGCGGTGCCATGGCCGCGCATCCTACGCGAAGTTCGGGAGAAAAGGGGTCATGACTCGACACTGCGGATCGCCCCGCCGACGAGCCGCTCGGCGATCCAGTCGCGGACGAGGTCGAGAGCCCGCGTCCGCTCGGCGGGAAGCTCGTTGAGCACCTCGTGCAGGCAACCCTCGAAGCGGACAAGCCGCCGATCCTCGCTGCGCACCGCCTCCCAGAACGCGGCGGTCGCCTCCGGATCGGCCACCGGATCCGCGGTGGGCAGCAGGCCGAGCAGGGGAAGCCGGATCCGCCCCGCCCGCGCGAAGGTTTCCTTTTGCGCCCGCTCCGCCTCGAAGTACCAGCCCGCCGTCGCGATGGTGAAGTGGAGCGGATCCTCGTGCACCGCCGCGCGCCGAGCCTCGTCGCGGGTGAGCATCTCCGGCCTCATCCCGCTGGGGATCGGAAGGCGCGGCGCCAGCACCCGCAGCACCCGCGCGCTCCAGCGCTTCCATGCGGGCGGCGCGAAGGCCAGGCGCAGGTAGGGCGCCGAGACGATGGCGCCTTCCACCTCCCCGCCCTCCTGCGCGTAGCGCAGGAGGATCAGCCCGCCGAGGGAGTGGCCGAACGCGAAAACGGGAAGCCCCGCGTCGCGGGCCAGGCCGACCACGCGATCGAGGTCGTCGAGGTAGTCCTCGAAGCGCCGCACCCAGCCGCGCGATCCCTCCGAGCGCCCGTGCCCGCGCAGATCGAAGAGGTAGGCCTCGACGCCCGCCTTCCCCACCGCCTCGGCGAGCTCGCGGTAACGCCCCGCGTGCTCCCCGTAGCCATGCACCACCACCAGCGCCGCGCGGGCCCCTGCCACCCGATGGACCTCCCAGCGGATCCGGGGTCCGCTGCCCGTGAAGAAGCCCTCCTCCATCACCGAAGCCTCGTACGCGCGTGCGCCAGTCGCTTTTCGATGATGTCCACGAGTCGGACGTCCGGATCGCGTTCCAGGCCGTGGAGGGCCCTCTGCCAGGTGGCGATGGCGAGCTCGATCCGCCCGCTGCGGAAGTAGAGCTCCGCCAGATGGTGGAGGATCTCCGGATCGTCGGGAAGCAGCTCGGCGGCGCGCAGGAGGTACGGCTCCGCCGACGCGAGGTTACCGAGCTGCAGCTCGCACCAGCCCAGCGAATCGAGGTAGGCCGGCTCGTCCGGTTCGAGTTCGACCGCGCGCATCAAGAGGCGCCGCGCCTCCTCCAATCGCAGCCCGTGGTCCGCCAGGAGGTAGCCGACGAAGTTCAGCGCCGCCGCATCGTCGGGGTCTTCCTCGAGGATCCGCGACGCGACCTCCACGGCGCCCTCCGGATGTCCGGCGCGCTCCTTGGCCATGGCGAGGGCGAAGAGGATCGGACGCTCCGGCCGGGCCCGGGCCCGCTCCTCGAGGAGGAGGATCGCCTCCTCGGCCCGCCCGGTGTCGACGAGCGCGCGCGAAAGAGCGACCACCACCATCGGGTGGTCGCGCAGCCGCTCGGCAGCGGCCTGCAGCCGCGGCACCGCTTCGTAGCTCTTGCGCGCGCGCCGGTAGACGTCGGGGACGTAGAGGAGCACCTCGGCGAGGAGGTCCTCCGCCTCCACGCGCTCGGCGATCGCCAGCGCAACCTCCAGGCTGCGCATCGCCTCCTCCAGATCTCCGAGGCGCGAGAGCACGTTCGCCGCCCGGGCGCGGGAGAGCGGATAGAGCGGCCCGGCGCTGGCCGGAACGGACGCGTAGGCGCGGGCGGCCGCCGGCAGGTCGCCGCGCCGCTCGAGCACCACGCCCTCGAAGTAAGCGATGCGCGGATCCGAGGGCGCGATGCCGCGCGCCTCCCGCAGCACCTCGAGCGCGCGCTCCGGCTTGCGCGCCACCTCCAGATCCATCGCGGTCTGCAGGCGCACGCCCACCGGATCCGGATGGGTGCCGAAGAGCTGCCGGAGGAAGGCGCGCGCCGAGACCTCGTCGCCCTGCCGCAGCGCGATACGGGCCGAGCCGAGCAGCGCCGTCGGTTCGGAGGGATCGCGGCGGAGCACCCGTTCGTAGAGGCGGGCGGCCTCCTCCCACCGGCCCGCCTGTTCCTCCTGCGCGGCGAGTTCCAGCGCGGCGACCAGGTGTCCCGGCTCCACCGCGACCGCCCGCCGCAAAAAGCGCAGCGCCCAGTCCGCTCGCCCCTGCTCCTGCGCGAGATGCCACAGGACGCGGAAGGCCTTGCCGTCCCCCGGCCGCCGCTCGACGAGCCGTTCCGCGAGGTGCTCCGCCTCATCGAACTGGCCGAGGTCCATGCGGAGGGCCAAGAGCGCGAGATAGCCGTCCTCCTCGTCGGGAGCGGCGGCGATCGCCCGCTCGAAGGCGGAGGCAGCCTCGTTCGCCCTCCCCTCCATCCGCAGGGCGAAACCCAGCAGCATCAGGGAGGGCGCATGGTCGGGCACGTCCCGCAGGAGCGCATCCAGCCCCGCGAGAGCCTTCTCGCGCTCGCCCAGCTTGAGGTAGAGGCGCGCCAGGTGGAAACGGACCTCGGGGGCTTCGGCATCGTAGAGGAGCGCCTGGCGCAGGTGGACCACCGCGCCGGCGAGCTCGCCACCCGCTTCCGCTCTCCGGGCTTCCAGGTAGTGGAGGTAGGCTCGATGGCTGGCGTAGCGCCCCGGCTCCTCGGCCGCCGCGCGGGCGTCCGAAATCGCCTCCCGATCGGGCAGCGCGCGGCGCCCCGCCGCCTCGGCATGCTCCTCGGCCATCACCCCCGCGGGGAGAAGGAGGAGGGCGAACAGTCCCAGGCGAGCGGCCATGGTTCCCCCATTCTAGCGACAATCCGTCGCCGATGGCAGGTCGGAGGCCGGAGGCCCGACGGTGTGGGAGGGGGTGCCGAACCGGACGAGGGCTCAGCGGGCGGAAGCGGAACGCCCCCGCTCGAGGCCGAGGAGCTGGAGAATCTTCCCCACGAGATCCTCGGGGCTATAGGGCTTGACGATGTGGGCGTCGAAGCCCGCCTCGATCACCTTGTCGCGCGTCTTGTCGTCCGCCATGGCGGTGCAGGCGATCACGGGGATCGAGGAGGTGTCTTCGCGCGAACGCAGCAGTTCGATGGCGCCGAAGCCGTCGAGGCCCGGCATGCGGAGGTCGAGAATGACCGCGTCGGGACGCGCCAGACCGCAGAGGAGGCCGGCTTCGAATCCGTTCTCGGCGAGGACGACGTCGAAGCCCTCACCTTCGAGGACCACGCGCAGAAGCTCCCGCTCGTCGGGATCGTCGTCCACGGCCAGCACGCGGATGCGGTCGCCGACCGTGGGCGCGAGTTCCCGCGGGATGGGGATCTCGTACCGGCGCAGGAAGGCGAGCAGGTCCTCGCGCGCGATGCGCCGATGGCCGCCGGGCGTTTTGTGCGCTTTGAGACGGTTGGCCTTGATCCAATTCACGACCGTCGGCAGCGATACCCCCAATAGCCGACTCGCCTCGAAGGTGGTGTAGTATTTTCCAGGCATATCGCCTTCCGACCTCCTCTGTACCGCCAGCCTAGTTGCCAAAGCTCAAAGAGGTCAAGACACTGAAATATGGGAGTCCGGTGTCTCGACCCGGGTCGGTTTCCGCACGTAAAGCAGCGTTTCCTGGTTTCCCGCGGGACCCTGGATCGGCGCGTCCACCGCGCCGACGACCTCGAGGCCGAGCGCGCGGCAAGCGGCCTCGACTTTCCGGACCGCCTCCCTCCGCTTCGCAGGATCTCGCACCACGCCTCCCTTTCCGACGTCCCGTGGGCCGAGCTCGAATTGCGGTTTGACGAGAAGGACCATCTCACCCCCGTCCCGCACGAGCGCTTCGATCGCGGGCAGCACGAGCGAAAGCGAAATGAAAGAGAGGTCCGCCACCGCCAGGTCGAATGGCTCGGCGTTCAGGTGGTCCAGTGTAGCATAACGTACGTTTACGCGCTCGAAAACGTGGACCCGCGGGTCGCGGCGGAGCTTTTCGTGGAGCTGGCCGTAGCCGACGTCCACGGCCCAGACCGCGGCCGCGCCCCGCTGCAAGAGGAGGTCGGTGAATCCCCCCGTCGAAGCCCCGAGGTCCACGCAGCGCAGGCCGGTCGGATCGATGCCGAAGGTGTCGAGCGCCTTTTCGAGCTTGAGTGCGCCGCGCGAGACGTAGGGCAGCTGCCCGCGGATGCGGATCGGCGCGTCCTCGGGCACGAGCTGACCGGGCTTGTCGACGCGGTTTTCGCCGACGACGACCTGCCCGGCCATGATGAGGGCCTGCGCGCGGGTCCGGCTCTCCACCAGACCGCGGTCCACCAGGAGCCGGTCGAGCCGAACCTTCTTCGGGCCCGCCATCGGCGCCGCCCTACCCCGCGTTCGACTCGCTCGACCGCGCGCCGAGCAGGCCGCGGACCGCTTCGGCGATTCCGTCCGCGCCGAACCCGTAGGAGGCCCGCTGCGCGTCCGGATCCCCGTGGGGGACGAAGACGTCCGGCAGCCCGAGGCGCCGCACGGGGACGAGGATGCCCCGCTCGTGCAGGAGCTCGAGCACGGCGCTGCCGAAACCGCCCTGCAAGCAGCCCTCCTCCACGGTGACCACCCGCCCCGTCTGCCGCGCGAGATCGCAGATCAGCTCCTCGTCGAGCGGCTTGACGAAGCGCGGATCCACCACCACCGCGCGCACGCCCTCCGCCTCGAGGTGGCGCGCGGCGGCGACGGCGTCCGCCACCGTCGTGCCGCAGGCGAGAACGAGCACGTCGGGGCGAGGACCGCCCGGATGCACGATCCGCCCCTTGCCCACCGGCAGGACCTGCGGCGGCCCGATCTCGGTGCCCGTGGCGGAACCGCGCGGATAGCGGAACGCGGCCGGCCCGGGGAGCGAGAGCGCCGTCTCCAGCATGTTGCGCAGCTCCTGCTCGTCCGAGGGCGCCATCACCACCATGTTGGGGATGCAGCGCAGGTAGGCGAGGTCGAACGCACCCTGGTGCGTCTTGCCGTCGCTGCCGACCAGCCCCGCGCGATCGAGGGCGAAGACCACCGGGAGGTTCTGCAGCGCCACGTCGTGGATGATCTGGTCGTACGCCCGCTGCAGGAAGGTGGAGTAGATGGCCACGATCGGCCGCAGCCCCTCGCAGGCCAGGCCCGCCGCGAAGGTGACCGCGTGCTGCTCGGCGATGCCCACGTCGTAGACGCGGTCGGGGAAGCGATCGCGGACCTTGACCAGGCCCGTCCCCTCGAGCATCGCCGCGGTGATCGCCACCACGTTCGCGTCCTTGTCCATCTGCTCCGCGACCGCGTCGGCGAAGAACTGCGTGTACGCGGGGACCGCGGGCTTTTTCGCCGTGGGCTTGCCGGTGGCGATCTCGAAGTTCGCCAGCCCGTGACCGCGCGTGCGCAGATCGCTCTCCGCCGGGGCGTAGCCCTTGCCCTTGGTGGTCCGCGCGTGGATGAGCATCGGCCCGTCCAGGGCCTCCGCCGCCTGCCGGAGCGTCCGCACCAGCGAGATCACGTCGTGGCCGTCCACCGGCCCCACGTAGCGGAAGCCCAGGCCCTCGAAGAGGATTCCGGGCGTGAGCAGCGCCTTGGAGGAGTCGATGGCGCGGCGGATCCCCTCGATGGCCGTATCGCCGTGGGGGAGGCCGTGGAGGATCTCCTTCACCCACCTCCGCCACCGGTTGAAGGACTGGGTGGCGAACTTCTTGGAGAACCACTCCGAGAGCGCGCCCACGTTCGGGCTGATCGACATCTCGTTGTCGTTGAGGATGACGATCAGGTCGCGCTCGAGGTAGCCGGCGTGGTTGAGACCCTCGAAGGCGATGCCTCCGGTCAGGCCGCCGTCGCCGACCAGGGCGACCACCCGACTCTTGTCGGACTTGAGGTGCTTGGCCTGCGCCATGCCCAATGCCGCGGAGATCGCGGTCGAGGCGTGGCCCACGCCGAAGGCGTCGTGCTCCGACTCCGCCCGCTCGGGAAAGCCGGCGAGCCCACCGGCCTGCCGGATGGTGGGGAACCTTTCGCGCCGGCCGGTGAGGAGCTTGTGGGCGTAGGCCTGGTGGCCCACGTCGTAGACCAGCCGGTCCCTCGGGCTGTCGAAGACGTAGTGCATCGCCACGATGAGCTCGACCGCGCCGAGCGAGGCGCCAAGGTGCGCGCCGAAGCCCTTGGCGCAGACGGCGATGATCTCCTCGCGCAGCTCCGCACAGAGGGCCGGCAGTTCCGATTCCCGGAGCTTCTTCAGATCCTCCGGGCCGTCGATCCTCGAAAGCAGGGACATCGCTCCTCCTCGCAACCGCTCCGGCGCAACGGCCGGGTCCTGGGCGCACCGGGCGGCGGCCAGGGCCCGTCCGTACACCAACCGCCGAACAAAAGCGAGCGCACCGGGTCGAATCCCACCGTGCAAGAACGGCCGCGCGTGGCCGCGCCCCACCCCGCGCGGCATGCCGGGAATCTCGCCTTCGTCCAGGGCACGTCCCGCGGGCGCGGCCACGGCGAAAAATCCCCCGCGCTGCGCCCAAACGTCCGCCGGTGCAGGGACGTTGCCCGCGCCGGCGGGTGGAGCCCGTGCGCGATCCGCCTCCTAGGCCGATCGCTCGACCACGTAACGAGCGAGCGCGCGCAATGGTTCCGCGCCCGCACCGAGGTCCTCGATGGCGGCGAGCGCCTGCCGCGACGCCTCCCGCGCGCGCTCGCGCGCGCCCTCGATGCCGAGGAGCGCCGGGTACGTCGTCTTCCCCCTCGCCTCGTCGCCGCCGCGCCGCTTGCCCATCGCCTCGGGATCGCCGGTGACGTCCAGGAGATCGTCCGCGATCTGGAAGGCCAGGCCGAGCGCCTCGCCGTAGGCGCGCAGCGCCGCGACCGTGACCTCGGGCGCGCCCGCGGCGATCGCACCACCCTCCGCGGAGGCGGCGAGCAAGGCGCCGGTCTTGCGCCGGTGCACCCCCTCGACCTGCTCGAGCGAGAGGCGCCCCGTCATCTCCAGGTCGAGCTTCTGTCCGCCCACCATGCCGGCCGCGCCGGCGGCGCGCGCCAGCAAGGCGACCAGTCGGACGCGCTCCGGCTCCGGGCCCGAAGCCAGCCGGGCGAAGGCCTCGGTGAGCAGGGCATCCCCCGCGAGGATCGCCGTCGCCTCGCCGTAGACCACGTGGCAGGTCGGTCGGCCGCGGCGCAGGTCGTCGTCGTCCATGGCCGGGAGGTCGTCGTGGACGAGCGAATAGGTATGGATGCACTCGAGCGCGATCGCGTAGTCCTCCGCCACCGCGCGCCGCGCCGCGGGGCCGCCGCAGGCCTCGAAGGCCGCCAGCGCCAGGATCGGCCGGATGCGCTTGCCGCCCGCGAGCAGGCTGTAGCCCATCGCCTCCACCAGCGTCTCGGGCGCCTCGCGCCGCCAGGCCTCCACCTGCGCCGCCAGGGCCGCGTCGATCCCCGCCTTGCGCTCCGCCAGGTAGTCACCGAGATGCAGGCTCAAAACGGCAGCTCCTCGTCGTCGGCGTCGTCATCGTCCCGACGCGTAGGCAGGGTCCCGTGCGGAGGCAGCGACTCGGTCTTGCCCTCGCGCAAGAGGACCTCCACGCGCTGCTCCGCCCGGTCGAGCTGCCTCTCGGCCGCCTGCGCCAGCCGCACCCCTTCCTCGAAGGCCTTCAGACTGTCCTCGAGGGCGAGATCCCCACCTTCGAGCTTCTGGACCACCTCGTCCAGCCGCCGGACCAGCTCCTCGTAGGGAAGCTCGTCCAGCGCCACGTCCTCCCGTCGATCCTCGTTCGCCATTTCATTCGCTCCCTTCGTCGGGCTGGCGCGCCTTGCGCGGGGCCGCCGGCCCCACCACCTCGACCGTCAGGGCACCCTCGGCCAGCTCCACATGCAGCCTCTGCCCCGGGCGGACCTCGCCGACGGACCGCAGCACCCGCCCCGCCTCCGTGAAGGCGATCGCATAGCCCCGCCCCAGCACCCGCAGCGGCGACAGCGCGCCGAGGTGCGCCTTTTGCCCCTCGAACCCCTGCCGCAGCCTTGCCGACTTGCGCCGCATGGCCGCGGCGAGGCGCTCCTGCAGCGCCGCGAGACGCGCCCTCTCCGCGAGCAACCGCCGGCGCGGATCGTGCGCCCGCAGGGCCTCCACCCGCGCGTGCAGCGACCGCCGCCGAGGAGCGACGACGCGCCCGCCGAGCCCGAAGAGCCGCTCCCGCAGCAGGCGCCAGCTCCGCCGGCCCGCCTGCAGCCGCGCGGTGGGACTGGCCCGGCGCAGGCGCTCCCACGTCGCCCCGACCGCGCGTCGCTCCCGTCCGAGCCGCCGTTGCTGCGCATCGATCGCGCGCTGCCTGCGGGCGTCGAGCCCGAGCCGCAGCGCCGCGATCCGCCCGCCCGGATCGCCCATCGCGGCGCGGAGGTGCCGCACCGCCGCTCGGCGGGCCTCCATGCTCCGATGCACCGCCCGCTGCAGGCGCGTTCGCGCCGTCGCCAGCCGTTCGCGCAGCTCGGCCTCCACCGGCGCGAGGAGCTCCGCCGCCGCCGTGGGCGTGGGCGCACGCAGATCCGCCACGAAATCGGCGATGGTGAAGTCCACTTCGTGCCCCACCGCCGAAACCACCGGCGTGCGCGCCGCGGCGATGGCCCGCGCGACCACCTCTTCGTTGAAAGCCCAGAGATCCTCGATGGAACCGCCGCCGCGCGTGACCACGATCACGTCCAAGCCGCGATCGTCGAGCAGGCGGATGCCGCGCGCGATCTCTTCCGCCGCCCCCTCCCCTTGCACCCGCGACGGGGCGATCGTCACCGCGACGCCCGGGAACCGGCGGTGGAGGACGTGGAGGAAGTCGCGGATCGCGGCCCCGGTGGGGCTGGTCACCACGCCGATCCGAAGCGGCAGAAAGGGGATCGGCTTCTTTCGCGCCGGGTCGAAGAGCCCTTCCTGGGCGAGCTTCTGCTTGAGCTGCTCGAAAGCGAGGGCGAGCGCTCCCGCGCCGACCGGCTCGAGCGAATCGCAGACGATCTGCGCATCGCCGCCCGCCTCGTAGAAGGTGATGCGCCCGCGGGCGATCACCTCCTGGCCGTTGTCCGGGCGGAAGCGGAGCAGCCGCGCCTGCCCGCGGAAGAGCACCGCGCGGATCTGGGCGCTCTCGTCCTTGAGGCAGAAGTAGAGGTGGCCCGAGGTCGGCCGGCGGAGGTTCGAGATCTCGCCGCGCACGTGCACCGTCCCGAACTCCCCCTCCAGGGTGCCCCGGATGCGACGGGCGAGCTCCCCCACCGTCAGCACGGGAGGCGTCGGCAGATCGACCGACGACGTCGCCTCCCCGCGCCGCGCCCCGCCTTCGCGCACAGCACGCCCCTCACCGGCGTCCTGCGCCGGGCCTCCGAAGAGTTCGAGCTGGGGCTTGCGCGTCAAGCGGACCTCCGCGGGAATTTCCGTGCACCCCCCTATAACCGAGCGGACCGACAATGTGTTGCGCGAAGAGCGGGAATGCGCCCGCCCCTCCGCGCCGCGCCGACCCGGCCCCTCGCACGGCGACCGCCTCACCGACCCCCACCCGGGGACGCGGCCCCGCATGCGGTCCGCGCGTCCGAAGCGGCATCGATCGACGAGACGCGGATGTCCCGCTCCGACTGCGTGCAGGTGACGCGTGCGGGTCTCATGCACCGGAGCGTCAACGCGGAGAGCCTCTTACGGCGCGGTCGTCGCTTCCAGCCACTTGCGCGCCCGCTGGTGCAGGGGATCTTGGGGCTTTGTGAGGGTGAGGACGAGTTCGAGCCATTCGCGTGCCCTCACGGGGTCGCGCTCGCGCAACGAGTAGCCCTCGACGAGGAAGGATTCCGCGCGCGCCTGCAGCTGCGCGATGCGCTCGCGCGCCGGGGTATGGTCGGGCCGCGCTTCCAGGGCGAGGCGAAAATGCGCGGCCGCGCGGTGGAGCCGGCCGAGGAGGAGGGCGTCCTCGCCCACCGCGTGGGCGCGCTCCGCGAGCCGCGCCCGGATCTCCTCCACGAGCGCCGCCTCCCCTGGGATCGTACGGGCGCGCGCCCACGCCTCCTGCAGCGTGGCCACGGCGGCGCCCCCCTCCTCATCCCGCGCCCGTGCGAGGAGATCCCGCACCGCCGCCCGCGCCGCCTCTATGCCGTCCGTCCGATGCTCCTTCCGCCGCACCACCGACGGCGCCTCGGCACCCTCCGCCCTGCGCGCCCTCCTCTGCGATGGCGCGTCCGCCTCGGTGCCACCCGACCGCCGCTCCGTTCGCCCCACCGCGTCGGGCGCCTTTGCGGCCGGCGCCGGCCCCGCGGGCACGCCGACGCGCTCCGCCCGCTCGCTCCGCGCCGGTTCCGGGGTCGGGGACCCGAGCTCGGCGTCCACCGGCGGATTCCTCTCGGCAGCGCCTCCGCCCTCCGGCTCCGAGACCTCGGCACCCTCGTCTCCCCCTTCCTCGCCGTCCGCGCTGCGCCCGCCATGGGTTCGGGCGTCGAGCCAGCGCAGGTAGCGTCGGGGCTCTTCGCTCTCCGGATCCTCCCGGGCGGCGCGTTCGAAATGGGGGCGCGCCTCGTCGAGGCTCCCCGCGCGAACGAGTTCGAGGCCGCGGTCGAACGCGCGCCGCGCAGCGTGCTCCGGCGCGAGGCCCTCCTCGACGGGCGCGGGGGCGGGTCGCGGACCGAGGCCCAGGATGACCCCTCCGATCACGGCGATGCCGGCGCCGAAGAGCAGGGGCCAGAGCGCGCGGATGCGCGGGCGGAGCGGCGGAACGCGGCGGGCGAAGCGGAGCAGGCGCAGGGCCTGCTCGACCACGTTCGGCGACCGCCCCTCCTCCTCCCCTCCCCTGCGGACCACGAAGACGCTCTGCCCGATGGCGATGCGTTGCCCCTCGACCGCCATCCCCTCCGCGCACGGCCGCCCCTCCAACCGCGTGCCGTTCTTCACGCAGGCCTCCTCGAAGCGCACGCCCTCGTCGCAGCCCTCGAGCCAGAGGTGCATCCGGGACACGGCGGGATCCTCGAGGCGGACGTCGCAGCGGACTCCGCGTCCCACGGACGTTTTCCCGGCGCCCACCTCGATCCGCCGCCCCGCCTCCGGACCCTCGACGGCGACGAGGACCCAGGACGGCGCCGCCTGCGGCAGGACGCGGGTGAGTTCCTCGGTGGCAACGTCGACGGACGCGACGCCGAGGGGCGCGGTCGCGTCGAGATCGGGGCAGGTCTCCTCGGTCCACGTGCTCATGGGCTCTCTCCCAGGGCATCGAGCTTTCGCAAGAGGTCCTCGGCGCGTTGGTGGCAGGGATGTTCGGCCGAGGGGAAGGCGCGGCGCATCCGCTCGGCGAAGCGGCGCGCGCGCTCCTCGCGCCCGAAGGCGAGGGATTGGATCACGTTGAATCGGAGGTCGCGGCAGAGCGCGTCGAGCTCCCCTTCCGCCTCCTCCATCAGGCCGACGGCCGTCGCATAGAGTTCCGGCTTGGGTTCCAGCCCTTCGAGGAGCGCTCGCGCGCGTCGGAAGGCGATCCACGCGGCGTGGAGGTTCCCCTCGTCCACGGCGCTGCGGGCCCGGCTCGCCCGCCCCTGCAGGATGAGTTCCCGCGCGCTCTCGATACAGGCCTCGCGGGCGCAGGGCGGGCGCGGCTCCTCCTCGACGCGGAGATCCCACACGGCCCACCGCGCGCCGGAGGGCGCCTCGACGACGAGGCGGTTCTCGTCCCGCAGCAGGGCGTGGGGGACGACGAGGCTCTTGTGCGGGGCGTCGCCCGGTGCCCAGCGGTGCAGCTCCACGCCGTTCCATTCGAGCCGCAGCCCCGGAGCGGAGGTCTCGGCGCCGAGGTGGAGCCAGACGAGGCTCGCTGCGGGATCGCGGCGGGGACGCCAGGCGATCTCCACGCGTTCGCCGACGCGCAGATCGGCCTCGTCGTCTCTTCCCACCACCCGACCCTCCACGGCCTCCATCGAGACGCGCACGATCCGCGGCGCCGGGTCGACCTCCGCCTCCGAGGACGCACCGGCCATGGCGCCGACCAGCCCACATACCGCCGAGACACAGAGGAGGATTGCGGCGGCACGCCTCGAGCGGCGAGACCGAAGGTCGACGCGCAGGGCACGGACCAGCGCGCGCACGCCCCGCGAAGGGTCGCCGACAGGCTCCTCATCCTCCAAGGTCCACCGCAGCAGGGTCGCGCCGACGCGAAGGGTCGTGTCCCGGTGCCATGTCGCCTCCCCTTCGAGGCGACACCCCCCGAGTTCCGTCCCGTTGCGCGAGCCCAGCTCCTCCACCCGAACCTCCTCGTCCACACGCAGGCGGAGGTGCCGACGGGAAGCCGCGGCGTCTTCGAGGCGCAGGTCCGCGTTCTCGTCGCGGCCGACGAGGTAGACGCCGGGCTGCAGCGTGCGCGTTTCGACCCTCCCCTCCGATTCGATCCGAAGAACGACGCGCATCCCTCACCTCGCGAAGAGCGCCAAGGCGATCGGGCCGAAGAGGACGACGAAGACGGCAGGGAAAATGAAGGCCACCAGGGGGAAGAGCAGCTTCACCGGAGCCTGGGCCGCGCGCTTCTCGGCCAGGAGAAAGCGCTCGGAGAGCATCTGCGTGGCGAGGATCCGCAGGCTCTCGCCGACCGGTGCGCCCATCCGCTCGGCCTGCAGGATCGCGGCGACCATCCGGCCGACCTCCTTGGAACCGGTCCGGAAGGCGAGCGCGCCGAAGACCTCGCGCCGGGCGCGCCCCATCCGCAGCTCGCGCAACGCGTGGACGAGCTCGTCGCGGAGAGGTCCGGGCCGCAAGCGTTCGGCGACCTGATTCAAGCCGGTGAAGAGATCGCTGCCCGATTCGACCACCAGGGTCAGCAAGTCGAGGACGAAGGGAAGCTCGCGGGCGATGGCGGCCCGCCGCTCCCGCGCCCGCAGGGAGAGCCAGATCCACGGTGCGACGGCGGCCAAGCCGAAGCCGAGGACGCAGAGGGGCGAGGCGCCGAAGGCCACCGCGACGAGCGCCGGCACCGAAGCGAAGCCGAGACCGCAGGTGGAGAGGACCAGCCCGGAGGGACGTAAGCGCCCCGGACTTCCGGCAGCGAGGATTCGTTCCTCGGCCCGGGCCACCCACCGCGCGGGAAGCCGCACGGCCAGCGCGCGGAGCCCCAGATCCCACCACGTGCGCAGCGCGGGCAGCGCGCGGGCGAAGCGCGGCGCCATGGCACGTACGAGCAGAAAGACGAGCACCGCGACGACGAGAGATGCGAGCGAGGAGATGCGCATCGCCCCACCTCAGATCCGGACCGCGACGATCCGCCGAATCCAAACGAGTCCGAGAAGCTCGAAGCCGGCCACGAGGGCCAGAAGGACGCGGCCCGGCGCGCTCTGCACCATCGGCTCGACCAGGTCGGGCCGCAGGGCAGCCATCGCCAGGAGGAGGCCGAACGGAAGCGCGGCGACGATCCACGCCTGCATCCGCCCCTGCGCCGTGAGCGCTTCGACCTTGCCGCCGATGCGCAGGCGCTCGCGGGTGGTCGCGGCGATGCGGTCGAGCAGATGGGAGAGGTTTCCGCCGAAGCGCCGCGCGACCGATACGGAGACCACCACGAGATCCACGTCCTCCGATCCCGCGCGCCGGGCGAAGCGTTCGAGGGCGTCGTCGAGGCCGACGCCGAGCTTGCAGTGGCGCACGACCACCGCGAGCTCGCGGCCCAGCGGTCGGGGCGCCTCCTCCGCGAGTTGCTCGAAGGCCTGCTGCAGGGAGAGGCCCGCCCGCAGTCCCGACGCCACGGTCGTGAGACCTTCGGCGAGCTGGACCTCGAGCTGCCGGACCCACCGACGCCGGTGCCGGGCTGCGAAGGCGGGGACACCAATCCCGCCCAGCGCGAGGGCGGCGAGCGCGCCCGCGGT
>Ga0079224_100005704_pt1 | contig 16394 bp, 10 predicted proteins | sample Stecom2015_FD_80414 | JGI IMG/M metagenome (GOLD analysis project Ga0079224, IMG submission 80414) | Agricultural soil microbial communities from Utah to study Nitrogen management - Steer compost 2015 | ecosystem: Environmental > Terrestrial > Soil > Agricultural land | place: USA: Utah... | reverse complement strand
GACCGCGCCATCGTCGATGCGTTGCGGGAGCCGCTGGTGCACCTCGTTCGCAACGCCGTCGACCACGGGATCGAGCCGCCGGCCGAGCGGATCCGCGCGGGCAAGCCCGAGCGAGGCACGATCCGGGTGCAGGCGGTGCTCCGGGGCGGCCGCCTCTCGGTCTCCGTTTCCGACGACGGCCGGGGGTTGGACATCCCCGCGATCCGCGCGCAGCTCGAGCAGCGTGGTCTGGATGTTGCCCTCGGCGAGCGCGATCTGCTCCGTGTCCTCTTCGCCGGTGGGGTCTCGACCCGGAAGGAGGCGACGGCGATCTCCGGACGGGGCGTCGGGCTCGACGTGGTCCGCGCGACGCTGGAAGGCATCGGCGGAAGCGTCGACGTGCGGTGGACCCCTGGACAGGGGACGACATTCGTGCTGGAGTGCCCTCCCTCGCCGGCCCGCGTCCGGGCGCTCCTCGCGGTGGTCAACGGGCGGATCTTCGCCGTCCCGACCGCGCACGTCGAGCGGCTGCACCGGGTCGACCCGAGCTGGATCCGGTTCGCGGAAGGCCGTCCCGTCCTCTCCATGTCCGATACCTCGCTCCCGTTCCGTTCGCTCGCCGCGATCCTCGGGCCGCCGCTCGCCGCGAAGCCGATCCGCGGCCCGGTGCCGGTCATGGTCCTCCACGGGGGCGGCCGACGCCTCGCCGTCGCCGTGGACGACCTGCTCGTCGAGCAGGAGCTCGTGTTCCGGCCGCTCGAGCGAGGTCGGGTCTCGCTCCCGCACGTGGGCGGCGGCGTGCTGCTCCCGACCGGGCAGGTCGCACTGGTCCTGAACCCGTCCGGCATCATCGACGCGGGGCTGGGCCAGGTCGCGCCGGTCGAGTTCGAGCTCGCGCCCGGCACGCGCGTGCCCGCCGCGCCGGCACGCCACCGGGTCCTCGTCGTCGACGATTCGATCACGACGCGAACGCTCGAGCAGAACGTCCTGGAGGCGGCGGGCTACGACGTCCTGACCGCGGCCGACGGCGAGGCCGCCTGGCGTCTGCTCCAGGAGCAGACGGTCGACCTCGTCATCGCGGATATCGAGATGCCGCGGCTCGACGGATTCGGGCTGTGCAGGGCGATCCGCGTGTCGGAGCGCCTCCAGGAGCTGCCCGTCATCCTGGTGACCGCGCTCGAGACGGCGGAGCACCGGGCGCGCGGGCTCGAGGCCGGCGCCGACGCGTTCCTCGCGAAGTCGAGCTTCGATCAGGAAATGCTCCTGGAAACGGTCGGTCAGCTGCTCGGGCGGGCGCCTGTCGTGCCATGATCGACGCCGATCCACGGGACGGGCCGCGAGGCCGGACGCCTCGGACTCGCGGACCGGGCGTTCCACCCGGACGCCTGCACGGGCCAGCTCACGGGATACGTAGCGGCAGGTGGCGAGTGAGACAGCGTATACTGGTCGTCGAGGACAGCCGGACCCAGGCCGAGGCGCTACACGCGCTCCTCGGCAGCAACGGGTACCAGGTCGAGGTGGTCACGAACGGCGAGGAAGGGCTGCAACGGGCCGGGTCGACGGAATACGACCTGATCCTGAGCGACATCCTGATGCCGGGGCTGAGCGGCTACGAACTCTGCCGCCGCATCAAGGATCGGCCGCACGAGTTCGGCACGCCGCCCGTCGTCCTCCTCACGAGCCTGAGCGAGCCGATCGACATCCTCCGCGGGCTCGAGTGCGGGGCCGACAACTTCCTGACCAAGCCGTACGCGCCGGATCGGCTCCTCGCGCGGATCGGCAAGATCCTGGACTCGCGTGCATCGAGGCGGAGGCGGTCAGAGGGCGATGGCGTCGACTTCGAATTCCTCGGCGAGCGATTCACGGTCCGCGCGAAGAGGGAGCAGATCCTGGATCTCTTCCTGACCGGCTTCGAGCAGCTGATCGAGATGAACCTCGCGCTGCAGGAGAGCGAGCGGGCGCTCCAGCGTACGCTCGCGCAGGAGATCGAGGCCCGCCGGGCCGCGGAGGCCGCGGCCGCGGCACGGAACCTGATCCTGGCGACCGTCTCCCACGATCTCCGCAACCCGCTCAACACGATCCTGATGAGCGCGGCGATGATCCTGGATCTCGCGCCCCGCGACCTGGACCCGAGGACCCGGGAGCGGGCGAGCCTGATCCGACGGCTGGCCCACCAGATGAGCCGGCTGATCCAGGACCTCCTGGACGTGGCCGCCGTCGAGATGGGGCGCCTCACGATCGAGCGGAGCTGGCACGACGCGGCCGCGCTCGCACGCGAGGGGATCGAGATGCTCGATCCGCTCGCCGCCGAGCGCGGGCTGACCATCGTGCGGGACGTGCCAGACCGACTGCCGTGGATCTTCGCAGACCGCGCCCGCGTGCTCCAGGTCATCTCGAACCTGATCGGCAACGCGGTCAAGTTCACGCCGCCGGGCGGAACGATCGTCGTCGGTGCACGGGGCTGCGATGAACACGTCGTCTACTCCGTCTCGGACACCGGACCGGGCATCCCCGAGGCGGACCTGCCCCGACTCTTCGACCGGTTCTGGCGCGGCGCCCACCCCGGAAACCTCGGCGCGGGCCTCGGCCTGTCGATCGCAAGAGACGTCGTCGAGGCACACGGCGGACGGATCTGGGTGGAGAGCGGGGCCGGAGAGGGCGCGACGTTCCGCTTCTCGATCCCGCTGGCCCCGCCCCACGAGATCGATTGAGACACGACGAACGGAACGCGGCCCATAGATGAATCCAACGCACTCGCCGCGCGCGGGGCGCGAACCGGAGGGGATCAGCCGCTCGCTGGTCGCCCTCATGGCCGTATCGGTCGGGCTGATCGTCGGGAACCTCTACTACATCCAGCCGCTCCTCGGCGACATCGCGCGTGAACTCGGGGTCCGCGAGGGGGAGGTCGGGATCGCGGCGACGTTGAGCCAGCTCGGCCAGGCGGTCGGGATCCTCTTCTTCCTCCCGCTCGGCGACGGACACGACCGCCGCCACCTCGCCGTCGCCGGACTCGCCGCGTCCGCGATCGGGCTCGTCGGGATCGCGCTCGCGCCCGGGATCACCTGGCTCGCCGTCGCGAACCTCGTCCTCGGACTGTCGAGCGTTTCCACGCATACCCTCGTCGCCTTCGCCGCCGCCCTCGCCCGACCCGACAAGCGCGGCCGGACCGTGGGCGCCGTCATGAGCGGGCTCCTCATCGGGATCCTCCTCGCCCGGACCGTGAGCGGCTTCGTCGGCGCGCACATCGGATGGCGCGGGATGTTCTGGATCGCGGCCGCCGTGGCCGCAGGCCTCGCCATCGTGCTCCTGCGAAGGCTCCCGGCCGACCCGCCCCGCCCGGCGCCTCCATACCTCACGCTCCTGACCTCCATGGCGAGCCTCTTCCGTGAGCTGCCCGTGCTCCGCGAGGCGTGCCTCTTCGGCGCCGTGACCTTCGCCTCCTTCGGCGCGTTCTGGGTCGCGCTGACCTTCCACCTCGAGGGGTCGCCGTTCGGCTACACGAGCGATGTCGTGGGCCTCTTCGGCCTCCTCGGCGCGATCGGCGCACTCGCTGCCGCATACACGGGCCGACTCGCCGACCGCCACGATCCACGGCGAATCAGCATCGCGGCAGTCCTCCTGACCGCGCTCTCCTTCGCCTTCATGGCGCCCGTCGGGTCACGGCTCTGGGGACTGATCGCCGGCGTGATCGGCCTCGACCTGGGCGTGCAGGCCGCGCACATCGCGAACCAGGCACGCATCCACGCCCTCCTCCCGGAGGCGAGAAATCGACTGCATACGCTCTATATGTTCACCTACTTCGTAGGCGGTGCGGTCGGCACCGCACTCGCCTCCTGGGCGTGGGAGATGTGGGGCTGGACGGGCGTGTGCGTGGTGGGGACGGCGCTGCCGCTCGCCTCCTTACTTCTTAGCGGACCGTGTTCCGATGTCTGATATTGTCCCCTTCCGGCATTCTTCTGGGGAGGTATGGCTTGCCCTCGGGGCGCCGTGCGCCGATATCCGTGGGAAAGCCATGTCAGGACGGGACAACATTAGACAATAGAACCTGGTCCGGAAGATGAGAGCGGTGGTGGTTGGTGCCGGGATCAGCGGGCTCGCAGCGGCGCGCGGGCTCCTGGCGCTCGGCTGGGACGTCGTCGTCTACGAGCAGGCCGACTCGTTCGGCCCGGTCGGTGCTGGGATCACCCTCGCGCCCAATGGGGTTCGTGCCCTCGACGGGCTGGGGCTCGGCCGCCAGTTGCGTGACGAGGGCGCGGCCCACGGCGCGCTGGGCATCCGCGACCCCTCCGGCCGCTGGCTCCTCCGCGTCCCCGTGGACGTGCTGGAGGCCCGCTTCGGTGTTCCCTCTTTCGCGCTGCATCGGGCGAGGCTCCACGAGATGCTCGCCCGCTCGATCCCGGAAGCGGCGATCCGCACCGGCCATCGGGTGATTGCGGTGCGGAACGAGGCACGTCCCGTCGTCGTCTTCGACACGGACCGCGACGGTCCTGGCGAGGTCGAGGCGGATCTGGTCGTTGGCGCGGACGGCGTCGATAGCCGTGTTCGTGCCTCACTCTTCCCCGATCACCCCGATCCTGCCTACGCAGGCTACATCGCGTGGCGCGGGCTGGTCGCCGCTGATGCCGTGCCCCCCGGGAGTCGCGGCTTCGGCGCAATCGAGACGTGGGGGCGCGGGTGCCGTTTCGGCTTCGTCCCGCTTGGCGACGGGCAGGTCTACTGGTACGCGACGCTCACCGCGTCCGCGGGCTCGCACCGGCACGACACGCTGGACGATCTCCTCGCCCGCTACGACGGCTGGCACGATCCGATCCCGGCCCTCCTGCGCGCGTCCCGCCCCGACACGCTCCTGCGTCACGAGATCCGCTACATGGCGACGCCGCTCCCCGCGTATCACGTCGAACGCGTCGTACTCCTCGGCGATGCCGCGCACCCCCTCACGCCCGACCTTGGCCAGGGCGGGTGCCTGGCGCTCGAGGATGCGGTGGTGCTGTGCGCGGCGCTTGCCGCCGAGCGTGATCTCGATGCGGCACTCATGGCGTATGACCGCGCGCGGCTCGGCCGCACGCGCGCCATCGTGCGTGACTCTGCACGTATGGGCCGGATCGCGCAGGCGAGGAACCTGGTCATCGCCGCGCTCCGCAACGCGCTGCTCCGCCTCACACCATCGTCGGCGTTTCTCCGGTCGGCCAAGGGTACACTGGGGTGGGAGCCGCCGAAGTCGGGAGTCGGAAACCCGGCGTAGGGTGGGCCCGACAGGGGCAGGGGGGCGAGCGTGTTGGGGGCGCCCTGGTCGGGAACTGGTTAGGATATCGGTGGGTTCGTGCGGCCAGGCCAGGATATCGCCGGATGCGGTCAGTTCGTCGGTACGGCCATTCGGCAAGGACGACGAGAGGGCGCCTCAGCCACCAGGGCGGCGCCTAAGCCACCAGGGCGCCTTATCCGCTTACGCACTTCAGCCACCTGGGCACGTCGACCAGGAGATCGGTGGGTTGGGGCGCGGAACGTGTGGCGCAAGCCGAGCTACCAGCCCCACGTGAGCGATCCGTTCGGCGCACGTCGGTGGTGCGACGGGGTTTTCTGTTTGTTTCTTCTCCATCGCCGCCGGATCACCGCGAGGGCCCCTCTGGGGGGCCGATTCACTACGGCTCTCCCTTCGTGATCTTCACGGCCGCTCGACGACTCGCGTAGGGCGTTCGCGACAGCAATCATCGCAAGAATCTCCCCCAGCAGCCACATCGGTGCGGACAATCTCCCGAAGATTCGTCAGTCGGGTGATCCCTGGGAGATTCGCCTCTCATGGAGTGGCAAATCTCCCGGGCATTCGTGTGTGCTCCGATCCGTGGGAGTTCGACCTCGAAAGGTGAGGACGATCTCCCGGAGATCGTTTTCGGGGCCGATCGCTGGGAGATTGCCCGCAACCGGTGTCGAGACCGGAGGCGGACCGGCCGCAGGGGCGAGCAGGGCCAGGAAACGGGCTCGGACCGTGGAGCGGATCGGGGGTGGAGAGGCGTGGTGAGAGGCGTGGTGAGAGAGGAGCGTGAGAGAGGAGCGGGGGTGAGAAGCGGGGGTGAGAAGCGGGGGGCGGGGGACCCGGTGACCCGGGGATCCGGGGATCCGGGCGTCGGAGAACCGGGCGTCGGAGAACCGGGCGTCGGAGAACCGGGCGTCGGGGGCCCCCGACTTGCAACACGCACGCCCGTAGGCCGTCTGACCCGTCCGCCCGCCGGCCATGTGACCCGACCACGACCGGGCGGTGCAGTCCCCTGAGCAACGGTGATACACCCCCTTCGCATCCTCCGTCTCTGCTCCGTCTTCGAGCCGCCCGACACGGCGGTCACGGGTCGGGGCACGAGCTTCGATCCGATCGGCGGTCTCCAGAATCACGTGGCCGCGTTGACGCGCGCGCTCGACCGCCGGGGCGTCGTGCAGCACGTCGTCACGAGCCGGCCGCCGACGGCGCCGTGGCGCGAGCGGCTCGGTGCGCGTGCCACGGTCTATCGGCTCGGTCTTCCGGTGCCGTGGTTCCGTCAGCTCTACGGCGTCCCGGCCGCGGCGCTCGCGCCGGTCCTGGCCGGCCGGGCGGATCTGGTCCACGTTCACCTGGGCGAGGACCTCGCGGTCGTCCCCATCGGGCTGGCGGCCGCGCTGCTCCGGCGTCTGCCCCTCGTCCTCACGGTACACTGCAGTCTTCGTCACACCCTGCAGGCGAGCGATGTCCGGACGCGGATCCTGGAAATCGTCGGCGGCGCCTTCGAGCGACTGGGTCAGGAGCGCGCTGCCGCGGTCATCGTGCTCACGCGGCGCCTCGCGCGCGAGCTCGAGCGGACGGGTCTCGACCCCGCCCGGATCCACGTGGTCCCGTCCGGCGTCGACCCGTCCCTCTTCGCGGGCGAATTCCGTGACCCGTTCCCGGAACTCGGCCGGCCGCGCGTCGTGTTCATTGGCAGGCTCGTGGTGCAGAAGGGCGTCGACACGCTGATCCGTGCGGTCCCTCAACTCGAGACCGAGGGGGCGTTGGTCCTCCTGGTGGGCGACGGGCCGGACCGATCGCTCCTCGAGGCCCTCGTCCGCGAGCTCGGCGTCGAAGAACGCGTCCGGTTCACCGGTTTCGTCCCGCACCCTCGGGTCCCCGCCGTGCTCCGTCACGCGGATCTGCTGGTCCTGCCCTCGGTCTACGAGGAGATGGGGAGCGTGCTCCTGGAGGGGATGCAGATGGGCGTGCCGATCGTGGCGAGTCGGACGGGCGGGATCCCGGATGTCATCACGCATGGTGAGACCGGGCTCCTCGTCGAGCCGAGCGAGCCCCGTGCCCTCGCCGCAGCGATCGATCGCGTCCTGTGGGACGACGGTCTCGCCCGCCGCCTCGCGACCTGCGCGGAGGGCGAGGCGAAGCGCTACGACTGGAACGTGCTCGCCGACAAGGTGCTCGGCATCTACCTCGGTGTGCAGCGCGTATCGGGTCGGCCGGGCGGAAAGCCGTGACGGCGAAGGTTCCGTGGAAGCGGGAGCCGAGAAAGGCGGCGGCGTACGACGCGGAAAGTAACGGTATCGGGCGACGGCCCACGCTCCGGCGAGGCCGGGGCGACAGAGCGGCGGCGTACGACGCGGAGAGCACCGGCATCAGGCAACGGTGCACAGCGCCGGAGGAGCGGGGGCGAGAAGGCGCCGACGCGTAGGGCGGGTAGGAACGGTATCCGGCGACGTTCTCGGTCCACGGCGCGGTGGGAGCCGGCCCGACGGGGCATGCCGACCGGTCCGCCCGGCGCTCTCCGCGCGTGGTCGCGTCCGTCCTTCCCCGGCCAGGCAGCCGGAGCTGCCCCTCCCGGTGATCCCGCCCTCTCAGCCCGCGATCACGTCGGTCCGCCGCAGGGACAGGAGGATGAAGCCGAAGGTGACCGGGCGGGGTTCCGTCGATGCGAGCGCTCCCAACACCGCGTCGTTGAGGTGCCAGTAGTTCGGCGTCATCCGGAGCAGGTCGCGCACCGCGTCGGCGTCCAGCACCCTGGCGTACTCGAACCGCTCCTCCTCGGCCAGCTCGAAGAACGGTCGCAGTCGCTCGATCGTCCGCTCCCGCTTCTCCTCCTCGATCCCCAGGAGCGGAAGTTCCGACCGCAGCTCCTTCAGGTGGCCTTCGGCGGGGATCGCGACGACCGCGAGCCCGCCCGGCCGTACGATCCGCCCGAACTCGACCGGGTTGCGAGGAGCGAAGAGGTCGAGCAGCACATCGACCGAGCCGTCCGCAACGCAGATGCGGTGCCCGATGTCGTTGATCAGGAAGAGGACGTTCTTGTACGTGCGCGCCGCGAGCCGGAGCGCGTCTCGGGAGATGTCGACGCCGATGAGGCAGGGCCGGAGGTCGCGGGCGTGGGGCTCGAGCGCGGCCCAGACACGGCCGATGGCGTGGCCCTCGCCGCACCCCACGTCGACGACGGTGAGACCCTCGCGCTGGATGCTCATCACCCGTCCGACGACGGCCGCGGTCAGCGGCTCGTAGTAGCCGCGTGCGAGGAAGCGCCGCCTCGCCCTCACCATCTCGGCGGTGTCGCCCCGGATCTTCGACCGGCCGTGGCCGGTCGGGAGGAGGTGCACGTACCCCTCCCGCGCCCGGTCGAAGGTGTGGTTCCGGGGGCAGCGGAACGAGCGGCTGATCTCGGAGAGCGGTCCTCCACAGATGGGGCAGATGACGATGCCTTCCCGCACGCCGCCGCGCTCTATTCGGTCGTCGCCGCCCCCTCCTCCTCGTCCTCCTCGTGGATCGCGACGATCTCCACGTCGTAGACCAGGTTCGCGTACGACGGGATATCACCGACTGCGTAGGGGCCGTACGCGAGGTAGGAGGGGATGACGAGCTTGCGCTTTCCGCCGACCTTCATCCCGGGGACGCCGACGACGAATCCGGCGATCAGCGTCTCCAGATTCAGCCTCACGGAGAGCGGTTCCTTCCCGACGGTGGTACCGAATCGGTACCCGTTGGCGAGCCAGCCGGTGTAGTGGAACGCGATCGAGTCGCCCTCGGCCACGACCTCGCCCTCCCCGGTCTTCAGGTCCAGGTAGTAGAGGCCCTCGTCGGTGCGGGTCATGGCGGCCAGATCGATCCCGAGTTCCGGGTCGAACTCGGTCTCCTCCAGCGGGATCGGTTCCGGGCCGGTGGGGCCGTCGCCGATGCACGCGACGGCGCCGAGGGCGAGGATGAGGAGCGCGCCGGTCGTCGACCGCACTGCGAAGGGTTGCTTCCGCCGAATCATGATGATTCCTTTCCTACCTTTCCTGACCGACCGCAGCCTCCGACCTCGGCGGGCGCGGGCCGAGGCTCCCGTGAGGGAGCCTGGATCCCGCCCGTTGCCAGAGCGCGCCCGGATGTGAGGGTGTTCGACGAGAATCTACCCCCAGGAACGTTCGATTGTCTACGGCGTGACACGCCGGCTCCGCGCCGGACCCCGCCATCGCCTGCGGACCACGACCGGGGAGGCAAGAATCGGCCCGGCGCCGTTCGGCCGGACGGCGCGGATCACCCCCTTCCGTTCGGCCCAACGGCGTGGGTCACCCCACGCCGAGGTACGCGTACCGGAGGACGAAGAGCAGTGCGAGGATGTAGACGAGCGGGCTGACCTCCCGCGCGCGGCCGGCGAGGAGCTTGACGAGCGGGTAGGCGATGAAGCCGAGCGCGAGCCCGTTCGCGATCGAGAAGGTCAGGGGCATGGCGATCACGGTCAGGAACGCCGGGACCGCGTCGGTCGGGTCGTCCCAGCGTATCCGGAGCGCGCTCCTCAGCATCAGGCTCCCCACGATGATGAGCGCCGGCGCGGTCGCGACCGTCGGGACCGCGGCCGCGAGCGGCGAGAAGAAGACGGCGAGGAGGAAGCAGGCGCCGACGACGACGGCGGTCAGCCCCGTCCGTCCGCCTTCGGCCACGCCCGTCGCGCTCTCGATGTACGACGTGACGGTCGACGTCCCGAGCGCGGCGCCGGCCGTCGTCGCGACCGCATCCGCGAGGAGCGCACGCTGCGCGCGTGGCAGCTCGCCCTCCGGCGTCAGGTACCCGGCCTGCTGGCCGAGCCCGATCAGCGTGCCGACGGTATCGAACAGGTCGACGAAGAGGAAGACGAAGACGACGTGGAGGAGCCCGAGCCCGATCGCGCCGCGGACGTCCATCGCGAGGAACGTGGCGCTCGGGTCCGGGATCGCGACGACCGACGTCGGCGGCGGCGCGTGACCGGTCAGGTACGCGCCCACCGCCGTCGCGACGATCCCCACGATGATCGCGCTCTTCCAGCCCCTCGCCATCAGCGCGGCGGTCAGGACCAGCCCGCCGACCGCGAGGAGGACCGGGACCGAGGTGACGTCGCCCAGCGTCACGAGCGTGGCCGGGCTCGCGACGACGAGCCCCGCGTTCCGGACCCCGAGGAATGCGATGAAGAGACCGATCCCCGCGCCCGTCGCCAGCTTGAGCGGGAGCGGGATCGCACGCACGGCGAGCTCGCGGATCCGGCCGAGCGTCAACACGATGAACACAACGCCCGAGAGGAAGACCGCGCCCAGCGCCGTCTCCCACGGGACGCCCATGCCCAGGACGACCGAATACGTGAAGTACGCATTCAGTCCCATGCCCGGCGCGAGCGCGAAGGGGTAGTTCGCGAGCAGACCCATCGCGATCGAGCCGAAGGCGGCCGAGACCGCCGTCGCGAAGAGCGCGCCCGCGACCGGGACGCCCGCCTCCGAGAGGATGAGCGGGTTCACGACCAGGATGTACGCCATCGTCAGGAAGGTCGTGAACCCCGCTTCGACCTCCGTCCGGACCGTCGTCCGATGCTCGCTCAGACCGAAGAGCCGCTCGAGCAGACCTCCCGCGCGGACCGGGTCCTTCGTACGAGGACGGCCGTGCGGCCGGGTCCCTCGTTCCTCCATGCTCCTCAACCCATCGTCGTCCGGTTTCGTGCGCTGGCACCGTGTCCGCAACAAGATACGCTTCCTCCTGCACGGCCGCTACGAGCACGCCGATCGGCCCCCTTTGCCAGGAATCCGCGAGCCCATGGCGTTGGGCTCGAGGCGCCTCGACCCGGAAGCCCCGCAGCCACAGCTTGCCGCGGCCCACAAGTTGCAGGGGCCCGCAGGGGATTCGCGCGCGGGTATCGCGGTCCGGCCTCGCAAACGGGTGGCGCGCACGAGCGGCGCGCACGAGCATCGCAAACGGGTGACGCGAACCTTCGTCGCGCGCATGCCTCGCGACCCGGGGACGGGGGTGTGGCGATGACTCTCCTTCGCCGTATCGTCCTGTGGACCATCGTGGCCGGTGTGGGCGCCGTGTCCGGGCTCGCTCGCGCGCCCCGTGCCGAGGCCCAGCTCGTTCGGGCGCCGGCCCGTTCCGTCGTCGACCCGCGCGCCGCCAAGCCCCAGGGCGACCTCGAGGCACAGAGGACGGGCGAGGCGCTCTACCGGGACGCGTGCGCCGCCTGCCACGGCCCCGACGGCCGCGGCATGCCCGCGGAGCGCGTCGGCTTCGACACGCCCCTCCCCGACTTCACCGACTGCAGCTTCGCGACGCGCGAGCCCGACGCGGACTGGTTCGCCGTCGTCCACGAGGGCGGCCCCGTCCGTGCCTTCGCCCGGATCATGCCCGCCTACGGCGATGCGTTGACGGACGACGAGATCGCCGCGACGCTCGCCTACATCCGCACACTCTGCACCGATGACCGGTGGCCTCGCGGCGAGTTGAACCTGCCCCGAGCGCTGCGGACCGAGAAGGCGTACCCCGAAGACGAGGCCGTCTTCACCACGAACGTCGCCCTGGAGGGCCCGAGTTCCGTCCTGAACGAGCTCGTCTACGAGAAGCGGTTCGGGGCGCGGAACCAGGTCGAACTCTCGGTCCCGTTCGGTGTCCAGGGCCGGGAGGCGGCCGGGCGGAGCTTCAGGCTGGGCGACGTCGCCATCGGCGTGAAACGCGCGCTCTTTCACAGCCTCGCCCGCGGCACGATCCTGAGCGCCGCCGGCGAGTTCGTCCTCCCGACCGGGGACCGCGACGACGGGTTCGGCTCGGGGACGACGATCTTCGAGCCCTTCGTCGCCCTCGGCCAGATCCTTCCCCAGGACGCCTTCTTCCAGTTCCAGGGCGGCGTCGAGCTCCCGTTCGACACGGACCGGGCGGACCGTGCGGGGTTCTGGCGCGCCGCACTCGGGCGGAGCTTCACCGAAGGCGGGTTCGGCAGGGTCTGGACCCCGATGGTCGAACTCCTCGGCGCGCGCTCCCTCCAGAGGAGCGGGGCGACGGAGTGGGGCCTCCTCCCCCAGCTCCAGGTCACCCTCTCGACCCGGCAGCACGTCATGGCGAATCTCGGCGTCGAGGTCCCGCTGAACGACGGCGGCCCGAGGCCGACTCGGCTCTGGTTCTACCTCCTCTGGGACTGGTTCGACGGTCCGCTCTTCGAAGGGTGGTGAGGAGCGGCGACGATGGCCCGATGACCTACGGAACGCCCTCGCGCCCGGGAACGATCCTCTCCGTCTCGATCGCCCTGCTGGCCCTCTTCGGTGGCCCGGCCGTGATCGGAGCCGCCCTCGGCGCCCGGGGCGAGGCCGCCGCCCCCACGCCCCGCCTCTTCGCCGCCTCCGACGCGTGCCTGGCGTGCCACAACGGGCTGGTCACGCCATCGGGCGAGGACGTCTCGATCGGGTCGCAGTGGAGGGCGAGCATCATGGCGAACTCGGCACGGGATCCGTACTGGCAGGCCGCGGTCCGGCGCGAGATCATGGACTTCCCCATGGCGGCCGACGCGATCCAGGACGAGTGCTCGGTCTGCCACATGCCGATGTCCCGGACGACGGAGCGGGCGGCGGGCGGGCTCGGCCGGATCTTCGCCCACCTCCCGATCGGCAAGGCGGAGACCGAGCTCGACGTCCTCGCGGCCGACGGCGTCTCGTGCACGCTCTGCCATCAGGTCGAGCCGGACAACTTCGGCACCGAGTCGAGCTTCACCGGCGGCTTCATCATCGACACGACGCTCCCGTTCGAGCACCGGAAGGCGTACGGCCCGTTCGTGGTCGACACCGGCCGCGCCTCGGTCATGCACTCGGCGACGGGCTTCATCCCGACCCCCACGGACCACCTGATTCGCTCCGAGCTGTGCGCGACGTGCCACACGCTCTATACGCACCCCCGCGGCCCCGACGGCGAGGTGATCGGCCGGTTCCCGGAACAGGTCCCGTACCTGGAATGGCTGGAGAGCGAGTTCCGGGGTGTGCAGAGCTGCCAGGATTGCCACATGGGCGACGTCGTGGAGGAGATGCCGATCTCGAGCGTGCTCGGCCAACCGCGCCCGGGGCTCTCCCGCCACGTCTTCACCGGCGGCAACTCCTTCATGCTTCGGGTGCTGGATCGGTACCGCGACGAGCTCGGCGTCATCGCCCCACCCGACGAGCTCGAGGCGTCGGCCCGCCGAACCGATGCCTTTCTCCAGACGGAGTCCGCGGAGCTCGTGGTCGAGGCGGGCGTGGTCGGGGACGGCGCGGGGAGCGACGTCCTCGAGGCCGTCGTCACGGTCCGGAACCTGACCGGGCACAAGCTGCCGACCGCGTACCCGTCGCGCCGTGCGTGGCTCCACGTCACGGTCCTGGACGCGGCCGGCGCCGTCGTCTTCGAGTCCGGCGCGGTGAACGACGATGCCTCGATCGTCGGGAACGACAACGATGCCGACCCGACGCGGTACGAGCCGCACTACGAGGTGATCGACAGCCCCGACCAGGTCCAGATCTACGAACCGATCCTGGTCGGCCCGCAGGGCCAGGTCACGACGGGGCTCCTCACCGCCGTCGACTACGCCAAGGACAACCGTCTCCTCCCGCGAGGCTTCGACAAGGCGACGGCGCACCCGGACGCGGCGGTCCACGGCAGGGCCCTCGCGGACCCCGATTTCGTGGGCGGCGAGGACCGGGTCCGGTATCGGATCGAGGTCTCGGGGCGGGCCGCGCCCTTCCGCGTCGAGGCGAAGCTCTGGTACCAGCCGATCGGATTCCGGTGGGCGCACAACCTGGAGCGGTACGACGCGCCCGAGACCCGACGCTTCCTCACGTACTACGCGTCGTTGACGCCGGCCGCGTCGGTCGTCCTCGCCCGCGCCTCGGCGATCGTGCCGGCGCGGTGAAGGGCGCTACCGCCGCGCCCGGAGCGAGTTCAGGATGACCGCCACGTCGATCGCCTCCTGGAGGAAGGCGCCGACGGCCGGCGGGATCATCCCCAGCGCGGCGAAGATCATGGCGCAGCCGCTCAACCCGAGCCCGACGCCGATGCTCTGGAGCGCGATCCGGACGGAGCGCTTCCCGATCCGGATCGCGTCGGCCACGCGGTCCAGGTCGTCGACGAGGAGGACGACGTCGGACGCCTCGGCCGTGATCCCGCCGCCGTGCCCCGCGAGCGCGATCCCGACCGTCGCCGCGCTCAGCGCCGGCGCGTCGTTGATCCCGTCGCCGACCATGAGGACCTTGTGCCCCTCGTCGACGAGTCGCTCGACGACCCGGACCTTGTCCTCCGGGAGGAGGTCGCCGCGCGCCTCCCGGATCCCGAGGCGCCGGGCGATCTCGTCCACGTTCGGCTGACGGTCGCCGGAGAGGAGGATCGTGCGCCGGATCCCGAGTTCGTCGAGCGTGCGGAAGAACTCGGCGAGGCCGGGCCGCATCCGGTCCGCGTACTCGATCGTCCCGGCGACCCGGTCGCCGATCGCGACGAAGGCATGGAGCCCGGGGTCCTTCGCGTCGATCGCGTCCAGCGCGTCCGCCGCGGCGGGGATGATCGACGCGATGAACGCCCGGGTCCCGACCGCGACCCGCCTCTCACCGACCCGGCCGGTGACGCCCTGGCCCGGGCTCTCCTCGACCTCCCGCGCTCGGGGGATGGCGAGCCCCCGGACCTCGGCCGCGCCGACGACGGTCCGGGCGAGGAGGTGACCCGATCCCATCTCGACGGCGGCGGCCAGGGCGAGGACCTCGTCCTCCGCGAAGCCGGGGGCTGGGCGGACGGCACGGACATCCGGGAGCCCGACCGTCAGCGTCCCCGTCTTGTCGAAGACGCCGATCTCGATCCGGCCGAGCTGCTCCAGCGCGCCGCCGGTCCGGACGATGATCCGGCGCCGGGCCGCGGCGTTGATCCCGCCGATGATCGCGACCGGCGTCGCCAGGATCAGCGGGCACGGCGTCGCGACGACCAGGACGGCCAGGACGCGGATGACTTCGCCGCTGAGGAGGTACGCCGCCCCGGCGACGGCGAGGGTGAGCGGGGTGAACCAGACCGCGTACCGATCCGCGAGGCGCTGGAGCGGCGCCTTGCTCGCCTGCGCCGTGCGGACCAGCTCGACGATCTTCGCGTACTGGCTCTCCTGCGAGGGCGCCGTCGCCCGGACCAGGAGCGGCGCGTGCCCGTTCAGGCTCCCGCTCATGAGGGCGGTCCCGGGCTCCGCGCTCACCGGGACCGGCTCGCCGGTCAGCCGTGATGCGTCGACCGTCGACCGCCCCTCGAGGTCGACGCCGTCACACGGGACCATCTCGCCGGGCCGGACCAGGACCGTCTCCCCGACCCGGACCTCCTCGGCCGGCACATTCGTGACCTCGCCCTCGCGGACGACGTGCGCGACCCGCGGCGCCTGGGCCTCGAGTTCCCGGACCGCATCCGACGCCCGCCCCGCCGCGTAGCGTTCGAGCGACTCGCCGCCCGTCTGCATGAGGACGACGACGAGCCCAGGGAGCGGTTCGCCGAGGAGGAGCGCCGTGACGACGGCGAGCGTCGCGACGATGTCGGCGGCGAACTCGCCGCGGAAGACCCCACGCACCGTCTCCAGGACGACGGGCGCGCCGGTCACGATCAGGCCGACCAGCCAGACCGTCTCGCTCCAGGTGCGGAAGCGGGGCGTGAGCCACGCGGCGCCGCCCGCCACGAGGAAGAGGAGGGCGAGGGCGGGGAGCCCGTACCCCCGGATCCGCGTCCAGACCCGGCGACGCGGATCCGGGCAGCGCCGGGATGGGCGCCGGTCCCCCGAAGGATCCTGCGGACGACTCATGCGATCCACCTCGTCGAACGAGGCTCCACTCGACCGCAGGATCGATGCCCCCGGCGCACCGGGGGGAACGCGACGAGCCGCCCGCGGCGTCGTCGAACGCCACGAGCGGCTCGGTGGAACCGCGCTCCGGGCCCGGAGCGCGGTCGTGGGCGGCGCCTCCCGAGCTCAGGGCAGGGGCGGTCGTCGCCTCAGGAACTCAGCGCGCGGCCGTTGTCGTCGCCTCCCGCGCCGGCTCGCGCCCGGCGTCCAGGTTCCCGTGGTGCAGGAGCGTGTTGAAGACGAGCGCGTAGGCGCCGAGCGTCCCGCTCCGCCACATCGGGTTGAAGCTGAACATGACGACGTGCCCCTGGCCGAGCTTCGCGTCCACGAGCGCGGGCG
>Ga0079224_100005703_pt1 | contig 16396 bp, 18 predicted proteins | sample Stecom2015_FD_80414 | JGI IMG/M metagenome (GOLD analysis project Ga0079224, IMG submission 80414) | Agricultural soil microbial communities from Utah to study Nitrogen management - Steer compost 2015 | ecosystem: Environmental > Terrestrial > Soil > Agricultural land | place: USA: Utah... | reverse complement strand
TTTGATTAAAATCGCATGGTACAATAACTGTCATTTCTGGCAACATTCTCATCATTCCGATATCTTCAAGAATTTGATGTGTAGCCCCATCTTCACCTAAAGTTAAACCTGCATGTGAGGCACATATTTTTACATTTTTCTTGCTATAAGCAACAGATTGACGAATTTGATCATACACTCGTGAAGTAGAAAAATTAGCGAATGTCGTTGTATAGGGTATTTGCCCTCCAATTGTTAAACCTGCAGCTATTCCAATCATATTCGCTTCTGCAATTCCTACTTGAATAAATCGTTCTGGAAAATCTTTAATAAATGGGCCTAGCTTTAAGGACCCCGCTAAATCAGCAGTTAAAGCAACAACCTTTGGGTTCTCTTTTGCTAATTCGTGAATACCTTCACCAAAACCAGCTCTTGTCTCTTTTTCGTTCTGAGCAACTAAATTTTCTAGCATAATATTTATAGAATTACCTTTGATTTTAAAATATCACTACAAAAGTAAAGTTTTATTATTGCAAATCAGTATTTTTGAATAAATACTCTAAACAATTATTTTTTATGAAAAATTTTTTTTCACTTTTGCAACCTTATTGGAAGAGTTTTATATTAAAACTAGGGCTTCCTCTCGCCGGGTTCCTAATCTTAATCTCATTCTTTGGTTCCAATAGCATCATTGCTCAAAATCAAAGAAAGAAGAAAATAAAAAATAATAAAAAAAATATTGAATTTCTGGAAGAAGATATTAATCGTATAGGGGAATTCTTATCTGATTTAGAAAACAATCCTTTTGTGATTGAAAAAACAGTGAGAGAAAAATACCATCAAAAAAAGGAGGATGAGGATGTTTTTCTTATTATTAATGAAAAAAAGGAACTTAAATAATCAATACTAAAAAGTATTTATTGACGTTAAAATAATTAATCGGAAGCTAAAAGATTTTTATTTAATGTTGCTTTTATTAAAATTAGTATACAAGAATGCTTATGGAAAAAACTTTACATAAATTAAATGCAAACAATCCTATTTCTTTTACTTTAATTGATTTATCCAAATACACTGAAATGAATTTAGAAAAAGAATACTTTGAAGAAATTTCTTTCTTACAAGATCAAATTATGGAAGCACCCAAAGTATTGGTAGATAAATTATTAAAGAGTTTACAAAAAGAATTACCAAATTTTAAAAAAGAGAAATATAATGTCTAAGAAAAAAATAGTATTTTTGACTGGTTCGGGCATTAGTGCAGAGAGTGGCATTAAAACATTTAGGGATTCTGATGGATTATGGGAGAATTATAAAATTGAAGAAGTTGCAAGTATAAATGCCTGGTATGAAAATCCTAAATTAGTTTTGGATTTTTATAATATGCGAAGAAAAGACGCTGCAAACACAATGCCAAATAATGCGCATAAAACCATAGCTAATTTAGAAAAATACTTTGATGTGCATATCATCACTCAAAATGTAGATGATTTACATGAAAGAGCTGGAAGTAGTAAGGTATTACATTTACACGGACAATTAAATAAAATGCGCTCTGTTAAAAACTCCGAGAATTTATTTGACTATAATAAAGATCTTAAAATTGGAGACCTTGCTCCAGATGGTGGTCAGTTACGCCCTCATATAGTCTGGTTTGGAGAGAGCGTTCCTGAAATGGAAAATGCAGCTAACATAGTGCAGGAAGCTGAAATATTAGTTGTAATAGGGACATCTTTAAGCGTATATCCTGCGGCAGGTTTAATACAGTTTGCACACAGCGAATGTCCAATATATATTATAGATCCTAAAATCCCATATTTAGAAAGTACCAAACAAATTACTCCTATTGAAGCAAAAGCAGTCGAAGGAAGTAAAATATTATTAAATCATTTACAAAAATTTATTGATGAAGAAATTAACTTTTAATCTTAAGCGTAATTTAGTTTTATTATTCCCAATATTAATTTTATTTTTTTTAGTTTCTTGTGAAAAAGATCCTTATCAGGAGATCAATTATCTTCAAGTACCCTTTATTATTGATAGTTTTAAGGTAAATAATACACTTTTCACTTTAGATGATAAAGATAAACCTTTAGAAATTGAAGAAAAACAAACAAATCGCAGTGTGGGTTTTATTCTTAAGGATCATATAGAAGAGAATAGCATAGATAAATTAGAATTAGAACTCTCTTTACCAATTGACCCTAAGAGATATGATGTAGATTTTCATACTGTTAAAGCTGCAATAAAAACCAATGACAATAATTGGGATGAGCAGTTAAAAATAGAAAAGACGGAATCTTATAAAAATCAGAATATTGAATACTTAAAATATAAAATAATTATAGATAACTTCACTGAAGAAGTTAATAAAGAAAACTTTAGGTATTATACTTTAGAATTACAAAGCACGTATAAAGAAAAGAAAAGAAAGAAAAAAGAAGAACCTCGCACTATACATATAATGATATATGCGAAGTCTTAAATTTAAATAGTAAAATTAACAATATATGTCACAAAAAAAGAAATTAAAAGCGGAAAGCTTAATGATGTCACACGGTTTTGATCCCAAAGATGCAATGGGTTCTGTTAAACCTCCTTTATTTCAAACATCAACCTTTGTATTTAATAACGCTGAAGAAGGAAATGCCTTTTTTGAATTAGCCTATGGCGTAAGAGAAAAAGAAGAAAACGAGGATTTAGGTTATATTTATACAAGAATAAATAATCCAAACTTAGAGATTCTAGAGCAAAGGCTAGCAATATGGGATAATGCTGATGGTGCTGCTGTTTTCGCTAGTGGAATGGCAGCTATTACTACAAGCATGTTGACTTTTTTGAAAGCTGGTGATTTACTTTTATTCAGCTCTCCTTTATATGGAGGAACGGACCATTTTATCCATGATTATTTAAAGGAAATGGGAGTGACTTCTGTAGCTTTTAAAGCAGGTCAAAGCCAAGATGAAATTGAAGCTTTAATTGAAAAGTCAGGAAAAGCGGATAAATTAGCGATGATTTATGCGGAAACACCTGCAAATCCTAATAATGCAATGATTGATATTAAAATGTGTAGAGACATTGCTAATAAGTTTCAATCCAAAAATAATAAAGAGATAATTGTAGCTATAGACAATACCTATATGGGTCCAGTTTGGTGTCAACCTTTAAATCATGGTGCAGACATATCAGTATATTCTGCTACAAAATATCTAGGTGGACATAGTGATATAGTTGCTGGTTCTGTGGCTGGTAATGCAGAAATGATGCAACGCATTAAAACCTTAAGAACATTCTTTGGGAACATGGCAACGCCTCATACTTCATGGTTGATGTCCCGTTCATTGGAAACTTTAAAAATCCGCATGGAGGCTCAAGCTGCAAGCGCTGAAAGGATTGCTCATTTCTTAAATGACCATCCAAAAGTTGAAAAAGTATATTATCTTGGTTTAATTCCAGAAGGAAATGAAGAGTATAACCTTTATAAGCGTCAATACACTGCTCCTGGTGCTATGATTTCTTTTGATATAAAAGGGGGTAAAAAAGAAGCTTTTACTTTTTTAAATAATTTAAAATTAATGCACTTAGCTGTTAGTTTGGGCAGTACAGAATCTCTAGTACAACATCCTGCTAGCATGACACATATTGCAGTAGATAATGAACATAAAAAAGAAATTGGCATTACTGATAAATTAATTAGAATGTCAGTGGGTTTGGAAAATGTAGATGATTTGATAGATGATATTAAAGAAGCTTTAGACGCTGTTTAATTTCTTTAAATAATTGAAAGCAGGTTTAAGTTTTAACCTGCTTTTTATTTTTGTATTAATTAAGGATAATATAATAATCTGCTTTTGTTTTAATATCCAAGTCTTTATCCTCTTTTCAATAAATCACCTCTATGCTACTGTAAGAATACGGATTATTATAGTATCTTAAATACCACAATATTCCAGCATCATCTTGATTATGAAAGACACCCTGAATATGCAATAATTTATATTGAGGGTGTTGTTTTAAAAATTGTAAAATGCTTTCCGCCATTGTAGCATCTTTAATAGCTTGAGCATCTGTTAATAATTTTATATCCATGCCATGAGCGGCATCACCAGAAAATAAAGTTTTAAAATCTCTATACCCTGGCGCTTCATAATCCACAGTCAGTGGCAGTTTTGCAATATATTTTTTCTCCATAGGATTTTCATCCAAATAGTTATTCAGTGAATCCCATCCCTCTCTAGCTATTTTCGATGCCAAATACCGTGGAACATTAGTTGCAATTACCGGCATATGAAATTTTTGAGCTATTTGAATTAATGGCAAATAATCTCGCTCAAAATTAGGCCATTGTTTTGCTTGCTTTGTAAAGGTTTGAAAACTCATACTTTTATTTACAAATTCTTGCAAATAACGATTTTGATGTCTTTCTAACATTTCCATACCAATTGCCCAACTTGTATCTAATTTATTTAAGTCTTCATATATTCGTAATTGCAGTGCATGGATAATTTGATTTTCATGAAATTCTCCAAAAAATACTATCTTTTTTTCCTGTAAAGCATGCAACATTTCATTATAAGATATTTCGCTCTTATCTGCATTTAATATATGGAAATCCTTATTATCTTGCGCCATAAGATTAAGCGATATTGATATGAAAAATAACATTAAATAAAACATATAATACAATTAAAACTTTAAATGCTTCACTGTCAAACCTTCGTTTATCAATTGCTTTAAAGAAGTAATTCCAATTTTCAAATGCAAATCAGCATATGTTTCAGTTACTTCCACATCTGATTCTGAAGTTTTTACTCCCTCTGGACTCATTGGAGAGTCAGAAACTAATAATAAAGCACCTGTAGGTATAGAATTAGCAAAACCAACTGTAAAAATAGTAGCAGTCTCCATATCAATAGCCATTGCTCTAATTTGGATTAAATATTCTTTAAACTCTTCATCATATTCCCATACTCTCCTATTAGTTGTATAGCACGTTCCTGTCCAGTAATCTAATCCATAATCTCGAATCGTTGTTGAAATAGCTTTTTGCAGAGCAAATGCCGGTAAGGCCGGAACCTCAAAAGGCAGATAATCATTACTTGTTCCTTCGCCTCTAATCGCAGCAATGGGTAATATCAAATCACCAACCACATTCTTAGATTTTAATCCTCCACATTTTCCTAAAAAAAGAACAGCTTTGGGCTTTATTGCCGTTAATAAATCCATGATAGTAGCTGCAGTTGGACTACCCATTCCAAAATTAATTATAGTAATCCCTTCAGCAGTAGCACTTTGCATAGGCTTATCTAATCCATCAATTGCTACATTATGTTTTTCAGCAAATACTTCAATATAATGAGAAAAATTACAAAGCAATATATAGGAACCAAAATTTTCTAAGGGTACACCTGTATATCTTGGCAGCCAATCCTTTACTATAGCTTCTTTTGTTTCCATTGGATTATAATTATTTATTTTTTAATAAAACTCCTTTAAATAGGGATAACGTTGCGCATATTCATCTTTAATAAGTTGATGTAGCTTAGATCTTAATTCAGTAATATGTAATTTTTCAGTAGCAGAAATAAATACCACTCGATCCTCTGTTTTCTTTTGCCACTTCTTCATCATTTGATCTAAAAGTTCCTCTTTAACCTCTTCTTCCAGCCACTCGTCGAAGTGCTTTTCAATATATGCATCTAATTTATTAAAAACTAAAAGTATTGGTTTATCCATTGCACCTAAATCTCTCAATGTTTCATGAACCACTTTAATTTGATCTTCAAATTTATCATGAGATAAATCAACAATATGAACTAAAATATCCGCTTCTCGCACCTCATCTAGAGTAGATTTAAAACTTTCAACGAGATGATGCGGAAGTTTCCTAATAAACCCAACCGTATCACTTAATAAAAAAGGAGTTCTTTCAAAAACCACCTTTCTAGTTGTTGTTTCTAGTGTAGCAAATAATTTATCTTCAACAAAAACATCTGATTTGCTTAACACCTCCATAATCGTACTTTTACCTACATTAGTATAACCTACTAGAGAGACGCGAATTAATTCCCCCCTATTTTTTCTTTGTGTAGCAGCTTGCTTATCTACTTCTTCTAATCTTTTTCTTAATACAGTAACACGTTCTCGAATTAATCTTCTATCCGTTTCAATTGCTTTTTCCCCTGGACCTCTGGAACCAATTGCACCTTCTTGCCTTTGTAAATGTTTCCACATTCCTTTTAATCGAGGCAAAATATATTGATATTGCGCTAATTCTACCTGCAATTTTGCTTGTGCTGTTTTCGCCCTAGTAGCAAAAATATCCAATATTAAATCGGATCTATCAAGAACAGTCACTTCAAAATTTGAATCTACATCACTTAAGGCTTTTTCTATATTATTTATTTGCGAACCTGATAGCTCGTCATCAAAAATTACTAAGTCTATTGCATTTCTTTGAATATAATCTTTAACTTCTTCAATCTTTCCTTTTCCAATATAGGTCTTACTATTAGGATGTGGCAATTTTTGATAAAAGCATTTCTGAGAAATGGCACCTGCAGTTTGAGCTAAAAACTCCAACTCTTCCAAATATTCAATTACCTCCTCTTCGCTTTGCTCTCCATATACTAAACCTACTAAGACGGTCTTAACTTGCTCACTATCAATTTTTCTTGTTTCTATCATATAGTTTTTTATAATTTTAATATTTCATTCACTTATTGAAACAATAAGAGTATTTTTGTATAAAGTTAAGTATAATGCTATTAATTTCTTTCTTTAAAACTATTTTTAAAAAAAGCAAAATTCTATTTCTTGGAATAATTATCTATATTTTAGGAATAACATATACAGGCATAGCTATTAACCAAATAAGCCCCTTTTATGTTTGGGGAATGTACGCTACTCCCACCAAAAGTAAAGACGAATACTCATTTACTCAAATTACCTATAATAATGAAATTATAGATAATTTTCCAGTTTATATGGATTTTAAAAAAGGTTTTTATAACTACCCTCTATATACCTATTTAAGTTACGAAAAATTAAGCAATCATGAAAGTTTTAATAAGAATGCCCATAATAAATTAGGTAAATATCCCAAGCTATATGAAAGAATCATAAGTAATGAAAAGGAATGGGAAAGGTATTTTATTTATTATAAGGATTTTTTGGAAGTTCGATTAAAAAACAAAGCAAACAGTATTTTAATAGAAGAGATTAAAATTAATTACCAAGAAAATGGAAAAAGTATTAAGAAAGGAAAAAGAACACTTTACGAATATTCAAAGTAATTCCTGGAATCAATTTGAAAAATACTCTAACTTAATAGTGAGGGTATGTACTTTATGGATACTTTTTACTTTAATCTTAAGATGGATTCAAAGTGCTTTACCTTTAAATTATTATTCTTTAAAGCTTATTAGCGTAAAAAATGATTATGCTTACTGGCTTTTTCGATATACGCAAATAGATCGATTAATACTTCAAAACTCCACATCTGCAACTTTATTTACTCTAAGTTTATTTGTCAGTATTATACTTTTATTTCTATTTCCAAGATTATGGTTAATTCGGTTTAATGCATTTGTTCATTATTGCATTTTTGCTATTTTAAATAATCTTTATATAACCCATCACATGCATTATTTCATGTTAATTATACTCTTTTTACTAGCCTTGCTATTCCCATTTCGTCTATTCAGTTATACCTGGAATGCGATGCGTTTTTATGTATGTTGGCTTTATGCAAGTGCATTCTTATGGAAGGTTCGTTTTGGCGCATTTCTAGATTGGAATACAGGGGTAGAAACTGTTAAAAATAATATGGCTAAATGGGTATATCAAAATCCAGAGCATTTTCTTACCGACATCATACACTTTGGAATTGCACATCCTTTTATTTTTAATTTTGGTCATAAGCTTGTATTAATTGCTGAGGGTATATTTCTAATAGGCTTTTTTACTAAAAAATATGATAAGCTGCTTATTTTTAGCGCATTATTAATTTTTATTTCTACAGCTTTATTTTCTGACGTGTTTTTTATAGAGCAATTATTTATTATAATATTATTATTTTTAAGTCCTCACTATTGGGAGAAATTAAATAACATTACAAATTCCATTATGCCATGCAATAAGAGTAAAGGAAGTAGTATCTGAAGTAAGAAAGAAATTGTTTTTAATCCTAATCTTTTTAAAAAAGACCAAGCTAATAAACCATAAACAATTGCACCAAACAAACCTAAGTATTTTAGTAAATCCATCCACTCCCATGAAAACAAATAAAACAGCAAGACTATAGACAAGCGCCCCATTAACAAGATTCCTTGGAAATAAACCCCTTGCTGATTTCTATTAAAGACATACCATAAATTAGAAATAGGAGAAACACTAAAATTAAATAATAATTGTGGTGCTAAAAATCCAGCTATTAATCCAGCCTGTAACCATTTTTCTCCCAAAATCCAGGAAAATATAGGTTGCCCCCAATAAAACAATATAAAATAAGGTAGAAGCATCAAGTAAAACAAGGATCTATATACCTTCCAAGTTAACTTTTGCAAAGCATCTTGATCTGCTTTTAGCATTTGTGCATTTTTATAGAAAACCTGTCCAACAGAATGTCCCACCAATAATAAAGGCGCTTGCAAAACTCTTTCTGCAATATTATATAAACCAGTTAATGTCATTGATAATCCACTCAACACCCAAACCGGAATTTGCAAAACAATTGCATTCAAAAGAATAGAAGGACTGGTAAAACGAGGAAATTTTTTATACTTTTCAATAATAGCCTTGTATCTATATTTTGATATTTTAACTTTATTGTTATTCTTGTCATTTTTATATAAATTCCACATCCAACGATTACCTAATAGCAAGCTTAAAACTATACCTGCTACTAATGCCCAAACATTGGCGACAAAAACAAGAGCAAAACCTATTTGAATAATAATTGTTGCAATAGCTTTTATAAGATTGGAAAATGACATTATTTTAAAAGCTTCCTTCCGTAATGCCCATTGTTTTAATGATTCAAAAAGCAATTGCATCCCACCAAAAACGGGAACTAAAGCAAGTAATTTATAATCAATAAAATTTAAAATTTGAAAAGGATCAAAAACAAGCAAAACACTCCATAAAAGATAGAAGAGTAAAGACCACAGAACATGCGTTATCCAACTAGCATGTAGAATCTCAATTCCTTCCCTTTCTTCTTCTGCAACAACAACTGCCATTTCTAATTTTCCACTTGATATTGCAATAAAAACACTAGCCACACTCATAAATAAAGCATAAGCTCCCATTGATTCCGGCTGGTATAATCGTGTTAAAACAGGCGTACTAACAAACAACAAAATATGCGCAATTGCAGTTCCAGAACCTAAAGTCAAAACTTTTTTAAAAAAGGAATGTTTATGCGTAGATTTTTCTTCCATTTTGTTTTAAAATTTTCATTCCATTTCTATTGCTTTAGGTTTTAAGGATTTTAATACCCTTGCCGGGTTTCCACCAATTACTTGAAAACCTTCTGGAAAACTTTTAGTGACAATAGCACCTGCAGCTACGATTGTATTCTCTCCCAATTCTACTGCTGGCAAAATAACCGCATGACTTCCTATCCAAGAGTTCTTCCCTATTCTAATTGGCGCAGTTATATCATGCTTACTATTATCATATAAATTGTGGTTAGCAGAAACAATACTAACATTAGGACCTACATTTGTAAAATCACCAATATAAATAGAATTTTGCGCATTAATATAAACATTTGGTGAATCACCAGGAAAAGTATCTTTACCCAAATGCAGATTTTCAAAATTTCTAATTGTGCTGGTATGATGCAAAGGATATTTCACTTCCGCGTTTTGTCTAAAAATTTTACGGAAAACGAAGTCCAAAACATAAAAACTTATGGCATATTCTGGACGTAATCGAAAGAGCCTTCTAATGATTTTTCCCATTTATTTTTTTTCTATAAGACTTATGCCTATGCAAAGCATTTTATTTTTGTTTGTTTTTTGATTAATGAGCAAGATTAAATATCCCGATTCTTTTGCTCTAAATTGCTTTTTGTTTACTGTAAATTTTCTTTCTTTATTTTTAATTTTTTCTTCAAGTAAAGTGTTATTATGATAATCTCTTAAAGTAAACTCTAATGATTTTAGCTCCTCATCAGTAGCGAAGTTTATTTCATATGTTTTACCTTCTTCTACAGGCAGATATACGGGAATAAAAGTTTTTGATGGAGCTTGAAAAATCTGGAACATTTTTAACTTTTCCTCATTTTTTAATGTATTCTTATTTGCTTCTACTAATAAATAATGTATATTTTCATCTTCACAAGTTATAAGAGGATATTTGTCTTGAGGAGATTGCGCAAAACTCAAAGTTTGCATAATTAATATTCCTAATAAAATTAAAGTACTTCGCATAAATATTCTTTTATTTACGAAATTAATACAAAAATTTCTGTTTTTCTGTTTTAGAGTATTCATTTGGATTAAAAACAATACTTTTTCTTCATTTAAAAGAGATTTTAAGTAAAATTTCGCATTTTATTATTTTATAATAGTATAAATTCGCAAAGCACTATTTTTAATCCAACATTTATATGTAATTTTACAGATAATTTAAATTAGAGGTTATAAATTTATCTATGACTTTAGATCGCAAAAATAATGTAATAGCTTGGTCCATAACAATTGGAATACATATCCTATTGCTACTATTATTTTTTCTAATTAAATATGCCACACCTCAATTCATCACAGTAGAAGAATTAGGTATGGAAGTTAATTTAGGAACTTCCGAAGACGGATATGGCTTTGAACAGCCAGAATGGATGGGTGAGCCGGCAAATAGTAATATAGACATATCAAAGCCCAATGCAGCTAGTGAAGATATCAGTCAAGTTCATACCAATCCTGACGGGGATGTTGCTATTCAACAAAACCCAAGAGAGCAAATAAATCGTCAAGACAATACCAATAGAAGCGAAAGAAATAATCAAAGTACACAAAGGCAAGAAAGAGCTGAAAAGCCTAAATATGATTACGCTAATATGAATGGAACTGGTGGAAACACGGGAACTCAAGATATAGCAGGTGGTAGTGAAGGCAATACACATGGCTCGGGAGATAGAGGAGTGCCATATGGTACAGTTGGAGCGGAGAATTATGAAGGAGAACCTGGCCCGGGAGGTGTTGGTGTTTCAACAAGAAATCTTTCACGAACTTTTAGACAAAGACCTAGTCCTGCAGCTAAATTTAATAGAGGTGGACAAGTGAAAATCACTATAGAAGTAAATAGTGATGGAGATATTCTTCCAGGTTATTCAATAGAAGCCCCCAATGCTGAACTTAAGCGATTGGCAGAGGAGAAATTAAAAGAAGTAAAATTCAATAAAATTCCTCCTGGACCACCACAACACGGGATAATATTCTTCGATTTTAAAACTTCAAGGTAATTTATGCAAGATATGAATTTAACGTATCCACTCTTGGATACGAATAAAAATATTATTATAACCACACATTACGGTCCCGATGGCGATGCAATTGGATCTAGTTTAGCTCTTTATATTCATTTGAAAAATTTAGGGCATACCGTACATGCTATAACCCCTTCAAAATGCCCTGAGTTTTTAAGCTTTTTGCCTTTTACAGAAACATTAATCAACTTTGAAGAGGAAGAGGAAAAAGCAAAAGGATTAATACAGGCAGCAGACATTATATATTGCTTGGATTATAATCATTTTTCTCGAACAAGAGCAATGCAAAGTTTCTTAGAAGAGGCTAAAGGTAAAAAAATATTAATTGATCATCACCTATTTCCAGAACTAGAGGCTTTTGATTTTAGCTGGTCTAATCCTGAAGCTTCGAGCACCTGTGAAATGATTTATTATTATATTTTTAATCATAAAGGAGCCAAGGCATTTTCTTTAGAATTGATGCAACTATTGTACACAGGTTTAGTTACGGACACCGGATCTTTTAGGTTTGATCGTGTTTCTGGTGATGTGCATAGAATTTTAGCTTTTTTTAAAGACCAAGGATTAGAACATACACCAATTCATGAAAAACTATTTAATACTTGGTCTGAAAACCGTTTACGCTTTTTAGGGCATATTTTAGCAAATAGATTAAAAACCTTAGAGAAGCATTCATGGTCTTACATTTATATTACAGAAGAAGACTTTAAGCAGTTCAATATGCGAAAAGAAGATATTGAAGGTTTTGTAAACTATGGTTTAAGTATTCAAGGAATTAATAGAACAGTATTATTTTCGCAAAGAGGAGATGATGAGGTTCGATTGAGTTTTAGAAGTAATGTAGATTATGATATACGAGAAATAGCAGCAAACTATTTTAATGGAGGAGGTCATAAAAATGCAGCAGGCGGAACGTTTTACGGAAACATTGAAGACGCTATTCAATACTTTAAAAAAGAAATAATCAATTAATAACAACACATAATAAAATTAAAATGCTTAAAAAAATCTCAAATTTATCATTAGCAATCCTTTTAGGAACAGGTATCACACTTTCTTCTTGTGCACAAAGTGAATATAAAGTAACAGAAGGTGGATTAGAGTATAAACGTTTAGTTAAAGGCGAAGGACTAAAAGTGCCAGAAATTGGTGACATAGCAGAAATGAATGTTATTTTTAAAATTGGTGATAGTGTAATCATAAATACATTAGAAATGAATAACAATCAACCAGTTCCTCAATTAATTCAAGAAGCTTCTTTTCCTGGTGATTTACCAGAAGGCTTAATGCAAATGCGCGAAGGTGATAAAATGGAATTTCGCATATTAGCAGATAGCTTGCAAGCTAAAACAGGAAATCCTATTCCTCCCTTTGCAAAAGAAGGTGATTATTTTACTTGGGAAGTAGATTTAGTAAGTTTAAAAACGCAAGAACAGGCAGAGGCTGAAATGGCAGAGTTAGCAAAAAAACAATTACGAATTGATGATGAATTATTGCAAAAGTACTTTAAGAAAAATAACATTAATCCTCAAAAAACAGAATCTGGAATTTATTATGTTTTACATAATGAAGGTAAAGGAAATAGACCAGAAAAAGGTCAAATGGTTTCGGTAAACTATACAGGGACAAAGATGGATGGAGAAAAATTTGATAGTAATGTTGATCCTGCCTTTAATCATGTAGAACCATTAAATTTCACAATTGGAAGTGGTCAGGTGATACAAGGTTGGGATGAAGGAATAGCATTATTAAGACCAGGTCAAAAAGCTACTCTATATATTCCTTCTACTTTAGCTTATGGAAATCAAAGTCAAGGAAAAATTGGACCTAATGAAATTTTAATTTTTGAAGTAGAGCTTTTAGATGTAAATTAATAATTTAAGAATATTATGGCAAAGATTTTAGTAACAGGTGGCGCAGGATATATTGGAAGTCATACTATAGTTGATTTAGTAGAAAATGGTTACGAGGTAGTTTCTATTGACAATCTTTCTAGAGGTCACCAAGAACTTATAGAAGGTGCTTCTGCAATTGTTGGGAAACCCATAAAAAATTATAACATTGACTTATATAATTTGGAAGATATTCGAGCCGTATTTGAGGAAAATAAAGACATACAAGGTGTAATACATTTTGCTGCTTATAAAAGTGTTCCTGAATCAGTAGATAATCCATTAATGTATTTTAAAAACAACTTAGGGTCTTTAATTAATGTATTAATGGTATGTAAGGAATATCAAATTTACAATTTTGTTTTTTCCTCTTCTTGCTCAGTATATGGCAATACGAATGTACTGCCTGTTACAGAATCGACGCCTTTTGAGGCTGCTGCTTCTCCTTATGCTAGAACCAAGCAAATGGGAGAGGAAATTTGTGAAGATTTCAGTTTTGCAAATCCTGACTTTAATATTGCATTGTTGCGCTACTTTAATCCTGTAGGTGCGCATCCCTCTTGTTTAATTGGAGAACGTAATAAGACTCCAGAAAACTTAGTTCCCATAATAACGCAAACTGCAATTGGGAAAAGAGAAAAAATGACTGTTTTTGGAGATGATTATGCAACTAGAGATGGTTCATGCATTAGAGATTATATACATGTTAGCGATATAGCACATGCCCACACTTTGTCTTTAAAAAAATTAATTAATGATAAAAAACGTGGTAATATCGATTATTATAATTTAGGAACAGGAAATGGAGTTTCTGTTCTGGAATTAATTGAAGCTTTCCAAAGTACTGCAAATCTTAAATTAAATTTTGAAATAGGTCCAAGACGTCCAGGAGACGTAATTGAGATATATGCAAATAACCAGAAAGCATTAGAAGAATTAGGCTGGAAACCAAAATATGATATAAATGCGATGATGGAAACTGCTTGGCAATGGGAAAAGCATTTACAAAAATTAGAAAACGCTCCTTTAAATTAAAATTGAATATTTATGCAAAATAATAGCTTGTCTGAACAAGAAATAATACGTAGAGAAAAATTAGATGAATTATACAAATTAGGAATTAACCCCTATCCTGCTGCAGAGTTTAAAGTTACCCATACAGCAAAAGATATTCTTGATAATTATTCTGAAGAAACAAAAGATAATTTTCAATCGGTAGTGATTGCAGGAAGAATTATGACCGTAAGAAATATGGGAAAAGCAAACTTTGCACAAATTCAAGATAAAAGTGGGAGAATGCAAATCTACATGCGCAGAGATGATATAGCGCCTGGAGAAGATAAGACTTTGTATAACACTGTTTGGAAAAGACTTATTGATATTGGAGATATTGTTGGTTTTGAAGGTTATGTTTTTACCACAAAGACGGGTGAAGTGTCCCTTCATGTAAATAAATTCACATTATTATCTAAGGCTCTAAAACCTTTGCCTCTTCCAAAAGTAGATGCGGAAGGAAACACATACGATAGCTTTACAGATCCTGAACAAAGGCATAGACAACGCTATGTGGATTTAATTGTAAATCCACATGTGAAAGATGTTTTCGTAAAAAGAACAAAGCTATTTCAAGCCATGCGTAATTATTTTAATGACCAAGGCTATTTAGAAGTAGAAACTCCTATTTTGCAACCAATTCCAGGAGGAGCAGCTGCAAAGCCGTTTATTACTCATCATAATACTTTGGATATTCCTTTATATTTGAGAATTTCAAATGAATTATATTTAAAAAGGTTAATTGTAGGTGGCTTTGAAGGGGTATATGAATTCTCTAAAAATTTTAGAAATGAAGGAATGAGCCGTAATCATAATCCGGAATTTACAGCAATGGAGATTTATGTTGCATATAAGGACTATCATTGGATGATGGAATTTACTGAAAATCTCTTAGAGCATTGTGCAATAGCTGTAAACGGAAGCACCAAAGCTACATTTAAAGGGAAAGAAATAGACTTTAAAGCTCCTTATAAAAGAATAAGCATGCGTGATTCCATTTTAGAATTTACTGGTTTTGATATTGAAGGTAAGAACGAAGATGAACTTAGGCAAGCTGCTAAAGATTTAGGAATTCAGGTGGATAATTCTATGGGGAAAGGAAAATTAATTGATGAAATTTTTGGAGAAAAATGTGAACCAAATTATATCCAACCTACTTTTATTACGGATTACCCAGTGGAAATGAGCCCTTTAGCTAAATCACATAGAGAAAAAGAAGGGCTTACTGAACGATTTGAATTAATGGTTTGTGGAAAAGAAATAGCCAATGCATATAGTGAATTAAATAATCCTATTGATCAAAAAGAACGCTTCCAAGAGCAGGCTGCGCTAGCAGATAGAGGTGATGACGAGGCTATGTTTGTGGATTATGATTTTATTAATGCTTTAGAATACGGTATGCCTCCTACAAGTGGATTAGGAATTGGTATGGATAGATTATTAATGTTTTTAACAGGCACTGAAACCATACAAGACGTTCTATTTTTCCCGCAAATGCGACCTATTAAAAAAGACAAAAAAGAAAATGAAAAGCAAAACACAGATAATTAGTTATTTCGTTTTAATTATAACATTTTTTATTTCTTTTAATAACAACTCTGCTTCTTACGCACAATCTGTTGAACTAGAAGGATATATGGGCGTACAAGGAGGAGAGTTGTTCAATTATAAATTGGAACTAGAAGCAATTAGCACTGATACTTGGGGAGGTTTTGCTTATACTTATGAAGCTTCTAAGCCTAATAATGCTGTTCTGGCTACAGTTACGGTGAAGAGAGTCCCTTCAGAAAATAAATTTATCATTAAAGAAGTAGAACTACTTAGCAATAATGGTTTTAAAAGCAAAGCCACTATTTGCTTATTACAAGCAGAAGTATTTTACACTGAAAAACAGGATGAATTAAAGGGTAAACTTGTAACTAGAACTGATTTACATCAATCTTATTGTGCCGGAGGGACTTTAACTTTTATAAAT
>Ga0079224_100005701_pt1 | contig 16400 bp, 14 predicted proteins | sample Stecom2015_FD_80414 | JGI IMG/M metagenome (GOLD analysis project Ga0079224, IMG submission 80414) | Agricultural soil microbial communities from Utah to study Nitrogen management - Steer compost 2015 | ecosystem: Environmental > Terrestrial > Soil > Agricultural land | place: USA: Utah... | reverse complement strand
TTTTAGCGAAGCCATTAAATCACGTGATGGTGGTGACCTATCGCCGATACAAAACCATAATTTACCCGCTGAGGTTAATACCATTGCCGAATCTTTGAATGATTTATTGCAGCGATTGCGCCGGGCCATGGAGTTAGAACATGCCTTTACCGCTAACAGTGCCCATGAATTACGCACACCAATTGCCACGGCACTGGCACAAATACAAAGGCTACAACAAACCTTGCCGGCGGGTTCGAGCCAGGAACAAGCCAGTAAAATCGAAACCTCGATACATAAGCTGTCTCGTTTATCTGAAAAACTGATGCAGTTAGCCAAAGCCGAAGGTGGCAGTTTATTGTCCACTGAAAGGCATGATTTAATCACTCTTTTACGATTGATTGTTGATGAATTCAGACGCTCCTATGCAAATGCAGTCATTCACTTAAATGTACCGGACAATGAATCATTCATGTCTAATCTGGATGTCGATGCCTTTGCCATCCTGGTGCAAAACCTATTGGATAATGCCGTTAAGCATGGTCATGAAGGTAAACCGATAGAGATTCGGTTTTCTGCCCAGGGTACTTTACGCATAATCAATCATGCAGATGTTATCCCGGCCGAAAAATTAACTCAGCTTCATCGTCGCTTTGTCAGATCTAACAGCCAAGCTGAAGGATCCGGCCTGGGTTTAGCGATAGTTGATGCCATTGTTAGCGGTGTCGGTGCCACCATGGCCGTTCACTCACCTGCCGTTAATTGTATGGATGGCTTTGAAGTGGTGATTGATTTTACAGGAATATAGAAGTTTAAAACTGTTGATTGCGACATTAATGTCAATTGCTTTGGTATTATGGAATTGAAATAATTGATGTAGGTATTATAAATAAATGGTGCCGAGGGAGAGAATCGAACTCTCACTCCCGCAAAGGAACCGGATTTTGAATCCGGCGCGTCTACCAATTCCGCCACCCCGGCACGGGAGCGATTAGTATAGTTAATTTGAAGTTAATGGCAAGGATTTTATTGTGAATTTTGTTTATACTATTACTGCTATTTGGTTTGAAATAAGTGAATAAGCCCCCCATAATTAAGTTACCTAATCGGATAATTTACCGAGTTTATTTTAATAAGGAGAATCCTATGCAAGTTCTAGTCAATCATGATCACAATATCAATGGTGGTGAGTCTTTACAAAGTTACGTCGAAAATTTAATTAATGATGTTTTGAATAATTTTAAAGATCAGGTAACTCGAGTGGAGGTCCATGTGGCCGATGAAAATGCTCATAAAGGCGGTGATAATGATATGCGCTGTACCATGGAGATTCGGATGCGGGGATTGAAACCGTTTGCGGTGTCACATCGAGATAAGAATATTCACGCTGCCATTGATGGCGCGGCAGATCGGGCTACCCGTTCGGTTCGTAAAACGATAGAAAAGCGTAGAGAAATTTAAAAAATAGATAAGTGGAAATAAAAAAGGAACCGAAAAATTCGGTTCCTTTTTTGATTAGTTTTATTGATTTACTTGCCTAATAATGACCGTAACATCCATGCGGTTTTTTCGTGAAAATCCATTCTTTGGGTTAAGATATCGGCACTTACCTCGTCACCTTCAATGGCATCAGAAGTAACTACTTTACGGGCATGGCGGATAACCGTTTCATGGGAGTCCAGTAAGTTTTTTATCATTTGTGTGGCTTCCGGCACTTCTGTCTCTTCCTTAATGTCGGTGAGCTTCGAAAATGCATGGTAGGAACCAGGAGCAAATTCTCCCAAAGCTCGGATACGCTCGGCAATTACATCAACTGCGACCGCCAGTTCAGTGTAGTGCTCTTCAAACATGGCATGCAGGGTATTGAACATAGGGCCGGTTACGTTCCAGTGATAGTTATGTGTTTTTAAATAAAGCGTATAAGTGTCAGCTAAAAGTTTACTTAAACCATCGACTATTTCACTTCTACTTTCTTTTTTAATTCCTGTATTTATTGACATAATGCATATCCTCATTTGTTGTTGAATAGTTATTATAACGTTTTAAATGATGTATGTATAATTGATAATAGAGGATATCTCGTTCGGATTTGTCGAACACATATGCGTTAATGTTTTATTTAATGTTTAGTTTAAAATTGTAAAGTTTTCGCAACCCGAAAGCCTAGACGTGGATCGGTTAATGCCGTTTCTGCCTGTTTACGGTGACTGCTATGGTATTCAGGTAAAGCGCTGCCCCAGTGACCGCCACGTATTACCCGTTTTTCACAGCCTTTGTTCACCCAAGCGCTACCATTTTCTGGGGCTCGGTAATAGCTGTCATGCCAACAGTCTTCGACCCATTCCATGACATTGCCACTGAGATCATGTAATGCAAATAAATTTGCTGGGAATTGGGCAACAGGAGCCGGTCCCCAGTAGCCGTCTTGGTAGTTGCTAACACCCTCACGCCATTGCACACGACTGCCACGATAGCGGTCATTGGCACCGCTTAAGTTGCCGATAATAACTTCGGGTGTTTCTGCTGACCCCCAGGGGAACAGGTCTTGGCTACCGGCTTTAAGGACATACTCAAACTCACTTTCAGAGGGTAAACGATAGGTTTCACCGGTCTGTTGACTAAGCCAGTTACTGTAAGCTTGCGCATCGGTCCAAGAAACATGAATGACCGGTAGGTTTTGATCGGCTTTTTTACCTAAATAATCATGTCGCCAATTAATACCGTGTTTGTTTTTGAAGCGGCCGGTACCTGGGCTGTATATTAAGCCACGATTGAGTTTTTCTGCAGTTGTTTGGTAGCCGCTGGACGCGATAAATTGGCCAAATTGTGCCACCGTAACTTCATGTTGGGCAATGGCAAAAGCATTCTTAAATTCAACCCAATGGACTGGTTTTTGATGGCGAGGGCCATCACTTCGACCCATAAAAAAACTACCCAAGGGCATAATCACCATATTAGGGCCTTTACCACCTTGTTTGAGATTATCGGTTAAGACATCGAACACTTCGTAAGGGCCATAAGTTTGTGCTGTTTGTAGTTGTTGGCGATATGTACTGAGTTGTTCCGGTGTGAGCTTTAAGCGTGCCAGATCAACTAATAACGCTTGAGCTCGCTGCAACTGTAAGTTTTTGACGGCTAAATAAAACTGTTGGTCTAAATAAGTGTAGCGTTGTTGTCTTTGTTGGGTTACTAATTCTTTGGTTTTGGTGGTTAATGGGTGTCTGTTATTAAGTGTATCTAAAATTCTTAATTGGGCATTGGCTACTTCAAAGTCACCTTCTTCAGCAGCCCGAATGGCCTGTTGACTAATGGTGCCTAGTAAACGGTTTTGTAGCTCTATTAAGGGTGGATAGTTCGGGTCTAGCGCTTGTGCTTGCTGTAGTTTGTGAATGGCATCTTGATGGCTAAAAGTATAAAGATCATTCTCATCTAAATGTTGTTTTGCTTCTGTAGCGAGTCGTTGTAAAGTAAATAAAGTACTTAATTGGTCTGTATATGATTGAATTTTTTCATCATCAGGGGCCAGTGATTTTAAACGAGCAGTTAACTCAGTGAGCTGATTGCTATCATAGTTTTCGATGGCTTCTTCGGCAGCATCATATAGTTGGGCATGTAGGGTGGTTAGTAGTAAATCGATTTCTTGTGATTCTTTGCCAACGCCCTTAGCTAACAGTAAATAATAAAGTGCATTTTGTTGTTCAGGGAAAAAATTATGACCATTTTCGTGAGCCAATTGCGCTAGGGTTAACAGATCATCCGCAGTTAGGTCAGTTTGTGTTAGTGACGAGTCATCGGGAAGCCAAGCTGGAATTTGAACCTGTGCTTTTACGGCTTCCGGTAAGGTTTCTGTAGTCGCTTGAAGAGGATCTGTTGGTAAAGGGCGGGTACCATCGACTTGCGCTTGTAGGCCCGGTGTTGGTTTTTCTTGGTCCGTTTTAAATAGGTTTGGTCCGGTTTTTAATGCGTAAAGCATTCCGGCTAACCCCAGCCAGATTATGAGCATAATGAGTTCTTTAATGCTCATTAAAACAATGGTCTTTGGTGGTGTTACAAATACGATAATCCCGTCGAGGTGCGATGCCTTCGGGATTGGCGGATAAATAATCAGTAAACAGATTCTTTAATTCTGCACCATTGACGGCACATTTTTGAATCATATCTTCATTGAACATATTATAACCGTCTTGATCGGTATTAGCCGAAAGTAAATAAAATGGCACCACTAATCGCAGCCGATCATTTGCATTTGGGTTAAAGATTTCATCGTCATTATTTACATGGATATGTTGCACTGTTTCATCATCGGGATCATGAATAAAGCTGACGCCTGATACCTGTAACCAATGGCCGTTAGCGGTCCAATTTGAAATGCTGTGTTGTAAGATATCCGGTAACAATGTTGCGGGTATTTCAATCAAGCGTAAATCACTGGGATAAGGAAACATTTCATGCAGATGCTTGGCGATGATTGGGTCACCGGCAGCAATGTTTTGATTTAAGCGGATACTGCCTGAGTTAATAATGGCCACATCGGCTTGACATGCTTTAAATTCAGCTTTGGCTAAATCAGCCAACAAATTGCCTAAGTTAGTTTCGAAACGACGAATGGCGGTTTCTTCGGCTATTAATTTTGTACGTGTAATCCCAAGTATCCGCTGCAGACATCGTGGGTCTAATTGATGTTTTTGGCAATAGGTTGTTTCAATATCGGTATTGAGGCTGTTGATTAGTTCAAGGCTGGCCGCATCGGCTATTATATTATCAGCCAATGGTACGATTTGCGGTAAAATAGCCTGCTCTCGATTAGTTAAATCCACTTGCACCACCACCGCTGAAACGGCATCAGCGTCAGCCTTTAACACCCAGCGGTTATTGACTGACTCGACCTGAGCAAAATGTTCGTGGCCACCAAAAATAATATCCGGACGGATGGCTTCAGGTAGCGCTAACATCGCCAAGTCATCAGGTAGCCATTGGTGAGTTAGGGCAATAATAAAATCAGCACCAGCGGCTTTAAGTTGGGGTACCATCTCAGCGGCAGTGGTTTCAAAATCTTTAAATTGGTCAATATATTGAGGGTGGGCAATGTCGCCGGTTACACTGAAGATGCCCACCTGATAGTTACCATAACTTTTTATAACATAAGGTGCTAATTTGTTTGATTGAATGGTATCCGGCGCCCACTCAATATTGCTGTCGAGCCAAGTAAACTCAGAAGCAGCCAACAGTTGATTCATGATTGGCACATGCTTTAATTTGCCCTTATCAAACTCATGATTGCCAAAGGTGATAATCATATTCTCATCAAAAACATTAGCCGCACCATCCAGATAATTCAGCGTGGTTATCATAGCCACGCCATTATCTTGGGCACTGTTAAAGGAAGGGTGCAAAAAATCACCGGCATGCAACACTAAAACATGCGGGTTTTCTGCCTCTAGTTGTAAGCGTAACGCTCGCACTCGTGCCAAACCCCCGGTTCTTCCCTGATTAATGCCACTGATACGGTAAACGTCATTAATTGAGAGAATGGTTAGTTGGGTTTCTGTATTGATGGCTTTTTTTGTTGCATGTTGGCACCCGCCCAATACAATAGCTAGGCTTAACAGGCATATTTTAAATAATATTTTCATGGCTAAAATTTTATCAAATTTTGAGATGGTTGATGACATTAATGTCGCGCAAAACCTCGTAAATGAATTATACCCCGGACAATTGTATGCGGTGGATACCGAATTCGAGCGTTCGCGGACTTTTTGCATTAATCCTGCATTATTGCAGATTCGTATTAATGATGCGTTTTATTTAGTGGATATTGCCCTAAAAGATATTGCTGAACTCTTTATGCCGGCGGTTAAAAATTTGATATTACATTCCGGCTCTGAGGATTTAGAGCTGTGGCACCAAGTAACTGGTGAAAAACCCGCGGAAGTATTTGATACCCAAGTGGCGGCAGCGTTATGTGGCTTTTCTTTGCATACATCTTACCAGAATGTGGTGAAAGCAGTTTTTGATGTGGATTTAACCCAAGGTATGAGCCGTTCTGATTGGCTGCAGCGACCGTTATCGTCAGACCAGCAGGCCTATGCCATCGAGGACGTTTATTATTTAAAACAATTGCAAGAAGTTTTTAATGAGCAATTAAATGATCGTCATTTACGGCCTTTGTTTGATGTCCTGATGCAACAAACATTAAATTTAATTGATGAAGATTACCACAGTGAAAAACTCTATCAAAAGTGGATGCAGAAGCAAAGATTGAGCAAAGAAGACGGAGTTAAATTATGGCGATTACTGGGTTGGCGGGATCAACAAGCAAAGCAACGCAATAAGCCCCGTAATTGGATTTTAAAGCCACCGCAAATGTTACAAATTGTACACCAGGTTAATGAGTTCGAGGATTTATTCAGTCTCGATCTCTACCCGAAATTCGTTAAAACGCATGGTCGTGAGCTCATATCTGCGATGCAGGATTCGCAAGGTTATGGCGAGCCGCCGGCTGTTGTTAAGCTGAATGCCATACAAGGCCGCAGCCTTAATCAAATGAAACAAAAAATAAAGCAAGTGACTACTGAAAAATCACTTGATCCGGCATTAATTATCAATGCTCAATCATTGAAAAAATTAGTCTTTACCGGGGGTGATTTGGAAGATTTGCCGACTTGGCGAGCGTTACTCGATTCGCTTTAGCGGAGTTTCACTTGGGCGACTACCGTCAGGGCATAGTTTAAAAGCACAATTCTGCTTTGGGTCGCGACCCACATAACTTCCATCAGGGCATTGTCTGACATCTTGCGGGCAAAAAACGGTGGCAGATTCTTCTTCGGCAGCGGTTGGGCAAGGTTTAAATTGACAATTGTTTGCATCATCACGAGTCACAAAAGAACCATCGGGGCATTTTTTCATATCATTTAAGCATTGGTTTTTAGCCGGTGCTGGCGGACAAGGGTCAAACTCACAAGCTAGTATAGGGTTTCTGCCAACCGATTGACCGTCGGGACAGATTTTAAGGTCTTTTGTGCAGGCACTATGTTGTGCTTGAATAGCGCTCTCTTGGTTGCAAGCAACCAGCAAAAGCAGCATTAGCAATAAAAAGTAGCTTGTCCATGTCATAACGTTTTCTGCCAAAACATAGCTGCACCATGATGGGCATCCAGTTCATAGGGTTTAAAGCCAAAACGCTGATAGGCTGCTTGGGCGGTGGTGTTGCCGGTGACGACCTCTAGGGTAAGCTTACAGCAGTCTTTTTCTCGGGCGATGTTTTCGGCGAACTCAAACAACTTGCGACTGATGCCCATGCGTCGGTATTCGCCAGCGACTACCACATCATGAATATTAAGCAGAGGTTGACAGGCAAAGGTTGAGAAGCCGAAAAAACAATTCATTAAGCCTGCCGGTTGGCCGTCCACATACGCCAATAGGCTTAAGGCATCCGGGCGTTTGGCTAATTCGGGGATTAAATTTTGTGCGGTATAGTCACTCAAGGCTTCGCCACCACCCATGGGGTCGGTGGCGTAACAATCCAATAACTCAATAACATGTCTGGCATGTTGCGGGTTATGGTAGTCAGCTTGAATGACTGTAACCGGCATCTATTAATCTCGCAGTTTGGCTAACAAACGCAGTAGTTCAATGTATAGCCACACTAAGGTGACCAATAGACCAAATGCACCATACCATTCAAAGTTTTTCGGTAGGTTTTGTTCACTACCACGCTCAATGAAATCAAAGTCAAGCACCAAGTTTAAAGCCGCAATAGCAACAATAAAAACGCTCAAACCAATGCTCATTAAACTCGCATTTTCGGTATTAAAGTAGCTAACATTGGCACCAAAACCAAAATGGGCCACTAAACTAACTAAGTAAAATAGAGCAATGCCCATGGTAGCAAAGACTATCATTTTCTTGAATTTTTCAGTGACTTTAATTAAGCCGGTACGGTAACTAAATAGCATTACGAACATAACCGCGACTGTGAGACCAACGGCTTGCATAACCAAACCGGGATAGCGGGTTTCAAATACAGCTGAAATACCACCGACAAAAAGTCCCTGCAAAGCAGCATAAATTAGGGAGCCAGCGACTGCATATTTGGGTTTAAAAGCCACCACTAAACCGACCACTAAACCGCCGAACATACCAGTCAGCATCAATGTGCGTCCTAAGGCCGGATCTGTGAGCATGGTTTGCCAAGTCCAGGCTGCAATGGCGGTCATAATAAGTAGCAATATACCGGTTTTGTTAATGGTGCCATTAACCGTCATCCGTTGCGCATCATCGCGAATCAGTTCATCAACAGGACCTAAGCTGACGGCATGTTGTTCAAATTGATTCATGGCCGGATTGGAGGTTTTCATTTTATTAAGATTCATTTATTTACCTAAGAATAAGACTATGATGATTATATAGGTTCATAATCAAATCTCACAAGTGATATCGAGTATTTAACAGTCAATGTTGTTATAAAATGGCGTTAGTGAACGGTGTGTTGTTAAAGACAGCTCAAATAAAAAAACATACCCAATCGGTTTATAGTATTCAAGTTAAACTTGTTAGTAACCAGTGTTCCCCCAAACCTTGGTTTATTCAAACCACATCCCCCGATGGGTTGAAATTAATACTATTGATCGTACCATCTACGGTCGTAAAACGATTGGGTATGAAACCGTTACCTGATCATATTAGCTGTAATTATTAGCATAGGCTAAAATGCATTTAACAGGTATCATCTATGGGTTTCGACTTTATTTAATCGCCGTTACTATCCATAGCGTGAAAATGAAGCGAATCCCTCAAATTATTGGTAAAAAATAGAAAATAATTTGTGAAGTGAAAAAGAAGACAATGAAAAGCACGTATAATCAATAGGTTAAGTCTCCTCGCACAAAAATATTTATTTTTTACTTTGGGCCATATAATTTTTAGCTTGTGTCATTAAATTGATAAAAGCGTTTTGCTGGCCTTGGTGAATAATTTGATGGAGTCGATCTACAGTATCGGCCAAAGCATTAATAATGGTTGGGTTGTAATGATTAAGTTTCTGGATTTCATAGTAAAGTGATGGATTTTCCAGGGTCACATTTTCAGCAATATGCCATTGGGCATCGAAGGTGGTGCTGGAAAGACCAGCCAAGGCTTCAGCCGCTTCTCCTGATTCTGCCAAGACTGTGGCAAAGGCGATATTTAGCAGATGAGATAATCCTAAAATATAACTGATTAAACGATCATGGTCCTCAAATTTCATCTCAATACGCGCGGCCATGGTTGGTTTGAAAAGTTGTTTCGCTTGTTGCAGGGCATCCTGATCGCCCATATCAATAAAGACCACATGTTTATTGGAAAGTAATTGAATATCAGGTCCGAACATAGGGTGAATGGACACCACACGGCAGCCACTGTCAATTAAACCACGAAGCGATCGACGCAGGGGTGTTTTGATGGAACTGATGTCCATAATGATGCCGGTTGGTTTGAGCGCTTGTAGCTGATGTAGGATGTCAGCGCTGACTTGGATAGGTGTGGCAACGATAATGAAATTATGATCCAATTCAATGCTGCTGATATCGGCAACAAAGTTTTTCTGATTTTTTAAAGGCTGGGTATCATTTATTTCCACTGAAAAGTTTTGTTCACCTAAGAAGTGTGCAAACCATTGGCCCATTTTACCGTTACCACCAATAATCAAGGCCTTTTTATTATGGCCATAACCGGAATTTTTGACTTTTTGGATTTCTTGTTTGCTTAATGATGTTTCAATTATCAGCTCAAAAATCTTTTGCGCTATATCAGGGTTCAGTTGTTTTTGTTCGGCGCTGGTGCGGATATGGTCAATCACTTGTTTTTCTCGACCATAATCTCGGGTCGGTGATTTTGTGTCCAACTTCACATTTCCGATGAGTTCAACATTAAACTGACGTTCAGCGATCAGTGCTATAATTTGTTCATCAATGTCATCAAGCCGCTGTCGCAGCTCGGTTAAATTATTTGAATTCATATATTGAATGACAGTAGAATTAAGCGTAAATTGTTACAGTATAGTGATGAATTATCAATTTATTTATATTTATATGGGAGAAAGAGTTTATGCGTAAGTTATCAGTATTATTAATGGCCACCTTATTTAGTGGCCTAGTGGTTGCTAAAGATCGACCGGTTGTTGCAGTATTGGATTTTACCAATGAAACACGAGCGAGTTGGTGGCAAACCGATGTGGGTACTGAATTGGGTGGTATGTTGGCCAACGAATTAACCTCTACAGGAGCTTTTAAAGTGGTTGAACGTGAACGTTTAAATAGTGTGTTAGGTGAGCAGGATTTAGGCGCTTCAGGGCGGGTTAACCCAGCCACAGCGGCGAAAATGGGCAAAGTCACCGGAGCACAGTATTTAATTACCGGTAAAGTTTCTGCCTATGAAGAGAACACCAAAGGCACCGGCGGCGGCTTAAGCTTCAAAGGGATTTCTCTGGGTGGTAAAAGCCAAGAAGCCTATTTGGCAATTGATTTGCGCGTAGTTAATGCAACCACCGGTGAAGTTGAGTTTGTTCGCACTGTGGAAGGTCGTTCTAAAGGTGGTGGTATGAATGTCGGAGTCTATCGTGGCGGTTTTGGTGGTACTTTAGGTGGTCACAATAAAACCCCAACCGGTAAAGCCATTCGAGCGGCACTGATTGAAGCAACAGATTACTTGGCTTGTGTTATGTATGATAAAGACGGCTGTGTGGGTGATTACCGTGATAAAGAACGAAAAAGACGGACTAAAACAAAATCATCTTTATCTTTAGACTAATAAGATTTTAGTAAAACAACTAAAAGGCCGGTGATATAACCGGCCTTTTTTTGTGTTATATTTAAAATAAATAAATAATTAATTGGCTTTATGTACGGCTCGCTTGTCAACGCTCATAGCCGCTTCAAAAACAGCCTCTGATAAGGTTGGATGGGCATGAACAATACGTGCCAAATCTTCAGAACAACCTTTAAATTCCATGGTGACTACGCATTCGGCAATCAACTCAGAAGCGGCAGCACCAAAAATATGTGCGCCCAACAGTTCATCAGTTTCTTTATCTGCCAGTAACTTAACCATACCGGTGGGTTCATTCATGGCCAAAGCGCGGCCATTGGCGGCAAAAGGAAAGGTGCCGACCTTGTACTCAATTCCGGCTTCTTTTAACTGTTCTTCGGTTTTACCGACCCAAGCAATTTCAGGTTCGGTATATATAACCCAAGGAATGGTGTTGAAGTCAACATGACCATGCTCACCTAATATGCGTTCGACCACAGCCGAACCTTCTTCTGAGCTTTTATGGGCCAGCATCGGTCCTCTGACCGCATCACCGACAGCCCAAACGTTTTCAATATTGGTTTGGCACAAATCATTAACGTCGATTTGGCCGCGATCGGTTAATTTCACGCCGCAATCTTCACTGAGTAAACCGTCAGTTTCTGCGCGGCGACCTACCGCCACCAGTAGCTTGTCGAAAGTTTCGGTGTGTTTTTCACCGTCTTTTTCATAGACCACTTCAACCTGATTATTTTTAACTTCAGCTGATTTAACAAAGGTTTTTAAATGAATCGCTAACCCCTGTTTTTTAAATTCTCGGGCAGCGACTTTAGCAATAGCCTGGTCACAAGCACCTAAAAAGGTGTCCATGGCTTCAAAAATAGTGACTTCACTACCCACTCTACGCCAAACACTACCCATCTCAAGACCAATCACTCCGGCACCAATGACACCCAATTTTTTCGGGACTTGGTTAATATTCAGGCCACCGGTATTGTCTACAATGTGGTTATTGTCAACTTCCACATTGGGGATGGATACCGGCACGGAGCCGGATGCGAGAATAATGTGTTTGCCGCTGACTTGTTGAGTACCCTCATCGGTGGTGATTTCAACTTGGCGGTCTTTTAATAAGCGACCACTGCCGGCAATGTAGTTGACCTTGTTGGCTTTAAATAATTGCTTAATGCCACCGGTTAACTGTTTAACAATTTTGTCTTTACGACCAATCATGGTGCCAATGTCTATGGTGGCATCTTTAAAAGAAATACCGTGAACATCATAATGATGGGTCATTTGCTCATAATGTTTGGATGAGTCGAGTAAAGCCTTAGAAGGAATACAGCCAACATTCAAACAGGTGCCGCCTAAGGCATATTCATCGTCTTTGGTTTTAAAACGGTCGATACACAGGGTTTTTAGGCCACCCTGAGCGGCGCGAATGGCTGCCACATAACCGGCAGGACCACCGCCAATAACAACCACGTCATATTGATCACTCATAATTATTGTCTCCTTGTAAATTTATTGGCTTACAGGTTTAAGAGTATTCTGGCTGGATCTTCCAGCATGTCTTTAATAGCAACCAGGAACAGAACCGCATCTTTACCATCAATAATACGGTGATCGTAAGTTAACGCTAAGTACATCATCGGTCGCACCACAATCTCACCTTCGACCACCACGGGTCGTTCTTTAATGGTGTGCATACCTAAAATGGCGCTTTGTGGCATATTTAAGATTGGTGTTGACATCAATGAACCAAAAGTACCGCCGTTGGTAATGGTAAAAGTGCCGCCTTGTAAATCTTCCATGCCCAATTTGCCACTATTGGCTTTTTCAGCATAATCACGGATGGCACCATCAATGTCTGCTAGGCCCATGGCTGCGGTATTTCTTAATACCGGAACCACAAGACCACGTTCAGTGGCGACAGCAATACCGATATTTTGTTGGCGATGATAAACAATGTCTTTGTCTTCCAAAGAAGCATTGATAATCGGGAATTGTTTTAAGGCTTCAGTGGCTGCTTTCACAAAAAACGACATCAGACCCAGTTTAATCCCATGTTTTTTCTGGAATTGGTCTTTGTATTTTTTACGGATATCCATGACGGCCTGTAAATCAACCTCATTAAATGATGTTAACATGGCTGCGGTGGACTGCGCTTCAACCATGCGATCGGCAATGGTTGCTCGTAAGCGGCTCATGGGTACCCGTTCTTCCATCGGGGTGTTCATGACGTTTTGGACATCTGGTTTGGTGATTCGTCCACCGCGACCGGTGCCTTCAACTTGGGAGGCATCAATGCCTTCATCTTGCATCATCTTGCGTGCAGCCGGGCCACCTGATCCGGTATCTATTTTAGCATCCGCTGATTGGCCTGAGCTTGCTTGTTTAGCTGTTTGATCGGGTGTTTTCTCCGGAGCTTTTGCTGACTTGTCTTTTGCTGGAGCAGCTTCTTTGGCTTCGCTAACTTCGCCTTCTTTAACCACGGCTAATACGTGATTGGCTTCCACTATATCGCCGGGTTCGGCGTTAATTGACTCTAAAACACCGTCCACGGGTGAGGGCACTTCCAGAACCACTTTGTCAGTTTCCAAATCGACTAAGTTTTCATCTCGACGAACAGTGTCACCTGGTTTTTTGTGCCATGTTGCAACAGTAGCGTCACTCACTGATTCCGGTAAAACCGGTACTTTTACATCAATGCTCATTTCTTATTACTCCGAGTCTAGGGCCGATCCATGGTTTCCATGAATGGCATCTTTGATTAATTGTTGTTGTTCTTTAATATGGACCTTATAAGAGCCAACTGCTGGTGAAGGCGAGCCTCTACGGCCGGCATAATACAAGGGGAAGCGATTGTCTACACAATATTGTAAATGATGTCTGATTTGGAACCAAGCGCCCTGGTTTATAGGTTCTTCCTGACACCAAATAACCTCTTTGGCATTGGTAAACTTATCCAGCTCAGCGGTTAATTCAGGTCGAGGGAAGGGGTAAAGTTGTTCAACCCGTACAATGGCTACATTTTTTATCTCTTGCTCTGTAATGGCTTCGATTAAATCATAATAAACCTTGCCGGAACATAAAATAACACGACTGACCTTATTGTTAGTTACTGTGCGATCCGGAATGACGGTCTGAAAGCCACCTTCAGTTAATTGTTCTTTGGTAGAAACAGCCAGTTTATGACGTAATAGACTTTTGGGTGTCATAACAATCAACGGTTTGCGTGCTTTACGCAACATTTGACGGCGAATCATATGGAACGTTTGGGCCGGCGTTGAAGGCACACAAACCTGCATATTATTAACCGCGCACAATTGTAGAAAGCGCTCTAACCGAGCAGATGAATGCTCCGGTCCCTGGCCTTCAAAACCATGAGGTAAAAACATCACTAAACCACTTAAGCGACCCCATTTGGCTTCACCTGAAGAAATAAATTGATCAATAACGACTTGGGCGCCATTAACAAAGTCACCAAACTGAGCTTCCCAAATAACTAAGGCATTGGGCTCAGCGGTGGCATACCCATATTCAAATCCAACGACCGCCAATTCAGATAAGACTGAGTTGATAATATCGACCTTGTTATTGTCCGTTTCTAATTGTTCCAGCGGCGTATAGTTGCGGGCTGAGTCACTGGTATGAATAACCGCATGGCGGTGGAAAAATGTGCCACGTTGGGAATCTTGACCATCTAATCTGATTTGATAACCATCATCTAAAATACTGGCATAGGCCATTGTTTCGGCAAAACCCCAATCCATAGGCAATTCGCCTTGACGCATTTTGATGCGGTTGTCATTGATATTTTTGACCCGCGGATGTGGTTTTATATCATCCGGAAGGTCGGTAATGATTTTTGCATATTTATCAAATTTCTGGTCACTAATCGTGGTATCTACTTGTTCGCGTAAATCGCCACCCAGGTGGGGGGTCCAATCAACCGCAAACTCATCATTATTATCTTCAGCAAAAGCCACAATATTATTACCAGCATCCAAATCATTACGGTATTGATCCACCAGTTGCTGGGCATCGGTTTCACTGATAACCTTTTCCTTAACTAGTTTTTCGGCATAAATTTCCCGTGGCGAGGCATGTGATTTAATTATTTTATACATTTTTGGTTGGGTTGCCGACGGTTCGTCGGCCTCATTGTGACCGTGTTTACGGTAACAAACCAAATCAATCACAACATCGATGTCAAATTGTTGGCGAAAATCGGCTGCCACTTGGGTCGCAAAAACCACAGCTTCGGGATCGTCACCGTTGACATGGAAAATTGGTGCTTGGACCATTTTCGCGACTTCAGTACAGTATAAACCACCTTTTTTATCCAAGGCATGGGTGGTGGTGAAACCAATTTGATTATTAATCACCACATGGATAGTACCACCGACATCAAAGCCTTCCACCATTGCCATATTAAACAGTTCCATGACAACCCCTTGACCTTCAAAGGAAGCGTCACCATGAATTAAAACCGGTACCACTTGATTCTTATCTGTATCGTCGCGACGAACTTGTCGGGCGCGGGCGGAGCCCAGTACCACTGGGTTGATGATTTCCAGGTGTGATGGATTAAAGGCCATGGCCAAATGAACAGATCCATGGGCCCCGGGTACATCTGAGGAGTAACCTTTGTGGTATTTAACATCACCGGAGTTAACGTTATCTAAAGGCTCATCGCCTTCAAATTCTTCGAATAAATCACGCGGCGACTTACCCAGAATGTTAACCAGCATGTTTAAACGTCCGCGATGGGCCATGCCAAATACAATTTCTTTAACCTTTTGCTCACCTAAATGATCAATCAAAAACGCCATCTGCGGAATCAGAGCATCACCACCTTCTAAGGAAAACCTTTTTTGGCCAACATACTTGGTGTGTAAATAGCGCTCTATGCCCTCAGCTTGGGTAAGCTTTTTCAGCATTTTTTTCTTCGCTTCGGTGCTAAAGCCAAACTGGCCTGCTGGTTTTTCCAAGCGTTGCTGTAACCACTGACGTTTTTCAATGTCTGTGATGTGCATGTATTCGATACCGATATGGCCGCAATAAACCTGTTCTAAGGTTTTTACAATGTCAGCCAAGGTCATTTCATTATTACTGGCGACCAAGGAACCGGTGTTGAAGCGGGTGTTTAAATCAGCTTCACTGAGACCGTGAAAAGCCAGCTCTAAATCGGGGGTGGCTGGTCGTTTAGAATAATTAATGGGATCCAAATCAGCCTTTTGGTGGCCACGCAATCGATAGGAATTGATCAGTCGTAAAACTGCCGCCTGTTTAATGGCGTGATCAGCGTCACCGCTGATACCACCACTGGCAGGCAATTGTCCGGCGGCCAAAAATCGATCAATAATCGGTTGGTGTCGAACATCCGCCTGTTCACCATCAAATTGGCTGAATAACTGTTGTAATTCAGGGGTCACCGATTGTGGGTCTTGCAGGTATAGATCGTAAAATTGTTCTAACCAGCTTGAGTTGGCACCAAAAAAAGGGGCAGATTGTTGTTTGTCTTTAATCCAGCTAGCCAAGGGTAATCTCTGTACAAAAATTAAAGCCCGTATTATACCTGACTTGAGCGTGGGTAAAAACCTATCCGGGTGGATTCGTACAAAATAATAATG
>Ga0079224_100005700_pt1 | contig 16400 bp, 16 predicted proteins | sample Stecom2015_FD_80414 | JGI IMG/M metagenome (GOLD analysis project Ga0079224, IMG submission 80414) | Agricultural soil microbial communities from Utah to study Nitrogen management - Steer compost 2015 | ecosystem: Environmental > Terrestrial > Soil > Agricultural land | place: USA: Utah... | reverse complement strand
CTTGCGACGAGGTAGACACCCGCGGTGACCATCGTCGCCGCATGGATCAGCGCCGAGACCGGGGTCGGGCCCGCCATCGCGTCCGGGAGCCATACGTAGAGCGGGATCTGCGCGCTCTTGCCCGTGGCGCCCAACAGGAAGAACAACGTCACGGCGGTGACGACGCCGCCCCCGTAGGCCAGGTTGCCCTGCGCCCCGTCGAGAACCGGTACGAAGTCCAGCGTGCCGAACGAGACGAAGAGCAGGAACATCGCGACCAGGAACCCGACGTCACCGATCCGGTTGACGATGAACGCCTTCTTGCCGGCGTCCGCCTTCTCGCGATCGCTGAACCAGAAGCCGATCAGCAGGTACGAGCACAGCCCCACGCCTTCCCACCCCACGAACATGAGCGGGTAGCTCGCGCCCATGACCAGGACGAGCATGAAGAAGACGAACAGGTTGAGGTACGCGAAGTACCGGGGGTAGCCCGCGTCCTCCTTCATGTAGCCGATGCTGAAGACGTGGATCAGGAAGCCCACGCCCGTGATGATCATCATCATGATCATCGAGAGCTGATCGAGCTGAAGCGCCGCGCTCACCGTGAGCGTGCCGGTGGCCATCCACGTCCAGTACTCGATGACGACCGGCTCGTGCAGCTCCGCCCCGAGCATGCCGACGAAGTTGACGAGCGTGATCAGGAACGCCCCGAGCATCACGCCCGGGCCGATCAGGCTCGGGAGCGTGTGCGTGGCGGGCCGCCCGCCCGCACCGTCCAGGTCGAGCTCCCCGCCCGCGCGCACCGCGTTCGCGGACGCGCGTCCGTGCTGGAGCGCGAGGATTCCGTTCAGAACGAAGCCGAGGAGCGGCAGGAGCACGACCAGGCCCGGCAGGAAGGGCTCGAACGTGCTCGCGGCGGCCTGGGCGCTTCCGCCCTGGAGCAGGAGTGCTGCTAGGGAAGCGTGCATGCCGCTACCACTTGAGCAGGTTGAAGTTGTTCACGTTGACGGTCTCGTAGTGCCGGAAGATCGAGATGATGATGGCGAGCCCGACCGCCGCTTCCGCGGCCGCCACGGTCATCACGAAGAAGACGAAGATCTGTCCCTCGATGCCCACGACCCGTGAGAACGCCACGAACGCCAGGTTCACCGCGTTCAGCTGGAGCTCGATGCAGAGGAACATGATGATCGCGTTCCGGCGCACGAGGACGCCGAAGGTCCCGAGCACGAAGAGGATCGCGCTGAGGACGAGGGCTCCGTTGATCATGGCTGGACCCTTCGCTTGGCCAGGACGATCGCGCCCACGATCGCCACGAGGAGCAGGATGCCCGTGATCTCGAAGGGCACCACGTAGGTGGTATAGAGGGGCTCGGCGATGGCGCCGATCGCCCCGTGCTCGGCGATGGCCGCGTCGATCGAGGCCGCGCCCGGCCCTACCCTGTCGGTGCCGTCCGGGCCTCCGAACTGGCGCGCGAGCAGGCCCGCCATGAGCCCGATCACCGCGAACGACAGCACGCCGAAGACCCCTCCACGCAGGTCCCGCTCGTAATCGTGGCCCAGGTTCAGGAGCATGATGACGAACATGAACAACACCATGATCGCGCCGGCGTACACGATCACCTGGATGGCCGCCAGGAAGTGCGCCTCGAGCAGGACGAACACGGCCGCCAGGCTGGCCAGGGTCGTCACCATGAAGAGCAGGCTACCGACGGGGCTGCGCGCGAGCACGACGCCCAGCGCGCCGCCGATCGCCACGGCGGCGAACACGTAGAAGAGGATGTCGGTCATCGTGGAACGGCGGAGGAGGCGGGGTGCGCGGGCGCGGGAGCCGGGCGGGTCACTCGGACCTCGGATCGGAGGGGTCCCAGAGCAGCGTGACCGGGTGCTCCTGCTCCATCAGCCGGTCCAGGTCGTAGACGAACCGGTCCCGCGTGTACTCGGCATTTTCGAAGTGCTGCCCCACGTGGATCGCCTCCACCGGGCACACCTCCTGACACATGCCGCAGAAGATGCAGCGGAACTCGTCGATCTCGTACACAATCGGGTAGCGGTTGCCCTGGTCGTCCTCGCCACCCACCAGCCGGATGCAGTTGGCGGGACAGACGGTGGGACACAGGCCGCAGGCGACGCACTTGGGCCGGCCGTCGGCGTGCACCTCCATGCGGTGCGTTCCGCGCCAGCGGGGGCTGAGGTCCGTCTGCTCCTCGGGATACTGCTGCGTGACCTTGTTCGGGTTGATCATGTGCTTGAAGGTCAGCGCCATGCCGCTCAGGGTCGCGCGGAGGTACGAGGTCGTCTCCGCGTCGGGACGCTCCATGACACGCACGGTAATGCTCATGACTGCTCCATCGGAGCCGGTTGAGGAGTGCTCTTGATCTCGACGCGCTGGCTCAGGTGGGCCGCCGCGCCGGTGATGGTGCGGCCGCGGTCGACGAAGTAGACGAAGGCGATGGTCGCGACGCCGCTGACCGCGGTCAGGGCGAGGCCGTACCCGAAGCCCCACGCCATGCCGATCTCGTCGAGCGCCAGAATGGTCCCGCCGATCAGCATCACATAGACGAGGGCCGTGGGGAGCATGACCTTCCAGCCGAGCGACATCACCTGGTCGTAGCGGAACCGCGGCAGCGTCCAACGGATCCAGATGTAGACGAGCAGGAAGAAGAGGGTCTTGGCGGCGAACGCCCCGAAAGTCAGCAGCGTCTTCCACCAGGTCGGCGTGGCGAGCAGCGCGCTCCCGTCGGCGGCGAAGCCGGAGATGAGCTGTCCCTGGTACCAGAAGGCATCGTCGCCCTTCCAGAACGGGATGTCCCACCCGCCCAGGAAGATCGTGGCCATGAGGGCCGAGGCGGTCACCATGTGACCGAACTCGGAGATCATGAACGCCGAGAACTTCATGGCCGAGTACTCGGTGTGGTAGCCCGTCACGAGCTCCGATTCCGCCTCGGGCATGTCGAACGGCAGGCGGTTCGTCTCCGCGAAGGCCGATACCACGAACAGGATGAACGCGAGCGACAGCGGGAAGGCGTACCAGAGGCCGAGCTGCTGTTGCTGCGCCACCATCTCCGGCAGGGTGACGTTGCCCGTGAGCATGAGCACCGTGATCAGCGAGAGACCGAGCGCCACCTCGTAGCTGACCATCTGGGCCGATGCCCTGAGGCCGCCGAGGAACGCGTACTTGTTGTTCGAGGACCAGCCACCCATCACCACCCCGTACACCGCCAGCGAGCTGAACGCCAGCACGTACAGGATCCCGATGGGAACGTCCGCGATGATCATGTCGACGACGCCGGCCGACGTCGGGAGCGGCGCCGCGATGGGGATCACGGCGAAGGTCACGAGGGACGGGAACAGCACCAGGATGGGCGCGAGGACGAAGAACACCCGGGAGGCGGTGGCCGGAAGCGTCTCCTCCTTCAGGATGTTCTTGATGCCGTCCGCGATCGGTTGCAGCAGGCCGAAGGGTCCGACCCGGTTGGGGCCACGGCGGTCCTGGATGAACGCGGACACCCGTCGCTCGGCGAGCGTGGCGTACGCGACCACGAGCATGACCATCGTGAAGATCAGGGTCACCTTGAGCGACATGGCCACGATGGCCCAGCCGCCGGAGATGGGCTCGAAGGTCTGCATGCGATCAGTCCCCGGTCAGCGAGACGGGCTCGTTCACCACCGCCCCGCGGGTGCCGATGTCCTCGTAGGTCAGGCCCTCGAAGGCCGGAACGCGGCTGCCGAGCGCGTTGAATGCTTCCGCGGCCGAGCGCACCGGCCCCCGACCGCCCAGCTGCGCCGCGAGCGCCGCCGCGACGAACCACGCCGGACGGGCCATGCCCGGTCCGGTCAGTCCGGCCCAGAAGCGCTGCACGCGGCCCGCATGGTTCGTGAACGTTCCCTCCTGCTCCGCGAACGTGGTGGTCGGAAGCAGGAAATGCGCACGCGACGTGGCCGCGGACTCCCGGTGGCCGAGGTGGACGTAGAGCGTCGCCCGGCTCCCGAAGTCCGCAGGCTGGTCGAGTAGCTCGTCGCCCATGACGAGGACGATGCCGTCGTGCGCGGCGACGCCTTCCAGGCCCCCGGTGCCGTCGTCGTCGCCGACCCGTTTCGCACCGACCAGCTCCGCGCCCGTCGCGTTCGGGCTCAGGTCCCGGCGGCGTGCGAGCCCGGGATACCCCTTGAGCGGCGCCTCGTCCTCCGCCCGCCTGCTCCGGTAGACGATGTCCCCCCCGCCGAGCCGCTCCACGAGCTCGGCGACGGCCGCGAGGTCCTCGTTCGAGGACCTCGGCGACACCACCGCACGCACCGGCCCGGCACCGAGTTCCAGCGCGCGCGTCAGCAGGGCGCCCAGCGCGTCCTTCCATGCCACCGCGGTCGACGTGCCGCCGGCCCGGACCAGCGGAGCCTCCACGCGGGCGCCGAGGTTCATCCACTCGTAATCCAGGCGACCGTAGTCGCACATCCACCATCCGTTGACGTCCAGGTTCTCACGTGGCTTCAGCCGCTGAACCAGGTTGTCCCGGACATGCAGGTCGATGTTGCACCCCTGGGAGCATCCGGGGCAGATCGAGGGGGTGTGCTCGAGGTCCCACGCGCGGGCCTTGTGCAGGAAGTCCTTCGAGATCAGCGCGCCCACCGGGCACAGGTCGACGATGTTTCCGTGCCAGTGCGTGCCTTCGAGGCCCTCCTCGAAGAAGGTGTCGATGACCGATCGGCTCCCGCGCTCCACGACCGTGAGGCGCGGCTCCTGCTCGACCTCGTTCATGAAGCGCACGCAGCGCGTGCACATGACGCAGCGGTCCCCGTAGAAGAGGACGTCGCCACCGAAATCGTCCCGCCCGAAGACGCGCTTGGGCTCGCGGCTGCGTCCGTGATCCGGGCCCTCCGCATGGACGTAGTCCTGGAAATAGCACTCGCCGGACCTATCGCAGATCGGACAATCCAGCGGATGGTTCACGAGATAGAACTCGAGCACGGCCCGGCGATCGTCGAGCGCGCGCTCCGATTGCGTGCGCACGACCTGCCCTTCCGTCACCGTGGTGACGCAGGAGGGCATCGGCTTCGGCGCGCCCTCCACCTCGACCAGGCACAGTCTGCACATCGCGGGCGACGACAGGGACGGGTGGTAGCAGTAGTGCGGCACCTCCGTCCCGATCTGCTTGGCCGCCTCGAGGATCGTCGTGCCTTTCGGCACGGAGACCTCGTGGCCGTCGATGGTGAGGTTGACCAGATCAGCCATCACGCTGCTCCCACGCGCTCGCCACGGCGGACGAGAGCGAGATATTCGTCCCTGAACTTGTTGATGGACGACTGCACCGGCGCCGCCACGGAGTCCGACAGCACGCAGATCGTGGTCCCGACCATCTTCTGGGTGACCTGCATGAGGGTATCGAGATCCTCTTCGGTGCCGCGCCCGTCTTCGATGCGCTTCATCATCTTGGCCGACCACGCCGAGCCCTCGCGGCACGGCGTGCACTGTCCGCACGACTCGTGGGCGTAGAAGTCGACCATGCGACGCACCTGTTTCACGATGTCCGTCGTCTCGTCCATGACGATCACCGAGGCGCACCCCAGCATGGTGCCCACCGCGACACACCCCTCGTAGTCGAGCGCGCAGGCGCGGCTCTCCTCGGCGTTGATGATCGGAACGGACGAGCCGCCCGGAATCACCGCCTTCAGCGCGTTTCCGTCCCGCACGCCGCCGCAGACGTCTTCGATCAGCTCGATGAGCGGGAACCCCAAGGGCAGCTCGTAGTTACCGGGCTTGTTCACGTGCCCGCTCACGCAGAAGAGCTTGGTACCGGGGCTCTTCTCGGTGCCGTATTGACGGTACCAGTCGCCTCCGTTCGCAACGATGTGCGGGATCGTGCACAGCGTCTCTACGTTGTTGATCGTCGAAGGCATGCCGAATGCGCCCACGGCGGCCGGGAACGGCGGCTTGACACGCGGCTGGCCCCGCCGGCCCTCCAGCGAGTTCATGAGGCCGGTCTCTTCGCCGCAGATGTAGGCCCCCGCCCCCGCATGCACGGTGACGTCGATGTCCAGCCCCGATCCGAAGATGTCCTTCCCGACGTAACCCTTCGCGTACGCATCCTCGACCGCCCGGGCGAGCACCTGCGTCGTCTCGAAGAACTCTCCCCGGCAGTAGATGTAGACGTGCTGCGCACGGATGGCGTGGGCGCCGATCAGGCATCCCTCGATGAGCTGGTGCGGGTCCCACCGGATGAGCTCGCGGTCCTTGAACGTGCCCGGCTCCGACTCGTCCGCGTTGCAGACGAGGTAATGCGGCTTGCTGGTATCCTTCGGCATGAACGACCACTTCACGCCCGTCGGGAATCCCGCCCCGCCCCGCCCGCGGAGGCCCGACTCCTTTACGGTGTCGACCACCTCGTCGGGGGACATACCGAGCGCCTTGCGCAGCGCGGCGTAGCCGCCGCGCTCCACGTAGGTCTCGAGGCGGCGCTGCGTCGGGTCGCCGAAATGCTTGCTGATGATGCGGACCTCGCGGTCCGAAACATAGGGATAGGCCATTTATCCGTTACCCTGGCCCTTCAGATGCGCGAGGATCTTCGGGACCTCTGTGGGCGTAACGTTCTCGAAGTACTGCGAGTTGATCTGGACGCACGTGGGAAAGCCGCAGCCCGCGAGGCACTCCGCCTCAATGACGGTGAAGTTCCCGTCCCGCGAGGTCTCGCCGAGCTCCGTCCCCGTGTGCTCGAGGAAGGCCGTGAGCACGTCGTCCGCGCCGCACAGGTTGCAGGAGATGTTGGTGCATACCTGGACGAGATGGCGGCCGACGGGAGCCTTGTTGTACATCGTGTAGAAGGTCGCGACCCCACGGACGTAGGCCGGCGACAGGTCGAGGAGCTCGGCCACCCGGTCCATGGACTCGGGGCTCACGTAACCGCGCAGCTCCTGCGCTAGCGCCAGCGCGGGCAGCAGGGCCGCGCGCTTGCTCGGATAGCGCGTCAGGATTTTCTCGAACCGCTCCTGATACTCCCCCTCGAACAGTCGCGCGTCGGGATTCGTTTCCGGGAGCATGTACGGCATGGTCGCCGACCCGGAAGGATGCCCGCCGTGCTTCGGACGATCGCCGACGAAGTCCTCGCCTCGGACTTCCTTCTCGGTGAGGTCGAAGTCGCCGGTGTTGCCGGCCCAGCCCGGGTTTTTGAACGGCACGTCGCTCATCGGTCGATCTCCCCGAGCACGATGTCCAGGCTGGCGTTGATCATGATCAGGTCGGCCACCAGATGACCCTCCGCGAGCCTCGGGATCACGGACAGGTTCACGAACGACGGCGGGCGGATACGCCAGCGCACCGGCTTCGTTCCCCCCTCCTCGGCCACCACGTACATCCCCAGCTCACCCTTCGAACCCTCGACCGCGTAATAGCAGTCGCCTTCGGGCGCCGGGATGCCTTCCATGATCAGCTTGAAGTGGTGGATCATGCTCTCCATATCCGACATCGCGTCGGTCTTGGAGGGCAGCGAGATGTTCGGATCCTCGACGTTGATGGGACCGCCCGGAAGCCTGTCGAGGGCCTGATGGAGGATGCGCACGCTCTGGCGCATCTCCTCCATGCGGCACAGGTAGCGGTCGTAACAGTCACCGTGCTGCCCGATCGGGACCTCGAAGTCGTAGGTCTCGTAGTCGTAGTACGGCCGGTCCTTGCGAACGTCGTAGTCGACGCCGGCCGCGCGCAGGTTGGGACCCGTGAAGCCGTAATTGATGGCCTCGGCCGCGCTGATGGCGCCCACGCCCTGCGTCCTGCCGATGTGGATCTGGTTCCGCGTCAGCAGGCGGTCGATCTCGGCGAGCGTGTCCGGGAACGTCCGGAGGAACGCCCGCAGCTGGTCGGTCCACCCCTCGGGGAGGTCCGCCATCATGCCGCCGATCCGCGTGGCCGACGTCGTGATCCGCGCGCCGGTCAGCGTCTCGTGCAGGTCGTAGATCCGCTCGCGCTCCTGGAACGAATACAGGAACGGGGTGAACGCCCCTACGTCGATCGCGGTCGTGCCGAGCCAGAGGAGGTGGCCGAAGATCCGGTCCATCTCCATGAGGATGACCCGCGCCACCTTGCAGCGCTCGGTCACCTCGATGCCCATCAGCTTCTCGACGGACATCACGTAGGCGCAGTTGTAGATGAGCGGCGCGAGGTAATCCATCCGGTCCGTGAGCGGGACGATCTGGTTCCACGTCCGATACTCGCCGAGCTTCTCGAACGACGAGTGCAGGTACCCGATGTCGGGCACGACCTTCGTGACGGTCTCCCCGTCGAGCTCGCAGACCAGGCGCAGCACGCCGTGCGTGGCCGGGTGCTGCGGGCCGATGTTGATCAGCATCCGCTCCGATCCGAGATCCGGGTTCTCGACCTCGAACGGCATGAGCGGGCTCGGGACGAGCCTCCCGCCCGGCCCCATCTCGGGATTCCGCGTCACCGGAATCGTGACGGTCTTCTGGGCCATCAGGCGCCTCCCTCCTCCGTGCGTCGCGGCGGGGCCGTCGGCCCCTCCAGGACCTCCTGGACCTCGCGGGCCTGCCCGAGCACGTCTTCGGTGTAGAAGCGATCGACCTCCTGATTCAGCGCCCTGCGGGTCTGCTCCGCGCGCGAGTAGCGACCGCGCAGCGGGAAGTCCTTCCGCAGGGGATGCCCCTCGTCGTAGTCGAACGGCATCAGGATGCGAATCATGTTGGGGTGACCGCGGAAGCTGACGCCGAACAGGTCGTAGACCTCCCGCTCCAGCCAGTCCGCGGATCGCCACAAGCTCACCACGGAATCGATCTCCATGGCGTCGAGGGGAAGCGCGCACCGGACGCGGAGCGCGTGCTTGTGCCTGGTCGAGAACATCTGGTAGACGACCTCGACCGGGCGGCCGTGCCCGTAGTCGATGCCGGTCACGTCGGACATCATGTCGTAGGCCTGATCCGGATCGTCACGGAGCCACTGCATGATGTCGAACGTCGCAGCCGGGTCGATCCACACGACGTGCTGGTCACCCGCGTTCACGACCTGGCCCAGCACGGCCTCGCCGAACCGCCGACCGAGCGCCACGATCGTCGGATGCAGGCTCACCGCCGCCGGCAGCCGGCCGGAGGGCGCGGCCACCGGATCGGACGGACGCGGCCCCTGGTCGACGGCGTCGAACGCGCCGCGCATGTCGTCAGTCATAGATGGGGTTCCGCCGTGTCCTGCCATCGGGCGTCTCACCCCGAGGCACCACTCCGGTCGAAAGCTGCTCCTGGCGCGTCGAGTTCCCGAATGGTCCCGTCAGACCCTCGATCTCCTCCTTGTCCGCGTTCGGCCGGGCCACGAGAAGCGGGTCCTCGCTCCGGTGCTCGTAGTGCCGGCTCAGCGACTCCTGACGGATCTTCTCCTGGATCATCATGAGGCCGTAGATGAGCCCTTCGGGCCTCGGCGGGCAGCCCGGGATGTAGACGTCGACCGGGACGATGGTATCGATGCCCTGCACCATGGAGTAGACGTCGAAGACGCCGCCCGTGCTGGCGCACGCGCCCATCGAAATGCACCACTTCGGCTGCGGCATCTGGTCCCAGATCCTGCGCAGCACGGGCGCGAGCTTGTACGGCACCCGTCCGGCGCAGATGAGGACGTCGGCCTGGCGCGGGCTGAACGACATCCGTTCCATGCCGAAGCGCGCCACGTCGAAATCGGACGCGGCGGACGCCATCATCTCGATGGCACAGCACGCCGTGCCGAACGGCATGGGCCACAGCGAGTTGAGCCGCCCCCAATTCACGATCGCGTCGATCTTGCTGGTCAGGAACGTGGGGCCTCCCTGACCGAAGATCCCTCCGGAGGTCGGCGTAGCGCCGACTCCGGGCAATTTATCCATCAGTCCCATTCGAGACCTCCCTTCTTCCACTCGTAGAGCAGGCCGACCGCCAGGACGATCACGAAGAGCGTCATCGCCACGAAGGCGCTCCACCCCAGCTCACGCATCTGCACGGCCCAGGGGATCAGGAAGATCGTCTCCAGGTCGAAGACGATGAAGCTGATCGCCACCATGTAGAATTTTACCGAGAAGCGTGCCCTGGTGGTCCCCAGCGGGATCATTCCCGATTCGTAGGGCATCAGCTTCTGGGGCGTGTCCCGACGCGGGTTCAGCAGGTGGGACGTGACCACCATCCCCACGGCGTTGAGCATCGACACGCCGAACAATAGGAGAAGGGGGAGATATGCTCCCGACATGGGGTCGCGTGGGTTTGTGAAATTGTTCACGAAGCCGTGTGACGCGTGGAAGGTACCCGGAATCGTGCCGGAGTTCAACCGTATTTCCGCCGGTATTTCGGGGCGATTCGGCCGGATTTGCACGGCCTTCCGCAAAGGGGATATCTTGGGCGGCCCGCGCCCCGCTCGGGCGTGCTCCGTTCGGCTGGCCGCCGAGCCCCGTTTCCACCCGGACCCCCGCCTCGAATGTCGATCAAGTGTGACAAGTGGATCCGACGCATGTCCGTGGAAGCGGGCATGATCGAGCCCTTCGAGCCGGCGCAGGTCCGGGACGGGGTCATCTCGTACGGGCTGTCCTCGTACGGCTACGACATCCGGGTAGCGCCGGAGTTCAAGGTGTTCACGAATGTCCACAACGCCATCGTGGATCCGAAGAACTTCGACGACCGCTCCTTCGTGGACGTCCACGGCCCGGTCTGCATCATCCCGCCGAACTCCTTCGCGCTCGCGCGCACCGAGGAGTACTTCAGGATCCCCCGGGACGTCCTGGTCGTTTGTGTCGGGAAATCGACGTACGCGCGCTGTGGTCTGATCGTGAACGTCACGCCGCTCGAGCCCACGTGGGAAGGCTACCTGACGCTGGAGATCTCGAACACCACCCCCCTGCCCGCGAAGGTCTACGGCGGCGAGGGCATCGCACAGCTGCTCTTCTTCGGGGGCGACGAGGAGCCCGAGGTCGCGTACGTCGACCGCCACGGCAAGTACATGAAGCAGGTCGGGGTGACGCTGCCCAAGATGTAGGTCGTCGAAGATGGAGCACGTTCCGGGCAGCTACCCGGCTCGGATGCCTCCAGGATCCCGCGTTACGGCGGGGTGGTCCGTTTTCCGAGCACGAGCGCGAAGAACCCCTGGCCGTCCTCGGCCCAGCGGTCGACCTCGAGTCCGGCGTCCGCGAAAAGCGCGTCGACCGACTCCCGGTCGTGCTTGCAGCTGATCTCCGTGCGGATCGACTCCCCCTCCTCGATCGACACCGGTGCGCCGGCCGCGCCGAACCGCACGGTCTGCCGGCTGCGGGCGCGGAGATGCATCTCGATCCGCCGGTGCTCCTCCGAGTAGAAGGCGCGGTGCTCGAACGCCGTCAGGTCGAAGTTCGCGTCGAGCTCCCGGTTCAGGATGCGCAGCACGTTCAGGTTGAATGCCGCGGTGATCCCCTCGGGATCGTTGTAGGCGAGCTCGAGCCGCTCGACGGTCTTGCCCGCACCGGGCCGCAGGTCGACCCCCATCAGGAATCGGTCGTCCCCGCGCATCGGGCCCGACACTCTTCCGAGCAGCCGCCGGGCCGCGTCTTCGCCGAAGTTCCCGATGGTGCTTCCGAGCAGCGCGACCCACGCGGGGACCGGCAGGTTCCGGGGCAGGTCGAAGGGGAGCGAGATGTCGGCGACTTCCGGCTCGACTCGCAGATCGTCGTATTCGGTGCGAAGCCGACGCGCGGTGTCGTGGAGGAACACGCCGCTCACGTCGACCGGGACGTACAAGTCTCCGGTGCCCGCCCGCTCCATCGCAGACAAGACGATCCGCGACTTCTCCGCGCTTCCCGCGCCGAGCTCCACGAGGGCGCGGGGGCGGAGCTCGTGAACCCAGGCCTCGGCCCACGCTTCCAGAAGGCCGCGCTCCTTGCGCGTCGGGTAGTAGGCGTCGAGCTCGGTGATGCGCTCGAAGAGCTCCGAGCCGTGCTCGTCGTAGAGGTACTTGGGCGAAAGCTCCTTCTGGGGCATGGCCAGGCCCTCGAGCACGTCCTGGAGCATCACGTCTCGATCGTGCGGATCCGCCGGCAATTTCTCGGAGGTCGCGCCCGGAGCCGTGCGATCAGACATCCCGGGCACAGCGCACGCCGCTGAAGATCTGGCGGCGGATGGGGTAGTCCCAGTTGCGGAACGTATTCCGGACGGCACCCCGGCGGGTTGCCCAGGAGCCCCCCCTGAGCACGCGATACTCGTCTCCGAAGAAGATCTCCGAGTATTCCGGGTAGGGGAAGGTCCGATATCCGGGGTAGGCGCCGAACCGAGTCGCGGTCCATTCCCAGACGTTGCCGAGCATGTCCCAGCAGCCGAGCGGCGAGACCCCGCGTGGGTAGCAGCCGATGCGCGTGGTGCCGAACACCTGCGCATCCAGATTGGCGCGCGAGGGGTCGGGCGCCTCGTCGCCCCACGGGTAGCGGCGCTTCGTGCGCGACGACGGATCCCACGAGGCGGCGGTCTCCCATTCCATCTCCGTGGGGAGACGCTTACCGGCCCACGTCGCGTACGCCTCCGCCTCCCAGTAGCAGATGTGGCAGACGGGAGCGAGCGGGTCGAGCGGCTCGCGGCGGTCCATGCGGCGGTCCATCCATGCGCCGCGGTCCCGCTCCCAGAAGAGCGGCGCCTCGAGACCGGCCTCCTGTCGCCACGCCCATCCGGCGTCGGACCACATCTGACGCGCATCGTACCCGCCGTCTTTCACGAACGCCAGGTACGCTTCGTTCGTCACCGGGTGCACGTCGATCTCGAACGGCTCCACCCGCACGAGGTGCGCGGGCCGCTCGTTGTCGTAGGCGGTGGACCGGTCGTCGGTGCCCAGCACGACCTCGCCGCCCCCGAAGCGGACCATGGCACCGTCCGGCGGCGCCTGCGGTGAGGGCGAGGGCGAGGCGGCGAGCGCCGGCGGGGTGTACGGAGTCCCCTTCTTGAGCTGGAGTGTCTGCAGGATGGTCTCGTTGTGCTGGTACTCGTGCTGCAGCACCATCCGGAAGACGAATCCCTCGCAGAGAAGGCCGGAGCCTGAATCGGCGACCGGCTCCGCAATCCGCTCGAGCACCGCCCGCCGCACCGCCGCGAGATACGCCCGCGCCTCCGCGCCGCCGGGGAGAGAGAGGGCCGCGCGCGCCGCGCGCGGATGATCGAATGGATTGTATATGCCCCGCAGCCCTTCGCCCCGCAGGTGGGCCTCGCCGAGCTTCTCCAGGAGCCACACCTCCTCGTAGTGCGCGATGTGGCCCAGGTCCCACACGATCGGGCTCATCAGCGGATCGTGCTGGCGCCGGAGGTCGTCGTCCGAGAGGCCGTGGACCAGGAGCGCGGTCCGGGCCCGCGCTTCCGAAAGCAGGCTCTCGATCTCGAGCGGGGTGAGGGCACGACCGACGTGAAGGTCCATGGCGGGCGATGGCTGTGGGGCGTGGGACCGCGTAAGGTAGGAGCGGCGGACGCGTGGACCAAACGTCCGATCGTCCTCAGCTTTCAACCGTTTGGAGTGATCCGAGGTTCCTGGAGACAGATTCTCTGACCATCACCACTGACCAACCGGCGGACGGACCGGCGCTGAGCGCCCGGCGTGTGCTCAAGCGGTACGGAAGCGTGCTCGCGCTCGACGAGGTGTCGCTGGATGTGGATCCCGGCAGCTCGGTCGCGCTGGTCGGCGAGAGCGGCTCCGGGAAGACCACCCTGCTCCGCTGCTTCAACCGCATGGTGGACGCTGACGAAGGTCGCGTCGAGGTGGGCGGAGCGGACGTGCGCAGAGCTGATCCCGTCGACCTGCGTCGATCGCTCGGCTACGTGCAGCAGGAAGGTGGTTTGCTCCCCCACTGGACCATTCTCCGGAACGTGGCGCTCGTGCCGTGGCTCCGCGGAGACCCGGCGGCGGAGGAAGCGGCGCGGGAGGCGCTCGACCTGGTCGGCCTCGCGCCCGCGCGGTTCGGCGGGCGGTGGCCCCACGAGCTGTCCGGGGGGCAGCGGCAGCGCGCGGCGCTCGCGCGGGCGTTGGCCGGCTCGGCGAGCGTGCTCCTCCTCGACGAGCCGTTCGGCGCGCTGGACGCCATCACCCGGGCGGACGTGCAGTTCACGTTCACGGCGCTCCGCGAGCGTCTCCGGCCGACCGTCCTGCTCGTCACCCACGACCTCCGCGAGGCGTTCCGGCTGGCCGACCGCGTCGCCGTGATGCGGACCGGACGGATCGAGCAGGTCGGCACGCCCGATGAGCTTCGGCGGGCCCCGGCGACGCCCTGGGTTGCGGAGCTGATGACCAAGGCCGGTGTCGCATGAGCGAGCGCGCATGAGCGATCGCCGAGCGGTGGGCCCGCGGGGCGAACCGCGTGCTTCGGCCTGGTGCGGGCCGGGGCTCGGGCACGCGTTCGCGACGGCGGGCGCACATGTGATGGTCTGCCTGGCGGTTCTCGCGACGACGGTGTTCGCGATCGTGCATGAGGGCGCAGCGGGACCCGTCGAGGTCGCCGGGGCGACGGCGGCCGCAACCCCCGACCCGGCCGCAGCCGCGCCGCCCGTCGAAGGTCCGGACGACGCTGTTCCGCAGGAGGCGCCCACCCCCCTCCGGCCCATCGTGGTGGCCACCAAGCCGTTCGCCGAGTCCTACATCCTGGGTGAGATGTTCGCGCAGCTCCTCGAAGCGCGCGGATTCTCCGTCGATCGACGGCCCGGGCTGGGGGCGACGGAGATCGCGTTCGCGGCGCTCCGCAGGGGCGAGGTGGACGTGTATCCGGAGTATACCGGGACGGGGCTGCTGGCCATCCTGGGGGAGGAGCCGCCGTCCTCGGGCGGCGAGGCGTTCCGGCGTGTGGCCGCCGTGTTCTCCGAGCGCTGGGGCGTCCGATGGCTCCCGCCGCTCGGCTTCGAGAACACGTACGCGGTGACGGTGCGCCCGGCCACGGCCGACTCCCTCGACCTCGAGACGCTGTCGGATCTGGCGGAGGTCGCGGGGCGGCTCACCGCCGGCTTCAGCCCGGACTTCATCGGGCGGGCCGACGGCCTGGAGGGGTTGCGGGCGGCGTACGGACTCGACCCGGGGTCGGTGCGGCCGCTCCTGCAGGCCGTGAAGTACCAGGCGCTGGCTGCCGGCGAGGTGGACGTGATCGACGGGTACGCGACCGACGGCCAGATCGCGCGGTACGGCTTCCGGGTTCTGCTCGACGACCGGGGCTTCTTTCCGCCGTACGACGCGGCAGCGCTCGCCGGGCCCGCGCTCGTGCGTGACCTTCCGGGCGCCGTCGCCGCGCTGGCCGAGCTCTCGGGTCGTCTGGACGAGGGGACGATGCGCGAGCTGAACCGCCGCGTCGAAGTCGACGCCGAGCCGGTGCCGGTGGTCGCGGCCGACGCGCTGGGGCGTCTGGGCCTGACGGAGGGGGCACCCGTGGGCGCCGAGCGCGTGCCCTCGGCGGGTGGGGCTTCCGGGCTGGTGTCGTACCTGTGGGCGAGACGGGCCCCCACCCTGGATCAGACGCGCCGGCACATGCTCCTGGTCGGCCTGTCCCTCTTGGCCGGGCTGGCGGTGGCCGTGCCGCTGGGGCTGGCCCTCGAGCGCGTGCGGGGGGCGGCCGAGGGCGTGATTCGAGCCGTCGGCGTCCTTCAGACCGTGCCGAGCATCGCGCTCCTGGCGTTCATGATCCCGCTGCTGGGGATCGGCGTCGTGCCGGCCGTCACCGCGCTCTTCCTCTACTCGCTCTTTCCGATGCTCCGCAACACCTACACCGGGGTCCGGGATGCGGACGCGGCCGCGGTCTCGTCCGCGCGTGCGCTCGGGATGAACGAGCTGCAGCTGCTCCGGTACGTGCGCCTCCCGTTGGCGGCACCGGTGATCATGGCCGGCGTGCGCACCGCCGCGGTCATCAACGTGGGCACGGCCACGCTCGCGGCATTCATCGGCGCCGGAGGGCTCGGGGATCCGATCGTGGCCGGCCTGGCGCTGTCGGACACACGGATGATCCTGTCGGGCGCGATCCCGGCGGCACTCCTCGCGCTCGGCGTGGACGCGGGGCTCGGCACCCTGGAGCGCGCGGTGTCACCCGCGGGCCTGGAGAAACCCGGGCGCGCTCCGGGAGTGGCCTGACGCTCGTTGCTCCCACTCATAGCCCCGCCGGCGGCGGCGGCGTCCGCACGAGTATGGCCGTCACGAGCAGGACGATCTGCGCGACCGCGAGCTCCAGGCTGGCGGACCGCGCGAGCCGCGACGGCCCCGCCTCGTGCTCGAGCCCGGGCGTCAGGCGGCGCCAGTTGATGAAGCCGAGCGCGAGCACGACCCCCACGAGCCAGAGCTTGAGCAGGAGGGCCCGACCGTACGCGCTGGTCAGGAGGGCGAGAGGCTCCGGAAGGTGCACCCACGCCCCCAGGATCCCTGTGAGCGCGAGGGCCGCTACGGACGCCACCGCCACCGGAGAAAAAGCGGGGACGAGCGTGCGCAGGAGGCTCGTGCCCGTGGGCTCG
>Ga0079224_100005699_pt1 | contig 16401 bp, 16 predicted proteins | sample Stecom2015_FD_80414 | JGI IMG/M metagenome (GOLD analysis project Ga0079224, IMG submission 80414) | Agricultural soil microbial communities from Utah to study Nitrogen management - Steer compost 2015 | ecosystem: Environmental > Terrestrial > Soil > Agricultural land | place: USA: Utah... | reverse complement strand
TCAGGCTGACGCGCGTGGCGATGCGGTGCGCGTTCGACAGCACCAGCCAGGCGAGCACGCAGACGATCGCGATGCACGCGACGATGGCCAGCCGGTGCACGAAGCCGCCGTCCTCGGCAGCCAGGATCGTCGTGCTGATCGCGCCGGGACCGGCGAGCAGCGGAATCGCCAGCGGAACGATCCCGCCTACGTCGCCCGCGATCGCTTCCTGCGCTTCGGCTTCGGTGTGACGCACCGGGCCGGCCTCGGCATTGAGCATCGCCAGCGCCATCAGCAGCAGCACCAGCCCTCCGCCGACGCGGAACGACGGCAGGCTCGCGCCGATGATCGTGAGCAGCGCCTCGCCGACGAAGGCCGTGATCGAGAGCACGACGAACACCGTGAGCGCAATGGCACGCGCGAGGCGCGCACGCGATTCGTCGCGCCGGCCGCTGGTGACCGCCAGGAAGATCGGCACCGCGAGGAACGGATCGACGACCGCGATCAGCGTGACGAAGAAGCGCAGGTACTCGGTCGCGTCGTTCATGCCCTCTTGGGTGCAGCTCCTGCCGATGGCGGTGCGTTCCCCGCCAGCTCCGCCAAATGGGCGGATCGCGGCGGGCGCGCGGCCTTGCGATTCCGCGCCACGCTTCAGGCGCGCGCGGCTTTCGCCTCGGCGAGCGCCTTCGAGCGACGGCCGTGCAGCACGGCGGCGAGCATCGTCACGATGAACACGGCGAGTGCCAGCGCGTTCGCCAGGCCTCCGATGCGTGTCCACCCGTAACCGGCGCCGGCGTCGCCGAGCAGCCGGATCGCCACCGAAGCGTGCAGCAGCACGAGCGGAAGATAGAACGACGGATGATACGGTAGCGTGACGCGCAGGACGGCCGGCAGGATGATCGCCGCGTGCCCGAACACCATCGAGAAGACGAAGCCGAGCGTCACGGCGTGCAGCGCGGCGTCGTAGGCCGGGCGGCCCGGAACGAAACCGCCGACGGCGAGCGCGACCAGCGAGCCGACCGCCAGCCAGAAATACCCCGCGAGCAGGCAAACGGCGATGAAGCGGGTGAGCGCGCGTGCGCGCACGGTGCGGCGCGCGATGTCCTGGCGCAGCAGCCAGGTCGACAGGGCGAGCAGTGCGGCGGCGAAGACCGTTCCACCCCAGCCCTGGCCGGACGCGGCCAGGCCGACGACGACGGCCGCGAGGATCGCGCCGAAGGCCCTCTTCGCGTTCGGCGACGGCGGCAGGAAGCGGGACAGCTCGAGCCTCTCGCCGGCGATCGTCAGCACGAGGAATGCCAGCCACCAGGGCAGTGCGGCGGCGGGCGGAGCGCCTGCGAGCCACACCGCGGTTCCGATGGGCCAGCACAGCGCGCCGAGCGCGAGCGTGAAGGTGAAGAGCGCGCGCTGGCGGCGCAGCACGTCGAGCGAGGCGGCGACGAAGACGAGGCCGCCGGCGAGGAGGAGGGGCGGCGCGAACGCCGCCGGTGCCGGCAGCCGGACGCCGAGCGCGGCGAGCAGGACGCCGGCGCCGGCGAGCAGCGGCGCCGCGTACGCCCAGTAGCGGCCGAGCGCCACTGCGCGCTCGAGCGAGATGACCACGCCGAAGAAGCCGATCATCAGCGGTCCGTGCAGCGCGGCTGCGCCCTGGACCGATTCGGGCATCGACCAGCCGAGACGGACGAGTCCGGCGCCGGTGCCGAACAGCAGGCCGATGAAGCCGAGCATCAGCAGCGGCACGCGCGCCGCGGGCGGCAGCCCGGTGCGCGACGCCGTCGCGTCTGCGGGATGCGTCACTTCAGCCCGGCGACCAGCCGAAGTGCTCGCGGGCGAAGCCGCTCATCTTGTCCGGTGTCCAGGGCGGGTCCCAGACGAGCTCGACCTCGACCGCCGTGCCTTCGGGCACCATCGCGCGCACCACGCGCCGCACGTCGTCCATGATCATGTCGGCCATCGGACACGCGGCGGTCGTCATCGTGACGTCGATGAAGACCGCCTTCTCGCCGACCGCGATGTTGTACACGAGCCCGAGGTCGACGATGTTCATGCCGGCCTCGGGATCGTCGACCTGGCGCAGCGCCTCGCGGATGGCGTCGTCGTCGGGCATCGTTGACATGAGCTGCCTCCCGTAGCGCGTTCCGGTCTCAGGCGAAGCGTCGCACGAATGCGATCCGCTGCGAGGGAACGAAGCCGGTATCGTAGAGGAAACCGAGCAGCCCGAGGTCGGCAGGCGAAACGCTCGTCTCGACCTGCTCGACGCGCAGCGCGCCCAGGTTGACGAACAGCTGCGAGAGCAGCGCGCGTCCGACGCCGCGGCCGGCGTACGCGGGATCGACGCCGATCGTGTCGATCACCGCCACCGGCTCCGTTCTCCCGTAGTCGCCCAGGTCGACGCGCGCCATCAGGAAGCCGATGACGAGGTCCTCGTCGAGGCGCGCGGTCAGCGAGACGCGAATGGCCGAGTCGGCGGTGGTCTCCGCGAACTTGTGCGCCATGTACTCCTCGCGGTTGCGGCCGGTGATCGCGCGGTCGATGCGCACGATCTCGCGCAGCTCTCCTGCGTTCATCGCGCGCACGTCGGCGGTGTCGCGCGCAAGGCGTTCGAAATCGTTGGCCGCCTGGCCGCCGAAATTCACCTCCGTGGGAGGCTCGGCGGATGCGTCGGCGAGCACCGGGTCGTCGCGCTCGGGTGCATAGGCGCCGCCCTCGACCGCGCAGTCGACGACCTGTTCGGGCGCACGCTCGAAGCCCATCGCGCTCATCCAGCGCAGCATCGGCAGGTCGTTCCATCGTGCCTGCGTGCGCAGGCTCGCGATGCGATGACGCTTCGCCCAATCCGACAGCGCGTTGAACAGGTCGCGGCCGATGCCCTGGCTCTGCGCGTCGGCGCGTACGCCGATCGCCTCGAGCCGCAGCGCGGGCTCGCTGCGGCCGAACTCGCCTTCGAGCACGCGTGCGAGCACGTAGCCGGCGATCCCCTTGCCGTCGATCGCGGCGAACTGCGCGTGCAGCTTCGGTTCGCGGCGCGCCGATTGCAGCCGGCGCTCGAAATACGGCTGGCGCGAGCGGCGCTCGATCGCCGCGTCGATCGCGACGACTTCCTCGAGATCGCCCGCGGCGAGCGGGCGGATGTCGGCCCGGAGCGTGTAGGAGGCGTGCATCGGTAGGTTCCTGCTTTTCAGGCCGGTAGGGGCTGCGGCTGGACGAAGCGGCGCGCGGGCACGCGGATCAGGCGGCGGCGTAGGCGAAGGCGAGCTCGCGATCGGTTTCCTCGTCGAGGAGGTCCTCGAGCATCGGCAGTAGCGCCATCGTCTCCTTCTGGATGTGCGCGACTTGGCGTTCGACCATCTCGGCGACGCCGACCTTCAGTTGCGTCCATCCCGCCGCCTCGAGCGTACCGGCGGCGGCGGCGTGCGCGAGCGGCAGAAGCGTTTCGGCCGCTTCGCGGATCGCCTGGTGCTCCTCGGCGAGCAGTTCGGCGATGTCGCCTTCGCCGGCCTCGGCGAGGCGGTTGAACAGCTCGTTCTCCTCGAAGTCGAAGTGGCGCCCGATGTCCTGTTCGAGATGGCGAGCGAACTGCCCCGCAAGCCGGGCGAGCTCCGGATCGCCGGTAGCGCCGCGCGGCGAGCGCGCGAACGCCTGCTCGACCTTGCCGAGCAGATCGAGGTTCGTCCGGTGCTCCTCGTCGAGCGCGTGAGCGACCTGGCCCTGGAAATTCATGGCACCTCCTAAATCTGCATCGCGTTACCAGAATAGGCGTGCGTGCAGGCGATGCCATTGATACGGGTCAAGCAACGGGGGCGGTCGGGGGGACTGCCGTGCGAGGCGCGGGCGGCAGGCGCATGCGGCGGACGAGGATCGCGAAGAACGCGAGGAAGGCCGCCGCGCCCAACGTGCCGACGGCGGCCGCGGCGAGCGCGAGCCACGACGAATCGACGATCGCCGCTGCGACCAGCAGGACGAGCGCGCACAGGTGGCACGCGTAGTGGATCGCCAGCGGCCGATCGGCGGTAAGCGAAGAGGGCGTGCGCGGCAGCTTCGTTCCCGGCGCCTTGTGCATCGACGCGAGGAACGGGACGATGCGCTGCATCATCCCCAGTACGAGCGTGAGCAGCCAGCCGGGAACGAGGACGATGCCGAACAGCGTCGCGAGCATCGGCACGTCGGGTGCGAGCACCGTGGCGAGCGCCAGTGCCAGGCTCGCGACCATCAGCGCCCACGCGATGCGCACGAGCCGGAACGAGCGGCCGAGCTCGCGCCGCATGCCGGTGCGCAGCGCGAGCAGCACGAGCCGCAGATGCAGTGCGACCGCGCCGGCACCCGCCGCCAGTGCGGCGGCCTGCAGCGGCATCGCGTACCCGCGTCCGAAGGCGGCGGCACCGGCGAGCAGCAGCGCGAGCGCGGCCAGCGCCGCCGAGACGCGCACCTGCGTCTCGTCGGGTGCGGGCGACAGCGCGAACATCGGCACCAGGATGTATGCCAGGCCGAGCGCGAGCATGCCCATGAAGCCGTAGGCGGCGAACGGCACGTGCAGCGCGAGCGCCGTCTCGCGCGTGAAGAGCGGCCATCCGAGATACGTGAACGCGAGCGAGACTGCGCTGACCACGACGACGGCGAGCGAGGCGAGGGCGATCCATCCGTGCGTGACGATGCCGGCCATGCCGCGCGCGCCCGCGAGGTTGCGCGCGGTGAGCACGCCGTAGCCGATCAGTCCGGCGACGACGGCGACGGCGCCGGCACCCAGCCAGAGCGGCGCGCCGATGCCCATGCCGACGGCGGTTACGCCCACGCCCGCGGTGTAGACCCACCAGATCGCGGCGGGGAGCCGCGTCGAGTACACCGGCTGGCGGGTGGCGACCGGCATCAGCTGCAGGCTCGCGCCGATCGCGGTCATCGCGAGCACGCCGAGCGTGACGAAGTGCAGGGCCGCCAGCGGCCAGTCGAGCCCGCCGACGAAGCGCGGCGCGCCGGCCGCACCGGCACCGAGTGCGATCCAGGCGGCGAGATGGAACACCGCGGCCGCGCCGAAGTAGCGCAGCGGAATCGACGCAGGCAGCAGCCGGCTCGTCGCGCCGGCGAGAAAGCCGGCGGCGAGCTTCGGGCGGGCCGCGCCGGCCTTCGTGCCGGCCTTCATTCGCCGCGCGTCAGCCGAAGCCGCACTTCGCCCGGCTCGCCGTCGATGATCTCGGCGCTCCAGCCGATCTCGGCGAGTTCGGGGTAGAGCAGCTGCGGCTCGCGATCGAGATGCACGATGACCGGGCGATCGTCGTCGACCGAGCGCAGCAGCGTGAGGATGGCGACCATCGGCTGTGGCGGCTGCAGGCCGCGCACGTCGATGTGGATGCCGTCCGGTTCCGTCCAGCGATTCATTGGCTCTTGTGCAGGTCCTGCAGCCTGCGGCGGATCAACTTGCCGGTCGGGGTGCGCGGCAGCGCGTCGATGGGGTGGAACCAGCGCGGGCGGCGGTAGGGCGGCATCGTCTTGGCGTGCGTGCGCAGCGCCGCTTCGGCACGTTGCGGGCTCGCCGGGTCTTTCGGCACGTAGAACACCGCCACGGCGTCGACACCGTCGTCATCGGGTACCAGCACCGCCGCGGCCTCGAGGATGTCGTCGCTGACCAGCCCGAGCGTCTCCTCGATCGCGATCAGGTCGACCCATCGCCCGTGCACCTTGACGAGCGATCCCTCGCGGCCGGCGAAGCGCCAGGAGCCGTCGGCCTGCGGCTCGAAGAGGTCGCTCGGACAGAAGCGTCCGTCGCGGAAATGCTCGTTCTGCTCGGCGGGAAGATTCCAGTAGCCGAGCGCGATCATCGGCGCGGCGAAGCTCAGGCGGGTGGGCGAGGCGCCGGTCCCGGCGAGCGGTCGGGCGTCGATGCCGGGCGAGGGACGTAGCCCGCGGCCGTCGTCGCGATCGGTCATGACCAGGACGAGCGTCTCCGAGGCGCCGTAGCCGTTGATGATCGCCGCGCCCGTCTGCCGGTGCCATTCGTCGCGCAGGTCGGTCGACAGCGCCTCGCCGGCGGAGACGAAGCGGCGCACGCCGTCGCGCACGAGCCGTGCGGCCAGGCCTTCCTTGAGCAGGTTGCGGTACAGCGAGGGCACGCTGCAAAGCACCGTGGGGTGCGTGCGTGCGACGGTCTCGGCGACGCCGGCGGCGGTCGGCCACGCGGGGTCGAGCACGACCGAGGCGCCGAGCTTCAGGCCGGCATACAGCGCGTTCGTCTGCGGGTAGGAGAAGAACATCTTCGAGCTGGCGAAGATGCGATCGCGTGCCGTCGCGCCGACGACCTCGGCGGTGACGCGCTCGATCTCGAGCGCGAAGCGATGGCCGTGGACGACCGCTTTCGGCTTGCCGCTGGTGCCCGAGGAATGGACCCAGACGGCCGGTTGCGTGGGTTCGCACGGCATCGCGTCCCGCGGCTCGGCGTCGGCGTGCTCGACGAGCCATTCCTCGAGCGCGATCACGCGCTCGCGATAGGGCGCCGGCGTCTCCGCGCGCGACTCGGCGAGCACGAAGCGGAAATCGGCGGTCTCGAGCATCGACTGCCATTCGGCGCTCGGAAGTCTCGGATTCACGCCGACCGCGACGCCGCCGGCGGCGATGCAGCCGAGGAAGGATTCGACCCAGGCGAAGCCGTCCGGAATCTGCACGGCGACGCGCTCGCCGGGGCGAAGCCCCCGTGCATGCCATGCACCGGCGGCCCGGGCGACGGCTTCGCGCAGCTCGCCGTAGCTGCGCGTCTGCGTGCCGCAGACGAGTGCGACGTCGTCGTCGTTGCCGTTGGCGAGGAGAACCGAGGCCGCGTTCAACGTCATGGCCGTCTCCGTGTTTTCTTCAGGCTTCGGCGAGTGCCCCGCCCGAGGCGCGCTGGCCCCTGGCTTCGTCGAGCAGTTCGCGCACCAGTCGCTGCACCGTGATCGCGGCGACCTGTCGCCGGTAGTTCGCCTGCGTGACGGTCGTGCGCATCGGGCTGACCTGGCGCTGCACGAGCTTGCCGAGCGTGGCGATCGCGTCGTCGCCGAGCGGATGGCCGAGCATCGCCTCGACACCGGCGAGGTCGAGCGGATGCGAGTTGGTGCCGGTCAGGCCGACCCGCAGTTCGTGCAGCACGCCTTCGCGCATCGCCAGCGCGACTGCCACGCCGGCCAGCGGAAAGTCGATCGACGCGCGGACCCGCGCCTTGCGATAGGCCGAAACCAGTCCTTCGGCGGGCGTCGGCACGAACACGCGCGCGAGGATCTCGTCGCGCTCGCTCGTGAGCCATGCGCGGCCGTCGTCGCGATACAGCTCGGTCAGCGCGATGCGCCGTTCGCCCCGCGCCGAGACGAGCTCGACCTCGGCGCGCAGCGCGATCAGCGCGCCGGCCAGGTCGCCGCTGAACGCGGCGTGACAGCGGTTGCCCTGCGGCGCCACGTGGCAGACGGTGCCGCCGCGCTTCAGGCAGTAGCCGTTCGACGCGCGCCACCATTCGCTCTGGTTGTAGTAGACGCAGCGCGTGTCGAGGAACAGGTTTCCGCCGATCGTGGCGACGCCGCGATGCGCCGGACCGGCTACCGAGCCGGCGGCCTGCGCGATCGCGCGGTAGCCGCCGACGAGCAGCGGATGCGCGGCGAGCGTCGCCAGGCGGGCTCCCGCGCCGATCGACACCCCCGTGCGCGTGCGCTCGACGGCGTCGAAGCCCGCGATGCCGCCGAGGTCGACGAGCATTTTCGGCCGCTCGATGCCGCGGCGCAGGTTCGGTACCAGGTCGGTTCCGCCGGCGACGAGTCGCGCGTCGGGATTCGCGGCGAGCAACGCCGCGGCCTCGGCGAGCGTGCCGGGTCGCTTCCATTCGAACTCGTGCAAGGCGTCCATGTTCAGCTCCCGGAGACGCTCGTTCCAGCCGGTTGTGCGGATTCGGACGCCGGCGTCCTGCCGCCTGGTGCGCCCGTGCCCTTGCGCGCCGCCGTGGCGTCGCGCAGGCGCTCGGCGCGCTTGCGCGCCTGTATCGCTTCGAAGACGCGATCGGGCGTCGCCGGAAGCGCGTCGAGGCGGATGCCGATCGCGTCGTGGATCGCGTTGGTGAGCGCCGGCGGGAAGCCGTGTAGTGCGCCTTCGCTCGCTTCCTTCGCGCCGAAGGGCCCGAGCGGGTCATTGCTCTCCACGAGATGCACGTCGATCGGCGGCGATTCGGCGATGGTCGGGATCCGATAGTCGAGCAGGTTCGGCCGCATCGAGAGCCCTTCGTGGTACTGGTTCTCCTCGGACATCGCCTGGCCCATCCCCATCCAGACCGCGCCCTGCACCTGCCCTTCGGCGGCCAGCGGGTTGATCGCGAAGCCGCAGTCGTGCGCGACCCAGACGCGCTCGACCTTCACCGCCCCGGTGTCCTCGTCCACCGAGACTTCGACCACCTGCGCAGCGTACGAGAAGCCCGCGGTGGAGCCGACCGCCGCACCGCGGAACTTACCGCCCTGCGTCTCGGGCGGCGTCGACCAGGTGCCCTTCACCGTGATCGTTCCGCTGTCGGCGAGCGCGGCCTGCACGACCTGTGCGAACGTGAGCGCACGGTCGGTGCCCGAGACGTGGCAGCTCTCGCCCTCCCATTCGAGGTCGGCGGGCGACACCTCGAGCCGGCGGGCCGCCGCTTCGGTGAGCACGCGCTTCATTTCCTGCGCGGCGCGCAGCGCGGCGTTGCCGACCATGAACGAGACGCGCGACGAGTACGAACCGTTGTCCTTCGGCGTGAGTGCGCTGTCGGTGGCGACCACCCGGATGCGCTGCATCGGCAGCGCGAGCACTTCGGCGACGATCTGCGTGAGCAGCGTCGACGAGCCCTGGCCGATGTCCGAGGCGCCGGTGAGGATCGTGATGCCGCCGTCAAAATCGAGCTTCAGGTTGATGACCGCATGCGGCTCGCCGCTCCAGTGCACCGGCTTCGCCGATCCGGAGACGTAGTGCGAGCACGCCATGCCGAGGCCGCGGCCGCGCGGCAGCTTGCCGCGGCGCTCCTTCCACCCGGAGGCTTTCTCGACCCAGTCGAGACAGGCCGGGATGCCGTAGGAGTTGACCTGCAGATCGTTCAGCGTGCGGTAGGGCGGCTCGATCAGGTTGGCGCGTCGAACCTCGAAGGGGTCCAGGCCGAGCTCCTCGGCCATCCGGTCGAGCATCGACTCGAACGCGTGGCGCGCGGTGACCGCGCCGTGGCCGCGCATCGCGCCGCACGGCGGCGTGTTCGTGTAGACGCGCAGCCCGTGGTACTTCGCCGCGCCGAGCCGGTACAGCGCGTGCAGCAGCGCCCCGGCGTAGAGGATCGTGACCAGTCCGTAGCCGGCGTATCCGCCGCCGCGCTGCACGATCTCGCAGTCGACGGCGGTGATCTCGCCGGTCTTCTTCAGGCCGATCTTCAACCGCACGTCGGTTTCGGGTCGCGCACGGTGCGTGAGGAAGCTGTCCTCGCGCGACTGCTCGAGCTTCACGGTGCCGCCGGCGGCGCGCGCCAGCGCCGCGGTGACCATCTCGAAGTTCAGCGGCTCGACGCGATGCCCGAATCCGCCGCCGACGAAGGGCTTGATGACGCGGATCTGCGAGCTGTCCATGCCCAGGCACTGCGCGAGTGTCAGATGCAGGTAGTAGGGCACCTGCGTCACCGACTGCACGGTCAAGCGCTCACGCTCCGCGTCGTACGACGCGATGGTCGCGTTCAGCTCGATCTGGCCGTGCGAGACCTCGGCGTAGTGGAACGAATGCTCCCGGACGAGGTCGGCGGCGGCGAAGCCGGCTTCGACGTCGCCGAAGGTCTGGTCGACCTCGCGCTCGATGTTGCCCGGCTTGCGCTCGTGCAGCTGCACCGCGTCGGGCGCGCGCGCCGACGCCGCGTCGAAGTAGGCCGGCAGCGGCTCGATGTCGATCTCGATCGCGGCGAGCGCGGCCTCGGCGGCCGCATCGTCGTCGGCCGCCACGCCGACCAGCGGTTCGCCGCGGTAGCGCACGCGGTCGCGCGCGAGCGGCCATTCGTTCTGCGCGATCGGGATCACGCCGTAAGGTGCGGCGAAGTCCTCACCGGTGACGATGGCGCGCACGCCGGGCAGTGCGCGCGCACGGCTGGTGTCGATGCGCCGGATGATGCCGTGCGCGACCGGGCTGCGCAGCAGGCGTCCGACGAGCGTCTCGCCTACCGGAAGGTCGCGCGTGTAGCGCGCGCGCCCCGTGACCTTCTCGATGCCGTCGATCAGCGGCGTCGGCTGCCCGATCGAGCGAACCGCGGTGGACGGGGCCTCCGAGGCGGCAGGGCGTTCGGGAGAGGCAATGGCGTTCATTCGATCGACTCCGTCGCGGCCGCTGCCTGCACCGATTCGATGATCTTCACGTACCCGGTGCAGCGGCACAGGTTGCCGGCGAGCGCGTCGCGGATCTCGTCGGCGCTCGGCTCGGGATTGCGCCGCAGCAGCGCTTCGGCCGCCATGATCATTCCCGGCGTGCAGAACCCGCATTGCGTGCCGAGGTTCTCGTGGAACGCGCGCTGCAGGCGGCTCATGCGACCGCCTTCGGCGAGGCTTTCGATCGTCTCGATCCGGCTCCCCTCGCAGGCGGCGGCCAGCGTGATGCACGACAGCCGCGGCTGGCCGTCGACGAGAACGGTGCATGCGCCGCATTCGCCGCCGTCGCAGCCCTGCTTGGTGCCGGTCAGTCCGGCCGTCTCGCGCAGGTAGTCGACCAGCAGCGTGTGCTCGGCGATCGCGTCGTCGCGCGCGCGGCCGTTGAGCGTGAGCGAGAGAAGTCTCTTGGCCATGTTCCTATCCTTTCGGCCGAAGGTCTCGGACGCGCACCGCCTTGCCTTGCGAGCGCGGGATTTCGCCGGGCTTCTTCACCTCGACCGCGGTGGAGATCCCGATCATCGATTTCACGTGATGGACGATCTGCTTGGCGATGCGCGCGTATTCGCTCTCGGGCACGCCGGGTTGGGCCTCGGCTTCGATCGACACTTCGTCGAGCGAGCCCTTGCGCTGGACGACGAGCTGGTAGTGCGGCGCGACGTCGGGCAGCCCGACCAGCACCGCCTCGACCTGCGACGGATAGACGTTCACGCCGCGGATGATCAGCATGTCGTCGTTGCGCCCGGTGACGCGCAGGATGCGCACATGCGTGCGGCCGCATTCGCAAGGCGCCGTCGTGAGCTTCGTGATGTCGCGCGTCCGGTAGCGGATCATCGGCAGCGCCTGCTTCGTGAGCGTGGTGATCACGAGCTCGCCGGCTTCGCCTTCGGGCAGCGGCTTGCCGCTGTCCGGGTCGATCACCTCGAACAGGAAATGATCCTCCCAGCCGTGCAGCCCGTTGCGGTGCTCGCACTCGCAGGCGACGCCGGGACCCATGATCTCCGACAGCCCGTAGATGTCGACGGCCTTCAGCGCGAGGCGTGCCTCGACCTCCTGGCGCATCGCGTCGCTCCAGGGCTCGGCGCCGAACATCCCGACCTGCAGCGGCCCTTTCGAGAGATCGACGCCCATCGACTCGGCGACCTCGGCGATCGCCAGCGCGTACGAAGGCGTGGCGCACAGCACGCGTGCCTTCAGGTCGACGATCAGCTGCACCTGGCGTTCGGTCGAGCCGCCCGAGACCGGCACGACGGCGCAGCCCAGCCGCTCGGCGCCGTAGTGCGCACCCAGCCCTCCGGTGAACAGGCCGTAGCCGTAGGCGTTGTGCACGATGTCGCCGGGACGAACGCCTGCCGTGAAGAACGAGCGTGCGACGAGATCGGACCAGTTGGCGAGATCCGCGGGCGTATAGGCGACGACGGTCGGCTTGCCCGTGGTGCCCGAGGAGGCGTGCACGCGCGTGACCTCGGTGAGCGGTCGCGCGAGCATGCCGAACGGATACTGATCGCGCAGGTCGCTCTTCACTGTGAACGGAAGTCGGGACACGTCGTCGAGCGACGCGATCGCCTCCGGCTCGATGCCCGCCGCCTCGAGCCGCGCGCGATGCAGCGGAACGTTGTCGTAGGCGTTGCGCAGCGTCTCGCGCAGACGCGCGAGCTGCAGCTCGACGAGACGCTCGCGTGGCATCGCTTCGTACTCGCCGTGCAGGAACGGGCTGGCCTCGTTCGCGTGGCGAACGGAGTTCGCGGTCATCGTCACGGCCATCGGGAGTCTCCTGGTTCCTGTGGAATTCGTTCTGCGGCGTCGCGCTTCAGGCGAGGCCGGCCTTCTGTGCCTTGGCCGCCAGCCTGGCGACGGTGGTGTCGACGCCGACGACGAAGCGGTTGTGCTTGCCGCGGCAGATCGTCTCGACGTTGTCGCGGCCTTCGATCTCGAGCGACACCGCGCGACCCTTGACTTCCGAGACGGTGACGGTGAGCTCGACGTCCATGCCCATCAGCGTGGCGGCGAGGTGGTCGACCTCGATGCGGGTTCCGACCGAGTCCTCGCCGGCATCGAGGTGCTCCAGCAGCAGCTCGCGCGCGATCCGCTCGATGTCGAGCACGAGCATCGGCGTGGCGTACACGCGGGCGTTCTCGCCCATGAAGTCGATCGTGCGCTCGCGGTCGACGCGGATCTTTCGCGTGGTGGTGAGGCCTTTCGCCAGCGAATCCTTCATTCTTTCCTCCGGTTTTGCTGCAGGGGTGTTTCCTGTGGTCGGGCTCACAGGCCGAGATACGCCTGTTGCACGCGCGGGTTGCCGAGCAGCTCCGCGCCGCTGCCGGCGAGCGCGATGCGACCGACCTCGAGCACGTACGCGCGGTCGGCGATCGAGAGCGCTGCACGTGCGTTCTGGTCGACGAGCAGGATCGTCGTCGCCGCATCCTTCAGCGCTCGAATGGTGGCGAAGATCTCTGCCACGAGTCGCGGCGCCAGCCCCATGCTCGGCTCGTCGAGCAGCAGCAGCTTAGGGCGCGTCATCAGGGCGCGGCCCATCGCAAGCATCTGTTGCTGGCCGCCTGAGAGCGTGCCGGCGAGCTCGCTGCGCTTCTTGCCGAGAATGGGGAAGAGCGAGTAGACGCGATCGAGGCCTTCGGCGAGCTCGCGCGCCGGGCGCACGAAGGCGCCGAGCCGCAGGTTGTCCTCCACCGAAAGCGGGCCGAACACCTGGCGGCCTTCGGGCACCTGCACGATGCCCATCCCGACGCGCCTGCGCGGCGCCGCCTTCGTGACGTCGGTCCCTTCGAAGTGCACGCTGCCTTCGGCGATCGGCTGCACCCCGGAGAGCGCGCGCAGCAGCGTCGTCTTGCCGGCGCCGTTGGCTCCGACCAGCGCGACCAGCTCGCCGCGGCCGACGCTCAGGCTCACGTCGTGCAGCGCGGTGATGCGCCCATAGCGGCTCGACAGCGTGCGTACCTCAAGCATGGGCGACCTCGTCGGTGCTCGCCCCGAGGTACGCCTCGATCACGCGCGGATCGGAACGGACCTCGTCGGCGGTTCCCTCGCACAGCTTGCGGCCGTAGTCGAGCACCACGATGTGGTCGGACACGCCCATGACGAGCTTCATGTTGTGCTCGACCAGGACGACGGTGGTGCCCTGGTCGGCGAGCGTACGGATCAGCTCGGCGACCTCCATCGACTCGGTGGGGTTCAGTCCGGCGGCCGGCTCGTCGAGCAGCAGGAACTTCGGCTCGCCGGCGAGCGCACGCGCGATCTCGAGACGCTTGAGCGCGCCGTAGGGCATCGAGTCGGCGCCGGCGTCCGCATATTCCGCCAGGCCGACGAAGCGCAGCAGCTGCAGCGCCCGTGCACGGCATTCGCGCTCGGTGCGTACCAGCGACGGCGTGCGCAGCATCGCCGACCACAGGCCGCGGTGATCGCGTAGATGACGGCCGGTCATCACGTTCTCGAGCGCCGTCATGTTCGCGAAGATCTGCAGGTTCTGGAACGTGCGCCCGATGCCCGCGGCGGCGAACCCGTGTGCCGGCAGTCCGGTGAGGTCGCGTCCGCCGAACCAGATGCGGCCCGCGCTCGGCAGGTAGACGCCGGTGAGCAGGTTCAACAGCGTGGTCTTGCCGGCGCCGTTCGGGCCGATGATCGAGTGCACGAGCCCGGACGGGAGCTCGAAGGAGAGGTTCTCGACGGCATGCACGCCGCCGAACTCCTTGGACAGCCCTTCGATGCGCAGCGTGCTCATCGCGAGCGGCGTCCGAAGTACGCAGCGAGCGTGGGCACCGCACCGCGCGGGAAGAAGATCATCGTTCCCATCATGATCGCGCCGAGCACGACCATCTCGTACTCCTTGACGATCGTGAGCGCCTGCGGCAGCACGGTGAGCACGGTGGCTCCGACGACGGCGCCGAAGGTCGACGCCATGCCGCCGAAGACGACCATGGTGACGAGCTCGACCGAGTGCAGGAACGATGCCTTCGTCGGCGAGATGAAGCCGCTGTAGAAGGCGGTGAGCCCGCCGGCGAAGGCCGCGAAGGCGGCCGACAGCACGAAGACCAGGACCTTGTGGCCGGCGCTGTCGATGCCGACGACCTCGGCGGCGACCTCCGAGCCGTGCAGCGCGCGCAGCGCACGTCCCTTCGGCGAGTCGATGAGGTTCAGCGCCAGCCAGACGGTGACGAGCAGGCAGGCGCCGACCACCCAGTACCAGATGCGCTCGCCCTGCACGGCGAAGCCGAAGATCGAGAACGGCGGCACCGGCATGCCGTCGGGTCCGCCGGTGAGCTGCTCCTCGTTGGCGAGCACGATCGCGATGATGATGCCCAGGCCCAGCGTGGCCATGGCCAGGTAGTGGCCCTTGAGCCGCAGGATCGGGCGGCCGACGAGGTAGGCGAGCAGCGACACCGCGACGGTCGCGAGCACGAGGGCGGCGAAGGGCGGCACGCCCCAGTTCGCCACCAGCAGCGCCGAGCCGTAGGCGCCCAGCCCGAAGAAGCCGGCGTGCCCGAGGCTGATCTGGCCGGCGTAACCGATCAGCAGGTTCAGCCCCACGCAGACGATCGCGTTCAGACCGACGAGGATCGCGACGTCGTAGAAGTACGCGTTGGTGAGCGCGAGCGGCAGCAGCGCGATGACCAGCGCAAGCACCGCCAGCCCGCCGAGACGGGGCGAGAGCCAGCTGCGCGCCGGCAACGCGACGGGCTCAGACCCGCTCGCTCTTGACTGCGCCAAGGATTCCATCGGGTCGGAAGAAGAGAACGACGAGGATCAGGACGAACGCGATCACGTCCTTGTAGGCCGACGAGACGTAGCCGGCACCGAGGCTCTCGAGCAGCCCGAGCAGGAGCCCGCCGGCGATCGCGCCGGGAAAGCTGCCGAGCCCGCCGAGGATGGCTGCGGCGAAGCCCTTCAGGCCGAGCATGATGCCGACCTCGTACGAGGTGAACGTGATCGGGGCGATCAGCACGCCCGCCAGCGCGCCGAGCGCGGCGGCGAGGCCGAAGCTGGCGAACAGCACCTTCTTCACGTCGACGCCGACGAGCTGCGCCGCCAGCTGGTTGTACGACGTGGCGAGCATCGCCTTGCCGAGCATCGTGCGCCGGAAGAACCACGACAGTGCGATGACGACAGCCACGGTTGCGCCCAGCACCCACAGGCTCTGCGGCACGATCGTCGCGCCGAGGAACGAGATCGGGGTATCGCCCGACAGCGGGGCGAGCGCATGGATGTTCTTGTCCCAGACGAGCTGCGCGACGCCGCGCAGGAAGATCGACGCGCCGATCGTGATGATGATCAGCGGGACGATGTCGGTGCTCTTCGCACGTCCGACGGCCAGGCGCTCGAGCGCCAGGCCGACGATCGCCGCGATGCCGACCGCGCCGAGGATCGCCACCGGCATCGGCATGCCGGCGGCGACGAGGGTGACGGCGCTCATGCCGCCGATCATCACGAACTCGCCCTGGGCGAAGTTGATGACGCGGCTGGCGTTGTAGATGATCGAGAAGCCGAGCGCGACGAGCGCGTAGATGGAGCCGGCGGTCAGGCCGCTGGCGAGGAACTGGACTGCCTGGCCGCCCATGCGCGTGTCCCGCCCGAAGCCCGATCAGCGGCTGTTGTCGACGAGGGTCCAGTTGCCGTTGCGCACTTCCAGCATCCGGAAGGCGGTCAGGTCCAGCCCCATGTGGTCGTCGGCCGACATGTTGAACAGTCCGCCGGTGCCCATCAGACCCTTGGTCTTCTCGATCTCGTCACGCACCTTTGCCTTGTCGGTGCTGCCGGCGCGCTTGATCGCCTCGACCACGATCATCAGGCCGTCGTATGCGTGCCCGCCGAAGGTGGAGACGTCGGACTTCCATTTCGCTTCGTAGTCGCGCTTGTACGCGGTGACGACCGGTTTCTGCGGATCGTTGTCGGGCAGGATGTCGGCCACGAGCAGCGCGGCGGCGGGCAGGCGCACGCCTTCGGCCGCTTCGCCGGAGAGCTTGACGTACTCCTTCGAGGCCACGCCGTGCGACTGGTAGAACGGCAGGTTGAGCCCGACCTGTCGGTAGTTCTTCGTGACGATCGCCGGGCCCTG
>Ga0079224_100005698_pt1 | contig 16404 bp, 13 predicted proteins | sample Stecom2015_FD_80414 | JGI IMG/M metagenome (GOLD analysis project Ga0079224, IMG submission 80414) | Agricultural soil microbial communities from Utah to study Nitrogen management - Steer compost 2015 | ecosystem: Environmental > Terrestrial > Soil > Agricultural land | place: USA: Utah... | reverse complement strand
GCATCCTGTCCGCCCTGCGGCGCACCGGTGCCCTCGGAGGCGACCGAGTCACCGGGCTTCACGCGGTAGGTCGGCTCGACTTCCGGCAAATCCGGCGCGGCCGGTTTGGACCCGGGCGGCAGTTTGTCCGGCTCGATCTCGGCCAGGATGTCCTCCTTGGGCTGCACGTCTTTCACCACTTCGACCGGCTCGTGTCGGGGGAGGCGGTATGCCGGTTTGTACTCCGGCAGCGTCGGCGCGGTAGTGGACGATCCGCCGGGCATGGCATCAGCGCCAGTCACACCGGTTGCCGGTGCGCCGGGCTGAGCGCCGGCGATGCCCGGTGTGGCGGTGATGCCGGCCGCCGCAGAGGACGGAGCGCTTTGCACGGTTCCCGACGGCGCGCCGGTGCTCTGCGGCGCGGTCACACCCGGAGACGGTTGCGCGCCAGCCGGTGAATGTCCGCCGTGCGGCATGCCGTGCGCCACGTCGCTCGCCGGCATCTGCAACAGCAGCGCCGGGCCTTCAAGGCGCGAGATGCGTGCCGGATCCTGCCGGCACTCGCGCACCAGACAATCCTTCAGCACGTCCAACGCGTCCTGCGCAAGCTTGCGATGCTTGGCGGTCAGCGCCCGTTGATAGGCGATGTCCTTCTGCAGTTGTGCCGCTGCCTTTTGCAGTTCGGCGAGCGCGGCTTCCTCCTGCGCGATCTTGGCGCGACTCTGCGCGCTGTCTCGCCGGTCGCGCGTGCGACGCTCCACTTCGCGGCCCTGCTGGTCGGTCACGGTGATGAGCACGCTGCCGTCCGCCTGGGTCACGGAACTGGTCGTCAGACCGGTGGCGGAATCGAACGCGCTGCCGCCTTGCCCTTCCAGCGCCCGCAACTGGTCCCGCAACGCGGCGATGCGTGCCTGCGCCGCCTGCTGCTCGGCAGCGTTCTTGGCCAACTGCTTTTCAAGCTTGGCCGCCTGCAAATCGGCATCCGCCGCCGCCTGGATATGCTCCGCCATCAACTCCCTGAACGGCTCGCAGGCGGGGCAGGGATTATCGATGCTCCACAACTGCGCAGGGGGCGTTGCCGGCTTCGATACCGGCGGCTGCGTCGACGGCGGCGCAGACGTAGAGGGTGCGGGTATAGACGGTGAAGGCGGGTCGTCGGATGGTGCTCGCCGCGGACGGGCGCGCTCGCCGTTGGCATTGAACAGATGTACCAGTCCGTCGCTGCGGGATTGCGAGCAACATTGCGCCTCGACCATGTACTCGGCCGGCTCGCCGGCGGTCCACGCGGGCTGCTCGTTGCCGGTCTTGGTATAGCGCACCGGCACGCTGAAACGCAGCGTGCCCTGCCGCAATCCGTTGGCGGTCGTGCAACGACATGCCTCGGCACGCATGCTTACGGTGATCTTGCCGCCTTCGGCGCCCGGACGCGGATGCTTGTTCCAGTGTGCGAGCACCGATATCTTGCAATCGCTGCCGGCCGTCCAGTCCACCGTCTCGGGTTTGCGACGGTAGTCGGCCAGTGCCTTGCGCATCGCGGCGTAGGCCTTGTCCCAGGCCGCGCCGGCCAGCGCCCCTTGCAGATCATCGACACCTACCCTCTGCAGTCCCTTACTGCCCGCCAGACCGATGCCCTCGCCGAGCGCGCAGGCACCGAACCCTTCTGCGCTCTCCGCACTCATGCCGCAGCGAACCACGCCATAAGCGGAAACGAGCGTGCTCTCGACACCGAGCGCACCGACCGCAACCTTGGCGCCGGCTTCGAGCGGTTCGACCACCACCTTGGTCAGTGCCGTCCGGGCGAGATTGCCCTGGATGCCCTCCTTAGCCAGTGTGATGACCCGCTGCGCGCACACCGGGTTGTCCGGCTTGATGACGTAGGTATCGAGCGTCCCGTTGATCTCCGAAAGCAGCTGGTAAAACTCGGGCGACGGGCCGGCATGCGCGGCCAGGGGCATGAAAAAGAGCAGCAACAGACAACGGAGGGCGCGATCGAGCATGGCTTTTCTCCCCGGAAAGCAAGGCTAACGCGACTGATGGAGCGGGCCTGTGACGGCCTTCTGCGACGCACATTAGCAGTTTCGCCCCGGGAAACGCTACTGGCGCGAACACCCGGATTGTCTGATTCTCCCTCCTCGCCCCAATAAAAAAGGCGCCTTACGGCGCCTTGATAAAGTGACTTCCTGTCTATCGGTATTCGATGATCCGCTCCTCGCGGTGTTCGATGATCCGCTCGCGATAGCGGTCGCCGCGGGCGCGGTGACCGGCGCCGGGGTTGAACTGTTCCTCGAGCTGCGTCGCCACATCGACACCCAGACTCTGCGCCACTTCGCGCATGACCTTGCCCTTCGACAGATGCGCCACCTGACGCGGATCGTTGAGCAGACGCACGTCCTGTCCTTCACCCATGGCCGAGAAGGCCGCCTTCACTTCATAGGTCTTGGTATTGATGAGACTGAACTCGGCGACCAGTTCCATCGACAGCGAGGCGGAGGTGGCGTTCGACCCCTGTACGGGATTCAGTTCGCGCCGCGGCTCGATGCTCGTAATGGAACCGAACAACACGTAGTCGGCATTGGGAAAGTAGCCTTTCTTGATCCGGTCGATCACGTCGTACAGCTTTTCGTTTTCCTTGGCCGTGTAGGGCTTCGGATGCACGAGTTTGTAGATGCCGCTTTTCAGCATCTCACCCTTGATGTCGCCGGTGAATTTGCGTAGCTCGCCGCGCTCGATATAGACGATGTCGCCGGAGAAGCTCTCATAGTCGACCTCGACGCTCCCCGAGGAGCGTGCGGAACCGCGCGACGAATAATCGCTGTCGGCGTAACGCTCGCTCGCGCTGTGGGAGCGCTTGCCCTTGAAGCTGGTGTACTGGAAGTAGCGCGCAACCTGTTCCTCGTAGGCGAGGTCGGTCACGGCGATGCGCGGCGCCTGCTGCGCGGCGACGGCCGTCGGCAGCGCGAGCAGCAGGCTGATGAGCAGTCGTTTCATTGCATCTCCTAGCGACGCGAGGTCTTGCGGATGTCTTTCTCTTCCGCCCATTCGATGGTGCCCGACTCGATGTCGGTCAGGATCATCGATAGCTTGTAGTACACGTCCTTGATGCTCGAGGTGCGCTTGACGATGGAGGTGATCTCGCCTTCCAGACGGTACTGCGCGCCTTCCATGCGACCCATCCGAGCCGTCTTGCTCTTCTTGTACAGGCCGGACTGGTTCTGGCGCGCCAGTTCGTCGGTCTGCGCCTTCATGTCGGCGATGTCGGTGGCGAAGCGCACGTCGCCGCTCTTGAGCAGCTGGGTGCGAATGCTGGTCGCGATGGCCCGCGTGTCGATGTATTCGCCGGTCTTGTTCTTCAAGTCCGCGACGGTGATGAGCGGACGATCCTTCGCGCGGGTGATGACCCGCGATTGCAGCATGGACCGCGTCATCGCTTCGGCCATGGTCTGCAGATCGGTGGAGCCGAACTCGTTGGTGACGGTTTCCACCGCCTTGGCATCGCCGTACTGGACGTTGCCGCCGATGATCGGCGAGTTCGTGGCGCAGCCGCTGACGATTGCGCAAACGCCCACGAGCGAGATGAGTCGAATGTTCATGATGATCTGTCTCCCTTCTTCAACTTAGTATTGGTCGTGATCCGCGGCGTGTGCGTCGTAGGCGCTGTTCTCCGGGCTTTGCAATTCGATCTTGAAATCCGTGGCGCGACGTGTCGGCGCGACGGTCTGCAGCACCTTGCGCTGCTTGCCGTGCAGCAGCTCCTGCTTCCACGGCTCGTCGCCACCGACCTGGAAGCCGTCTTCATCGAGCCAGCGCACGCGCCAGTGCAGCACCTGCTGGTTGTGCCAGTCGTTCACGACCTCCAGTTGCAGCTTAAGCAGGCCATCGCGCACCGCGCTTTTGAGCGCAGCCACCTGCAGGTGATCCATATGCCCCATCGATTCGATCTTCGAAGCGATGGTCTGCGCACCTGCAGCCATCGGCAGGCAGAGCAGCAGCGTCAGCAGTGTTTTCTTCATCGGAACTTTCCTGTGCGTGTTACGGAGTCGTTGCGCCGGCCTGGGCACGTGTGCCCGCAGCCGGCTTGGCGGATGCGGCACGTCGGGTGTTGACGCGTTTTTTCGGAAGGGCTTTCGCGCGTTGCGGCGGTTCGATGGCCGGCGTCGTCGCCTGGGCAAGGAAGACATCGCCGCTGTCGGCCGTGCGCAGGGTCACGATCGAGTACGGTCCCTGGACCTCGAATTCGATTTCGCGCGTGCCGGCGGACGTGACCAGTTCGGCCTTGTGCTTCCCGGGCGGGAGCGACACGCGTCCGATGGCGATGTCCGCCGGCAGCGAGCGCCAGATGCGCTCGTCCGCGGATTCGGTCACCACGGTGGCGGCGATTGCCGCGAGCAGCACCAGCGGGCTGTCGCTCTGCGAGGCCGCGTGCTGCATGGCGCCCTTGGAGGCGGCGCGCAGCGTGCTGCGAATGATGATTCCCGGCAGGTTGTCGCGCAAAGCGCGGCGCGCCATGCTGTCGAAGCTCGTCACTTCGGCGAGCTTGTGCGTCTCGCGCCCGATCTTCAATTCGAGCGGAGTGACGCTGGGGAAGCGATCGCCGATGGTGGGAAAGGACACCGGCACGACGAGCAGGCCGTTCGCCGTCGGCGCCGGCAGCGGAATGGTCACCGATTGCAGCGCCGGCGCCCGCCCGCTTTCCACCACGATCAGCGTATCGGTGCGATCGTGGCGGCGACGCTTGACGCGCCGGTCGAGCCCGGCGAGGCCCTGCTTCAGCATCGGCACGTCGGGCCGCAGCTCGATCGCCTGGCGGTAGCCCGCTGCCGCAAGGCCCGGCTCGTTCAGCACCTCGTAGATGAAGCCGGCGAGGTAATGGCCGAAAGCGCTTTGATAGCTGTTGCGCAGCTTGGTGACGTCGGGACTGTTCAGCGTTTCGATCGGGTAGCCTTCGAGCGTCTCCACCGTGGTGGTGATGTTCTTCTCCTCGGCCGCCGCCTTGAGTTCCTCGACTTCCTTGGCGCGATACTCGGCAATGATCGCCTCGCGCTCGTGCATTTTGCGCACTTCGACCCGGGCGCCCTCCCAATCGCTCAGCACGGCGTGATTGAGGGCGAGGCGGGACGCGAGTGCGACCTTCTCGTAGTCCTGGCCTTCGTAGGAGCGCACCTTGTCGTTGATCAGTACGCTGCCGATCTGCTCCAGGACATTGGTGGCGGCCTCCGCCAGCCGCGTACGCTCCTCCCACTGCCGCACGAACTCGTCGGCCTGCAGCCAGGTGTCGCGCGACTGGGCATAGTCGCCCTTGAGACGGAGCAGCTCGCCTCTCTCCAGAAAATAGAGAAAATCCTTGCCGCCTAGTTTGTTATGGGATTCGTGCTTTGCGAGCGCCGTGTCGACCTGGCCGCTCATCGCGGATTGGAGCGTCGCGCTCATTTCTGAATCGTGACTGCGCATGACGGCGCAGCCGGACAGGACGAGCGCAGCCGCGCCCGCCAGCAGTACGGACTTCATTACCTCCCAACCTCCCCGAGCTTCTTATTTATAGTTGCGGCGCGATTATAGACACGCCCGCACGCTTTTTAAGCCGTCGCGCAACATCCGTGTGTTGCACAGGTAAAACTTCAGCGCGGCATGAGGCCGAGCCACAGCGGACGCTCGACGTCGTCCTCTTCGAACCAGACCCATACGCCCGCACCCTCGGCCGGCGCCGTATAGCATGGTCCGCTCACCAGCGGCCATGCCCAGATCTCGCGGGTACCCAGCACTTCGGGCACTTGCAGTTTCAGACGCAGCTCGCCCTGGGGATCATGCGCATCGACCACTTTCGCGTGATGAAAGCCGTGCACGTCGAAGCTCCTTTTTTAGGCTTGTTGAATGGAGGTCAGCGCATCGCGCTGTGCGGAAAAAACGTGCGCGCAGTGTGTTCGGTTCCAGTGGAATGCGCGGTGAGAAAGTTCACCGCACGTTTGCTCAGGACAAGGCTTTTGCGGGCAAATGCGAACTATGTAAGCTTTGCGAAAAGCGTCCGAATTACGACGCGCTATCGCGTTACGCGGAGTGTTAGCGCTTCCTCAAGCGGTAGCCGGCTGTGTGGCAGCGACGACCCACTCGCATTCGATGTGGCCGTACCAGTCCTCGATCTGTATGCGACAGGGCCGGACCGATTCGGCAAGGCGGCGCGCAAACGCCAATGCACTGTCGCGGTCCTCGAAACAATGAGGATCTGCGCAACCCGGCGCAAGCACTTCCCAGCCGAGCAGGGCGGAGGGGTAAACGACAATCAGAACGGAGTCTTCCATGCGCGCTTCGTTTCAGCTGCAAACCGCACAGGCATGGAGCGAAAACCGCGCCTGCGTGAGCGTCGTGATCGAAGATCGACGCCCACCCGCAGCGCGATTCGGAATAGTCCAGCGATCACGATGACTTAGCGCATTCGCTCTGTCGCGAGCGACGCGCTCGACCGCGCTGCAATCGCCGCGGTCCGCGCAATGACGAGGCGACGGCGTCGAGTGTTCAACGAAAGAGACGGCAAACAGGCGAAAAAAAAGCGCAGCGCCTTCCGGCGCCGCGCTTTTTCGAAGCGTTACAGCGAAATCAGTCGAGCTGTTCGCTGCCGTTCATCTGGCCGATTTCGTGGTTGCCGGCGATTTCCGCGGCGCGCACCATGGCCGAATGGTCCCAAGCTGCGCCGCCGTGCGCCGCGCAGGCCTGGAACTGCTGTTGCGCGAGCGCCGTGGCCGGCAGGCTCAGATTGAGCGAGCGCGCACCCTGGAGCGCCAGGTTCAAGTCCTTCTGATGCAGCTCGATGCGGAAGCCCGGATTGAACGTGCGCTTGATCATGCGCTCGCCGTGCACTTCCAGGATCTTGGAGTTGGCGAAACCGCCCATCAGCGCCTGACGCACCTTGGCCGGGTCGGCGCCCGCCTTGGACGCAAACAGCAGCGCCTCGCCCACGGCCTGGATATTCAGCGCCACGATGATCTGGTTGGCCACCTTGGTGATCTGACCGGCGCCGACGTCGCCCACGAGGGTGATGTTCTTGCCCATCAGTTCGAACAGCGGTTTCACCCGGTCGAAGGCTTCCTGCTTGCCGCCGCACATGATGGTCAGCGTCGCGCCCTTCGCACCGACTTCGCCGCCGGAAACCGGCGCATCGACGTAGTCGCAGCCGAGGTCGCTGATCTTCTTGGCAAAGCCCTGGGTTTCGATCGGGGAGATCGAGCTCATGTCGACGACGACCTTGCCCTTGGACAGGCCTTCAGCCACACCGTCCTTGCCGAACAGCGCCGCTTCGACGTGCGGGGTATCGGGCACCATGGTGATGATGACGTCGGCGTTCTGCGCGACTTCCTTGCCGTTCTTGCAAGCCTTGCCGCCGGCCTGCGTCAACTCGGCGGGAACGGGGCGCACATCGTACAGATAGACTTCGTGACCGCCTTTGATCAGGTGCCCCGCCATCGGTGCGCCCATGATGCCTGTGCCGATGAATCCGACTTTCATGGTTGTCTTCCTTTTCTAAGAACTTAAAGCTTGAACCCGGGGGAACACGGAAAGCGAGGAGCAAAAACGAAATGCCTTCGCTCCTGTTTGGTCTCCGTGTCCTCCGCGATCTCCGTGTTGCAGTCTTTCGATGCCGTTCAACCGAGGTACTGCTTCGCCCAGCCGAGGCCCGCGACCGTTTCGGTCTTCGGCTTGTATTCGCAACCGATCCAGCCCTGATAGCCGATGCGATCGATGTAGTCGAACAGGAAGCCGTAGTTGATCTCGCCGGTGCCCGGTTCGTTGCGGCCCGGGTTGTCGGCAAGCTGCAGGTGGGCGATGCGCGCGAGGTTCGCCTCCATCGTCTTGGCCAGTTCACCTTCCATGCGCTGCATGTGATAGATGTCGTACTGGTAGTACAGGTTCTTCGAACCGACCTCGTCCAGGATACCGAGCGTCTGCTTGGTGGTGCTCAGATAGAAGCCCGGAATGTCGAAGGTGTTGATCGCCTCGATCAGCAGCTTGATGCCGGCCTTCTCCAGTTCGGCCGCGGCGAACTTGAGGTTCGACACGAAGGTCTCGCGCACTTTCGCTTCGTCCACGCCCTTGGGCGCGATGCCGGCCAGGCAGTTGACCTGCTTGCAGCCCAGCGCCGTCGCGTACTCGATGGCTTTGCCCACACCATCCTTGAATTCGTTCACGCGATCGGGCAGGCAGGCGATACCGCGCTCGCCTGCGGCCCAGTCTCCCGCGGGCAGGTTGTGCAGCACCTGGGTCAGGCCGTTCTGCTGCAGTTTTTCGGCGAGCTGCTCTTTGGGATAGGCATAGGGAAAGAGGTATTCCACGCCCTTGAAGCCGTTCTTCGCGGCCGCGGCAAAGCGGTCGAGAAAATCCACTTCGTTGTAGAGCATGGTCAGATTGGCTGCAAATTTAGGCATTGCATTGCTCCTGACACTTGAGATTAAAGGTGCGGCCGTGGCGGAAAACGAGCAGCGGGAAGGAATGCTTCCTTCCCGCCATTTCGTCCCGGTCCGCCGCCGGGCGGAATGCCCGCCCGGCAAGGGCCTTCGATCTTAAAGGCAGGCGCGCGGCCTGCCCATGATGCGGCTTAAGCGAACTCTTCCTGGTCGTCCAGGCTGATTTCCGGTTCGAGGTCGATGACGGGCTCCCACTCCTTGACCGCGTCGATCTCGGTGCCCATCGAGATGTTGGTGATGCGCTCGAGCACGATCTCCACGACCACCGGCACCTTGAACTCCTTGATCATTTCCTGCGCCTTCATCAGCGCCGGATAGATGTCCTCCGGCTTGAACACGCGGATGCCCTTGCAGCCCAGGCCTTCGGCGACCTTGATGTGATCCACGCCGTAGCCGTTCACTTCCGGCGCGTTGATGTTCTCGAACGACAGTTGCACCTGGTAGTCGATCTTGAAGTTCATCTGCGCCTGGCGGATGAGGCCGAGGTAGGCGTTGTTCACCAGCACGTGGATGTACGGCAGGTTGAAGTGCGCACCGACGGCGAGTTCCTCGATGAGGAACTGGAAGTCGTAGTCGCCGGACAGCGCCACGACCTTGCGTGCCGGATCGGCAACCACGACGCCGAGCGCCGCGGGCAGCGTCCAGCCCAGCGGGCCGGCCTGGCCGGCGTTGATCCAGTGACGCGGCTTCTGTACGTTGAGGAACTGCGCGGCGGCGATCTGCGACAGGCCGATGGTGGAGACGTAGCACACGTCGCTGCCGAAGGCGCGGTTCATCTCCTGATACACGCGTTGCGGCTTGATCGGCTCGTTGTCGAAGTCGCTCTTGCGCAGCATGGTGCGTTTGCGCTCCTGGCACTGCTTCAGCCAGCGCGAACGGTCGGGCAGCTTGCCGGCCTTCTTGCGCTCCTCGGCCACTTCGATGAACAGTTCGAGCGCCGCCTTGGCGTCCGAGACGATGCCCAGGTCGGGGCAGAACACGCGGCCGATCTGGGTGGGCTCGATGTCGACGTGCACGAACTTGCGGCCTTTGGTGTACACCTCGATCGAACCGGTGTGGCGGTTAGCCCAGCGGTTGCCGATGCCGAACACGAAGTCGGAAGCGAGGAACGACGCGTTGCCGTAGCGATGCGACGTCTGCAGGCCGACCATACCCGCCATCTGCGGATGATTATCGGGGATCGAGCCCCAGGCCATCAGTGTCGGGACGACCGGCACGCCGGTGAGTTCGGCGAACTTGACCAGCAGATCCGATGCATCGGCGTTGATGACGCCGCCGCCGGCGACGATCAGCGGACGCTTCGCCTCGCACAGCATGTCCAGGGCCTTCTCGGCCTGGGCACGCGTGGCCGCCGGCTTGTAGACCGGCAGGGGAGCATAGGTGTCCGGATCGAATTCGATTTCGGCCAGCTGCACGTCGATCGGCAGATCGATCAGCACCGGGCCGGGGCGGCCGGAACGCATGACGTGGAAGGCCTGCTGGAAGACGCGCGGCACCAGCGCGGGTTCACGCACGGTCACGGCCCACTTGGTCACGGGCTTGGCGATCGATTCGATATCGACGGCCTGGAAGTCTTCCTTGTACAGACGGGCGCGCGGCGCCTGACCGGTAATGCAAAGAATCGGGATCGAATCGGCTTGTGCGGAATAGAGCCCGGTGATCATGTCGGTGCCGGCAGGACCCGAGGTGCCGATGCACACGCCGATGTTGCCGGCCTTGGCGCGGGTATAGCCCTCCGCCATGTGCGAGGCGCCTTCGACGTGACGTGCGAGCACGTGGCTGATGCTGTTGCGCATGCTCATCGCGCTGTACAGGGGGTTGATGGCAGCGCCGGGCACCCCGAACGCCTGATCGATACCTTCCAGCTCCAATACGCGGACCGCCGCGTCGATTGCTCTCATTTTGGCCATGCTGAAACTCCTAGGGATACGGAACCGCGTAGTGAGAGCGGCTTTCCGGATAGTGAAATGATGTTTTCGCTGTGTGCAATGTTCAGCGACCGCACCACCCGATGTCAAATTTCACAGGGGGCATTGCACCATGCGGAAAAAATCAGCCGGCAAACGCCATTCATCGCTTGCCGCATACTGACGTAACCCTGCTCCGAATGTTAAGGCCGCCGTCGGCATCCGACCGTCACAAGCTGTGGTGAGCTGTGGTGAGGCGGTATGACCGGCGTCACGTCCGGCTGTCCGGAACCAAGGTGCCGTCGCGGCAAGTTTCGCGCCGAGGCCGGCGCTCAGTCCTCATCCTCCCATTTACGCGGCTTGAAGCCGGGCGGGGGTTTCGATTTGTCGCGCAGCAGGTCGGGTATGAGCAGGAATGGCGCAGCCACCAGCACACTCAGCGCGATCCGCCACAGCGTAGCGAGGTCACGGGTGATGAACCATACCCCCAGCAGCACCGCGAGGCCAAGCACGGCGAATACCACACGCATGATCAGCTGTGCGCGCTCGGAGGGCGGCGGAGGCATATAGGACGGATCGGGACGCCGTTCGGGTTCGGACATGGCGACAGCAGCAAATGAGACGGCCGCCGAGTATGCGCGCTCGGCCTGCCACTGCCAATGCGCAGGGCGTAGGCTTTGCATGGCACATGAAAAATGCCGGAAAACTTCCGCGAACCGAATGACTTACGAGCATCCCCAGCAATTTTCGCCGCCGGCCGGCGGGCCACTGGCCGACGCCGCCGCACCGGAAGCGGAGTCGGCAGTGAGCATCGTGTCGTACAACATCCACCTTGCCATCGGCCGCGACCGCCACTATCGGCCCAAGCGCATCGCCGAAGTGCTGCGCGAAATCGACGCCGACGTGGTCGCCCTGCAGGAAGTGCAATTGGGCGGCAGCGGGTTCGACATGCTGGAGTATCTGGCGGAGGCCACCGGTTACGAACCGGTCGCCGGCCCGACGCTGGACCACCCGCGGCACGGCGCCTACGGCAACGCCGTGCTGTCGCGTGCGCCCGTGCGGACGGTGCGCCGCATCGATCTCAGCGTGCCGCGCCGCGAACCGCGCGGCGCGCTCGACCTGGAACTGGATTGCGCCGGACGGCCGCTGCGCGTCATTGCCACGCATCTGGGCCTGATGCCGGCCGAGCGGCGCAAGCAGATCAAACGGCTGCTGCGCGCCTTCGAGGACGACGAGGTGATGACCACCGTGCTGGCGGGCGATCTGAACGAGTGGTTTCTATGGGGCCGGCCGCTGCGCTGGCTGCACGCCTATTTCAAGGAAACGCCATCGCCGCGCACCTTCCCCTCGGGCAGGCCGCTGTTTGCGCTGGACCGCATCTGGGTACGGCCGCGTGCGCTGCTGCGCCAGGTGCGCGTGCACAACTCCCGGCTCGCGCGCATCGCCTCGGACCATCTGCCGCTGGTCGGCGTGGTCCACCCGTGACGCTCAGCCGGCGGCGCTGATAACGGCTTCGAGCGCGCCGGCGAACTGCGTCGCCACGTCCAGGCTTTCGTCGTCGGACCAGCGTTCCGCCGTGTGCCGGCCGAGGCGCACGCAGTCGTACACGCCCGGCACGGACTCGACACGCTGCGCATCGCCGAGGGTCCACCAGTTGTCGGCGATGCCGTACAGCTCCACATCGCTCGCCTTGCCGAAGATGCCGTAGGCGTTGACGGCGGCAAGGTAATAGGTGGTGATCTCCACGCCCCAGTTGTCGCACTGCTCCTGCAACATGCGCGTGAGATCGACGCCGCCGTGCCAGCGCAGATGTTTGCGGCGATGCGCGCTCACCAACCCCTGCGCGAAGCCGAGCGCAAAGGCGCCGAACACCGTGTGAAAAAGCGGATGACCGGTGCGAGGCTGCGGCTGCTCGCCGGCCACGGCAACCGCGTGACGCATGGCCGCATGCAGATCGATCAGTTGCTTGAATGCGAACGGCACTTCCAGCAGCCAGTCGTAGCCCTCCTCCTCCTGCCACAGGCGGAAAAGCAACTGGTCGGCGGCGTCGCGGAATTCCATGTCGTTCGCACGCTTGCCCGCGGCGAGGTAATCGGCCTCGCGCAGCCATGCGTCGGCCGGCGGCCGGCGCCGCAATCCAAAAGTGGGGACGAAGGAAGAACCGCTCACGTTGGTCCGGTATTCGCGCGGCCCGTGCCGTGCGCGCGTAAACGATGGCCGACCATACCGGAGGCGCTTTGCGGCCGTCCGCGTAGCGTGTCACACGCATACAAAAATCCGTGCAATTGCGTGATACCTGTCGGCAAACGGCGACGGCAGGAAGATGCTCGGCACGATTCTGGCTCACCGATGGATGCCGGCTCATGCCGGCCAGGGAAGCGGCCGCCCGAACAAGAACCCGTCTTACTTCCATCGGCGCGCCGGCAATGCGGGCAGACGATTCGGGCTTCATTCAACAGCAGCACCCCAGGGAACGTCTACCGGTGTCCGAACCGCGCAGGCCTCAAAGCTTATTCACGCCGCAGAACAGTTGCGCCGTTACCCGGGCGCCGCGCGTCGCATTGCTGGTCGACGGGGCCGCTTATTACGCGGCCTTCATGCGCACGGCCGAGCGGGCGCAGCGGTCGATCATGATCCTGTCCTGGGATTTCGACAGCCGGACCCGGCTGCATTTCGAACCCGACAGCAAGCGGCCGAGCCATCTGGGCGAATTTCTCAACAGCCTGGCGCGACGTCGCCGCCGCCTGCATATCCACGTGCTCGATTGGGATTACCCGATGATTTTCGGCACGGAGCGGGAGTTCTCGCCGATCTACGGGCTGAGCTGGGATCCGCATCGGCGGGTGCACGTGCATTTCGACGACACGCATCCGCTTGCGGGCTCGCATCATCAGAAGGTCGTGGTGGTGGACGACAAGGTGGCGTTCGTGGGCGGGCTCGATCTCACCTGCCGACGGTGGGACACGCCCGCACACCGGCCCGACGACCCGCGCCGCACGGCGGATCACAAGCCTTATCCACCCTTCCACGATCTGATGATGATGGTCGACGGCGAGGCCGCCGGCGCCCTGGCAAACATCTGCCGCCACCGCTGGAAGATCGCCACGGGCGAAACGCTCCGGCCCGTGATGGCCATGGGCGATCCGTGGCCGCCCGACATCGAGCCCGATCTGGCCGATGTCAATGTGGGCTTCGCCTGCACCTCGCCGCCGGTGGAAGGCGCGGAAGCGGTGCGTGACGTCGAACAGCTCTATCTGGACATGATCGGCCGCGCACGCGACTACATCTATATCGAGAACCAGTACTTCACGTCGCATGTGATCGGCGATGCACTGGCCGCGCGCCTGCGCGAAGCGGACGGCCCCGAGATCGTGCTCGTCACGCGCCTCCTCAGTCACGGCTGGCTGGAGGAAATGACCATGCATGTGTTGCGGACGCGCCTGGTCAAGCAGTTGAAGGAAGCCGACACCAACGGCCGTTTCCACGTTTACTACCCGCACATCGACGGCCTACAGCCGGGCACCTGCATCGATATGCACTCGAAGCTGATGATCGTGGACGACGAATGGCTGCGCATCGGCTCGTCCAACCTGAGCAACCGTTCGATGGGCGTGGATACCGAATGCGACGCGGTGATCGAAGCCGCCGGCGAGGAACGCGTGCGGCGCACCATCCGGCGCTTTCGCGATTCCCTCCTCGCCGAACATCTGAACACGACGCCCGAACAGGTGGTCCAGGCCGTGGAGGCGCAGGGCTCGATGGCGCGCGCCATCGAGGCGCTGCAAACGCCCGCGCGCACGCTCAAGCCGCTGGAGACCATGCACGACTGGCCGGAAGCCGTGCTGAACATGGCCTCCATCGCGGACATGGAAAAGCCCGTATCGCTGGACAGTCTGATCGACCAGTTTTCGCCCGACGTCGAAGCGGTCCCGACTTCGCGGTGGATCAAGCTCGGCGGCTTCATCGCAGGCATCGCCGCACTGGCGCTCGCCTGGCGCTACACGCCTCTGGCCGGCATCTTCACCGCCGAAAACATCACCGGCTGGGCACGCGACTTCTCCGGCCATTGGTGGGCGCCATGGGTCATCCTGCTCGCCTACACGCCGGGCAGCGTGGTGATGTTTCCGCGCCCGCTGATCACGCTGGCGGCGGTGGTCGCCTTCGGTCCTTGGCTGGGATTCGTCTATTCGATGAGCGGAATCGTGCTCGCCGCCGTGGTCGCCTATTACGTCGGCCGCCTGATGGATCGCGACACGGTCAGACGTCTGGCCGGCGAACGTCTCAATCGATTGAGCAACATCCTGCGCCAACGCGGCCTGCTGGCGATGACGGCACTGCGCCTCGTGCCCCTGGCGCCCTTCGCCGTCGAAAGCCTGCTCGCAGGGGCCATCCGCATCCGCCTGTTCGACTTCACCGGCGGCACCTTCCTCGGCCTGCTCCCGGGCGTGCTCGCCGCGACCGTGTTCGGCGATCAACTGGAAGCGGCACTGACCGATCCGGCCGAAATCAACTACCCGTTGATCGTGAGTGTCGTGCTCCTGTTGCTGGTCGGCTCCTTCTTCGTGCGGCGCTGGTTCCTCAAGATGGAGCGCCAGCAGATCAACGCGGCACAGAATCGCCAGATCAAGGCACAGGGCGCCTGAGTCGAGCGGCGCGTGCGCGCGCATTTGCCTGTCCTGGCAACTTGGCATATCGTTCGGCGGCTTTCCCGCGCGCAGCTTCGAGACCGCTGCGCCTCATCCGGTTCCTCGTACATCAATGATCCGCATCGGCCTCACGCTCGTCTGGCTGCTTCGACTTCTGCCTCTTCCTCTCCTGCGCCCCCTGGGCCGCGGACTCGGGCTGGCGATGTACCTGGCGGCGCGCCGGCGGCGGCAGATCGCGGAAACGAATCTGCGCCTTTGCTTTCCGGAATGGAGCGAAGACCAAAGACGCCGGACGGTGCGTGCGCATTTCATGGCCGCGGGTGCGAGCCTGCTGGAACGCGGCATCCTGTGGTGGTCCTCGCGCGAGCGCGTCCGTCGGCTGATCCGCATCGAAGGACAGGAACACCTGGATGCGGTCGGCGATCGTCCCGTCATTCTGCTCGCCCCGCATTTCGTCGGTCTGGACATGGGCGGCGTCCGGTTGACGCTGGATCGCGCGGTCGCCTCCGTCTACGGGCCGCAGCGCAATCCCGTCGTTGACCGCCTGCTGCTTCACGGGCGCACGCGCTTCGGCAACGTCAAGCTCATCTCGCGCAAGGAAGGCGTGCGGCCGATCGTCGCGGCGCTGCGCGACAAGTACCCGCTGTACTATCTGCCCGATCAGGATCTCGGCGCGCGCAACGCCGTGTTCGTGCCCTTCTTCGGCGTGCCGGCCGCGACGGTGACCGCGCTGCCGCGCATTGCGAAGATGGCGCGCGCGGTGGTGGTGCCGTTCGTGACCCGGCAGACGAAAACGGGCTACGTCGCCCGGTACTATCCGGCCTGGGACAACTTTCCGAGCGGCGACGTGACCGCCGACACCGCAAGAATGAACGCCTTCATCGAAAGCGTGGTGCGCGAAATGCCGGAGCAGTACTACTGGCTGCACCGGCGCTTCAAGACCCGCCCGCCGGGCGAGCCGAAGCTTTATCCTGCTCGATGAGCGCGCGCCGACTGATCGAGGATCTGCGCAGCGCCTCCCCTACACTGCCGTTCGAGCTTTCCGTCGACGGCGCCCGCCTGCGCTGCACGGAACGCCTGCGCCATCTTCCGGGCAAGCGGCTGGTGTGCACGGGAACCCTCGACGGCCGCGAGGTGGTCGCCAAGATCTATGTCGATCCGAAGCGCGCCAAGGTGCACGCCGGAAGGGAGACACGAGGCGCACGCGCGATGCTCGCACGCGGCATCCGCACCGCGCCGCTGCTTGCCGCCGCATCGATCGAGGGGGCGCATGTCGTCGTCTATGAACGGATCGCTCCGGCACGAACGGCTGCGGAAGTGTGGGCGACGAGCGATGCTTCCACGCGCATCCCGCTTTTCCGCGCACTGGTGGAAACCGTCGCGCAGCATCACAACGCGGATTTGCTGCAGCGCGACCTGCAT
>Ga0079224_100005695_pt1 | contig 16407 bp, 10 predicted proteins | sample Stecom2015_FD_80414 | JGI IMG/M metagenome (GOLD analysis project Ga0079224, IMG submission 80414) | Agricultural soil microbial communities from Utah to study Nitrogen management - Steer compost 2015 | ecosystem: Environmental > Terrestrial > Soil > Agricultural land | place: USA: Utah... | reverse complement strand
CGTCGTGATCGACGACGGATGCTTCCGCGACGGCCACGCGCCCGAGCTGCTCGACCGCATGACGCGCTGCGTCGCCGAGCACTTCGACGTACTCGTGACGCACACGACGATCCAACTCGAGACAGCGGGGCATCACCGCGCCGAGGCGCGGAACGCGATTCACCCCTGACGCAGCCGCTCCGCCGCCGCGAGCAGGTCGGCGAGCGGCTCGGGCCGTGCGAGCGAGAAGACCGAGGCGCGTCCCTCGGGGCGGGAGACGACGAGGCCCTGCTCGCGCAGGCTCGCGAGGTGCTTCGAGACCGTGCTCTGCGCGAGCCCCAGGTGCTCGGTGATCTCGACCACGCGGTGCTCGCCGAGGCGCAGGTGATGCAGGATCGCGAGGCGCGACGGGTCGCCGAGGCTGCGGAAGAGCGCGGCGGCGCCCGAGGTGTCGTCGTCCGCCTCGTTCATCGCCATACGACGATGATAATCAGCATCGCCGGCGGAAACGACAGCGCCGGCCGCCCGAGACGGGGCGACCGGCGCTGTGCGGCACGGATCAGAGCGCGTCGATCGCGGCGTTCAGCGTCGCGGACGGGCGCATGACGGCGCTCGCCTTCGCGTCGTCGGGGCGGTAGTAGCCCCCGATGTCGGCGGGGCGGCCCTGCACGCTGATGAGCTCGGCGACGATCTTCTCCTCGTCGGCGGCGAGGCGCTCCGCGAGCGGCGCGAACGCGGCCGCCAGCTCGGCGTCGTCCGACTGGCGCGCGAGCTCCTGGGCCCAGTACAGGCCGAGGTAGAAGTGCGAGCCGCGGTTGTCGATCGTGCCGAGCTTGCGGCCCGGCGAGCGGTCGAACTCGAGGAACGTCGCGGTCGCGGCGTCGAGCGTGTTCGCGAGCACCTGCGCCTTGGCGTTGTCGGTCGTCTGCGCGAGGTGCTCGAACGAGGCGGCGAGCGCGAAGAACTCGCCGAGCGAGTCCCAGCGCAGGTAGTCCTCCTCGACGAGCTGCTGCACGTGCTTCGGCGCGGATCCCCCGGCGCCCGTCTCGAAGAGGCCGCCGCCCGCCATGAGCGGGACGATCGAGAGCATCTTCGCCGACGTGCCGACCTCGAGGATCGGGAACAGATCGGTGTTGTAGTCGCGCAGCACGTTGCCCGTGACCGAGATCGTGTCGAGGCCCTGGCGGATGCGCTCGAGCGAGTGTCGCGTCGCCTCGGCGGGCGCCATGATGCTGATGTCGAGGCCCTCCGTGTCGTGCTCGCCGAGGTACTCGTTCACCTTCGCGATGAGGTTCGCGTCGTGCGCGCGGTTCTCGTCGAGCCAGAACACGGCGGGCGTGTTCGACAGACGGGCGCGCGTGACGGCGAGCTTGACCCAGTCGCGGATCGGCGCGTCCTTCGTCTGGCAGGCGCGCCAGATGTCGCCGGCCTCGACGGCGTGCTCGAGCACGGTCTCGCCCGCGCTGTTCACGACGCGGACCGTGCCGTCCTCGGGAATCTCGAACGTCTTGTCGTGCGAGCCGTACTCCTCGGCCTTCTGCGCCATGAGGCCGACGTTCGGCACGGTGCCCATCGTGGCGGGGTCGAGCTTGCCGTTGCGCTTGCAGTCGTCGATCACGGCCTGGTAGACGCCCGCGTACGACGAGTCGGGGATGACGGCGAGCGTGTCGGCCTCCTCGCCGTCGGGGCCCCACATGTGGCCGCCGATGCGGATCATGGCCGGCATCGAGGCGTCGATGATGACGTCGCTCGGCACGTGCAGGCCCGTGATGCCCTTGTCGCTGTTGACCATGGCGAGCTTCGGCCCGGCCTCCAGCTGCGCCTCGAACGCGCGGCGGATCTCGGCGCCGCGCTCGAGGCCGTCGAGGCCCGCGTAGATCGCGCCGAGGCCGTCGTTCGCCGAGAGGCCCGCGGCGGCGAGCTCCTCGCCGTACTGCTCGAACACGGGCGCGAAGAAGGCGCGCACGACGTGGCCGAAGATGATGGGGTCGCTGACCTTCATCATGGTGGCCTTGAGGTGCGCCGAGAACAGCACGCCCTCGGCCTTCGCGGCCTCGACCTGCTCTGCGAGGAACGCGTCGAGCGCCTTGGCGCTCAGGAACGTCGCGTCGACGACCTCGCCCTCGAGCACGGGCAGCGTGTCCTTCAGCACCGTGACGGATCCGTCGGCCGTCACGAGCTCGATGCGCAGCACGTCGTCGGCGGGTGAGACGAACGACTTCTCGTTCGAGAAGAAGTCGTCGTGGCCCATCGTCGCCACGCGGGTCTTCGAGTCGGCCGACCAGTCGCCCATGCGGTGGGGGTGCGCCTTCGCGTACGCCTTCACGGCGCCCGGCGCGCGGCGGTCGCTGTTGCCCTGGCGCAGGACGGGGTTGACGGCCGAGCCCTTGACCTTGTCGTAGCGCGCCGCGATGTCCTTCTCGTCGGGCGTCTGCGGGTCCTCGGGGTAGTCGGGCACGTCGTAGCCCTGCGACTGCAGCTCGGCGATCGCGGCCTTCAGCTGCGGGATCGAAGCCGAGATGTTCGGCAGCTTGATGATGTTGGCCGAGGGGTTCTCGGCGAGCTCACCCAGCTCGGCGAGCGCGTCGTCGATGCGCTGCTCGTCCGTGAGGCGCTCCGGGAACTGCGCGAGGATGCGGCCCGCGAGCGAGATGTCGCGCGTCTCGAACTCGACTCCGGCCTGCTTCGCGTACGCCTCGATGATCGGGAGGAACGAGTACGTCGCCAGCAGGGGCGCCTCGTCGGTGTGAGTGTAGATGATCTTGGACATGCTTCGGTGGCGCTCCAGACTTCGGGGTGTGCCGGGATGAGAGATCTCTCGACATCAAGATACCGGAGCGGCCCCGGTATTGCAGTGTCAGCCGGCGTCGGCGGCGTCGCGGATCTCGGTCGCGAGCGTGTGGCTGAGCGTCGTCGCCCACGAGCGCGTGATGTGCCCGGCCGCGTCGCGGTAGACGAGCACGCCGCCGATGATGCCGTCGCAGAATCCGTCGCGGCAGTACAGATCGGTGAGGTCGACGACGGGCGCGCCGACGGCCTCGGCGGCGTCGGCGAGCGTGTGGGTCTTCTCGAGCGCGACGTCGGCGTCGGTGCCGCAATCGCTGTTGGGCGAGACGCCGACGCGGGTCGTGCACGCGATCGCGTCCTCGCTCGGCAGGGGATTGTCGCGCACGACGACGACGTGGGTGCCCGCCTCGCGCACGCGCTCGATCGCCGCCTCGTGCGCCTCCTCCGGCGTCGCCCACAGGCGCGTCGAGGTGGCGATCACGAGGTCGTAGTCGCCCGAGAAGAGGCGCTCGTTGATGTCGGGGCGCGCCGCGTCGCAGTCGGTCGGCGTGCCCGGATCCTCCATGAGGCCGCAGCCGCGGCCGACGAACGTGTCGAGCGACCAGCCGAGCGCGCCCAGCTGCGGCTCGAGGGCGGGCAGGAGCGAGGCCGCGTGGCTGTCGCCGACGAGCGCGACGCGCAGCGCGCCGTCGTCCTCGGATCCGTAGGTGCACGAGTCGAGCGCGACGTTCTCGCCCATGTAGCAGGAGTACGCGTTGCCCGTGTCCGACAGCAGCTCATCGGGAGACGGGGCGAGGGCATCGAAGTCGGCGTCGGCGCACGCCTCGGGGTGGAGGGCGGATCCCGCGCCGCGGCAGTCGATCTCGTCGGATCCGCCGGGCGTGGGCGCGATCGTCTGCGCCTCGACCTCGCCGCCCCCGGCGCGCACCTGCGAGACGCCCGCGAAGCCCGCCGTCCCCGCGACGGCGACGATCGCGAGGGCCGCGAGCGTCGGCGCCCAGGCGCGCGTGACGCCGCGGATCCGCCCCTCGCGCCAGCGGAACCACGTCGCGCGGCGCGCGGGGTTCTCGATGAGATGGTACGACAGGGCCGACAGCGCGGCCGTCGCGGCGAGGGCGATCGCGAGGTAGGCGGGCGTGCCCTCGGGCACGAGCGCGACGAGCAGGATCGCGACGGGGAAGTGCCACAGGTAGAGGCTGTAGGAGATGTCGCCGATGTACGTCGCGACGGGGTTCGTCAGCAGCCAGGGGCCGCGCGCGCCGGGGGCGGCCCCCGCGACGATCACGAGGGCCGTGCTCAGCACGGGCAGCAGCGCGAGCGGCGCGGGCCACAGGGGCGACGACTCCGAGACGACGAGGAGCGACGCGGCGATGCCCGCGAGCCCCGCCCACGCGAGCACGCGGCGCCAGGCCGCGGCGAGGGGGATCGCCGGGAGGAACGCGAGGAGCGCGCCGATGCCGAGCTCCCACGCGCGAGAGAAGGTCGAGAAGTAGGCGAACGTCGGGTTCGTGCGCGTCTCGACGAACGCCCACGCGAGCGACGCGAGCGTGAGCAGGGCGATGACCGTGCGCGTGAGCCGCCGCACGCGCGCCGAGCTCCACGACGTGCGGCGCGCCGCGAACACGACGATCGCGAGCATGAGCCACGGCCACACGAGGTAGAACTGCTCCTCGACGCCGAGCGACCAGAAGTGCTGCAGCGGCGACGGCGGCGTGCCCTGCGCGAAGTAGTCGACGCCCTCGAGCGCGAACCGCCAGTTGCCCGCGAACACGGCGCTCGCGAGCCCGTCGAGGGCGACGTCGCGGCCGCTCGACGGCCCGAGCAGCACGAACGCGCCCGCGATCGTCGCGGCGATCACGACGACGGCCGCGGGGAGGATCCGCTTCGCTCGACGCTCGTAGAAACGGCGGAACGAGATGGTCCCCGTGCGGTCGACCTCGCGCAGCAGCAGCCCCGTGATGAGGAAGCCGGAGATGACGAAGAAGATGTCGACGCCGACGAATCCGCCCTGCGGGGCGTGCACGACGTGGCCCGCGATGACCGCGAGCACGGCGACCGCGCGAAGCCCCTGGATGTCGCGGCGCTGGGGTGCGCGCGCGGGAGCGGGGGCGGATTCGGGCATCGACATCGATTCTAGGTTCGGCGCGTGCGGCGCCTCAGCCGCGCAGCGCCTTCGCGATCCGCTGCACCGAGACGGTCTCGGCCGTGCCCAGGCGCTGCGCGAAGAGGCTCACGCGCAGCTCCTCGAGCATCCACCGCGCGTGAACGAGGCGCGGATCGGCGTCGTCGGGCAGGGGAATCGTGCCGCCCGCGTCGGCGAACGCCTGCTGCGCCCGCTCGAACTCGGTCATCCACGCCCTGTCGCGCCCGGGATTGTCGGGCAGCGCCTCGAGGCGCACGCGCGCGCCCTCGAGGTAGCGCGGCAGGTGGCGCAGGCGCTCGAGCCCCGTCTCGCGCACGAAGCCCGCGTGCACGAGGCCCTCGAGCTGGCCCCGCACGTCGTTCAGCGCGCCCAGGAGCGCGATCGAGTTCGCCTTCTTCATGCCGCGCTCGACCTCGCGCCACGCCGTCACGATCGACGCGACGAGCGAGACGGCCGCGAACACGTCGTCGACGGATCCGGCCGTCACCTCGGCGCGCACGCGGTCGAACTCCTCGCGCGTGCGCACGGCGCCGTGACGGGCGAGGACCGCGTCGGCGGCGGCCGCGCGGCAGTCCTCGATCACGGCCTTCGCCGACGGATAGGGCGCCGCCGCGAGCGCGAGCTTCTCCTGCGCGGACAGGTGCTCCTGGATGTACGACACGGGGGAGGGGACCGTGAGCAGCAGCAGGCGACGCAGCCCTGCGCGCGTGCGGCGGGCCGCCTCGTCGGCGGTCGCCTCGACGCGGATCGCGACAGAGCTCTTCTCGTCGATGAGGGCCGGATAGCCGCGCACGACGCCGCCCGCGACGCGCGTGTCGACCTGGGCGGGCAGCTCCCCGAACGTCCAGTCGGTGAGGCCCTGCCGCTCGATGCTCGGCGACTGCGGCGCCTGCGCGACGCGCTCGGCGGGGTTCGCGCTGCGGGATCCCTTGCCGGACGCCGCGCGGTCGAGCTGGCGCGCGACCGAGTCGCGTGCGCGATCCGCGAGCCTGCGCTGCAGATCGCGCAGGTCGCGCGAGGATCCGGCGGCGCGCCCTCGGCCGTCGACGGCTCGGAACGACATCGTGAGGTGCGCCGGCACGCGCGCCATGTCGAAGTCCGAGGCGGCAACGGGCTGGTTCGCCTGGCGCTGGACGAGCCGCGCGAGCGACTCGGCGAGCGAGCGCTCGGGCAGCCCGTCCGCGTCCTCGGGGCCCGACCCGTCGAGCTCCTCGGCGAACGTGCGCGCCCAGTCGGCGGCGGGCACGACGTGCCGGCGCATGGCCTTGGGCAGCGCCTTCAGCATCGCCGTGATGAGCTCGTCGCGCAGCCCCGGCACCTGCCAGTCGAAGCCGTCGGGGCGCAGCGATGCGAGCAGCGCGAGGGGCACGACGACCGTCACGCCGTCGTCGGCCGCGCCCGGCTCGAAGCGGTACGCGAGGTTGAGCGTCTGATCGCCCTGCGTCCACCGCGTCGGGAACGCGCGCTGGTCGGCCGCGGCCTCGCCGGCGAGCAGATCCGATTCGCGCATCGTGAGCAGATCGGGCGAGCGCACGAGCTCGTCGCGCCACCACGCCTCGAAGCTGCGCACGTCGAAGACGTCGGCGGGGATCCGCGCGTCGTAGAAGGCGAAGACGGCCTCGTCGCCCGCGAGGATGTCGCGCCGTCGCTCGCGCTCCTCGAGCTTCTCGAGGCGGCGGCGCAGGTCTGCGTTCTGGCGCAGGAAGCGGGCGACCGGCTTCGCGAGCCGCGACGGATCCCACTCGCCCTCCACCAGCGCGTGGCGCACGAACATCTCGCGCGCGGCGGCGCGGTCGACGCGGGCGAACTGGATGCGCCGGCGAGAGACGATCTCGACGCCGAAGAGCGTGACCTTCTCGTGGGCGACGGCGGCGCCCGCGTCCTTCGACCAGTGCGGCTCCGACACCTGCTTCTTCACGAGGTCGCCCGCGAGGTCCTCCGCCCACGCGACGTCGATTCCCGCGACCGTGCGGGCGAACAGGCGCGAGGTCTCGACGAGCTCGGCGGCCATGACGGCGCGCGGGCGCGACTTCTTGAGGCCGGACCCGGGGAAGATCTGGAACGACACGCCCCGCGCGCCGCGGTATGTCGCGGGCGCCGCTCGTCGCGATCCCTTCTGCTTCTGCGACTCGCGTTCGTCGAGCACGCCGATCTGGCTGAGCAGCCCCGCGAGCAGCGCCCTGTGGATCGCCTCGCCCTGCGGGTGGCCGGATTCGGGCGCCTGCTGCCGGCGCTTCGCGTCCGCCCGGCCGGCGTCGCGCTTCTCGCCCGAGCCGCCCGCGTCGCGCGTGAGCGAGCGCAGCTGGCGGTGCACGTCGAACCACTCGCGCACGCGCACGTAGTTCAGGAACTGCGAGCGCACGTGGCGGCGGAACGCGCTCGAGCCGAGTTCCCGCTGCTGCTCGCGCAGGTGATTCCAGAGGTTCAGCAGCGTGAGGAAGTCGCTCGACGGATCCACGAAGGCGGCGTGCGCCTGCGCCGCCTGCTCGCGCTGCTCCTCGGGCCGCTCCCGCACGTCCTGGATCGACATGCCCGCGACGATCGCGAGCACCTCGTCCGTGACGCCCGTGCGCCGCGCCTCGAGGAGCATGCGCGCGAAGCGCGGGTCGATCGGCAGGCGGACGAGCTCGCGGCCGATCTTCGTGAGCCTCGGATCCGCGCCGCCGCGACCCAGCGTGACGGCGCCCAGCTCGACGAGCAGGTCGAAGGCGGCCTTCACGCCGCGCGAGTCGGGCGGCGTGAGGAACGGGAAGGCCTGGATGTCGCCGAAGCCGAGCGACAGCATCTGCAGCACGACCGAGGCGAGCGACGTGCGCAGGATCTCGGGGTCGGTGAACTCGGGCCGGCGCACGAAGTCGTCGTGCGCGTACAGGCGGATCGCGATGCCGGGGCTCGTGCGACCCGCGCGGCCCGACCGCTGCTGCGCCGACGCCTGCGACACGGGCTCGATCGGCAGGCGCTGCACCTTGGCTCGCACGGCGTAGCGCGAGATGCGCGCGGTGCCCGCGTCGATCACGTACCGGATCCCGGGCACCGTGAGCGAGGTCTCCGCGACGTTCGTGGCGAGGATGATCCGCCGCTTCAGCCCGGGCACGCGCGAGCGCTCGAATACCCTGTGCTGCTCGGCGGCGCTCAGCCGGCCGTAGAGCGGCAGCACCTCGGTCGGCGCTGCCTGGTTTCGGAAGGCGCCCGTGACGGCGTCCATCGCGTCGCGGATCTCGGCCTCGCCGGGCAGGAACACGAGCACGTCGCCCGGCGCCTCGCGATCCAGCTCGCGCAGCGCCGCGACGATCGCACCGACCTCGTCGTCGGCGTCGTACGCCCGCTCGTCGACCGCAGCCTCTTCCGGTGCAGAACGACGCCAATTTTCTGCGGACTCGTCCGGATCCCCGGCGTGTCGCGGTCCTGCGGCAGAAATTGACGTCGTTGTGTCCGCGTCGGAGGAGGAGGCAGAGGCAGATGCGAACGGGCGATACCGGATCTCGACGGGGTACGTGCGGCCCGACACCTCGATGATCGGGGCGGGGGTGCCGTCGGCAGATGCGAAGTGCGCAGCGAACGACTCGGGGTCGATCGTCGCCGACGTGATGACAACCTTCAGGTCGGGGCGGTCGGGCAGCAGCCGCTTGAGGTACCCCAGCAGGAAGTCGACGTTGAGCGAGCGCTCGTGCGCCTCGTCGATGATGATCGTGTCGTAGCGCCGCAGCAGCCGGTCGCGGTGGATCTCATTGAGCAGGATCCCGTCGGTCATGAGCGCGATGCGCGTGTCGTCCGACACCTGATCCGTGAAGCGCACCTTGTAGCCGACGACGCCGCCGAGCTCGACCTGCATCTCCTCGGCCACGCGCTCGGCGATCGTGCGCGCCGCGAGCCGTCGCGGCTGCGTGTGGGCGATGCGCTCGCGCCCCAGCTCGAGGGCGATCTTCGGCAGCTGGGTCGTCTTGCCGGATCCCGTCGCGCCCGCGACGATCACGACCTGGTGGTCGCGGATCGCCTCCGCGATCTCGTCCCGCGCAGCGCTGACGGGCAGCTCGGCGGGATAGGAGATGACGGGCTCGGGCGCAGGCATAGCGCTCCAGTCTATTCCGCTCGAACATTACCCGTCGCCTGTTCGTCACACGCCGGACACGGCGCGCGGCTAGCGTGCGACGCGTGAAGCTCGCCGATGTCGACCCGTTCATCGGGACCCAGCCAGCCGACCTCCCGCGCCCGGAGGGGCTCGCGGCCACCTGGTGGTGGCCGAAGCCGCAGATCGGCAACACGCATCCGGGGGCGGCGTACCCGCTCGGCATGGTGTCGGCCTGCGCCTACTCCGGCGCGTACCCCACGGGGTACGGCGAGTACGCGCTCGCGACCGAGGGCGTGCCTCGGCGTCTGCGGCCGCGGCCCATGGCGAGCGGCGTGACGCACTTCCAGCAGTCGGGCACGGGCGCGATCCGCAAGTACTACAACTACTTTCGCGTGACGCCGATGATCGACCGCCTCGACGACCTCGGCCGCATGTGGGATCTCGTGGACGAGCGGGCATCGCCCGGCGCGTACGAGTTCACGCTCTCGAACGGCATCCGGGGCGAGATCACGGTGGGTCCAAAGAGCGCCGTGCACCGCTACACGTTCCCCGAGACGCGCGACGCCCGCCTCGTCGTCGACCTCTCGGTCGGCGGCCTCGACATCCCCTACGGCGAGACCGTGCCGCTGCGCGCGCACCTCGAGAGCGTCGAGATCGACGAGGCGCAGGGCGAGATCGTCGTCGAGGGCACGCCGCTCGCCGTGCACATGCGCGCCGCGACGCCGGGCTGGTGGCAGCTGCTCTGGTACGACCGGCGCCTCATGCCGGGCGGGCGCCGCCTCGACTTCGACGCGATCCGCCCGACGACGGTGCGGCCGTTCGGCGTGATGTGGCAGGGATCCGTCGCCGCGGGCGAGACGGTCGAACTGCGGATCGGGTTCTCGCTGCGCGGGCCCGACCAGGCGCGCCGGAACCTCGCGCGCGACGTGTCCGACGACGGCGGGTTCGACGAGCGGGCGCGGTCGACTCGCGCGGCGTGGACGGCCGCGATGGCGCCCGTGCAGGTCGCGGGGCGCACGGATCCGGACGCGACGCGATCGCGGCGCGTGCTCGCGACGGCGCTATACCACTCGCTCATCAAGCCCGCGCTCGCCGCCGACGAGAGCCCGCAGTGGCCGACGCGCGGCCCGTACGCGTTCGACATCTGCACGATGTGGGACATCTACCGCACGCAGCTGCCGCTTCTCGGCCTGCTGCACGCCGACCGCGCCGCCGAGCTCGCGGCCGCCCTCGTGCGGATCTGCGAGGAGGAGGGCAATTTCCCCATCGGGTACCGCATGGCGAAGGGATCCGACCGCTTCGCGCGCCAGGCGTCGGGGCTCGCGCACACCCTGCTCGCCGACGTGTGCGCGGCGGGCGCGCCCGGCATCGACTGGGACGCCGCCCTCGTCAACATGCTGGCCGATCTGCGCCGCACCTACGGAGAGGACTTCCTCACGGGCGGGCGCACCGAGCCGATCAGCCACACGCTCGACATCGCGTTCGCCTACTGGTGCACGGCGCGAGTCGCCGACCACGTGGGCGACCGCCGCGTCTCCGAGGAGTGTAGGCGGCTCGCGGGGCGATGGCGCGCCGCGTTCGACGAGCGCACCGGCATCCTGCGTGACTCGACGTTCTACGAGGGCACGGCGCACAACTACTCGTTCCGCCTCACGCACGACATGGCGGGGCGGATCGCGCTCGCCGGGGGCGACGACGCGTTCGTCGCGCTGCTCGATGCGTTCTTCGGCTTCGGCGCGGATCCCGTGACGCAGCCGGGCGTCGATCCCTCGCACGACGAGATGGAGGCGGGCTACGCGCTCGGCCGCTTCGAGGGGCTCAACAACGAGCCCGACATGGAGGCGCCGTGGGCGTACATGTACGCGGGCAGGCCCGACCGCACGGCCGAGATCGTGCACGCCGCCCTCCGGCACATGTTCGGCGACGCCCCCCCGGATCGTGGGCGACGACCTCCCGTCCGCCGTCGTATCCGTCCGAGGCGGCCGAGGTCACGCGTCGGCTGTGACGGCCGCGTCTTCCATTCGTCACACGGCGTCTCTCTGCGCGTCACATGGCGCTCGTACGCTCATCCCGATACCCCGACCGTGAGGAGCCATCATGCCCCGTCGTCTCGTCATCGTCGTCCGCGCGGATCCCGTGATCTGCGGCCACTCGGGCGAAGCCCGCAACCTCGCGGAGGCCGCGCTCGTGCGCGGCTTCGACGAGGTGCGCATCGTCACGTGGCCGATCGAGCGCCTCGAGCAGGCGGGCCTGCCGCTCAAGCCGCTCGAGACCGTGCTGCCGTACAGCCCTGGCATCATGGTCGAGCGGCCGGGGCCCGTGGGCGACTACAAGGTCGTCGACGGGCGCTACATCGGCGGCCTCGTCGGGCGCCTCGTCGAGCTGTTCACGGACGGCGTGCCGACCGTCGCGATGTCGCTGTACCTCTCGCCGCACACGACGGCCGTGACGGACGCCGTCGAGGTCGCGCGGCGCACGGGGCTGCCCGTCGACGTCATGACGATCGCCGAGGCGGTCGGATCCGACGTCACGAACGTCGTGCGACAGTGCGTCGAAGAGGGCCGCTTCGGCGCGGCCGCGCACGTGCTCGAGGGGTACCTCGCGAGCGACGTGTGCGTCGCCGTGAGCCAGTACACGAAGGACCTCATCGTCGAGGAGGCAGCCCGCCTCGACGCCCTGCGCGGCACGACGTACGCCGCGCGCTGCGCTGACCGGATCGACATCTCGTACCCCGCGATCGACTCGCGCATGTTCCTGGATCTCGACCCCGGCGAGCTCGCCTCGCGCCTCGCGGCGCGCGGGCTCGCCCGCGACGGCTACGTGCTCTACCTGTCGCGCCTCGCCCGCGCGAAGGGCATCGACGACCTCATCGACGGGTTCGCGGCGAGCGCCGCGACCTCGCACACCCTCGTGATCGCGGGCCGCGGGCCGGAAGAGCAGGAGCTGCGGGAGTACGCCGCCGCCTCGCCCGCCGCCGACAGGATCGTGTTCCTCACCGACGTCGACGACGCCGAGAAGCCCTTCCTCTTCGCGGGCGCGGCCGCCTACGTCCTGCCGACGAAGCCGCGCCCCGAGTTCATCGAGACGTTCGGGATCGCGCTCGCCGAGAAGGCGCTCGCGGGCGGCGGGCCGTCGATCACGACGACGACGGGCGGCGTGGGGGAGGCCGTCGGCGACACGGCGCTCATCGTCGACGTCGACAGGCCCGACCAGATCGCCGCCGCGATCGACGAGATCCTCGCGATGTCGCCGCTCGAGCGCGCCGATCTCGGGGCCAGGGCGCGGGCGTTCGCGCTGCAGTTCGACCGCATGGCGGTGTTCGACCGGCTCTTCGACCGGCTCCCGGCCCGCGAGCGGCTCGCGGCCTGAGGCCGACTCGCCGTCACCCGTCGAGACATCGCGCCCCGGTCGGTCCGCATCGTCCTATCGTGGAGACCATGACCGTTCCCACCGTCACACTGAACTCCGGACACGACATCCCCCAGCTCGGCTTCGGCGTCTTCCTGGTGCCCGCCGACGAGGCCGAGAAGGCCGTCAGCGACGCCCTCGAGGTCGGCTACCGCCACATCGACACGGCCGCCATCTACAAGAACGAGGAGGGCGTCGGCGCCGCGATCGCGAAGAGCGGCATCCCCCGCGATGAGCTGTTCATCACGACGAAGCTCTGGAACGACCGCCAGTCGGGCGAGCAGCCGCACGACGCGATCCGCGAGAGCCTCGACAAGCTCGGCCTCGAGCGCGTCGACCTCTACCTGACGCACTGGCCGACGCCCGACCACGACACCTACTCGAACGCGTGGCAGAAGCTCATCGAGATCCGCGACGCGGGGCTTGCGACGTCGATCGGCGTCTCGAACCACCTGCCCGAGCACCTCGACCGCATCGTGAAGGACACGGGCGTCGTGCCCGCCGTCAACCAGATCGAGCTGCACCCCGCGTACCAGCAGTCCGACGTGCTCGCCTGGGCCGCCGAGCACGGCACGAAGATCGAGTCGTGGGGCCCGCTCGGCCAGGGCAAGTACCCGCTGTTCGAGAACCCGGCGGTCGCCCAGGCCGCCGAGGCGCACGGCAAGAGCCCCGCGCAGGTCGTCATCCGCTGGCACCTGCAGCGCGGCTTCATCGTGTTCCCCAAGTCGGTCAACCGCAGCCGCATCGAGCAGAACTTCGACGTGTTCGACTTCGAGCTGACCGACGCCGAGATCGCCGGCATCGACGCGATCGACCCGGGCGACGGCTCGGGCCGGGTGGGAAGCCACCCGTCCGAGGTCAACTGATCTCGAGCTGACGCCGACGGCCGCCGCCCTTCCGGGCGGCGGCCGTTCGCGTCACAGGAACCAGGTCGGCAGCCACAGGTGGGCGCGGTAGAGCAGCTCGGGCTCGACCCACCCCGTGCCGAACGGCAGGAAGAACAGCCCCACGGCGAGGAAGGCGGCGAGCACGACCGCGACCGCGGTGCGGCGCACGCCGGCAGCTGCGGCGACGCGCTCCTGCTCGGCCTGGATCTCCTCGAGCGTGGGATCGTCGAGCAGGACGGGTTTCGCGGGCCGCCCGAGGTGCTGCGCGACCACCACGAGCGCGAGGATCGCGAACGGCAGCACCGTGATGGCATAGAACGTGAACATCGTGCGATCCGGCAGCAGCAGCCACGGAGCGAAGGTGCCAGCGATCCCCATGAGCACGAACCCGTCGGATCCCGACACGGGCGCGCGCGTGATGAGCGTGCGGACGAGCCGCACGACGAGCCACGCGATCGCGAGCATGCCGCCCCACCACATGACGGGGTTCGGCAGCGCGGCCATGAGCCCGACGCTGCCGTCGGCCTCGGCCGTGCGCTGCATGAGCGTGGGATTGAGCATCGGGATCCACTCGATCGCCGGGCTCGCGTACGTGTGCTCGCTCGTGACGCCCTGGTGGAACGTGAGCACGGCGCGGTGGTAGTTCCAGAGCGCCGCGAGCGGGTTGCTCGACGAGTCGCGGTCGTAGCCGCCCGACGTGACGAGCCAGCCCGTCCAGCTCACGAGGTACGCGACGAGCGCGGGCGGCACGAGCAGGAGGAACGACGCGGGGCCCTGGCGACCGATCGCGGCCTCTGCCCAGCGGGTCACGCCCGCGCGGCGGCGGTCGATCGCGTCGGCGATGACGATCCCGATGCCGAGCGCGGCGAGCGCGTACAGCCCGGACCATTTGACGGCCGACGCGAGGCCGAGCGTCACGCCGGCGGCGAGGATCCACGGCCGCGCCCAGATCGTCGGGCCCGCGACGGGGTCGCCCGCCGCGCCCGCGCGGATCCGTCGCACCATGCCCGGCCGGTCGAGCAGCGCGAACCAGAAGGCGAGCAGCACGAGGAAGGCGAGCTGAGTGTCGAGCAGCGCGACGCGGCTCATCGCGACGGCGAGCGGGTCGATCGCGAGCAGCGCGCCCGCGGCCGTCGCGAGCGCGGGGGAGCCGGTGAGGCGCTTCGCGACGAGGAAGAGGAGCGGGACGAGCAGCGTGCCGACGACCGCGGTCGCGATGCGCCAGCCGACGGGTCCCGTGCCGAAGAGGGCCATGCCGACGCCGATGATCCACTTGCCGAGCGGCGGGTGCGCGACGAAGGATCCCTCGGCCGAGTAGCCGTCGACGTCCCCCGCCTCGAACGCGGGGTTCGGGTCGTCGCCCCACGTGCCCTCGTAGCCGAGGTTCCACAGCGTCCAGGCGTCCTTGACGTAGTACGTCTCGTCGAACAGCAGCGTTGGGGGCCCGCCGATTCCCGCGAGGCGCACGACCGCCGCGAGGGCCGTGAGTGCCACGGGCACGGCCCAGGGGGCGAGCCGCGCGGCGCGGAAGAGCGTCGAGCGTTCGGTCACACCGCCAGCCTATTCTGAGAGCCATGATCATCCTCGCGGGCACCCCGATCGGCAATCTCGGCGACGCCTCGCGACGCCTCGTGGAGGTGCTCTCCGAGGCGACGACGATCGCGGCCGAGGACACGCGCACGACGCAGCGCCTGCTGCAGGCGCTCGGCATCGCGAACCGGCCGCGGCTGATCCCGCTGCACGACCACAACGAGAAGCGCGTGTCGGCGGAGCTCGTCGAGCGCGCCCGCGACGAGGACGTGCTCGTCCTGAGCGATGCGGGCATGCCGACCGTGAGCGATCCGGGCTACGGGCTCGTCGCGGCGGCCGCGGAGGCCGGCGTCGAGGTGACCGCGATCCCCGGGCCGAGCGCCGTGCTGACGGCGCTCGCGGTGTCGGGGCTGCCGACCGACCGATTCGCGTTCGAGGGGTTCGTGCCGCGCAAGCAGGGCGACAGGGCGCGAGCCTTCGCGGCCGTCGCCGACGATCCCCGCACGCTCGTCTTCTTCGAGGCGCCCTCCCGCACTGCGCAGACGCTCGCCGACATGGCGCTCGCGTTCGGGGCCGACAGGCGGGGCGTCGTGGCGCGCGAGCTGACGAAGCTGCACGAGCAGGTCGTGCGAGGCACGCTCGCGGATCTCGCGGAATGGGCCGCGGGGGGAGTGCGCGGCGAGGTCGTGCTGGTCGTCGCGGGCGCGGATCCGCGGGGTCTCAGCCTCGACGACGCGCTCGCGCGCGTGGCCGCCCTCGTCGAGCAGGGATCCCGCCTGAAGGACGCGACGCGAGAGGTCGCGCCGGCGGCGGGGATCCCCGCGCGCGAACTGTACGACGCCCACCTCGCGGCGACGAAGCCCGCACGCTGACTCGGGTCGCGCTTCCCGCCGTACATGCCGGTATGTGGGGTCGGTTGCGCGACCTGAACGGGCGGCGGCGGCCGCGGGTCGGCGCCAGGTGCTTCCGGAAGCGTGGGACGGCGGCTACACCGACGACCGGTGGCACAGTGCGACGGTCGTGCGCGTCCACCCGTGGGGCGCTCGGTGGTCGGTCTGGCGCTGGCACGACGGCGCCGCGTGGCGACCCGAGTGGTACATCAACCTCGAGCGCATCGAGGGCGCGCGCAGCCACGCTGTGACGAGCGCCGAGATCGGCGCGTTCCCCTTCCGCGCCGACTGGACCGCATGGATCCCCGATCCCGACTGGCCGCCCATCTCGCCGCCGCCGGCGTGGGCGGATCCTGCACCGGATCTTCGGGCGCGGTAGGCCCGAGGTTCAGGTCGCAGTTTCTGCCGTACATGCCGGGGGGCCGGCCCCGACTCAGGTCGCCCTACGCCAGGGAGTTGTCCGCCAGGATCTCGGCCCAGACCGATTCCATGTGGGCGCGGGAGTGGGCCTCCGCCTCGGCGCCGCGGCCAGCGCTGATGGCGGCCGCGACCGACTCGTGCTCCTCGAGCGTGCCGGCGGCGGGGATCGACGGCGTGAGGCCGAGGCGCGAGCGGCCCGCGAGCACCTCGCGCACGGGCACGCGGAGCGCGACGAGCTGCAGGTTGCCCGACGCGGCCAGCAGCAGGTCGTGGAAGGCGATGTCGGCCTCGAGG
>Ga0079224_100005694_pt1 | contig 16407 bp, 14 predicted proteins | sample Stecom2015_FD_80414 | JGI IMG/M metagenome (GOLD analysis project Ga0079224, IMG submission 80414) | Agricultural soil microbial communities from Utah to study Nitrogen management - Steer compost 2015 | ecosystem: Environmental > Terrestrial > Soil > Agricultural land | place: USA: Utah... | reverse complement strand
GGAGGTCCTGACATAGAACAAGTGTACGACGCCCTACCGACTCCCTCACTCCAGGTCGTCCACCAGGTCGACCGCGGTGCACGGCACCCGAACCTGCCGGAAGCAGTCATGTGAGATATACGACAGACTCGCGTTTGCTAAATGAGCCGCACACTAGTTAGGTTGCCCTTACCTACCCACCCGGGGCGGCCGGCCGACCGCGACACTGACCGCCCGACCCCCAACATCGGAGAACCAGCACATGAGCCTGCGCCACTCCTACCTGCCGGCCCTCGGCCTGGCCGCCGCCCTCACGCTCTCCGCCTGTGGCGGAGACAGCGCCGCGGACGCCGGCCAGAACGGCCCCGCCGGCGGCGAGACCGTCTCCATCACCGACGCGCAGGGACGCACCATCGACGTGCCCGTCGACCCCGGGACCGTCGTGGCGACGGACTGGAGCGTGATCCGCACGCTGAGCGACCTCGGCATCGAGGTGGACGCCGTCCCCACCGCCAACATGGCGCTGCCCGAGGACCTGGCCGCCTACGACGGGGACGTCCCCACCGTGGGCACGCTTCAGGAGCCGGACTACGAGGCGATCAACGAGCTGGAGCCGGACCTGATCATCATCGGCTCGCGCAGCGGCACCCCCGAGGTGCTGGCCGAGATGGAGAAGATCTCCCCGAACGTCATCGACCTGTCGGTCCGCTACGAGGAGCCGTCGGGCCAGCTGACGGTCACCGAGGAGCGGGTCGTCCAGCTCGGCTCGATCTTCGGCAAGGAGGCCGAGGCACAGGAGCTGATGGACGACCTCAACGCGCAGGTCGAGGAGGTCAGCGCCCAGGCCTCCGAGGGCGGGGAGACCGCCCTGTTCGTCCAGGTCTCCGGCGGCACTGCCAGCGCCTACGGGCCTGGCTCACGGTTCGGCATCGTCTACGACGCCTTCGGTTATGCCGACACCGGCGCCCCCGTCGACGAGGAGGGATCGCACGGCCAGGAGATCAGCCAGGAGTTCTTCACCGAGTACAACCCCGGTGTGCTCCTCGTCCTCGACCGCGCCGCGGCGATCGGCTCCGACGAGGCGCCCGCCCTGGACGTCCTGAACAACGACCTGGTCAACACCACCGACGCCGCCACCAACGACAAGATCCAGCTGGTCGACGGCTTCTCCTGGTACATCGCCAGCGCGGCACCCAGCTCGATCCAGCAGATGATCGACGACGTGCAGGCGACACTCTGAGCGCGACCACGACGACCACACGCCCCGCCGCGGCACCGAGCCGGGGCGGGGTGCGTGCCGTCCACCTGTGGATCGCCCTCGGCCTGCTGGTGGTCGGCAGCTACCTCTCGCTCGGCATCGGCGCGGCCAGCAGCGTGGGCGTGGCCGACCTGTTCCCACCCACCGCTCAGGAGTGGCACATCCTGGCCACCTCGCGCATCCCCCGCCTGATGGCCGTTCTCATGGCCGGGGCGTCGCTGTCGGTCGCCGGTCTGATCATGCAGCGGATCACCGCCAACCGGTTCGTCTCCCCCAGCACCTCGGGCACCGTCGAGGCGGCCGTCCTCGGCATCCTGATCTCAACCATGTTGTTCAGCTCCACGTCGCTGGTGGTCAAGATGCTCATCGCCATCGTCACCGCCATCGCCGGGACGATGGTCTTCCTGCAGATGCTGCAGCGCATCCAGCACCGCGAGGGCATCGTGGTCGCCCTCGTCGGCTTGATGTATGGCGGTGTGCTGGCTGCCATCACGACCTTCGTGGCCTACCAGCGCGACCTGGTGCAGTACCTCGACATCTGGACCACCGGCTCGTTCTCCGGCATCCTCGAGGGCCGCTACGAGCCGCTCTACACCGTGCTCGTGGTCGGCGTGGTCGGCTACCTCTTCGCCGACCGGTTCACCGTCATCGGGATGGGTGAGTCGTTCGCCACCAACCTGGGCCTGAACTACCAGCGCATCCTCTACATCGGCCTCGTCGTGGTCTCGGTGATGGCGGCCGTGGTGGTCGTCGTCGTCGGCGCGATCCCCTTCCTGGGCCTCATCGTGCCCAACGTGGTGACGCTCCTGCTGGGTGACAACGTCCGGAAGGTGCTGCCCCTCACCGCACTGGCCGGCGCGGGCTTCGTGCTCGCCTGTGACGTCGTCGGCCGCGTGCTGATCCACCCCTACGAGCTCCCGGTGGCCACGATCGCCGGGGCGATCGGCGGGGTCGTCTTCATCTGGCTGATCCTTCGCTCCGCGAAGGGGGCGACGGTATGACGCTGCTCCAGTCCCGCACGGAACGGGCCTCCCGCGTCGCGGCAGCTCGCGACCACGCCAGCCCTGAGGAGCGCCGGCGACGGACGCGCATCCGGGTGACGCTCGGCATACTCGGCCTGCTGTGCGTCCTGGCGGTCGCGGCCTACCTGACCTACGACGTCCGCGGCTCCTGGGACTACGCCATGGACCTGCGCAGCCGGCAGGTCGGCTCACTGGTCGTGGTCGGCGCGGCCGTGGGCGCCTCGAGCCTGGTGTTCCAGACCATCGCCGGCAGCCGGATCCTCACGCCCAGCGTGATGGGCTTCGACGCGCTCTACCTGCTCGTGCAGACGGTCATCGTGTTCTTCTTCGGCAGCGCCACCTTCCTGATGATGGGCGTGGCCGAGCGGTTCCTGGTCAACGCCGCCGCGCTCGTGGTCTTCGGGATGCTGCTCTTCCGATGGCTCTTCGGCCGCAACAGCCGCAACCTGCTGGTCCTGGTGCTGGTCGGCATCGTGATCGGGTCGCTCTTCAACTCGCTCACCTCCCTGGCCTCGCGCGTGCTCAGCCCGAACGACTTCCTGACCCTGCAGGACGTCATGTTCGCCACGTTCAACACCGTCGACGGCGACCTCCTGTGGATCGTGGGCGCCGTCTGTGTCGTGGGCCTGCTCGCTCTGGTCCCGCTGCTGCGCTACCTCGACGTCGTGGATCTCGGCTACGACAGCGCCGTGGCGCTCGGCGTCCCCTACCACCGGGTGGTCACGCTCACCCTGGCGGTGGTCACCCTCCTGGTCGCCGTCTCCACCGCCCTGGTGGGACCGATGCTCTTCCTCGGGCTCATCGTGGCCAACCTGGCCCGGCAGGTAGTCCCGAGCCACCGGCACACGGACCTGGTCCTGGGCTCGATCCTCGTCGGCATCCTGTCTACGGTGGCCGGGCAGTTCGTCGTCGGCCACCTGCTGGACAACGGCACCACGCTCAGCGTCGTCGTCAACCTCGTCGGCGGCATCTATTTCATCCTGCTCCTGATGAGGACGGTCCGACTGTGATCACCGTGCGCGACGTCACCCACCGCTACGACAAGCAGGTGGTCCTCGACGAGGTGGGTCTGTCCCTCCCCGTCGGGCAGCTGACCTCGATCGTCGGCGCCAACGGTGCCGGCAAGTCGACGCTGCTCTCGGTGATCAGCCGGTTGATCAAACCGGAGCGCGGCAGCGTCTTCATCGACGACCTCGACGTGCTCAACGCCGGCGACGACGCGATCTCCCAGCGTCTCGCGGTGCTGCGGCAGGACAACCGCATCACGGCGCGGCTCAGCGTGGTCGACCTGGTCCGCTTCGGCCGCTTTCCCTACAGCAAGGGCCGGCTGACGCCGGAGGACCACGTCATCGTGGACGAGGCGCTGGACTACCTCGACCTGCAACCGCTGCGGGACCGCTACCTCGACCAGCTCTCCGGAGGTCAGCGGCAGCGCGCCTACATCGCGATGATCCTGGCGCAGGACACCGACTACATCCTGCTGGACGAGCCGCTGAACAACCTCGACATGAAGCACTCGTCGTCGATGATGACGCTGCTCCGCCGCGCGGCCGACGACCTCGGCAAGACCATCGTCCTCGTGCTCCACGACATCAACTTCGCCTCCTGCTTCTCCGACCACATCGTCGCCATGCGCGACGGCAAGGTCGTGGTGCAGGGACCGCCGGCCGACATCATGCAGCGCGAGACACTGCGGCAGGTCTTCGACATGGACATCCACGTGCAGGACCTGCACGGGATGCGGCTGGGCATCTTCTGGACCACCGGCGCCCCCGTGGGCCCCGGGCCGCTGGGCCAGGAGACCCCGGACCTCGAGGACACCTCACTGACGGTCGGCTAGACATATAGGGGCGGCAGCTCACTGGAAGAAGGTCTCCCGCGGACGCAACCAGCGGTAGCCGAAGCCGTTGAGTGACACACCCGTGCGGCGGGTGGGTCCCGGTGGGTGCTCGGCGCTCCCATAGTCGTCGTCGGCGAGGACGTCAACCATCCTCGACTCCTGGTCGGGCAGCCGGATCTCCTGCTTCTCCTCCCCCAGGTTGGCCAGCATCACCACGTGCGAGCCGTTGTCGCCCGCGTACCGCAGGGCGAGGACGGCCTCATTGTCGACGTCGAGCACCTCGACCGGGTTGCGGCCGACCTCCCGCAGCCCGATGCGGGCGTTGACCATGGCGGTGATCTTCTTCATCAGGCTGTCGTCCTGGAGTGCCTGCGCATAGACGTTGACGTCCTGGTAGCCGAACTGCCCGCCGCTGATCACCGGTGCCGCGAGGTGGTCGGGGTTCCCGGCTGAGAAGCCGGCGGCGGAGGCGTTCGCCCACTGCATGGGGGTGCGGACGGCCTCCCGCTCGGGACGGGAGAGGTCATCACCCATCCCGATCTCCTCGCCGTAGCGCAACACCGGCGTGCCGGGCAGGGACAGCAGCACAGCGTGCGCGAGCGCCTGGCGCCGCACGTCGCCCTCGAGCATCGGAGCCAACCTGCGGCGGATCCCCCTGCCGTAGGCCTGCATCGACTCGTCCGGGGCGAAGGCCTGCAGCACCTCGGCCCGTTCCTCCTCGGTCAGCTGCTCCAGATCGAGCTCGTCATGGTTGCGCAGCCAGTGCGCGTACTGCGCGTGCCTGGGCGGCACCGGCTGGTCGCGCAGCGCCCGGACCAGGGGCTCGGCCCGGCCCCGGGCGAGCGCGAGGAACAGATGGTTGTTGATCCAGAAGTTGAGCAACATCGTCATGCCGTCGCCGTCACCGAAGTAGTCGGCGTACTTCTGCGGTTCCACGTCCACCTCGCCCAGCAGCACGGCACCGGGTTGATGATGGGCGACCAGCTCTCTCATCTCCCGGACCAGCCACTGCCCGTCGCTGTCCGGCTCGGCGGCGCGGCCGCGCTCGACCAGGAACGGCGCCGCATCCACGCGGAAGCCGGCGATGCCCAGCCTCAGCCAGAACGTCATCGTCCGGTGCATCTCCTGCCGCACCAGCGGGTTGTCCAGCGCCAGGTCCGGCTCGTGGGCATAGAAGACGTGCCGGTAGAACTGCTGAGCCTCGTCGTCCCACGTCCACACGCTGTCCTCGACGGTGGGGAAGATCGGCTCCACATCCGTCTCCTGCGGCTCGTCCGCCCAGATGTAGTAGTCGCGGTAGGGCGACTTCCGGTCGTGACGCGCCTCCTGGAACCACCGATGCTGGTCGGAGGTGTGCTGGGCGACCAGCTCGATCAGCACGTTGATCCCCAGGTCGTCGGCCTCCTCCATGAACAGCACGAACTCCGCCAGGTCCCCGAACCGTGGGTCCACGGCAAGGTGATCGGTGACGTCGTACCCGCCGTCCAGGAAGGGTGAGGCGTAGAAGGGCATCAACCACACGCACGTGGCACCCAGCCCGCGCACGTGCTGGAGCCGTTCCCGCATCCCGGCGAAGTCACCCACCCCGTCGCCGTTGCTGTCCCGGTACAGGCTGGGATCGATCTGGTAGATGACCGAGTCGCGGTACCACAGCGGACGCAGGCTCACCGGCTCCTCCCGGCGTGCCCTGGGCGCAGCACGACCGCCTGTTCGGGCTGCAGCAGACCCGACCACAAGGCGTCATCGACCGGGTCGTCGCTGGCGACCGCCACCGACCACTCCCCCTCCAGGGCCAGCTCGATGCGGCGGTCCGCGAAGTTCACGGCGACGACCCGGACGTCTCCGTCGCTTGACCGTCGGTAGGCGAGCACCTCGGGTGGCGTGTCCAGCTCTGTCCACGAACCCGTCCGGAGCGCCGGACTCGCCCGGCGTTCAGTCGTCAGCCGTCGGTACAGGTGGAGCACAGAGTCGGCGCGCCCCTCCTGGCTCTGCACGGCCAACGCCCCGGCCTCGGGCGGGAAGGGAAGCCATGTTCTCGCCCCCTGCCATCCGTGCGGCGGCTCGGACAACCACGGAAGCGGGGCCCGCGCACCGTCGCGGCCACCCGGGTCGACCTGCTCCTCACGCCCGATCTCCGCATCCTCCAGCCCCAGCTCCTCACCCTGGAACAGGAAGGGCGTGCCTCGCAGGGTCAGCAGCAGCACGGCAGCAGCGCGGGCCCGTCGCAGGGAGCCGTCGTACCGGGTGCGATGACGTGCGTTGTCGTGGTTGGACAGGACCCACGTCGGCCACGCAGAGACCTCACCGAGCGACTCCTCGACGTCGCGGACGCACATCCGCAGCGCCACCGGGTCCCACGGGGCGTCGAGCGGAGGGAAGTTGAACGCCATCTGCAGCTCGTCCCCCGCGCCGTAGTACTCCGCAACGCTCTTGGTGGACCGGATGTTGACCTCCCCCACGAGCACCCGATCACCCGGGTAGCTGTCGATGACCTGCCGGATGCCGCGCAGCAGCTCATGGGTGTAGGGCTGGTCGTTGAAGCTGACGAGCGGCTCCCCTGCGGCGCACCGCTCCGAGTCGGCGAAGGTCGGGTCCTTGGCGATGCAGTGCACCACGTCGATGCGGAAGCCGTCCACGCCGCGGTCCAGCCAGAAGCGCAGCACGCCGTGCATGGCCTCGACGACCTCGGGATTGCGCCAGTTGAGGTCGGGCTGAGCGGGGAGGAACAGGTGAAGGTAGTACTGCTCGGTCAGCTCGTCCCAGGTCCATGCGCTGCCAGCGCCCAGGGCGGCGCGCCAGTTGTTCGGTTCGTCCCGCCAGATGTACCAGTCGCGCCGCGGACTGTCTCGGCTCGACCGCGCATCCCGGAACCACGGATGCTCGTCCGAGGTGTGGTTGGGCACGAAGTCGAGCAGCACGCGCAGACCCCGGGCGTGCGCCTGCTCGATGATGCGGTCCATGTCGGCCAGCGTGCCGAAGGTGGGGTCGATATCGCAGTGGTCACTGATGTCGTAGCCTGCATCCGCCATGGGCGACCGGTAGACCGGAGATATCCACACGGCATCAGCACCCAGGGCACTGATGTGGTCCAGCTGGGCTGCGATGCCGGGCAGGTCCCCCACGCCGTCGTGGTTGGAGTCGGCGAAGGACCGCGGATAGATCTGGTAGATGACGGCCTCCTGCCACCACCGTCCAACATCCTGCGCCATCGTGAACTCCCGCTTGCGATCACCCCGGTCCGCGGCAACCTCCTCATCGGCACCGACAACGCTATCCGTGCCCACGTCGGGGTGCATCTGCACGAGCCCCCCATGGGTGGCGGCTAGGCGTCTCGGCTCTCACCGGCACGGGCGCGCAGCACCACGCAGCAGCGCCCGGGCTCGGGCTCCAGGTGAGCCGTCAGACACCGCGGCTCCAGCGTGTCGGTCATGCCCTCGAGCATCGTGTGGTTCATCCCGCACACGAGCTCGGTGTACTCGCGCGCCAGCAGGTGGAACGGACAGTTGCCGAGCGTGATCCGGTCCGCCTCCTGACGCGGTTCGAAGCCGTACTCCGCCAGCACCGCCAGCACCCGCTCGGTGACCTGTGCCGCAGTGCCCGACACCTCCCCGACCTCGGCCGCCAGCTCGCGGCCCTGCGCGTCCGCCACCTCGCTCAGCGCCTCCAGCACCGGCCGGCCGGTGCGCGCGGAGTCATCGATAGCTGCCGCGAGCAGCCGCCCGGCCAGCTCGTAGTCCCGTGCGGGGAGTGAGACGGCAACCTCCGCACCGGCGCGCCGGTAGCGCTTGGCCGGCCTGCCGGCGCCCGGCCCCGTCCGCTCTCCCAGGCGCTGGTAGTCGACCTCCAGCAACCCGTCGGCCGCCAGGCGGTCGAGGTGGAACTTGACCCGGTGGTGCGGCAGCCCGGTGGCCGCCGCGGCCTCATCGCGCCCCACCGGCTCGTCCCTGCTGCAGACGTAGCGGTAGAGCTCGCGTCGCACCGGCTCGGCGAGCGAGCCGATGCCCGTGACAGCCCGGTCGAAGTCACCGTCAGACATCTTCTCCTCCTGCTTGACGAACCGACGCCATCGGTCTAACGTCGAGAGTACCCTCTTTTAGAAAGATGGACCAGTATGACGACAAGCACGGACCTGTCATCCGCCGCGACGAGCATCGAGCACCCGGGCCTCCCCCACGATCGCATGGACCGCGCCGCGCGGGCTGCCGCCGAGTTCCTCGCGGCCCTGGGCGTCGACCTCGAGCGTGAGGGCATGCAGGCCAGTCCCCGACGGATGGCCAGGGCGTACGCCGCGATGCTCACTTCCCGACCGTTCGAGATGACCACCTTCGACAATGACGAGGGCTACGACGAGCTGGTGCTGGTCCGGTCGATCCCGGTGCAGTCCCTGTGCGAGCACCACTTCCTGCCCTTCACCGGCACGGCTCACGTCGGCTACCTGCCCGGCTCCCGGATCCTCGGGCTGTCCAAGTTCGCCCGGGTCGTCGAGCTCTTCTCGCGGTGTCCGCAGGTCCAGGAGCGCCTCACCCAGCAGGTCGCCGAGTGGATCGACCACGAGCTGCAGCCCCGCGGGGTGGGCGTCGTCATCGAGGCGGAGCACAGCTGCATGACGCTGCGCGGCGTGCGCGCCACCGGGACCACCACCCGCACCTCTGCCCTGCGCGGTGAGCTGCGCAACAGCGCCGCCCGCGCCGAGTTCCTCTCCCTGCTGGCCTGATCCTCTCCTGAAAGGACCCGCTATGAGCACCACCGACAGCACACGCGAGGCGACACCGAGCGCCGAGGACGCCGGAGTCGTCGTGGTCGGAGCCGGACTGGCGGCCGCCCACGTCGTCGAGTCACTGCGCGACCGGGGGTATGCCGGACCCGTCACCCTGGTCGGCGACGAGGATGACCGCCCCTACGAGCGGCCTCCGCTGAGCAAGGGCTACCTGCAGGGGGCGACGGAGATCGGCGAGGCCTACGTGCACCCCAGTGACTGGTATGCGCGGCACGACGTCTCGACCCGGTTCGGCGCGACAGTGGCCGCCCTCGACCGCGAGGCACACCAGGTCGAGCTCGCCAGTGGTGAGCGGATCCCCTACGGCACCGTGGTGCTCGCCACCGGAGCCACCCCCAGGCGCCTCCGGCTGCCCGGCGGCGACCTGTCCGGCGTGCTCACACTGCGTCGCATCGGCGACAGCGAGGCGATCAGGAAGGCCATCTCCGAGCACGCTCGGGTGGTCATCGTCGGTGGCGGCTGGATCGGCCTGGAGGTGGCCGCTGCCGCCCGCGCGGGCGGCTCGGAGGTGACGGTCCTGGAGATGGCCGAGCTGCCGCTGCTGCCGGTCCTCGGGCCGCGGGTCGCCGAGCACTTCGCGCGCCTGCACCGTGACCAGGGCGTGCACCTGCGCACCGGGGTCTCGGTGAGGGAGCTCGTCGGGGAGCAGGGGCAGGTCACCGGCGTCTCGCTCGGCGATGAGGTCGTCCCCGCCGACGTTGTCATCGTGGGCATCGGGGCGGCCCCCAACACCCAGCTGGCGAGCGACGCGGGCCTGACGGTCAGGTCCGGTGTCCTTGTCGATGAGCACCTCCGCTCGGTCGACGACCCGGACGTCCTGGCCGTGGGCGACGTGGCCGAGGCACGGCATACCGTCCTGGGTGAGCCGCTGCGGGTGGAGCACTGGGACAACGCCATCCGGCAGGGCAAGCTCGCCGGAGCGGTGATCACCGGCGGCGACGACACCTACGACTGGGCGCCCTACTTCTACACCGACCAGTTCGACCTGGGCATGGAGTATGTCGGGCACGGCAGCGCCGACGACGACGTGGTGATCCGCGGCGACCTGGACTCGGGTGAGTTCATCGCCTTCTGGCTGCGCGACGGTGCGGTGAGCGCCGCGATGAACGTCAACGTCTGGGACGTGAACGAGCACCTGCGGGCGCTCATCGGGCGCGAGATCGATTCGGAGCGGCTCGCAGACACCAGCATCGAGCTCACCGACCTCTGAGCGACGCGAGGCTACAGCAGCAGGCAGAGGATCACGAAGGCGACGATCCCATTGAGGCGCCGGCGCCCCGGGATCTGGCCCCGTGCCCCGAGGACGAGGTAGGCCGGCGCGGCGACCAGGGCTGCGGGGCTCAGCATGAGCCACGCCCATCCCCAGCGGGTGGCGAGCCGGGGCTGTGGTGAGTTCACCAGGACCGCGAGGCAGGCGGCCAGCAGCGCGATCGACAGATAGGCCCACCCGCCGCGCATCTCCCACCCGCCGAAGGACCCGACGACCCCGTCGGCCCGCTCTGCCTGGACGATCTTCACGTCCGGCGCGACCCGACGCAGTCCCTGGCCGACATCACCGACGATGTAGTCGCTCGACGCCTCCTCGAGCCCCTGGGCTCGCAACTCCTCCAGCGAGCTGACCTGCCAGATCTCGGCAGAGTTTCGGTGCCAGCCGTCCTGCCACTCGAGACGGACGGTGGAGATCCCCTGGACGCCGTCCGAGTAGCCACCCGGCCCGTCGAGAGCCCCTACGACACGCACCTGGTCGACTGCGTCCTGCTGCAGAGCTGCCTGCAGGTCCTGGACGGACGCCGTCCGCGCCCCGCCGGCAACCGCACCCAGGAGAGTCACGGCATACAGCACCAGGGTCAGCCATCGCGCAACCTGCCACGCGTCGACGACCCGACCCGTCGCCTCCACCCCCTCGGGGGCGACCGTCGCCGTTGCCATGCGGCGACCGTAGCGGACGAACGGGGGGAGGGCACGGCATACGCGCCCGCTGCTCACAGCAGCGCGGGCTTCCGTATCCGGTCGGTGCCGACGCAGGCTGTCAGCATGAGCACCGAGACACTCGACCCCGCACAGGGGCTGGACCAGGAGATCCACCGACAGCTCTTCGACCGGCGCACGCTGATGTTGGGCGAGGCGTTGGAGGAGCGCAACAGCAACCGCCTGTGCGCCGCCCTCCTGCTGCTCGCCGACGCTGACCCCCGGGCCGACATCCGGCTGCTGATCAACTCGGTCGGCGGGTCGGTGCCCGGCATGCTCGCGATCCGCGACTGCATGCGGACCATCCCCAACGACGTGGTGACGGTGAACGTCGGGATGGCCTACAGCGCCGGACAGTTCCTGCTCTCATCCGGGACCAGGGGCAAGCGGTTCGCGATGCCGCACTCCAAGGTGCTGCTGCACCAGGGGTCTGCCGGCATCGGTGGGACCGCGATGGACATCGCCATCCAGGCCGACGACCTGCGGCACACCCGCGACACCGTCCTGGGCTGCATCGCCGAGGACACCGGCCAGCCCGTCGAACGCGTCGAGGAGGACTCCCGGCGCGACCGGTGGTTCTCGGCGCAGGAGGCACTGGACTATGGCTTCGTCGACGCGATCGTGGGGTCGCTGGGCGACGTGATGCCGGACCGGACCTCCCCGATCGGCCTGGGGGGTGCGCGATGAGCACGTACTCGATCCCCTACGTCACAACTCAGAGCCCGCGCGGTGAGCGCACGCTCGACATCTACAGCCGGCTGCTAGCCGACCGGATCGTCTATCTGGGCACGGGCATCGACGAGGGAGTGGCCAACGCGGTGATCGCCCAGCTGCTGCACCTGGAGAACGAGAACCCGGACGCCCCCATCGCGCTCTATCTCAACTCGGTCGGCGGGTCGATCCCCGCGACGCTGGCGATCTATGACGCCATGCAGTTCGTGCGGCCGCGGGTCGACACCACGTGCGTCGGCCAGGTCGTGGCCAGCTCAGCGGTGCTGCTCGCCGGCGGGGCAGCCGGGCACCGGTCGATCCTCCCGCACGGCCGGGTGGTGATCCACGCGCCGGCGGCGGAGGGCCACGGCACCGTCCCCGACCTGATCCTGGAGGCGGACGAGGTGGAGCGGGTTCGCACGATGCAGGAGGAGATCCTGGCGGAGCACACCGGGCGGACCCAGGAACAGGTGCGGCGCGACACCGACCGCGACCTCATCCTGACGCCCCAGGCGGCGGTGGAGTACGGGGTGGTGGACCAGGTGCTTGCTGGCCGTGAGCTGCCCGGTCTCTCCGCGTGAGCTGCCCGCTCTCTCGGCGTGACGCGGCGGCACTCTCGCTGACCGATGGGGTCAGGCCGCGAGCAGCACCGGTCCGCTGGCACGGGAACCTGTCTGGACCAGGGTGAGCTGCCTGCTCGCTCGGCGGGTCAGGTCGACCACGGAGAGGTCCAGGGCGCCCGCAAGCGCCTCGAGCATCTCCGAGGAGGGATCCTTCTTGCCACGCTCCAGCTCGGACAGGTACTGCGGGGACACCCCTGCCCGACCAGCAACGTCGGCGATGCGCTCGCGCCGGAACTCGCGCTCACCGCGCAGCTGACGCCCCAGTGCCTCTCGCCACAGCGACGCGCGCTCCGGCACGACAGCCCCGGGCCGAGAACGCCCCGGACCGCCAGTCAGCCTCACCAGGTCTCCCATGGTCCGACGCTAGCGCCTTGCGGCCCTCCAGGAAGGCGAGTTCGCTCTGGGCGGAGCGCTCCGGCCAGCACTCAGGTGAGGTGCCCGCAGAAGGCGAGCTCCGGCATACCGCCCGGGTTCAGTCGGCAGCGCGGACGTTGATGAGGTTGGCCCAGGGGTCGTCGAAGGAGACGGTCTGACCGTCGTCGCGGGTCTGCACACCGAAGTGCTTCATCCGCTCTGTCAGCGCGCCGACCTCGTCGGCGGTGGGCACGACGATGTCGACCTGGCCGAGCCCGAGGGTGCGCTGCCGTCGGCCGGCACCGCGGGAGTTCCACACGTTCATCGCCATGTGGTGGTGGTACTTGCCGGCGCTGACGAACAGCGCCTGGCTGCCGAGGCTCGCGGTGGCCTCGAAGCCGAGCGTGTCGACGTAGAACGACCTGGCCGTCCCGACATCCCCGACCGACAGGTGCACGTGACCCACCGTGGCCCCGCCGAGCGTTGTCGGCGCGTCCAGCCCGCGCTCGCTCAGGTGGTCGCGCAGGAACTGGTTGGGGTCGAGGAACAGCGTGGCCATCTCGACCTGCCCGTGCGTCCAGCTCCACTCGGTCCGGTCCCGGTCCCAGTAGAGCTCGATCCCGTTGCCCTCAGGGTCGTCGAAGTAGAACGCCTGGCTCACCAGGTGGTCACTCGAGCCGACGAACCTCACCCCGGGGTACTGCGCCGCGGTGGCGACCACAGCGGCGAGTGCCGCCTGCGTCTCGAAGAGGATCGCGGTGTGGAACAGGCCGGCCTGACCGGGACTGGCCGCCCTCAGCTCGGGAGAGTGCCGCAGGATCACGACCGGGTCGGCGCCGCGCCCGAGCGTCACCTCGGTCCCCGCGCTCGAGAGCACCTCGAGGGCGATCGCGTCGCGGTAGTAGGCGGTCATCACGTCGAGGTCTGCCACGTCAAGGGTCACCGCCCCCATGGCGGTGTCGGCGGCGAGCAGGTCGGGGTTGGCGAGCGCCATGTCAGAGCCTCCAATTAGTTGACTGTTCAATCATGCAACAGTCGCGCCAGCATGTCCATTCCCCACCGGGGCGCTCTCCCGGGCTGAGTGCCGCGCAGCATGCCGGAGGCCCACCCCGCGGTGCGGGATGGGCCTCGTGGCGACTCTCAGTGCGTCAGGCGTTGACGAGCTGACGCAGGACGTACTGCAGGATTCCGTCGTTGCGGTAGTAGGCCGCCTCACCCGGGGTGTCGATGCGCACGACCGCGTCAAACTCGACCGTCTCGCCGCCGTCCTTCTCGGCCACGACGTGGACGGTGTCCGGGATGCCGCCGTCGTTGAGCGCGGTGATGCCGCTGAACGAGAACGTCTCCGTGCCGTCCAGGCCGAGCGAGTCGGCGGTCTGTCCCTCCGGGTACTGCAGGGGCAGGACGCCCATGCCGATCAGGTTCGACCGGTGGATGCGCTCGTAGGACTCGGCGATGACGACCTTGACGCCCAGCAGCCGGGTGCCCTTGGCCGCCCAGTCGCGCGAGGAGCCGGAGCCGTACTCCTTGCCGGCCAGGACCACGAGCGGCACGCCGGCCTCTGCGTAGGCCTGGGCCGCGTCGAAGATCGCGACCGGCTCCGTCGAACCGTCCAGCAGGTTGCGGGTGTAACCACCCTCGACGCCGTCGAGCAGCTGGTTGCGCAGCCGGATGTTGGCGAAGGTACCGCGGATCATCACCTCGTGGTTGCCCCGTCGGGACCCGTAGGAGTTGAAGTCCTTGCGCTCGATGCCGTGCTCGGACAGGTAGCGGCCCGCCGGGCTGTCGCCCTTGATCGAGCCCGCCGGGCTGATGTGGTCGGTGGTGACCGAGTCACCCAGCTTTGCCAGCACCCGCGCACCGCTCACGTCCTGCAGGGGCTCCGGCTCGGCGGTCATACCCTCGAAGTACGGGGGCTTGCGCACGTAGGTCGAGTCGTCGGCCCACTCAAAGGTGTCGCCGTCTGGCGTCGGCAGCGACTGCCAGCGGTGGTCACCGGCGAACACATCGGCGTAGTCCTCGGTGAACATCTCGCTGCTGATCGAGGTCGCGATCGTGGCCTCGACGTCCTCCGGCGAGGGCCAGATGTCCTTGAGGAACACCTCGGTGCCCTCGGTGTCGACACCCAGCGGCTCGGACTCGAAGTCGAAGTCCATGGTCCCGGCCAGGGCGTAGGCGATGACCAGGGGCGGGGAGGCGAGGTAGTTCATCTTGACGTCGGGGTTGATCCGACCCTCGAAGTTGCGGTTGCCGGAGAGCACCGAGGTCACGGCGAGGTCGTGTGCGTTGACGGCCTCAGATACCTCCTCGATGATCGGTCCCGAGTTGCCGATGCAGGTCGTGCAGCCGTAGCCCACCAGGTGGAAGCCGAGCTTCTCCAGGTAGGGCCACATGCCGGCCTTCTCGAAGTAGCCGGTGACGACCTTCGAACCGGGCGCCATCGAGGTCTTCACCCACGGCGGCACCGTCAGACCGCGCTCCACGGCGTTCTTCGCGAGCATCGCCGCCGCCATCATGACGGAAGGGTTGGACGTGTTGGTGCAGCTGGTGATCGAGGCGATCGCCACGTGCCCGTGGTCGATCTCGACCTCCTGGCCGTTCATGGACACGGTGGCGGGGTTGGAGGCACGCGACCCGTTGCTGAACGGCGCGGAGTGCTCGGGCCGCCCTGCCGACTCCGACTCCTCGTGGGCGTCGTGGGACGGGCTGTCCGAGGCCGGGAAGGTGTCCGCGAGCTCCTGGTCGACCGAGCTCTTCTCGATGCCGTTGCCGTCCAGGACGTAGTTCTTCAGGTCGGCCCAGAACTGCTTCTTGGAGTCGGTCAGCGCGATCCGGTCCTGCGGCCGCTTCGGGCCGGCGATGGAGGGCACCACTGTCGACAGGTCCAGCTCAAGACGCTCGCTGTAGCGGGCCTCCTTGGCCGGGTCGAGCCACATGCCCTGCTCCTTGGCGTAGGCCTCGACCAGGGCCACCTGCTCGTCGGGACGACCGGTGAGCCGCAGGTACTCCAGAGTCACCTCGTCGATCGGGAAGATCGCGCAGGTCGACCCGAACTCCGGGCTCATGTTGCCGATGGTGGCGCGGTTGGCCAGCGGCACCTGCGCGACGCCCTCACCGTAGAACTCCACGAACTTGCCCACCACGCCGTGGTCACGGAGCATCTCGGTGATCGTCAGCACCACGTCGGTGGCGGTGGCACCAGCGGGGATCGAGCCGGACAGCTTGAAGCCGACGACCCTCGGGATCAGCATCGACACGGGCTGGCCCAGCATGGCCGCCTCCGCCTCGATGCCGCCGACGCCCCAGCCCAGCACACCAAGACCGTTGACCATGGTGGTGTGGCTGTCGGTGCCCACCAGGGTGTCCGGGTATGCCGTGAGCTCACCGTTGACCTCGCGGGTCATGGTGACGCGGGCGAGGTGCTCGATGTTGACCTGGTGGACGATGCCGGTGCCCGGAGGGACGACCTTGAAGTCCTCGAAGGCCGTCTGTCCCCAGCGCAGGAACTGGTAGCGCTCCCCGTTGCGCTGGTACTCGATCTCGACGTTGCGCTCGAAGGCGTCGGGACGCCCGAAGACGTCGATGATGACCGAGTGGTCGATGACCAGCTCGGCCGGCGCGAGCGGGTTGATCTTGGAAGGGTCTCCCCCGAGGTCCTCCATCGCCTCACGCATCGTGGCCAGGTCGACCACGCACGGCACGCCGGTGAAGTCCTGCATGATCACGCGGGCCGGCGTGAACTGGATCTCGGTGGAGGGCTCGGCATTCTCGTCCCACTGCGCCAGCGCGTTGATGTGGTCGGCCGTGGTGTTCAGGCCGTCCTCGGTGCGCAGCAGGTTCTCCAGCAGCACCTTGAGGCTGTACGGCAGGTCGGC
>Ga0079224_100005693_pt1 | contig 16408 bp, 16 predicted proteins | sample Stecom2015_FD_80414 | JGI IMG/M metagenome (GOLD analysis project Ga0079224, IMG submission 80414) | Agricultural soil microbial communities from Utah to study Nitrogen management - Steer compost 2015 | ecosystem: Environmental > Terrestrial > Soil > Agricultural land | place: USA: Utah... | reverse complement strand
CTTGCTGAGCAAACGAAGTGAAGCCAGTAGTTAGTGCTAATCCAAGTGCAATCAAATATTGTTTTTTCATAGAGTTTAAATATTTCAACCTTTTCAAAAATAAGTTTAAAATGAAAATTGAGCCTAAAATTAAGAATAATTTAAGATTTATGATTGAAAATCATTCATCTGGTTATTTCTTAATAAAATTTATGACAAATTCATCCAAATATTGAGTCTCATTATTAGTGAATGGACAATTAGATAATATGACAATACCTTTTTGATTTGCAACATCTAAAGCCATTGAAGAGGTAAAACTTCCCGTAGCTCCATTGTGCCATAAAATTTCTTTTGAACTATCGTCAAATGATAGTATATGCCAACCTAGTCCAATTTTCATTGTTGAGGAAATAGTGAAAGTTGAAATATGTGTTTTCTGATATGCGCTATTTAGAGTATCCAGATGTGCGATCATGAATTTGCTTAAATCATTGACGGTGGAATAAATTCCCCCTGCTCCTTGAAGGACATCCATTTCCCAATAATTAGTTAGCTCACCAGATGAATTGAGCGCAACAACCAAATTGGAATCAACTTGTTGGTAGTTCAAATAGGTATTCTTCATGTTCAATGGAATTGTTATTTGTTCTTGAAGAATAGTTGAATAATCGCTTTGATGTGCTTTTCCTAGTATGTATCCCAAAAGTCCTGCTCCGGTGTTGGAGTAATCATAATTTGTTCCTGGTTTCTCATACAGTCTCATCTCATTTTTTAGAAAATATTCTAAATCGGAAGGTTTGTAGTTTTTGTAAATGTTGTTGATGTCTGTAGCTGTGAACAAAATGTTGGATGGCAATCGCCCTAATCCTGCGGTGTGGTTTGCCAATTGGATTAAGTTAATTTTATCCTTTATTTTTAGCTTAAAATCAAAGAAGTTTTGAATTGGAGCATTGAGTTTTATCTGTTTTTTCTCACTTGAAATGGCAAGTAAAGTACTAGTAAAGACTTTTGATAAGGAACCAATTTCAAAAACGTGATGTTCATTTGAAATAGCTTGAATTGTATCATCGTCTTTCAAATACCCATAAAATTGAACCTTATCTTGGTTGATTACAGCTATTGCTACTTCCGTTCGTGGTGGAAAATGTTGCAATAATTGATTCATTTCAGTTTGAAAAGTTTCTTGTGCAACAAGTTTGATTGAAATAATTAGAAAAATTAGGGTGATATAGTTCATGATAAAGCTCCTTCCTTAAGTGAACATGGTGAAATCAACAAGCGTTTGATACCTAGTTTTTTCAGTATCCATTGAATTTTTACTGATGCAATTGGAATCATGATTTGACGAATCGGAATGATGAATGGATTTTGTTGTCTTTCCGCTAACGTAGATTGGATAATGTCATCCAACACACTATTCAATTCATTCAAATCCATTGAAATGCATTCAATTGTTTCAGGAAACTTTTGCTTGACGTACAATTCATGTAAGGTTTCGAAAGTTCCTGATGAACCGATTAAAACATCACATTGCATGTGGTCTAATTTCCCTTCTGCATTTTCTTCCAACCATTGCTCGATTGTTGTTATGTCATCTGGTGTTAACGGATCGTTGAGTTTAAGTTGCTGATACATACGAGAAACACCAATATTGAGGCTAATAGCTGTTTTAACACCATTCTGATCAGCGAGAATAAATTCAGTACTTCCACCTCCAATATCCATGATGATGGCTAATTCATTGAAGTTGTACGACCATTTAACTCCTCGGTAAATGAGAGTCGCTTCTTCATCACCACTGATGACATGAATCTTAATTCCTACTCGTTTTAAGACTTCATTACAGAAGTATTCTTTATTTGCTGCATCTCGAATCGCAGAGGTTCCGAACGCACGAGTTTCATCAACTTTAAATTCATCACATTTGGATTTAAAATAATTCAACGTTTCATAAGCACGGTCCATTGCTTCTTCTGCTAGGACCTTTTTGTTAATTCCTCCCATACCGAGTGCTACACCAACTTTGTCTGAAAAGAGTGTGGTGAAATGGTTTTGATTAACATTAGCTATAATGAGGTTGAACGTATTTGTTCCAAGATCGATTACAGCAATTTTCTTCATAATTATTTCAGCCAGTTGAATAGATGTTTGAGCTTTAAGCGATGCCCAAATTGCAACAACCCATTTTTGTACAAGCGTGAAGCAATCGTTAAACAGAAAAATGCTGATAATAACAGTATGATAAAGGATAGCCAAATTTGATAAGATTGTCCAACGTCATATCCATACGCCAGTTTTACCATCACCACAATTGGAGAAGTGAATGGAATGTAGTGTAAGATTTGTGTCAATTCACTTTCGGGGTTGACAACGGCGTAGTAGCCAGCGTATGACGCAAGTGCTAACAATAACAAGATTGGTAAAATAAATTGTTGTCCGTCGTTTTCTGTTCCAGCTGTCGAACCGATAGCGGCAAAGAAAGAGCCGTAAAATAAATATCCTCCGATGAAGAACAAGCAGAAGAATGTCAACATGACACCAAAGTTGATACGTTCATACACGAGGTCAACCATCATGTTGAATTCTTTTCCATTGTAAAGTTTTTCTTGCACAGACAACATGCGGTTTACATTTCCTCCATCAACGAAATTGATGTTCGTAGGTTGATACATATCAACAAACATTGTTTCACGCATTAGGTACAAGCCAACTCCAATGAACACAACCCAGATTAGGAATTGAATCATAGCAGCTATACCGATACCCGTTAGTTTACCAAATAGTAACTGTTGTGGTCTCACGGTTGCCAACAACACTTCTACAATGCGGTTACTTTTCTCAGAAGTAATGCTTCGCAAAATTGTCATTCCGAACAGTGCAATAAAAACGACGATAGTCAAACCAAAGAAGAATCCTACCCAAGTACGAACGTCAGATGTTTGGTCGTAAGGGTCGTACACGTTTCTGAAAGAAAAGGTCAACGGCTGTTTGATTTCTCTGAATTTCTTAACGGATAAATCGGTGAATCGAGCGACCATGATTTCTTCAATTCTACGTTCAACTTGAAATTGAACTTTAGTCTGTAAATTGATAGAAGGTTTGGTACGGTAGAAAACATAAGCGACTTTATTACTCAACACTTTCTCGTTGATTTCGACCATGGCATCATACTGTTGATACCGTTTACCATTGGCAAAATCTGTATGTTCGATGTAGTCGTTTGCAAAGTCATAACTCACACTATTATCGGGGTGTGGCATCATTTTGTTTTCAAGTAAACCTGCTTTGTCAGTTACGAGAATATTCCATTTTTCAGCTTCATTTCCACCAAAAACAAACAATAAATAGATTAATCCCAAGATAATAATTGGTCCGAAAATCGAGAAAAGAATGAAGGATCTTGAACCGATGCGCTCTTTGACTTCACGAATTGCTATGATGAAACTATTTTTCATGCTAAATTTTGTGTAGAAGGTTTAACTAAATCGATGAATATATCTTGCATAGATGGCATGACCTCCCAAGCAGCTTCAATTTTTACATTGCCAATTAATACTTTCAACAAATCGTCGAATGTGCTTTCTCCACGCATGCGAACTTTTACAACAAATAAGTCTTCAGAAAGGTTGTTTGAGTCTACAACTTCAAAACCTGTCCAAAGTGCATGTGTGAAGGCAATCATGTTTCCTCTAAATTTAATTGCAAACAATCCATCTTTACGTTCTGATTGGATTGAAGAAACAGTTCCTTCCAATAATTTCTTAGATTGATGTATGAGTGCCACGCGGTCACAAACTTCTTCTACGCTTTTCATATTGTGCGTTGAAAGAACAATGGTTTTACCTTTATTTCGCATGGAGATCAATTCATTTTTGATTAATTCCATGTTTACCGGGTCAAATCCACTATATGGTTCATCCAATATCAACAAATCTGGTTCATGTAATACGGTACAGATAAATTGCACTTTTTGAGCCATTCCTTTGGAAAGTTCTTCAATGCGTTTCTTTTTCCAGTCTAAAATCTCAAACTTTTCTAACCAATAATTGAGCTTAATTTTAACATCTTCTTTGGATAAACCTCGCAATCTACCAAGAAACAAGGCATGATCTGCGACTGTCATTTGTTTGTATAAGCCTCTTTCTTCGGGCATATATCCAATCATCTCGAGGTGTTTGCGTGTCATCACATCACCATTGATTCTAACAACGCCTTGATCTGGATTTACAATTTTATTGATGATTCTAATAAGTGTTGTTTTGCCCGCTCCATTCGGTCCGAGTAATCCAAAAATTTCACCTTTCCGTGCTTCTAAGGATACATTGTCAAGTGCTAGTTTTCTTGAAAACGATTTTGATATATTTTCGACTGATAACATTTGCTGTTTTTGTTGTAAACCAAAGATAAATAAAAATAGATTGGAATAGTAACGTTCAAGTGCAGTTTGAATGAATTTGGATGCTAAAAACAAAAAGGGACTCCGTCGAGTCCCTTCCATTATCATTAACCTGTAGTCGTTAATAATTGATCCTAACTTATTAACGGAGATGTGTTAAAAAGGTTTCACTTTTTTAAAATAAAATCGTGAAAATAGGTTGAATTGATTCTCGATTGAGTAGTTAAATGCTATTTAACTCATTTGATATCAGTTTTGTGTGTTATTTCAAAAAAGTCGTTTATTTTTTTGAAATTGTCCACTTTTCGAGTAATTGAGGATTGAAGTTTTATTGGTCGTAATTTGATTCGATTATTCAAGTTCTTGTGTCTGTAAATCGTTACATTTGTAAAAAAGTAAAAACATGTCAGTAAGAAATTTAGAGCCAAAGGAACTTTGGAATCATTTTGCAGATCTGAATGCTGTTCCAAGACCATCAAAGAAAGAGGAACGCGTTGTACAATTCATGATAGATTTTGGTGAAAAATTAGGTTTAGAAACCAAAACGGATGCAATTCAAAACGTAATCATTAAGAAGCCGGCGACTCCAGGAATGGAAAATCGCAAGACTGTGATTTTGCAATCGCATTTAGATATGGTTCACCAAAAAAATGCCGATACAATTTTTGATTTCGATACACAAGGAATTGAAATGTTGGTAGATGGAGATTGGGTGAAAGCAAATGGAACAACGTTGGGTGCTGACAATGGAATTGGTGTTGCAGCAATTATGGCTGTTTTAGCTTCAAAAGATATTCCTCACCCCGCAATTGAAGCAATGTTTACTGTTGACGAGGAGACTGGTATGACAGGAGCAATTAAATTGGATGGTTCGAATTTTCAAGGTGAAATCTTGTTGAATTTGGATACTGAAGATGATGACGAGCTTTCAATTGGATGTGCAGGTGGAATTGATACAAATACATCTTATACCTATCAAGAAGTTCCAATAGAACCTGATACAGTTTTTCTGACAATTTCTATTCGTGGTTTACTTGGAGGTCACTCTGGAATGGATATCGACAAGGGGCGTGGAAATGCTAATAAGTTGTTGAATAGAATTTTATATGATTTGATTCCGCTTTATCCATTTCAATTAATATCCATTGATGGAGGTAGTTTGCGCAATGCAATTCCGAGAGAATCAACTGCAGTAATCGGTGTAGGGAAAGAATACGTAGAGTTTGTAACAGCTGAAATTCAAAAAAAGGCGACAGAGATAAAAAATGAGTTCAAAACAGTTGAATCATTATTGTCAATAGAGGTTGAGCAAAAAGGTGAAGGAACTACTGCTGTTGCATACGATGATCAATATAAAATCTTTAGCTCGATTTATGCTGTTCATAATGGAGTTTACCGCATGTCTCCTGACATTGAAGGATTGGTTGAAGCATCTTCAAGCTTAGCAAGGGTGATTGTTAAGGAAGGAAAGTTTATTACACAATCATTGCAACGTTCTAGTGTAGAGTCGTCAAAAAGTGATGTAGCTAATGCTGTTCGTGCAAGTTTTGAAAGCATTGGAGCATCTGTTGTTCAAAATGGAGATTATCCTGGATGGCAACCGAATCCAAATTCTGAAATTTTGAATTTGATGCATCGCATGTACGTTGATAAATTCAACGAGGAACCGCAAATCAAGGCTTGTCATGCTGGTTTGGAATGTGGAATTTTAGGTAAGCATTTACCTGGTGTGGATATGATTTCATTTGGTCCAAACATTCGTGCAGCACACTCTCCAGATGAGAAAGTGCAAATTTCTTCTGTTCAAAAATTCTGGGGATACTTTTTGGATGTATTGAAAAATATTCCCGCTAAAAATTAATGAATCCAGAAAATTCAAATAAGCAATTGATCGATTTGGCCAACATGCGAATGCCATTCGGTAAATATCAAGGTTATTACCTAATTGATTTGCCAGAGCATTACATCGTTTGGTACAGAACTAAAGGTTTTCCTGCGGGGAAATTAGGAGAGCAATTGCAAATTATCTACGAAATTAAGGTCAATGGGTTGGAGCATTTAATCCGCCCATTGATCCGTAGATAAATTACTTCTTGAAAATAAAATATACTGCTAGTACTAGAAAAACGAATCCAATAACGTGATTTATTTTCAATGATTCTCCTTTGAATAGGAGTAGGGTAAACCCGGTGAAAACAACCAATGTGATTACTTCTTGAATCACTTTTAATTGCCATAAAGAAAACGGACCTCCATTTCCATCAAATCCAATTTTGTTTGCTGGAACTTGAATCAAGTATTCGAAAAAAGCGATTAGCCAACTGAAGATTACGACTTTTATCAAACTCCAATTAGAAAACCAATTGTATTCTTTGAATTTCAAATGACCATACCACGCGAAGGTCATGAAGATGTTTGAAAGAACTAACAATCCAATTGTATAGAAGGCTTTCATAGAGAAGAATTTGAAGTTTACTAATTATTCAGTTATTTATTCGTTGATTGAATAAATTGTCATTCCGCTTCGCAATTTCGGTTCCACCCATGTTGATTTTGGAGGAATGATTAGTTGATTGTCGGCAACGCGTTTTACCTGCTCAATCGTTACTGGATACAAGAAAATAGCCAATTCGAATTTTCCTTCGCTGATCCACTCTGCAATTTTTGTAACAGGAGTTGTACCACCAACAAATTCAATATTTTTATCTGTTTTTAAATTCTCAATTTTTAAAATTGGTGTCAAAATGTATTGTGTCAAAATTTCTGCATCAAGCGATAGTACAGGATGTTCTTGATCAATAATTTCAGGTTTGCAAGTTAGTTTATACCATTCGCCACGTACGCAAATTGTCATTTCATGTTCTTGACTTGGTAATTGATTTTTGCTACACTTTTCAACTAAGAAAGCGGATTCGAGTTGACTAATGAATTGCGCATTGTCAAGCCCGTTTAAGTGGTGAATTAGACGGTTGAACTCTAATATTTGTAATGCTCGTTCGTCAATCATATATGCCAAAAAGAAAGATTCGTTTTTGAAATTGTGACGATTTTGTTTCAAGCGACGATCTTCTAAACCAACGGATGACGCACTGCGATGGTGACCATCTGCAATGTAAAGTGCATCAATTTCTTCGAAAAGTGTTTGAATTTCATTTGTTTCTGTTTCATTCAATACCCATAATTCGTGTTTGATACGGTCTGTTGTCGTGAATTCGTATTCTGGTCGTTGCTTCGTTATTGCTTCAATTTTACATTCCAAACCTGCATGATGTGGATATGAAAGCAAAACTGGTTCTGCATTGAATCCGACGATATCCAGGTAATCAATAAACATTTCTTCGCGATTTGTCAGAGTCGCTTCGTGTTTTTTGATTGCATCATTTCTGTATTCTTCATTGCTAGCACCTGCAATAACACCAGTGAATGCATGTCCCTCTTTTGTTTGACGATAAATGTAAATTGCAGGAGTATCGTCTTGAATTAAAATCCCTTGTTCTAAGAACGACTGATATTCTTTTTTGACTAATTCAAAGCGTTCAGGTGTGTTCGGTTGTGTAGTTCGCTCTCCTCCAAATTCTGGGTTGATAATATGCAAAAATGTATATGGATTATCTTCCAATTTTGACTCTAGTACATTTTTTTTGTACGAGTATATCGGACGAGTAGCAACTAAATGAACTTTGTCACGAACTGGACGAACTGCTCTAAACGGGGTAATTTTAGCCATTTCTGTTGATTAATTTCGATTAACGTAATTCGGAATCAAATCTACTATTTTTCTTGGATAAAAAACAGCATCCGAAATTCAACCACAAAATATTGTAATATATTTTTTGTCTTACCATATTTATAGCTTTTTGAGAGAATTGGAATGTAATTTGATAGTACAGATTTTATGATGCGATGCGTACTCTTTTCTATCGTTGTATTGATGACTTGTTCGAAGTCATTTGGCCAAGGGTATCGATTGTACGATTCAAAGATCGGAATGCAATTAGGTGCGTTTATAAATTTTGGAACGCATGAGTTTGGAGTCGGATTGCAAACAAAAGCCTATGCACGATTTGAGTACGGACAATTCAATTGTGGAAATACCATTACATGGAATTTTTATGGACTTGGTGAGCGTAAAAAGTTTTTTCAAAATAGATTTTATGTTGGTGGAGCGGTGATGTTTGGGGGAAAGAATGCAGTTGTCGATTTTGAATTAGATGGATTGAATCATCAGAGTCAGAGAAATTTCAGCGTATCCTACAATTTTATTATTTATAGCGATAATGCGCAGACATCACAACTGTCGGGTGGTTTCGGGTTGACGTTGAAGAATTTGATTGTCAAATTTGAAAATGATGTTTTTGCGGGGCAGGCACGTGATCGTTTTCGAACAGGGATTTTGGTTTTTAGCTACAAGCAATCGTGGTATAGACTTTCCTTAGGTTCGTCTATTTGGACAGGAGAAACACGAGGTTCATATTGGGATAAAATAGTGAGTTACAAAATGCCTAGCGGTTATCGATCCTTAGAAGATTTGCCTTATGGTAAGACTTCTCATGGGATAGTTTATGGAGGAGTTCAATTTTTGTTGCCGGGATATAACTTAGCGCATTTGAGAGTTGGTGTGGATAGTGAACATTTTAGACACTTATTTCAAAACCGCCTATTTCATGATTTAATGCTGTTACCTGAAAAATTAGAACGAAATACGCCACATTATCCAAGATTGGATGAAAATGGATGTCCAACTTTTGAAAAAGAAAATGTGCGAAAAGACAGATACTATCTGCAGTTTGGTCTGAATGATTGATTACTGAACTTTTTGACGAATCGCATTTTCAGCTTCCAGAATCACTTCTGCGATGTCCCTTCCTTTTGCTTCAATCGGGCAGAGTACTTCCCAAGTTATTTTGTTGAAAGGCATCAAAGGAAACATGCCTTTTTTTGCCATTTCGTAAGAACCTTTAATTGCAATTGGAACAATCAATGCTTCGGGGAGGATTGAGGTGATTGTAGAAATTCCTCCAACTTGAAATGCTTTCATTTGACCAGTTTTTGTTCTGGTTCCTTCAGGGAAAATAAAAGCCGACCAATTGTTTTTTTTCATGCGTTCGGCTAATTTGGCAATCTCGTTGCGTGATTGTTCCGAATCTTTACGATCAATGTTAGCCCCACCACCGTGTTTTAAGTTAAAAGCAACACTTGGAATTTTAGCTTTAGCAAGTTCAATTTTTGAAATGAACTTTCCATGAAATCTTCTAAAGAAATAAATCAATCCTGGGATATCAAATGTACTCTGGTGATTCGATACAAAAATGATGGGACGATTTGTTGGTAAGTCAAACTGATTAATCTTGATTGGGACATTGAATAAAGTCAACGTTGAGTATGTCAAACAGAAGTTCAATGCATCTACGCTCTTTTTATGAGCTGAATAACCGAAAAATTTTAGACAAAACCACTGAATCGGATGGAAAATCAATAACCAAAATCCGAAAATGAGATAAAAAATAGGGGAAAGGAGTATCCCAAAAAATGTACGCATTAAACTAAAAAATAATTAAGCTAATTCTAATTCTTTATACATGATAAATTCAAATGGAACTTTGACCATGTAAGCGTAATCATTACCTACTTCAAACATATCTTCGTCGTCTTCTCTATAGTACCACTCTACTTTTACAGAAACTGAATCTTGAAGTTTTACTAAATTATTGAGTTTGTACAATAGAAATAAAATTCTTTTTGATGAAGAAATATTGAAATACTCTAAATCAATTTTGAATATGGTCTGACTTGCAGGAGATTGAATATACGATTCAAACCAATTGAGAATTGGTAACCAAAACTCATCGGCATTTTCTGGAATAGAACGACCTTTAATTTCCATGATTCCAGTTTCGGAATCAAAGCTTACGTAAGGAGTATAAGGTGTTGAATCTAATAATAGCTGTTCCATGATAATTTTTCAAGTACGCAATTTGCAAAAAAATATTCACCTAGGAATGTTTTTTAGCCAAAAAATAACAAAAAATCTTGTTGTGTTTTGTTTATCAAATAGTTACGAATCGATTGAAAAGTTGGTGAATCGGTTTATCAATAAAATCAATGATTTCAATACTGTTTTGATTAAAAACAAATTCAAAATATTCTTTGAAATGAAAGGCATAACCACCGACTAGGTAAAGCGAATCGACGTCCTTTAGGTACTTATCGATAAATAGCTGAATATTCTTAATGTGTAATCCCATAATTGTTGGATCAGTAACTGAGTTTGCTAAGATATTAGCTAAATTGGCATAAGTATATTTAGATGCTGGTTCGTTGTATATGCTCAATAGGTATTCTAACGAGTAGTGCTGTTCGATTATTTCTTTAATTGCTTGATGTTTATCTATATCAGTTTGCAACGTTTCGATGAGTAATTTCCCAAAGTAAAATCCACTTCCTTCGTCACCATCTTTCCACCCGAGTCCTCCGCGAAGTTCAATGATTTGGTCGTATTCTGCTCTAACGAAAACACTGCCTGTTCCACAAATGGCAATGTTGCATTTTTCCTCATCGATGATTTTTATTGCAGCATATAAATCCGATTCTACGGTACAATTTTTGAATCCAATGGCAGTTAAAAAATCAAGCATTTTCGATTGATTTTCTGCTTGTAGACAACCTGCACCGTAAAAATTAAGGGAGCATGAACTTAAATCGTAATTTTTCCAAAATGAAGTACATTTATTTAAAAATGCAGCGTTAATATGCATTGGATGATAAGATTCTGTTCTGAGTTGAATTGTCTCTTTATTTGAGTTCATCCCATACCAATCTGTTTTTGTTCCGCCACTATCAGCAATTAGCTTTATAATCTTCATACCTTCAAAAATACATTTTTTATAAATTTGTTTTGATGGATTTGAAAAGTAATAAACTAATAGTTTTGCCCCTAGATAAGGGAGGTAAAAGAAAATTTGGCAATGTCTATTTGATTTCAGATCCTGAATCGGGTGAAAAAGTGGTTCTAAAAAAGGCAGCTAAAAGCCAATTAAGCGAAAGTGCTAAGTCACAATTTTTGCATGAGCAGTATTTTTCGTTTGATCACCCAGGTCTCCCAAAAGTAGTTGGTTTTGAAGAAAATGATGCACATTATTATTTATTGATTGCTTATAAAAATGGGGTTGATTTGCAGACTTATTGGGAACAGTTGCCTAAAAAAGAGCGTCTTACTTTTACCAAAAGGCTTATTTTCAAAATTTGTGTGATTTTAGATCAAATTCACCAACAATCAATTTTTCACTGTGATATTAGACCCAACAACATCTTGATAGAGGAAGTTGATGGAGATTTTGATGTTCATTTGATTGATTTCGGTTTGGCGGTTAATCACCTTCAACCACAACTTAATCGTTCTTTGTTGTTCCCGTTGGGCTATGCTGCACCAGAGCTATTACTTCATCGTTTGGATTTAGTGAACGCAACGACAGATTATTTTTCGCTGGGGGTAACAATTTATCGCTTGTGGAATGAAAAGTTGCCATTAATTGATCCTAATCCGACCATTACAACCAATTTGCAGTTGGCACATCCACTTCCAGAATCAAGTAAGATTTCAAAATCGTTGTTTCAGGTCCTGAAAAAAATGTGTGCTAAACCAGCTTGGAGAACAGCTCCTAATCGAATGCGTGATGCAGAAGTAACAGTTTTACTAAACGAATGTTTTAATCAGCGATATACTTGTTCAGCAGAATTAATTCAAGCATTTGAGTCGATTGAAGAAAAAAAATGGTGGCAATTCTAAAAAAAATAAAGGTCGTCGAACTGATCGACCCTTATCCTTTTTTGTAGTAGTAGTCCTGACCAAACGCTGTGCGACAAGAGAATATCGAAGGTGTTGAATTGGTAGGATGTGATTCTACTGTTAGCAATATGTGAAGTAACATTTACTTCGCACGTTAAATTTATGATAATTTTGCGATATGTCGCAATATTTTTACTTCATTTTCAGTTAATTGTCTTCCTCTTCGGCTCATCATGTTGTTGGCGTATTCAATTGCTTTATCGAATTTAAAAGGAACAAATTCTTGTCCACCCCAAGAGAATGAAGGGATGAATTTGCTTGGAAAATCGCCTCCGTAAATGTTGCATGATACTCCTACGACAGTTGCTGTGTTAAACATCGTGTTGATGCCACATTTCGAATGATCACCCATGCAAACTCCCATGAACTGTACGTCTGTTTCGATTTCCTTTTCTACTTCATAAGAATAAGTAGAGACATTTGAATAGTTGTTCTTGAGATTTGATGTATTGGTGTCTGCACCCAAATTACACCACTCACCAATCAATGCGTTTCCTAAGAAGCCATCGTGTCCTTTATTGGAATATGCTTGGAAGATAACATTACTCACCTCACCACCAACTTTGCAATGAGGCCCCAAAGTTACCGCTCCATATACTTTTGCTCCAAGTTTCAGTGCACTGGATTCACACATTGCTAAGCCACCTCTGACAATTGAACCTTCCATAATTTCAGCATTTTTACCAACATAAATTGGACCTGACTTTGTGTTTAAAATAGAAGCTTCTACAACAGCGCCTTCTTCCAAGAATACTCGTGTTGGATCACCAATAACTTGGTTTGTTTCTGATAGTGGAACTGAATTTCGTCCGGCAGTTAGCCATTCAAAGTCATTTTTTAAAGCCACATCATTGTAGATGTATAAGTGCCAGCGTTGCGACAAAATAAGCGGTTGTGTTTCGCTCCATTGAATGATGTGTTCTCCAGATCCTGATTTTGCCAATGTAATTTCTCCATACATCAGAGATGTATTCTGTGATAAGTTGACTATATATGTAGCTAATTTTTTACAAGGAATTAGATTTGCATTAACGATAATTGCTTCAGAAGAAGTGTTTGGAAATTGTTCTTGCAAATATGCTTCTGTTTCAAAAAAGACTGACACTCCTTCAAATGAGCTATAACGCTCAGTATTCGTCATGATTCCAATTCTTAAATCACCAATAGGGCGAGTAAGTGTTAGTGGAGCAAATCGTTTGTGTAATCCAAAATCTGATAATACAATATTCATCGTGTGAAATTAGTTTTGTTCTTTTTTACGAGAAATTAGTGATAATCCAACAAAAGTAAGCAATCCATTTAAGATAAGCATTTCGTAACTGAATCGATATCCGTTGAACCATTGTTGTGAGTTTTTATCGAGCATGTAGCAACCAATTGGAATGGTAATACAAATGATTGGTACAAGTGGTTCGATTAATTTTCGTTTGGTAAAAATACCGAAAGTAAATAGTCCCAATAGTGGACCATAAGTATAACCAGCAATTGTTAAGATTAATCCAATTAAATCTGTTCCAGGATTGCTTTGTACATACATTCTTGTTCCAAGGATGATGAGTAAAAATAAAACAGAAAAGCCGATGTGTACAATGAGTTTTAAACGTTTTTTATTGGCTTCTTCGCGTTTAGAAAAGTTTAAAAAATCGATGCAAAAACCTGTCGTTAATGCAGTTAAAGCACTGTCTGCTGAAGCGTAGGATGACGCGATGATTCCCAATAAGAAAAAGATTCCTGCAACCATACCAAAGTCGTTAAGTGCCAGAGTAGGGAAGACGTGGTCTGTGATGACTTTTCCATCTTTCATAGGTAAATCCACCCCCGTTTCGTTTGCATAAACATAAAGAGCACCTCCCAAAAGGATAAATAAGAAGTTTGTAATCACGAGAATTGTTGTGAAAGAATACATGTTCTTCTGAGCATCCTTCAAATTGCGACAAGAAAGATTTTTTTGCATCATATCTTGATCTAAACCAGTCATAGCAATAGCGATGAACATTCCTCCAAAAAACTGTTTTGGGAAATACAATTTTGAATTAGGATCGTCTAAAAAGATTAATTTGGCCATTGAGTGACCATTATTGGTCGTTGTGTTTGCAATTTTTTCATATAATCCGATAAAATCAACTTGTAAAACTTTAGCGATTATAATTGTACAGATGATTACCGAGCTGATTAGGAAAAAAGTCTGAAATGTATCTGTGATAACAATGGTTTTGATTCCACCTTTGAATGTGTAGATCCAAATGAGCAATAAGGTGATGACAGCCGTAGCCCAATATGGAACGTTCATTTGTTCGAATAAGAATAAATGCAATACTTCTGTTGCCAAGAATAAGCGGATGGCAGACCCCAACGTGCGAGAGAGCATAAAGAAACTCGCCCCAGTTTTGTAGCTAATGATTCCGAATCGTTGTTCTAAATATTGATAAATCGAAGTGACTTGTAAACGGTAATAAAGTGGCATCAATATTTGAGCGATAACAATGTATCCAAGGATATATCCTAGCACAACTTGATAGTACCCCATTCCGTCATTTACAACTGTTCCAGGTACTGAAATGAAGGTTACTCCCGATAGCGATGTGCCAATCATTCCAAATGCAACAAGATACCATTTGTTTTGACGATTTCCTGTGAAAAATGTTTCTGTATCAGCACCTTTCGATGTTAGGATGGAAATCGCGATAAGAACAACAAAGTAAATGATCAGGATACTAATGATAAGTGTGGGAGTCATGAAGTTTTTTTTTGCGAATATAAAAAAAAGCTACTTTCAACGAGGAGAGTAGCTTTTAGCTTGCTTATTTTTTGCCTTCAAAAAGTTTGAGGTTTTCTTTTAATTCATCTAGAATTGGGTCGGATGTCTTTTCAGCCAATTCAACCGCTTTCTTTTGATAGCTAATAGCATTCTTCTTATCTCCAAGTACAAAAAGAATGTTTGCGTAGGTGTCTAAATTGTAAACGTTTTCATTAATTGCAATTGACTTTTTCGCCCAATTTGCAGCTGTTTTTAAATGGTTTTTATTATTTGATTTTTCAAAAATGGTCCAAGCGATTTGGTTATAAAATTGAAATCCTAAATCGCTTCTGCTAGAAATAATTTTGTTTGCAGTTGATATGTAATTGTCCCAATCGCTTTTAGATTGAAAAATCAGTAAATCGGCTTCATTAATTGCAGCTTTTGAACTAGCTGTGTTCTTGGAAGCGATATCTAATTTTCTTTTTTCAACTTCTTCAAATTTATTTTGATAACTTGGTTCTAGTATATAATTGATGTATACCCCCTTAAGTTTTCCTTCAACTAATTCTTTTCCGTACTTATTTCCAAACTCTTCCTGGTTTGTCTCAAAATATTTGAATGTCTCAGATTGTGGTTCTTCGAGATAATAGTATATTAAATTCCAATTCTCTTCATGGATTAATGATTCCTCTGGTTGCGTTTTGAAGTACTCTTTAATAACTGAAGATACATCTTTACAAGATTGAGCTAATCGATTAACATATTCTAAGAGAAATGAGTTTTCGTAATCTCCTGAACTATATCTTTTATTTAATGTTGCTAACTGAAGGTCAGGGTTAGTCGCATTTTTCCCAATTTCGATGAATTGTTGGGTTGGATAAGCGCCACAATACTGGTCCATTAATTCGCCATTTGAGTTGAAGTAAATCAACGTTGGGTAAGCTCTGACTTCCCATTTTTTAGCTAATTCAATGCCTTCACCTTTTTCCATATCCATTTTTACATTGACGTAATTTTCATTGTAAAAGTCAGCGACACTATCGTTTGTGAATACTGTTGCAGACATCCATTTACATGGTCCGCACCATACGGCATAGGCGTCAACAAAAATTGGTTTGTTAGCACTTTGAGCTTTTGCAACGATACTATTCCAATCACCTTCTTCAAAATGTATAGATCTATTTTGCCCAAATGAATTAGTGAGTAACGAAAAAACAAAGGGTATAGCTAATAAGTGTTTAATTTTCATGTGTCTAAAGTTGGAATTTAAGATGCCAATATAATGAAATAATTAGAATTTTATGAAATCGATAAGTTTGATTGGGTCAAATTATTTATATTGTACTTTATATTTATTATTTTCGATGCATATAAAAAACATTACTATGAACATTACATATTTAGGTCATTCATCTTTAAAGATAGAGGCAAATGGAAAGTCTAT
>Ga0079224_100005691_pt1 | contig 16412 bp, 15 predicted proteins | sample Stecom2015_FD_80414 | JGI IMG/M metagenome (GOLD analysis project Ga0079224, IMG submission 80414) | Agricultural soil microbial communities from Utah to study Nitrogen management - Steer compost 2015 | ecosystem: Environmental > Terrestrial > Soil > Agricultural land | place: USA: Utah... | reverse complement strand
GGGGGTTGGGTGGCGCCTGGAATGGTCGGTTCGCGGTGATATAACCAGTAAGTTGATCACCACTCAACCCCCCAAGCGGGGGTCCACGTGGAAGGCGGCGACGTGGCGCCCTAGGCCGGCGGCACCATCGCCAGGCCGTCGGCCTCCGCCCCGCGCAGGTTGACGTACTCGGTGATCCGTTCCAGTGCCCGCGCGTACCGCTCCTGCCGCTGCGGCGGCAGTGACCCGGAGAGCGCCACCGGCAGGTTCACCACCCGGGCGGCCGGCTGGTACTCCATCCAGGTGGCTACCGCCTCCACCCCGGTGACCTCCCAGTGCCCGGGCGCGGTCTGCGTGAAGGTGAAGGTCGGGATCACCGCGTCCTGCGTCTGCTCGGGCGAACCGTCCGGGAACCGGCAGGTGAGGTTGCCCAGACCGTACGCGACCCACTTGTCGCCCACCTTCTCGAACGGCTGCACCACGTGGGCGTGATGGCCCACGATCAGATCGATCTCGTCGCCGGCGAGCAGGCTCTGCGCCAGCGCCACCTGGCCCGAGTCGGCCTCCACCTGGTACTCGGTGCCCCAGTGCAGCGAGAGCACCACGATCTCGGCCCCGGCCGCCCGCGCCCGCTGGGCCTCCGCCCGGATCGCCTCCTCGTCGATCATGTTCGCCGCCCACGGCCGGCCCTCCGGCAGCGGAAGCCCGTTGAAGCTGAAGGTGTACGACAGGTGACCCACGCCCACCCCCTGCACGTCCACCACGGTCGGTGTGCGCGCCTCCCGCCGGTTGCGGGCGGTGCCGGTGTGCGCCACCTCGACCCGGTCCAGGTGGTCCAGGGTCCGCACGATGCCCTCCATGCCACTGTCCAGGGCGTGGTTGGAGGCGGTGGAGCAGGTGTCGAACCCGGCCTCGGCGATCGCGTCGGCGAGTTGCGGTGGCGCGGCGAAGTACGGGTAGTCCGGGAACGGGCCCGCCGGCTCGGCCAGGGGTTGCTCCAGGTGGCAGACGGCGAGGTCGGCGGCGGCGACCACCGGGGCGATCGAGGCGAGGATCGCGGTGAAGTCGTGGCCCTCCCGCCCGGCGTCCGCCGCGTCCGCCGCTGCCTGGGCGGTCAGCCGCGGCGGGACGAAGAGGTCCCCGGCCGCGGCTACGGTGATCCGCTCTGGCCGCGGCGGTGGTGGCGGGGACCCGGAGGGCTCGGGTCGCACCGCCAGGCTGCCCGGCTCCCCCGCACCGCACCCGCCGATCACCAGCAGCATGGCCACCCAGACCGCAGTGAATGGTCGCCTTCGCCCTATTTTCATGCGGTTTATGGTGCTATACCGGGGCGCCGGCGGGGGCAGGATCGGCACTAACACCACCGGAGTGCCGGGGCCGGCCCAGGCTCTGCGCCGAGCGTCCTGCCCGGTGGCGTCAGTTCGGTGGCGTCCTCCGGTGGCGAAGGCCACGCCGCGAGTCCGGCCGGCGGCGCCCGGCCGGCGGATACCATCGAGGCGGTCGGGTTGGCGCCCGCCACCGCCGGCAGCGGTGGACGCGACCCACGAGCGTCGGCAGAGTGGGGTCAGCTCATGGTGATCAAGGTGCTCGGTGTCTCGGCCGCCAGCTGGGGCCTGGTGATGGCCGTCTCGCCGTTGCTGCAGATCCGGCAGATGTGGCGCCGGCGGTCCTCCGAAGATGTGTCGGTCGGCTTCTTCGCGATGCTGATGCCGGGCTTCGCACTCTGGGTCGCCTACGGCACGGCCAGGTCCGACCCGGTGCTCGTCATCCCTAACGCGGTGGCGCTGCTGGTCGGCGGCGCCACCATCGCGGTGGCCACGTTCCTCCGCCGGCGCCGCCCGCCCGTCGGCCCCGACTCACCGGCGCCGACGGGCGTGGGCGGGGGCCTCAGACGTTGAAGCCGAGCGCCCGCAGCTGCTCGCGCCCGTCCTCGGTGATCTTGTCCGGACCCCACGGCGGCATCCATACCCAGTTGATCCGCACGTCGCTGACGAGGCCGCCGCCGGGGCCATCCAGCAGCGCGGAGCGCGCCTGATCCTCGATCACATCGGTCAGCGGGCAGGCGGCCGAGGTCAGCGTCATGTCGAGCGTGGCCACGTTGTCCTCGTCGACGTGCACCCCGTACAGCAGCCCCAGGTCGACCACGTTGATCCCCAGCTCCGGGTCGACGACGTCCTTCATCGCCTCTTCGATGTCGGCCACCGTGGGCTTGGTCGCCGGCTCACCCATGACGCACCTCCTGATCCGCCTCGTCCGCGGCCGCCCGGGCCGCCGCATCCTTGAACGCCATCCAGGGCAGCAGCGCGCACTTGACGCGCGCGGGGTACCGCGCCACCCCGGCGAACGCCACCCCGTCCTCCAACAACTCCTCGTCCGGCTCCACCTGGCCGCGCCCGGTCACCATCTCCGTGAACGCCGCATGCCGCCGCAGCGCCTCCGCCAGCGGCCGGTGATCCACCAGTTCGTGCAGGACGCTCGCCGCGGCCCGGCTGATCGAGCAGCCCATCCCCTCGTGCGAGACGGTCACCTGCTGGTCCGCGCCGACCAGCCCTACCCGTACCGTGACCTCGTCCCCGCAGGTGGGGTTGACCTGGTGCGACTCCGCGGCGTACGGCTCGTGCAGGCCCTGCCCGCGCGGCTGCTTGGAGTGGTCCAGGATGATCTCCCGGTACAGGTCGTCCACGCTCATGGTTAGCCGAACACCTTCCGCACGTGTGCCAATCCCCGCACCAGGGCGTCCACCTCGGCCTCGGTGTTGTAGAGGTAGAACGACGCGCGGGTGGTGGCGGCGACCCCGAAGCGCCGGCACGCCGGCCGGGCACAGTGGTGGCCGACCCGCACCTCCACGCCCTGCGAGTCGAGGACCTGCCCCACGTCGTGCGGGTGCACCCCGGCGAGGTCGAACGAGACCAGCCCACCCCGGTCGGCGGCCGAGGCCGGGCCGAAGATCCGCAGGTCCGGCACGCTCGCCAGGGCCTCCAGCGCGTAGGCGGTCAGAGCCTGCTCGTACGCGTGGATGTTGGCCATCCCGATGTCGTTGAGGTAGTCGATCGCGGCGGCCAGACCGATCGCCTCGGCGATCGGCGGGGTGCCGGCCTCGAACTTCGCCAGGAGCGCCGCGAACGTCGACCCCTCCATGGTGACCGTCTCGATCATCGAGCCGCCACCCAGGAACGGCGGCATCACGTCCAGCAGCTCGGCGCGCCCCCACAGCACCCCGATCCCGGTCGGGCCGCACATCTTGTGGCCGGTGAAGCCCATGAAATCCACGCCCAGGTCAGCCACGTTCACCGGTAGCTTCGGCACCGCCTGGGCACTGTCGAGCATCACCAGGGCCCCCACCTCCCGCGCCCGCGCCACCACCGGCGCGGTGGGGTTGATCGTGCCCAGGACGTTCGAGACGTGGGTGAACGACACGAGTTTGGTCCGCTCATCCACGATCTCGTCCAGCCGGCTCAGGTCCAGCCGGCCGTCGTCGGTGATGCCGAACCAGCGCAGCGTGGCGCCGGTGCGCTCACACAGTAGCTGCCACGGGACGAGGTTGGAGTGGTGCTCCATCTCCGTGACCACCACCGAGTCGCCGGGGCGCAGCCGGAACCGTTCGTCGCCGCCGCCGGTGGTGGCCGCGAGGAAGGCGTACGCGACCAGGTTCACCGCCTCGGTGACGTTCTTGGTGAACACCCCCTCCTGCGGGCTGGCCGCGCCGATGAAGCCCGCCACCTTGGCCCGGGCCCCCTCGTAGGCCTCGGTCGCCTCGGTCCCCACCGTGTGCACCGAGCGGGAGACGTTCCCGTTGTGGCCGGCGTAGTAGTCGGCCATCGCCGTCAGTACCACCTGCGGTTTCTGCGAGGTGGCGGCGGAGTCCAGGTACACCATCGGATGGCCGTTGACCTGCCGGTCCAGGATCGGGAAGTCGGCGCGGATCTTGTCCACGTCCAGTGGTGGGGCGGCGAGCGTGCTCATCAGTCCCCCCTCACGCCGCAGCCGAACCGGCGCCGGCCAGGTAGCGTTCGTAACCCTCCTCCTCCAGCCGTTCGGCCAGCTCCGGTCCGCCTTCCTCGACGATGCGACCACCGACGAAGACGTGCACGAAGTCGGGCTTCACGTACCGCAGGATGCGAGTGTAGTGCGTGATCAGCAGCAGGCCGGTCTGCCCGGTCTCGCGTACCCGGTTGATCCCCTCGCTGACCACCTTCAACGCGTCGATGTCCAGCCCGGAGTCGGTCTCGTCCAGGATGGCGATCTTCGGCTTGAGCAGCTCCAGCTGCACGATCTCGTGCCGCTTCTTCTCCCCGCCGGAGAAGCCCTCGTTGACGTTGCGCTGGGCGAACGCCGGGTCGACCCCGAGCCGCTCCATCGCGCCGCGCAGTTCCGTGGCCCAGGTGCGCAGCTTGGGCGGCTGCCCGTCGATCGCGGTCTTGGCGGTACGCAGGAAGTTCGCCACGCTCACCCCCGGCACCTCCACCGGGTACTGCATGGCCAGGAAGAGCCCGGCCCGGGCCCGCTCGTCCACCGACATCGCCAGCACGTCCTGCCCGTCCAGCGTGACGCTGCCCTGGGTCACCTCGTACTTGGGATGGCCGGCGACCGAGTACGCCAAGGTGGACTTGCCGGAGCCGTTGGGCCCCATGATGGCGTGGGTCTGGCCCGCCTCGACGGTCAGATCGACCCCGGACAGGATGGGATGGGCCTGCCCGTCCGGCAGGTTCACCGACACGTGCAGGTCACGGATCTCCAGCACACTCATTCCTGATTCTCTCACTCCCGCTCGTCGTGGGCACTGATGTCGACATAGATGTCCCCGTCGTGGATCTCGACCGGGTAGACCGGGACGGGTTCGGTGGCCGGCAGCCCGGTCGGTTCGCCGGTGCGCAGGTCGAACCGGGACCCGTGCAGCCAGCACTCCACGGTGCAGCCCTCGATCTCGCCCTCCGAGAGCGGGATCTCCTGGTGCGAGCACTCGTCGTAGATGGCGTAGAAGTTGTCGTCCTCGGCGTGCACCACCGCTACCTGGACGCCGTTCACGTCGGCGCTGATCGCGCTGCCCTTGGGCACGTCCTCGGTCGAACAGACCCTGGTCATCATCAGAACGCACCCCCCTTCGCCAGCCGCGCCTCGATCAACTCGCCGAGCCGCTCGTCCAGGCCCGGGACCGGCACCCGCTGCAGCAGTTCGTCGAAGAACCCCAGGACCACCAGCCGGCGGGCCTCCTCGTACGGGATACCCCGCGAGCGCAGGTAGAACAACTGCTCGTCGTCGAACCGCCCGGTGGTCGAGGCGTGGCCGGCGCCCAGGATCTCGCCGGTCTCGATCTCGAGGTTGGGTACGGAGTCGGCCCGGCAGCCGTCGGTGAGGACCAGGTTCCGGTTGCTCTCGTAGGTGTCGATGCCCTCGGCCTGCTTGCGGATCAGCACATCGCCCACCCACACGGTGTGGGCCCCCTCGCCCTCCAGGGCGCCGCGGTAGTCGACCTGGCTGCGCGTCTCCGGCTGGTTGTGGTCGATGAAGAGCCGGTGTTCGAGGTGCTGGCCCCGGGTGCGGTCCCGGCCGCCGGAGGCGAAGTAGAGCCCGGTCAGCTCCGCTTCCCCGCCCGGGCCGTCGTACTCCACGGTCTCGCTCAGCCGCACCAGGTCACCGCCGAGGCTGGCCTGGAACGAACGCAGCCGCGCGTCGCGGCCCAGCCGCGAGCTGATCTGCCCGGCGTGGACGGCGTCGTCGTCCCACAGCTGGATGTTGACCAGGTCCAACTGGGCCCCGTCGGCCACCAGCACCGACACCGAGGTGGCGTACTGGGCGGTGCCGGCGTGCTCGAAGACCACGGTGGCCCGGGCGTGGCGCCCCACCCGCAGCACGATGGTCCCCCAGACCACCTCCGGGGACACCTGCCCGTCGGTCACCGGCGGCTCGCCGGTGAGCCGGAACACCACCGGCTCGGTCAGCTCGGCCTCCGGGGCGATGTCGATCAGCACCGCGCTCTCGCTGTTGGTGACCGCGGCCGCGGCGAGCCGGTCCATCGGCGCGGGGACGCCCATCGCCCGCACCTGCTCGGTCTCCACCGTGGTCACGGTCATCCCGCCCGGTGGGTCGTACTTCCAGCTCAACTGGCCGGGTGAGGGTGCACCCGGAAACAGCCCGGCGAGCCGCTTGACCGGGGTGAAGCGCCAGATCTCCTCCCGCCCGGTCGGCACCGGGTGGTCGTCCAGCGCGAACGACCGGGGCGGGTGCAGATGGCTGGCGACGGTCTCGATGGCGGCGGCGACGTTGCCGGCACTGGTCTGGGGGTCGGGACTCACCCCACGGCTCCTTCCATCTGCAGCTCGATCAGCCGGTTCAGCTCCAGCGCGTACTCCATCGGCAGTTCCTTGGCGATCGGCTCGATGAAGCCGCGCACGATCATGGCCATCGCCTCGTCCTCGGTCAGGCCCCGGCTCATCAGGTAGAACAGCTGGTCCTCGCTCACCTTGGAGACCGTGGCCTCGTGGCCCATCGCCACGTCGTCCTCGCGGACGTCCACGTACGGGTAGGTGTCGCTGCGGGAGATCGTGTCCACCAGCAGCGCGTCGCACTTCACCGTGGACTTGCTGTGCTGGGCCCCCTCCTGCACCTGCACCAGCCCGCGGTAGGAGGTACGCCCACCGCCGCGGGCGATCGACTTGGAGATGATCGTGCTGGAGGTGTGCGGGGCGACGTGAGTCATCTTGGCACCGGTGTCCTGATGCTGGCCCTCGCCGGCCATCGCCACCGAGAGCACCTCCCCCTTGGCGTGCTCACCGAGCAGCCACACCGCCGGGTACTTCATCGTGACCTTGGAGCCGATGTTGCCGTCGACCCACTCCATGGTGGCGCCCTCGTGCGCCACCGCCCGCTTGGTCACCAGGTTGTAGACGTTGTTGGACCAGTTCTGGATCGTGGTGTAGCGGCAGCGGGCGTTCTTCTTCACGATGATCTCGACCACCGCGCTGTGCAGCGAGTCGCTGCTGTAGATCGGCGCGGTACAGCCCTCGACGTAGTGCACGTACGCGCCCTCGTCCACGATGATCAGGGTCCGCTCGAACTGGCCCATGTTCTCGGTGTTGATCCGGAAGTAGGCCTGCAGCGGGATCTCCACGTGCACGCCCGGCGGCACGTAGATGAACGATCCGCCAGACCACACCGCGGTGTTGAGCGCGGCGAACTTGTTGTCCCCCACCGGGATGACCGTGCCGAAGTACTCCTTGAACAGGTCCTCGTGCTGCTTCAGCCCGGTGTCGGTGTCCAGGAAGATGACGCCCTGCTCCTCCAGGTCTTCCCGGATCTTGTGGTAGACGACCTCGGACTCGTACTGCGCGGCCACCCCGGCGATCAGCCGCTGCTTCTCCGCCTCCGGGATGCCCAGCTTGTCGTAGGTCCGCCGGATGTCCTCCGGCAGCTCCTCCCAGGACGTCGCCTGCTTCTCGGTGGAGCGGACGAAGTACTTGATGTTGTCGAAGTCGATGCCGGACAGATCCGCGCCCCAGGTCGGCAGCGGCTTACGCGTGAACAGACGCAACCCTTTCAGGCGCAGGTCGCGCATCCACTCCGGCTCGTTCTTCTTGGCCGAGATGTCGCGGACCACCGCCTCGCTCAGCCCTCGCTGCGCGGACGCACCGGCTACGTCCGGGTCGGCCCAGCCGTACTGGTACTTGCCCAGCGCGGCCAGGTGCTCCTCCTGGCTCACCACCGGCGGTGCGAGCTGGTCGGTCATGTGCTGTCCCCTGTCCTCACGATCGGGTATGTCGGTCGGGCGTTATTCCACGTTTGCACGCTATTTCATGATTTAGCGCTCTTCACGGTTGCGTACTGTCACGGTCGGGCCGGTTGTCGGGCCGCCGCACCGGCGGGCGCAGCGGCGCGTCGCGGGTCCGGGATGTGGGTCGTGCACACCCCGTCACCGTGCGCGATGGTGGCGAGCCGCTGCACATGGATGCCGACCAGCCGGGAGATCACCTGGGTCTCGGCCTCACAGAGCTGCGGAAACTCGGCGGCGACGTGCGCCACCGGGCAGTGGTGCTGGCACAACTGCCCGCCGGAGGCGATCGCCGACGCGCTGGCAGCGTACCCCTCCGAGGTCAGGGCCCCGGCGAGTGCCTCGGCCCGGGCCAGCGGATCGTCGCCGGCATCCGCCATCGCCGCCCGGCACCGCTCCTCCAGCCGCGCCACCTGCTCGGCGGCGAACGCGGCCACCGCGTCCTCACCGATGTGCCGGGAGATCCACCGCAACGCCGCGGCGGCGATGTCGTCGTAGGTGTGCCGCCCGCACCGCAACCGGCCCTGGTGGGTCAGCTGGAACACCCGGGCCGGTCGGCCCCGCCCCCGCTGGCCACGCGCCGGCGCCTCCCGGGCCATTACGTCGCCTTCGGCGATCATCGCGTCCAGGTGCCGGCGGATCGCCGCCGGACTGAGGCCCAGCTCGGCCCCGAGCTCAGCCGCGGTGGCGCCACCCTGCGCCAGCAGCAGCATGCTCACCCGATCCCGGGTACGCCCGTCCCCGGCCTGGCCACCACCGGCCCGGCCGGGCGCTTGGAGCGTCCCCGCGTTTTTCACTACACGAGTATGACTTATTTCGTCTCGCCCCGCCAAGCCACCCCGCGAGTGGCCAGTCCCACAGCCGTAGCATGAACCGTGTGACCACGCGGATCAGCGCCGCTCCGGAGCCGCAGGGGCCGCTGGCGGGGCCCGGGGCGGCCGGCCGGGCGACTACGGCGCCCGGGCACCCGGGCGCCCTCGCCTCGCTGGTACGCCGGCTGGCGCTGGCCTCCTTGATCGCCAACATCGGCATCGTGCTCACCGGCGGCGCGGTCCGACTCACCGGTTCCGGGCTCGGCTGCCCGACCTGGCCCCGCTGCAGCGAGGACTCCTGGACCGCCACCGCCGAGATGGGCATCCACGGCGCGGTGGAGTTCGGCAACCGCACGCTCACCGGCGTACTCGGGGTGATCGCGGCCGGGACACTGCTCGCCACCCTGCTGCTGCGGCCCCGCCGGTGGGTACTGGTGTGGCTCGCCGCCGGCGTGCTGGCCGGCATCGCGGCGCAGGCGCTGATCGGCGCGGTGGTGGTCTGGACCGACCTGGACCCGGGCACGGTCGGGGTGCACTTCCTGGTCTCGATGGTGCTGATCGCCCTGGCCTACACCCTGTGGCGCCGGGTGGACGAACCGGACGGGCCGGCCGTGGCCAGCGTGCCGGGCCCGCTGCGCGGCCTGGCCTGGCTGGTGCTGGGGGTCACGGTGGCGCTGCTCGCGGTCGGCACGCTGGTGACCGGCAGCGGACCCCACGCCGGCGACCCGGATGTGGCCCGCAACGGGCTGGACCCGCAGACCATCTCGCAGGCCCACGCGGACCTGGCGTTCCTGCTGCTGGGCCTGGCCGCGGCGGCCTGGTTCGCGCTGCGGGCCACGCCCGCCCCGCGCGCGGCGGTCCGCGCCGCGGCCTGGCTGGTCGCCGCCATCCTGGCCCAGGGCGTGGTGGGCCTGGTGCAGTACTTCACCGGCCTGCCTGAGCTGCTGGTCTGGCTGCACCTGCTGGGTTCGTGCCTGACCTGGGTAGCGGCCCTGCACCTGCTGCACGCCACCCGGCACCGGACGCCGGCGGGCACGCCAAGCCCGGTCGCCGACCGCCCGGACGCCGGACCGGCCGGCCCGATCGCGACCGGCCTGGAGAGCCGGGAAGGGGCGCGGGCCGGCCGGGTGGGGGCGTAGGTCAGCCGGTCACCTCCGCCGTGGCGGGCCGGGGTGCCGGGACCGGGCAGTCGTCGTAGAGCCGGCGGAACCGGCGGGAGGCCAACCACTGCAGCGCGCCGGCGCCGACCGCGGCGGCGATCGTCAGGTTGACCAGGAAGTGCACACCGAGGAAGTAGAGCAGGAAGGGCACCCCGCGGCGGGCGCGCACGAACCGGTACATGCCCAGGTCGGCCACGACCGAGCCGGCCAGCAGGGCCGCCGGCAGCACCGCCCACGTCGCCCCGAGCGCCACCGGCACCGGCACGGCGAGCACGCCCAGGAGCGCCGCGACGCTTCCCAGGGCCCGCGGTCCAGTCTCGAACCCGCGGGCGAACCGCCGCGTCTGGGCGTAGAGCGGCACCCGGACCCGGCCCCGGTGGAACAGCTTGCGCAGCAGGCCGCCGAGGGTGGCGTCCGGGTCGTGCCGGCCGCGGACCCGCTCGGAGAGGCGGATGTGGTACCGCCGGGAGATCCGGTGGCCGTACTCGAACTCCTCCGACCAGCGCAGCCGCGGGTCGAACGGGCCGAGTTCGGCGAACACGTCCGCCCGGACCGCGAACATCGCGGAGAAGAGCACGGGCACGATCCCGTCCGGCGTCAGCGACCAGTAGTGATACTGCAGTGCCCGGTACTCCTTGAGCCGGCCGTCGCGGATCAGCGGGTCCGGATCGTTCAACCCGCACACCGCGCCGGTCCGCGGGTCCGCCTGGAGCAGCTCCACCGCGTTCGCGACCGCGTCGGGTGCCAGCACCAGGTCGGAGTCGACGAAGAACAGGATCTCACCGCGGGCCTTGGCCGCGCCCAGGTTACGAGCCACGGCCTGACCGCTGTTGCCCGGTGTCCGCACCACCCGGGCCCCCAGGGACCTGGCGATCTCCACCGAGTTGTCGGTGCTGCAGTCGTCGGCGACCACGATCTCCAGGTTCGGGTACGTCTGCGCCTGCACGGCGCGGATACAGGGACCGAGCGTGGCGGCGTAGTTGTAGTTCGGGATCACGACCGAGACGAGCGGGAACTGGGTGCTCACGCCGCCACCCCCTCGGCCGCGGCGGTGGCCGCGCCGGGCCGGGGGCGTCCGAGCGCCCGGTAGCGCCAGCCGGCGGCCCGCCAGCGGGCCGGGTCGAGCGTGTTCCGGCCGTCCACGATGACGCGCTGCGCCACCTGGCCGGAGAACCACGCCGGGTCGGCGTCGCGGAACTCCGGCCAGTCGGTGAGGTGGAGCAGCAGGTCCGCGCCGAGCGCCGCCTCTGGTGCGGAGAGCGCGTACTCCAGCGTGGGGAACTGCTTGCGGGCGTTGTCGTTGGCCTTCGGGTCGTAGACGGTCACCCGGCACCCCTCCCGCTCCAGCGCGGCCGCCACCGCCAGCGCCGGCGAGTCCCGGACGTCGTCGGAGTGCGGTTTGAAAGCCGCGCCGAGCACGCAGATCCGGCGCCCGGCCAGCACCCCGCCGCACTCCTGCCGGGCCAGCTCCACCAGGCGCTCCCGGCACCGGCTGTTGATCTCGTCGACCTCGCCCAGGAACCGCAGCGCGTGGTCCACCCCCAGCTCCGCGGCGCGTGCCCGCAGGGCCCGCAGGTCCTTGGGCAGGCAACCGCCGCCGAAGCCGGCGCCTGCCTGCAGGAACCTGCCCCCGATCCGGGCGTCGTAGGACAGCGCCTGCGCGAGCTGGACCACGTCGGCACCGGCGGCGTCGCACACCTCCGCGATCGCGTTGATGAACGAGATCTTCGTGGCCAGGAAGGCGTTCGCGGAGGCCTTGGTCAGCTCGGAGGTGGCGATGTCGGTGACCACCACCGGAGTGCCGGCGCTGATCACCTCCTGGTACACCCGCCGCAGGGTCCGCTCCGCCGCCGGCGTGGCCACGCCGAAGACCAGCCGGTCGGGCCGCAGCGTGTCGGCGACCGCGTAGCCTTCCCGCAGGAACTCCGGGTTCCACGCCAGCTCTACTCCGGCGCCGGCCGGTGCCCGGCTCTGCAGCCGCGGTGCCAGGCGGGCGGCCGTGCCCACGGGCACGGTGGACTTGCCCACCACCAGGCACGGGCGGTGCAGGTGCGGGGCGAGCGCGTCGGCGGCGGCGTACAGGTAGCGCAGATCGGCCGCGGCGGAGTCATCGCGCTGCGGGGTGCCGACGCACAGGAAGTGCACGTCACCGAAGTCGGCCGCCTCCCGGTGCGAGGCGGTGAAGCGCAGCCGGCCGGCGGCGACGTTCCGCTCCACCAGCTCCGCCAGCTCCGGCTCGTAGAACGGCAGCTTTCCGGTCGAGAGCAGCTCGATCTTCTGCGGGTCGACGTCGACACCGAGTACCTCGAACCCGAGCTCGGCCATGCATGCGGCGTGCGTGGTGCCGAGGTAGCCGGTGCCGATGACGGTGATTCGTGGATTCAACGCGGGCTCCTTCCTGCTGTGGGTTGCCGGGTCTGCCTGCCTGCTCACTGGCCCACCAGGGCCCCGGCAGGCGGCCGGGTGGTCGGCTGCCGCTGGCGCAGCCACGAGATGGTCCGCCGCAGCCCATCCCGGAGGGTGACGGTGGGTTCCCAGCCGAGCACGGACCTGGCCAGGCTGATCTCCGGCCGGCGGCGGACCGGGTCGTCGACCATCGCCGGCTGGTGGACCAGCGGCGAGTCGGAGCCGGTGAGTTCCTTGACCAGCAACGCGATCTCACGCACCGACATCTCCACCGGGTTGCCCAGGTTGACCGGGCCGGGATGGTCCGCGCGCAGCATCCGGACCAGCCCCTCCACCAGATCATCCACATAGCACAGTGAGCGGGTCTGGCTGCCATCGCCGTAGATCGTCAACGGCCGGCCCGCGAGTGCCTGGGTGACGAAGTTGGTCACCACCCGCCCGTCACCGGGGCGCATGCCCGGGCCGTACGTGTTGAAGATCCGCACGATGCCGACGTCTACGCCGTGCACCCGGCGGTAGGCCGACGCCGTGGCCTCGGCGAACCGCTTGCTCTCGTCGTACACCGCGCGCGGCCCGGTCGGGCTCACATTGCCGTGGTACGACTCCGGCTGCGGATGCACCTGCGGGTCGCCGTAGACCTCGCTGGTCGAGGTCAGCAGCAGCCGCGCCCCGTTCTCCCGGGCGAGCTCGAGCGCGTGCACCGTACCGAGCGACCCGACCCGCAGCGAGTCCAGCGGGTGGTCCAGGTAGTCGCGCGGGCTGGCGAGCGCCGCCAGATGCGCCACGGCGCTGACCGGGCCCGGGACGGTGAACGGGTCGGTCACGTCGCAGATACGCAGCTCGAACCGCGGGTCGTCCCGCAGGGGATCCAGGTTGGTGAGGTCACCGGAGCTCAGGTTGTCCAGGCAGACCACCTCGTGGCCCTCCCGCAGCAGCCGGGCGCACAGGTGCGAGCCGAGGAACCCGGCGCCGCCGGTGACGACCACCCGACCTGGCGACGAAGCCCGGTCGGCCGGCCGGTGGCGGGGCGGATTTCGCATGACAGTCCTCCTCTGACGTGGATCGGTCGGGGTCACTCCCCGCTCCGGTCTCAGGCCCGCGCGCCGGGCGCGGAAATGGCGGTCGGGTAGCGGTACATCCGGCGGAACCGCGGGTTGACCAGCCACTTGAGCAGGCCCACCAGCGCCGCCCCGGCGATGGTGGCGTTCAATACATAGTGGATGGTCAAGTAGAACGGCAGGAACCGCAGCCCGGCCTCGGCCCGCACGAACCGCAGCATCCGCGGATCCGCCAGCACGAACGCGCCGAGGAACCCGACTGAGACGAGCAGGAACAGCGGCGACAGCGGCGCCAGCAGGGCGGCGGCCGGAACCAGCGCCGCGGTGACGATCTCCCGGGGCCGGTGCGCCATCTCCTGCGCGGCCCCGGCGCCGCGCCGCTCCAGCAGCAACGGGACCATCGCGGACGCGCGGCGGTAGAACTTGCGGATGATGTCCACCAGCCGGTGGTCGTCGTCGTGGTACCCGGCGATCTCGGTGGTCAGCAGCATCGGATACCGCTGCGCGATCCGCACCCCGTACTCGGTGTCCTCGTTCCGGTTGGCCGGCAGGCTCCCGTCGAAGGCACCCACCTCTTCCACCACCCGCCGCCGGAAGGCACCGAGCGAGAAGTAGCCGATCTTGACCAGCCCGGCGTTGCGCCGCCGCCAGTAGTGGGCGTGCAGCGCCTGGTACCGCTCCACCGGCCCGTCGTCGAAGAGCGGCGTGGGGGCGTAGATCCCCGACGCGCCCGCGTACTGCGGGTGCTCGGTCAAGATCCGCACCGCGGTGGCGACCGCGTCCGGCGCCAGCGCGACATCGGCATCCAGGAAGAACAGGATCTCGCCGCGGCTGGCCGCGATCCCCCGGTTGCGCGCCATCGCCGGACCGGAGTTGCCAGCCAACGCCACCAGCCGGCAGTCCCGCCCGGCCGCGATCTCCCGGGACCGGTCGGTGCTGCCGTCATCGACCACGATCACCTCCAGCTCGGGGTAGGTCTGCGCGGCGACCGCGTCGAGGCAGGCGGCGAGAGTCTTCTCGCCGTTGTAGTTCGGAATGATCACCGAAACCAGTCCACTAGCCGGTGTCATCGGCTCCTCCTCCACTGTGGTTGATGCCAGATCTGGTGGGGCGGGGGCGGGCACCGGCCCGTCCGCCGGCCGCGAGGCCCGCCGCAGCGCCGTGGCGGCGAGCGCCACCGCCGCCGGCAGCACGTCGGCGACCGTGTGGACCAGCCGGCTCGCCGCGGTCACGACCAGCGCCGCCGGCGTGGGCAGGAACGTGGTCAGCGTGAGCATCAGGACCAGCTCCCGGGCGCCGATCCCGCCCGGGGCGGTCGGCAGGAAGCTGCCCAGCAGGATCGCCAACGCCATCGCCCCGAGGCAGGCCGGCAACGAACGCAGCGGCGGGGCCCCCACCGAGACCGCCAGCAGCCACAGGTGCAGCCCGTTCGCGCACCAGCTCAACCCCGAAGCACCGACCGCCCAGCGGGTGCGCGCCGGCGACAGGCCATCCGCCAGCTCCGAACGCCGCACCACCCGCAGCAGCCAGCTGACCAGCCGCCGCAGCCCGCCGGGCCAGACCAGGCACCCGATCACGAACAGCGCCGGTGCCGCCAGCCACAGCGCGTGCCCGCCGAGCAGGCCGGGAGCGGCGTCCAGCCCGACGGTCAGTCCGGTGGCCGACAGCAGCCCCATGGAGAGCACGAACGCGGCCACGATCCGCCCGGACGGGACCCCGGCCCGGGCGCCCTGCTGCAACTGGATGACCAGCGGCCAGCCGGTTCCGGGAAGGTAGGTGCCGAGCTGTCCGGTGAAGAAGATCCGGGCGGCGGTGACCAGGTCGGGCCGCGAGCCCATCCCGGTCAGCACCACCCGCCAGGCCGCCATCGCCAGCAGCAGCGAGAGCAGCACCAGCGCCAGGGCGGCGACCAGCGGTATTGGGCGCAGCTGCGCCATCGCGGCCGGCAACGCCGACGCCTGGTCGCGGACCGAGCCCGCGAATCCGACCGCCACCGCGACCAGGAGCGCCGCCGACAGCAGCCATTGGACCGTCCGGCTGGCGAGTAGCCGCCGGGTCGCCGCCAGGGCCGCCCGCATGGTCACCGGCCCTCCGCGGCGCACCCGGTGGCCGGCGACCGCTCCGGGTCCAGGGACACGACCAGCCACTGCGCATCGTGATCGGAGAGTCCTTCATGGTCGCGGAACTCGTACCGGTGGACCCGCAGGTCCGCGGTGGTGTACGCGTAGTCCAGCCGCCACAGCTGCCAGTCCACCTCGCGGAGCGCGAAGGTCCCGGGGTAGAGCTCCCGGTTGGCCGGCAACGCGTCCCGCAGCCGCGGATCGAGCCGGCCGACCCCGCGTGCGACGCCGGTGGCGTTGAAGTCGCCGGCGACCAGGATCGGGTGGCAGTTGCCGGCCAGGTCCGCCGACAGCACGTCGAACGCGGCCTGCCGCCAGCCGCGGGAGTCCCGGGTGTACCGGTAGAAGTCCGCTGAGAGCGGGTCGTACCGGAACTGGACCGGCGTGGGCAGGTGGACGTTGTAGAACGAGACCGTCTGGGTACCCACCCGCACGTCGGTGCGGAACGCCTTGACCAGCCAGTAGTCGGACCAGGCGCTGCCCTGGTACGCCCGCCGCTGCGGGATCGTAACCGGGGTGGCGGAGACGATCGGATACCGCGACAGGGTGAGGAACTCGCCGAACACCGCCAGGTCGTAGTCGGGGAACTCCTCCCGGAGCCGCTCGGTGTCGTCGTACTTGTAGGGCGCCTCCTCACCCCGGTACAGGTACTCCTGGATCAGATAGACGTCGGCGTCCATGCCGGTGAGGTAGGCGTAGAACCGGTCGGCGTCCTGGTGCTGGTGCCAGTGCTCGGCGTTCCACGACACCACCCGCAGCGCGTCCGCCGGGATCGCGTCACCGCCGGCCGGCCGCAGGGCGTGCAGGTTGAGGCCGGTCATGCCGGTGCTGAGCCCGAGCGCCACCACCGCGGCCACCACCAGCCACCAGGTCGCGGGCTTGGGCAGCCGCACCCGCACCAGCCGCAGCACCGCCGGTGCGGCGAGGATGGCCAGCGGGACCACCGCGAACAACAGCGGCGGCAGCAGCTCGACCAGTTCCCATACCCACCACCGCCCGCTCAGCAGATGGTGCAGGCCGAGGAACGCGACCCAGGCGGTGCTCGCCCCGACCGCCAGCCAGGTCCCTTTGCACCACCTCGGCAGGCGGCGCCGCCCCCCGCTGCGGCGGGG
>Ga0079224_100005690_pt1 | contig 16414 bp, 11 predicted proteins | sample Stecom2015_FD_80414 | JGI IMG/M metagenome (GOLD analysis project Ga0079224, IMG submission 80414) | Agricultural soil microbial communities from Utah to study Nitrogen management - Steer compost 2015 | ecosystem: Environmental > Terrestrial > Soil > Agricultural land | place: USA: Utah... | reverse complement strand
CGCCCGTCCGTCCGTCACCCAGCACAGCGTGCCCGCCGGGCTGTGGTCGCTGCCGGGCTGGATCACCGTGCCGCCGTTCGTCGTCTGCTGCGGCGCGGCGCGCTCGAACAGCCCCGTGGTCGCGGTCGAGGGGCCGCGCTCGAAGCCGCGGTCGGCCTCCATGTCGTCGTCGACCGCCACCCGGAACGGCGCGAGCGGGACGCGCAGCGTGCGCTCGGCGGACTGTCCGTCGCCGGCCGCGACCAGGCGCAGCTCGACGACCAGGCCCGGGTAGCCGGCCGGGATGGCGAAGGTCAGCGGGGTGCTCGCGTTGCTGCCGGTGGAGAACTTGGCCACCGCGCCGGCCGACGCGCCGCCGGTGCCGACCGTGACGCCCGGCGACAGCGCGGTCAGGGTGAGTTGCACGGGCTGGACGAATGCGGCGGCGCCGTCGTTGCGCACGGTCGCGACGACGTGCCCGGTCTCGCCGGGCTCGAGGATCTGGTTCTGGTTGCCCCCCGCCTCGGTCACCTGCACCGCGTCCAGCGCGAGCAGGGCGCCGGAGGTCAGCGCGATCTGCCGCAGCATGTGCTGGTTGCGCGTGGCGATCGCGACCGTCTGGGTGGGGTTCGGCCAGAACCCGCCCTCGTTCGCGCGGCCCAGCTCCGGGGTCCAGCCGTACATCCCGAAGCGCACGTGGTAGTCGTCGACCGCGGAGCCGGCGGCGATGTACAGCAGGGTCGACGTCGCGCCGTGCGCCAGGCCGTTGCGCGCGGTCGCGCGCGCACCGATCCGGTTGTACTCGCCGGCGTTCGGCGGGTTGCCGTTCTGGTAGCCCCACGGCCGCAGCAGGACGTCGGTGTAGGTGTGGCAGGAGAACCCCTGCACGAACTGGCGGGAACGCAGGAAGGCGTCGAGGGCGGCGGTCTCCGGCTCGGACAGCGGTGCCGGGCCGCGGTAGGTCTCCGAGTTGGGGTTCGTCGAGTTGCCGCCGTTGGGCGCGTTCCAGCCGGTGGGGTAGTTGCGGTTGATGTCGACGCCGAACGAGCCGCCGCCGTTGGGTCGGCGGTTCTTGCGCCACAGGCCGCCGCCGTTCGGATTGGTCGTCCGGTTGTATTCGTAACCGTCCGGATTGACGACCGGCACGAAGTACAGCTCGCGGTTGTCGATGAGGAAACGCGCCTCGGGGTCGGTGGCGTAACCGCTGAGCAGCCCCTCCATGAACAGCAGGATCGTCTCGGCCGACACCGCTTCGCGCGCGTGGTGCATGCCGTCGAACAGCACCTCGGGCTCGTTCTCGTCGACGCCGACGTTGTCGCTGATCTTCACCATCCAGATGTCGCGGCCCTCGTGGGTGCGGCCGATGCTGACCTTCGGCGAGCACAGGCCGGGGTAGTCGTTGGCGAACGAGTCGAGGATCGCGGTGATCTCGGCCAGCGTGTAATGCCCGCCCATGCTGCCCTGCCCGAGGGGCGGCGTGAGCGTCTGGGTGCGCACCGTGCCGTGCCTGGCCAGCTCTCGGGCGTAGTGTTGTTCGAGGTTCTCGATCGCGACCTCGAACTCGAGCCCGGCCGCGCGCAGGCGCTCGATGTCGGCGGCGGTTGCGATCACGTCGACGCGCCTTGCCGGGATCTCGAGCGCGGTGCACCCGGCCAGGTCGAGGTCGAGGCGCATCAGGCGATCGAGAGTGTGCGCGTCGCGCACGAGGACCTGGACGAGGTGGCGCGGCGCGGGGGCGGGCGGGGCCGCCTGGGCGGCGAGGACGCTGGTGAGGACCAGCGAGCAGAGTGTGCGCATGGGAGGCGGCGTCGGGGGAGCGGGCGGGCAGCCGGCAGTCTATCGGCCCGTGCGGGAAGGCTCAGGTTCGCGGACGGCATGGGCCGGTGGAGCGCCGTACGTGGAGCCCAGGCGGCTCGTGGCTTCACCGCCAGCGACCGGCGCGGACCGCGGGCAGGTCCGGTCGGGGTGCCGCGCGGGACGTTCCGCCGAGCTCCGGTGGGGGGTGGGACGCACCCGATCCCAATTTCGACGTGCGGCCCAATGTGGCGGAGATGAGGAACGGGGCTGCCGCGCTCGCGGATCCTTCCGGTGTGTGTGGCGAAGCACGTTCGCGCCGTGGAATCGTTCTTTAGCGGAACGTCGACAAGCCGCACGGCAATCGCGCGCGGCGGGGCGGCCTGCAGCGACCGTCCCCGCGCGCGCACTGGGGGGTAGCGGTGCTGGAGCAACCTGGAGTCTGGCGCGGCCCGGTCGCATGCTGTGGCCGGTGCGCCGTGTCCTCGTCGTGACGGTCGTGCTCGCGGTCGTGTGCTGGCACGCGGTCGGGCTCTGGCAGCGGTATGCACCGCCGTCGCCGGCCGAGGCGAGCGCGCGGCTCATGGCCGGCACCGCGGACAAGCAGGACCGCCTCCGCTGCCTCGCGGTCGTGCGCGCTGCGCCGGCCGAGGACCCCCTCGCCCGCCTGCGCGGCGCGGCGGCGGCGCTCTTGCTCGAAGACCGCGCGGACTGGCAGGAGCGGGTCGACGCCGCCGGTCCCGAAGGCGTGCTGCTGCGCGGGCAGGGCGACCCCTGGCCGGCCGACGAAGCGGAGGCGCGGCGCCTCGCCGCCGACGCGTCGTTCGGCGAGCACGGGCTGCGCCGGTTCCTGTTCGGGCAGTGGCTGCGGGCGCGCGGCGACGCGGCGGCCGCCGTCGAGCTCGATGCCGCCCGCGCAGGGGCGATCGCCGCGGGTTCGACCCTGGGCGCGGAGCTGGCTGCGGCCGCGTCCGCGGGCCGGTAGCGCCCGCCTTCCGGACGGCTCAAGGGCCGCGCCCGCGCGGACCGATTCCCTGCTTGCTGTGAAAGCCGGCGAGCCTTTCGACAACACGCGTCTCGGTTCCATCCTGCTGGAGAACCCGCTCATGCGGCAGGAGGACATCGAGCGGTGCCTCGAGATCCAGGCTCTGACCGGCGGCATGCGCCCGCTCGGCGAGATCCTCATCCAGGAGGGCGTGATCTCGCAGGCGACGCTGGACGAGCTGCTCGCGATCCAGCAGGCGCGGCGCGCGCAGACGCGGGGCACGGTGGTCGTGGAAGGCGACGGCCCCGAGAGCTACCTGCGGTCGGCCGTCGCACACCGCGCGTCCGACCTGATCATGAGCGAGGGACGGTGCGTGCTGATCCGCACCGGCGGTCAGCTCCGCGAGCTGACCCAGGGGCCGGTGTCGGCGAAGGAACTGTTCGACTTCGTCCGCCACCGCGTGGGCTCGGACGTGATGAACGTCCTCGCCGAGGGCAAGGCGACCCGCGAGTTCCACGAGCCCGGCGTCGCGCGCGGGCGGATCTGCGTGTTCCGCCACTTCGACGGGCTGTGCGTGACCATCCGCCTGCATCCCGCCGAGGTCCGCGACCCGGCGACGTCCGGCATCCCGAACGCGCTGGTGCAGGGGCTCAACCAGGGCAAGGGCATGATCCTGCTGACCGGCGAGGTCCGCTCGGGCATCAGCGAGACGTTCGCCTCGCTCCTCGACCTCGCCGTGCGCGAACCGAACCGGGTCGTGTTGATGCTCGACCGCGACTTCGAGGCGCCGCTGCCGAGCGGTCCGGCGATCGTGACCCGGCGCAAGATCGGCGTCGACACCGCCTCGTACACCACCGGCCTGCGCGCCGCGACGATCGAGGCTCCGGACGTGTTCTTCATCGGTGACGCGAGCGACGTCGAAGTGTTCGACCTCGCGCTGCGCGCCGCCGAGGCGGGCAGCCTGGTCGTCACCGCGGTGCGCGCGCGCACCGTGGTCTCCGCCCTCGAGCGCATCCTGAACGGCTACCCGGCATACGACGTGCCGCGCGTCCGCACGTCGCTCGCGGCAGTGATCAACTGCATCGCCGCCCTGCACCTGCTGCCGACGCAGGACCGCGAGGGCATGGTGCTGGCGAGCGAGGTGCTCGTGCTCAACGACGCCGCGCGCGAGATCGTGCGCACCGGCGCGCTCACCCAGCTCAACCTGCTGATGCGGCTGGAGAGCGCCGAGTGCGGGCACAGCCTGGACGACAGCCTGCTCACCCTCGTCGAGACCGGGCGCGTCCGGTTCGAGGACGCGTTCGTGCGGGCCGAGGACAAGACCCGGCTGCTGCAGGCGGCTCAGAAGAGGAGGTGAGGCGACGGTGACAACCAACCCGGACAAGGTCGAGTGCTCGGCCCTCGAGGAACTCCTCACTGGCATGGTGCGGAGCGGGGCGTCGACCGTGATCCTGGTCCCCGGCCATCCGCCGCTGGTGCGCGTGCAGGGTGCGCTGGTCGCGACCGAGGGGCCGGCCCTGGACGCGGCCGCGGTCGAGGCGCTGCTGCACGGCTCCCTGTTCGAGGACCAGTGGCACCGCGTGCGCGCCGGCGAGGAGGTGCAGGTGCTGTACACGACGGCGACCGGCGAGCGCTTCCGCACCGCGGTGATGCGTCAGGAGGGCGGCTACCGCGCGGTGATGCGCACCGTGCCGCAGCAGATCCCGAGCTTCGAGGCGCTCGGGCTCCCCGAGCTGCTGAGCAGCTTCACCGAGTTCCAGAGTGGCCTCGTGCTGCTGACCGGCTTCCTCGGTTCGGGGAAGAGCACGACGCTCGCCGCGATGGTCGATCGGCTGAACCGCACGACCAACGAGCTGATCGTGACGATCGAGCGGCCGATCGAGTACCTGTTCGAGCCCGCTTCGGCGCTCATCCACCAGCGCGAGGTCGGCGTGCACGTCGATAGCTACGCGCAGGGCGTGCGCGAGGCGGTGCACCACGGCGCGGACGTCGTCGTGGTCGGCGACCTGTGCGACTACGCCACGCTCGACGCGGTGCTCGACGCGGCGGAGAAGGGCCTGCTGGTCCTCACCACGCTGCACGGCAGCAGCGTGGTCGGTGCGCTGTACGACATGGTCAGCATGTGCCCGGTGGACGAGCGACCGCGCATGCGCGTGCGGCTGTCGCACGTGATGCGCGCGATGATGTCGCAGACGCTGATCCGTCGCAGCCAGACCAAGGGTCGCGTGCCGCTGCTGGAGATCCTGATCAACAACCAGGCGGTGCGCCAGCTCGTGCGCAGCGGCAACTTCCAGGAGCTGCCCGCGGTGATGGAGAAGAGCCGCGGGCTCGGCATGCAGAGCGTCGACCAGGGGCTGCGCGCGCTGCTGGCGCGCAACCTGATCTCGGTCGACGAGGCGCTCTACCACGCGACCAACCGCGACGCGATCTCGAGCAGCACGCGCCGCCCGGCACCGGTCCGCTGAGCGCGGCGGCGGCTTCCGTTACGGGCAGATCGTGACGCGGAAGCCCTGCGACGCGGACAGACCCTGCGGCCCCGCCGCGTCGATCGCGACGACCTGCGCGTAGATCGTCGCCTCGGCGGCGCCGGCGTGCCCGGGCAGCGGCACGTTGATCGCGAACCTGCCCTGGCCGTCGGCCGACGTCGGGATCATCGCGTACGGCTGGGACAGGTCGAGGTTGACCGTGATCCCGAAGGCCGGGATGGACGCCGAGGCGGAGCCGATGAACAGCGCCGCGGGCGCGTTCGGGGCGAGGTCGGTGCCCTCGAGGAGGAAGGTCGTGCGGCCGACCTGCGCGAAGCCGCCGCCGTAGTCGACCTTCGGCGTCTTGCCGCCGGTGCCCGCGGTGCCCGTGCCGTACTGCACGGGGACGCCGCAGGTCGGCTCGACGATGAACAGGCCGTGCTCCATGTCGGCGAGGTACACCGCGCCGGAGGGCTGCAGCGGGTAGGCGCCCCAGCAGCCGTTGTAGTTGTTGCCGGTGCGCGGCGAGGTGTCGTAGCTCGCGATCAGGCGCGGCGTGGCGGGCTCGCTGATGTCGACCGCGTAGAAGCCCGCGGTGTACGACGACAGGAGCACGACCTTGCCCTTGATGAAGGCGTTGTGCACCGTGGCGCCGTCGGGGCTGCACCACGTCGACAACTGGATCGGCGAACTCTTCACCCGGATGTCGTAGAAGGTGAGGCAGCCGCCGCGGTTCTCGTCCGTGGTCACCAGCAGCGTCTGGTCGGCGTTGGTCCACGCGTTGTGCGTGAACTGCCCGGGCGTGGTCGTCGTGCTGACCACGGTCAGCGTCGGGAAGTTGCGCGTGTCGAGGATGCGCAGGTTGCCGGAGTTGATCTGCGCCAGGTAGCAGTAGCCGTCGGCCGGGTAGCAATCGTGCACGTACGCGCTGGCGTACGAGGTCAAGAGCGGCGGGCTGAACGGGTTCGCGCCGATGTCGTAGATGCGCGCGCCGTTGAACGCGCCGCCGTTGACCCACAGGCGGCGGTTGATCGGATCGACCGACACGGTGTGCGACGACTGACCGAACGTGCTCACCAGCACCGGAGGCGTCGAGCTGATATCGATCACCTGCACCTGGGCGTGCTCGGAACCGACGTAGGCGAAGTTGCCGAAACTGGTCGCCTCGCGCCAGTAGGTCCCGTTGCTCGGCGCGTTCCCCGGGATCGAGCCGAGGAGTACCGGGCTCGAAGGGTTGCTGCAGTCGTAGACGTAGGTTCCATTGCGCGCCGGCAGGATCGCCAGTTCGCGGCCGTTGACCACGGCGCCCCACATGCCGGCGTAGTGGTTGCGCGACGACGTCGCCCCGGGCATCGGATTGACGTTGGCGAGGAGACGGCAGTTCACGCCCTGTGCGGCGGCCGCGGCGGCAGCGGCAGCGGACACGGCGTACAGGCGGACGAGGGAGAGGGTCATCGTTGCGGGGGTGGGACTGTGGAATGGGGCAGGTGAGGGACGAGCAGGCAGTGAGCGGTCGGGGGCGGTCCGCCGGGGCGCCGATCGGGCGCGCCCCGGCGCGCGGTGGCGCCCGGCGCACCAGGACGGGGCGGCGACGTGGCGGACCGGGGCATGCGGACTACGGGCAGATGGTCACGCGGAAGCCGCGCGACGCCGACAGGCCCTGCGGGCCGCCGGCGTCGGCGGCGATCGCCTGGGCGTAGATCGTGCCGTCGGCGAGGTGCGCCTGCGCCGGGATCGGGATGGTCACGTCGAGCCGACCCTGTGCACTCGCGCCGGCGACGACCTGCACGTGGGGCAGGCCAAGGTCGACGTTCAGCGTGATGCCGAAGACGGGCAGGTTCGCCGCGCCGGTGCCGATGACCAGCGCGACCGGCGCGTTCGGCGGCAGGTCGGTGCACTCGAGCCGGAACGTCGTGCGTCCGACCTGCGCGAAGCCGCCGCCGTAGTCGACCGCGGGGGCTTTCCCGCCGGTGCCCGGCGTGGCGGTGCCGTACTGCAGCGGCACGCCGCACGTCGGCTCCACGATGTGGAACCCGGTCTGCATGTCGCTCAGGTAGATCCTGCCCGAGGGCTGGAACGGATAGCAGCCCCAGCAACCGTGGTAGTTGCTGCCGGTCAGCGACGTCGTGTCGTAGCTGCAGATGACGCGCGGCGTCGTGGGCTCGCTGATGTCGAGCGCGTAGAAGCCGTCCGAGTAGCACGACAGGAAGCACACCTTGCCGAGGATGAACGCGTTGTGCACCGTAGCCCCGTTCGGGCTGCACCACGTCGAGATCTGGATCGGCGCGTTCTTGATCCGGATGTCGTAGAAGGTCAGGCAACCGCCCATGTTCTCGTCGGACGTCACCATGAGCGTGGCGTCGGCGTTCACCCACGCGTTGTGCGTGAACTGCCCGGGCGTGGTCGTCGTGCTCGCCGTGGTCAGCGTGGGGAAGTTGCGCGTGTCGAGGATGCGCACGTTCCCGTTGTTGATCTGCGCGAGGTAGGTGTACCCGCCGTACGGGTAGCAGTCGTGCACGTAGGCCGAGCGGTAGGTCGTGAGCACCGGCGGCGCCGTCAGGCTCGCGGTGAGGTCGTAGATCGTGCATCCGCCGCCCGGGTTGCTGCCGCCGTTGGCCCACAGCCGCCCGTTGTCCCTGTCGATCGACAGCGTGTGCGAACGCTGGCCGAAGGTCGCCGCGAGCACCGGCGACCCGGTCGCCAGGCTCACTGCCTGCAGCTGCTGATGCTCGGAGCTGATGTAGACGTGGTCGCCGTAGCTGTTCGCCTCGCGCCAGAAGTACGGCTGGCTGCCGCTGCCCGCGCCGGAGATCTCTCCCAGCTCGACCGGCGCGGACGGATTCGTGCAGTCGTAGAAGATCGTGCCGAAGCGCGCCGGGACGACGCCGATCTCGCGGCCGTTGACCACCAGGCCCCACACGCCGGCGTAGTTGTTGGTCGGCGAGGTCGCGCCCGGGTACTTGTCCATGCGGGCGAGCAGGCGGCAGTTGACTCCCTGGCTGGAAGCGAAGGTGGCGAGCAGGGCGGCGGCGAGGCAGGTGCGCCCGAGGGCGTGGACTGGGGTCACTGGGAAACCTGGACGAGAGGGAGGCAGGCGGGACGGGGCGGCAAGTCTCCCCGGGCCTTCGTCTGCCCGCAAGGCGGCCAGGTCGTGCGCGCCATGCGGCCGCGCCGTCGCGGCGCGCGCCGCCCGCGCGTAATCCGGCGGAGCGTTCCGCGTCCGCCGCGCTCACCGTCCGGGTGTGCGTTCGTCGACGTAAGCCCGGCGGTAGTAGTCGCGCATGGTCAGCAGCGCGGCGGAGTCGGCGTCGACATGGAACGTGACGTCGGGGTGGAGCTGCAGCGCGCTCGCCGGCCAGAAGCTGCTCACCGGCCCCTCGACCGCGGCGTGCACCGCGCGCGCCTTCCTGGACCCGAACGACTGCAGCAGGATGCGCCGCGCCTCCAGGATCGTGCCGATGCCCATCGTCGTCGCGCGATGCGGCTGGACCTCGCCGGGTACGTAATGCCGGGCGTTGTCGGCGAGGGTCTTGTCGGTGAGCGTGGTCGGCCGCGTGCGCGACGCGAGCGACGAGGTCGGTTCGTTGAACCCGATGTGCCCGTTGCTGCCGATGCCGAGGAGCTGCACGTCGATGCCGCCGGCCGCGGCGATCGCCGCCTCGAACGCGGCACAACCCGCGGCCAGGTCGCCGTCGACCGGCGGGAAGTGCACGTTCTCCGGCGGCAGGTCGATGCCGGAGAACAGGTGGGTGTGCATGAAGCTGCGGAAGCTCCGCGGGTGGTCGGCGGGCAGGCCGATGTACTCGTCGAGATTGAAGGTGCGTACGCGCGCGAACGACACGCCCTGCTCGCGGTGCGCGCGCACGAGCCGCTCGTACACGCCGACCGGCGTCGAGCCGGTCGCCAGTCCGAGCACGAGGTCGGGCTTGCGCGCGAGCGCCGCCAGGATCTCGGCCGCGACCAGATCGGCGGCCTCGGCGGCCGAAGCGCACTCGATCACGCGCATGGCGGCAAGGACAGCGCCGCCGCGGCTCGATGCAAGGGGCCGCGTGCCGCCGGCGGATCGTCAGCCGGCGGCGGCGGCCGGCTTCTTCCGGCCGAACGCGCTCTTCACCTTGTTCTTGAGCGCGATCCCCGCCTTGCGACGGATGTCGACGAGGAAGGTCTCGAGCTTGCGCGTCTCCTTGCCGCGCAGCGCGTTCCACCCGATCTGCGCGACCCGCCACGGCCGGCGGGCGAACGACACGCCGTAGAAATTGGCGAGGATGCGGTACTTCCAGCGCGTCAGCCGCCGCGCGTCGAGGTGGTCGCAGTAGCAGTTCTCCGGCAGGAGCTTCTCCTCGTTGGCGAAGATCGGCGTCAGCAGGAAGTCGTCGTCGAGCCGGATGCGGCCGCGCGCGAGCAGCTCGTGGTAGAGGCGGGTGTTGGGGATGGGGAAGAAGAAGCCGACCGCGATGTCGTCGATGCCGAGCAGCGCGAGCTTGCGCGCGAGCCTGGCGGTCTGTTCGAGGTCCTCCTCGGTGTCGTGCGGGAAACCGATGACGATGAACGCGGTGATGTTGAGCCCGTTGCGCACCGACGCCTTCACCGCGTTGAGCAGCGACTCGGTCTTCATCCGCTTCTGGATGAGCTGACGGGTGCGCTCGCTGCCGCTTTCCGGCGCGAACGCGAGCGAGCGCCCGCCGGTGCGCGCGAGCAGGCCGGCGACCTCGTCGTCGACGACCTCGCAGCGGGTGCCCGAGGGGAACTGCCAGGTGATCGGCAGCTTGCGCGCGAGCAGCTCGTTGCAGAACGCGATGATCCAGTCGCGCTTGACGATCGCGGTGAGGTCCTGGAACGGGAAGTTGGTCGCCTGGTACGTGCGGTAGTAGTGCTCGATCTCGTCGACGACGTCCTTGGGGTTGCGCGCGTACCACTTCGTCGTCCACATGTTCGGCGAGCTGCAGTACGTGCACTGGTACGGGCAGCCGCGCGTCGCGAGGATGGGGATCGTCTTCCCCATCTTCACGCCGTTGACGTAGTTGTGGTGGTTGTAGGTGTCGATCCGGAACAGGTCCCACGCCGGCCAGGCGATCGAATCGACGTCCTTCTTGCGCGCGCGCATCGCGGCGCTGCGCACCGGCTGGCCGGAGGCGTCGCGGTACACGATGCTCGGGATCGCGGCGAAGTCGGGCCGCTCCTTGGCCAGCTCGGCCACGACCTCGACCGCGCCTTCCTCGCCTTCGCCGAGCACGATCACGTCGATCGGCGCCTGCTGCATCGAGTGCTCGGCGAGTCCCGTGAAGTGCTCGCCGCCGCACACGATCGGGGTGTCGGGCCGCGCCTGCTTGATCGCGGTGATCAGCTCGCGCACGAGCGGCCAGGAGAATGACCACATGTTGGTCACGCCGATGACGTCCGCGGCCGGGTCGAGTCGGGCGACGATCTCCGGTACGGTCAGCCCGAGCGCGAAGAGCTGCTTGCGCGCGCCCTGGGTCACCTGGTCGGGCGCCTCGGCGACGGCGTCGATGACCGAGACCGCGTGTCCGGCCCGGCGCAGCGCCGCCGCGACGTAAGCCAGGCCGAGCGGCAGGCTCGGGCGCAGCGCGGTCATCGCGTGCACGTTGAGGTAGACCGGCGGGTGGATGAGCTGGACGTTCATGGGGCGGAGGGAGCGTGCCGGCGGAGGCAGCGAGCGGCGTGCGGCGGCATCTCGGCGGACGCAACGAGGATACGCGACGCGCGCCCGGTGTCGGCCCGCGCCCGGGCGGAGGGTTTCGGTGCGACAGAACGGGAGCGACGTCGAAACCGCCGATGCCATGCGGCTGCCGGCCGGGGAGCGGCTGCCGTGCTCTCGCCGGGCATCGTGTCTCATCCGAGGTGGACGTGCGCAGAATGGGCGCCGTCCGGCAGCCTTCGGCGCCGCGTGCGCCTCGCGCTGCGCCGAACGCGCGCTCGGCGGCCTTGCCGGGAAGGGGCCAGGACGGTGGTCGACCGCGCGCCGGCGATCGAGGGCACTCCTGCCGCAAGGGCTGCGCGTCGTCGCCACCGCCGACCCACGGCGCGGCTGCGTCGACTGCGTTGCGGGTGCGCCCGCTGCGCTCAACGCGCGGCGAAGCGGTGCTCGGCGGGGATGACCGCGCTCACGTTGTTCTTCACCAGCAGCCCGCTCTCCACCATCTGCACGAACTGCTCGGTCAACTGCGGGTCGAGCTGCCTGCCGGCCTCGGAACGCACGACCTTGCACGCCTCCGCGTCCGGCAGCGGCGTGCGGTACGGCCGCTTGCTCGTGATCGCGTCGAAGTAGTCGACCAGCTTCACGACGCGCGCGCCGAACGGGATCTCCTCGCCGCGCAGGCGGTCCGGGTAGCCGGTGCCGTCCCAGTTCTCGTGGTGCCGCTCGACGATCGGAATGACCTCGTGCAGCACCTGCACGGGACGCAGGATGCGCGCGCCGTCGGACGGGTGGCGCTGCATGACCTCGCGCTGCTCCTTGTCGAGCGCGCCGCTACTGTCGAGGATCGCGTCCGGCACCGCGACCTTGCCGATGTCGTGCAGCTTGGCGCCGAACGCCAGCCGCTCGCACTCGGCGTCGGGCAGGTTCAGGTAGCGGGCGAACACCTTGGTGCGCTGCGCGACCCGGTCGCTGTGCTCGCGCGTGTACGGCGACTTGGCGTCGATCACGTTGGCGAGCCCGATCATGAACGCGACCATGTGCTCGCGGGCGATCCCCTCGCGCAGCTCTTCCATCGCGCCGCGCTGCGCGCGGTCGCGGCTGCGCAGGAGGTTCTCGGCGCGCTGCAGGGCGGCCTGCAGCTCGTCCGGGTCGATCGGCCGACCGATCAGGTCGACCGCGCCGGCGCGCATCGCGTCCAGCACGGTCGGCGTCGAGACCTCGTCGGCCACGGCGATGACCGCCGCTCCCACCGCGATCGCATCGAGCGCCTGGGTGAGCTGCGCCACCGCGCCCGGGCCGAGACCGGCGAGCACGACCTCGGGTGCGCGCGCTTCGATGATCTCGAGCGCGTGCTCGAGGTCGCCCGCGAGCAGGACGTCGTGGCCGAGCAGGCGGAGCTGCCGGCCGGCTTGCTGCGCGGCGCGCGGGTCGGTGTCGGCGACGAGGAGCTTGATGGGTCGATCTCCCGGTACGGGCCGTGGCGGTGATCGACCGCGGAGCGTGCCGCCTTGACGGGAACGTCCGCGCGGGGCGCGAGCCCCCGGCGCCAGGGGCGCATCCGGCGCGCCCCGGGGCGCGTCAGGCCCGGTGCAGGTGGTCGGCAACCACCTGGGCGACCGCGCCGGTGAGCTTCTTGCCCATGGGAAGGTGCAGGAACTCGTTCGGCCCGTGGGCATTGGATCCGGGGCCGAGCACGCCGGTGATCATGAACTGCGCCTTGGGGAACTTGGCGCCGAGCATGCCCATGAACGGGATGGTGCCGCCTTCGCCCATCGACACCGCCTCCTTGCCGAACCAGGCCTGCGAGGCGCGCTCGATGCTGTCGCGCAGCCACGGCTGCAGGGGCGGCGCGTTCCAGCCGGCCGCGCCGTGCTCGCCGTCGAAGGTCACCTGCGCGCCGTAGGGCGGATCCTTCTCCAGCAGCGCGCGCAGCGCGGCGGTCGCCTTCTCCGGGTCGCAGCTGGGCGGCAGGCGCAGGCTCAACTTGAGCGCGGTGAACGGGCGCAGCACGTTGCCGGCGTTGGCGATCGACGGCAGCCCTTCGGCGCCGGTGATCTCCAGGAACGGGCGCCAGGTGCGGTTCAGGACCAGTTCGGTCAGGTCGTCCGCCATCGCGCGGGTCTGGCCGGCGAACGGGAACCGGCGGTGCAGCGGGTCGCCGAGCACGCGTGCGGCGGCCGCGGCCTGCTCGCGCCGCTCGGCCGGGATCTCGACGTGGAACTCCTTCGGCAGGATCGCGCCGGTCTTCTCGTCTTCCAGCCGGCTGAGCAGCGCGCGCGCGATGCGGAAGCTCGACGGGACGATGCCGCTCGCGTCACCCGAGTGCACGCCCTCGGTGAGGACCTGCACCTTCAGCGTGCCGGCCGCGATGCCGCGCAGCGACGTCGTGCACCAGAGCTGCTCGTAGTTGCCGCAGCCCGAGTCGAGGCACACGACGAGGCTCGGCGTGCCGATCCGCTCGGCGAGGTGGTCGATGTAGAACGGCAGGTCGTAGCTGCCGCTCTCCTCGCACGCCTCGATCACCACGACGCACCGGGCGTGCGGGACGCCCTGCTCGCGCAGCGCGCGGATCGCGGTCAGCGACGCGAAGGCCGCGTAGCCGTCGTCGGCACCGCCGCGGCCGTAGAGCTTGTCGTCCTTCAGCACCGGGGTCCACGGACCGAGGCCCTCGAACCACCCGACCATCTCCGGCTGCTTGTCGAGGTGGCCGTAGAGCAGCACGCAGTCGCGCGGGTCGCGGCCGCTCGGCTGCGGGCCGAACGCCGGGATCTCCATGAAGATCAGCGGGGTGCGCGGCCTGCCCTTCTCGTCGTTCAGGCGCACCACTTCGAGCTTCATGCCCTCGATGTTCTGGTCGCGGCACCAGCCGGCGATCAGGTTGACCGCCTTGTCCATGTGCCCGTGCGCGTGCCACTCGGCGTCGAACGCCGGAGACTTGTTGGGAATGCGGATGTAGTCGACGAGGGTCGGTACGATCGATCGATCCCAGGCGGCGTCGATGAGAGCGGAGGCCTTGGCGCGGTCCATGGCGGCAGCGTAGCGCGTGGCCCCGCGGCGGCGAACGGCGTGGAGGCGGTCGCGTGCCCGAGGCAGGAAGCGGCTACCGCTCCCGCGGCGCCGACGCGTAGACTCGCGTGCCGATGAAGTGGCAACCGGTCGCGGCGATGCTGCTGCTCGTCGGACTCGCGCTGTGGCTCGTGCTCGCGGGGGAAGACGAGCCGATCACGGTCGCCGATGGCGCCCGCGCGGTGCAGGTCCGCATCGGCACCGGGAAGGGCTGGCTCGAAGTGCGCGACCTGCCGGACGGCGGCCACGAGTTCCGCATGATCTACCCGGGCGAGTCCGCGCCCGCGGTGTTGCGCGACGACGACCTGCGCGCGCTCCTCGGCGAGCGCGGCCTGCGCCTCGCCACGCAGCCGGAGCCGAACTGGGCCTTCCGCGTGCTCAACATCAGCGGTTGGGGCGGCGTCGCGTGGGTCGTGCTGGGCTTCGTCGGCCAGGCGCTGTTCTTCGCCCGCATGCTCGTGCAGTGGATCGCCTCCGAGCGTCGGCGCGAGAGCGTGGTGCCGATCCAGTTCTGGTGGTTCAGCCTGCTCGGCGGGTTGATGCTGTTCGCCTACTTCATCTGGCGGCGCGACATCGTCGGCGTGCTCGGGCAGACGACGGGCGTGGTGGTCTACGCGCGCAACCTGCGCCTGATCTACCGCCGGCGCTGAGCGTCGTCAGCGACGCAGCAGCGCGATCGCCGCCTCCACCGCGGTCCACACTGCGAGCACGAGCATCACCGCCCCGACCGTCACGAGCAGCGTGCCGCCCTGCCCGCCGCGCACCTGCAGCCAGAGCGCGCTCATCGTCATCGCGAGCATGAACAGCGCCGGCAGGCCGACCGCCGCACGCAGCAGCTTCGGCTTGCCGGTGCGCACGAGCCACAGCAGGAGCCCGGTGAGGGTGAGCCCGGCGAGGAGCTGGTTACTGGAGCCGAACAGCGGCCAGATCACCTGGTACGCCGGGACCACCGCGCCGCGCGCGTCGGTCACCGTCTGCCCGGCGGCCCACAGCGGCAGCGCGAGCGAGGCGAGCGTCCCGATCGCGCCGGCGAACCGCCCGCGCAACCCGGTGAACTCGCAGAACAGGTAGCGCGCGAGCCGCGTGCTCACGTCGAGCGTGTCGTACACGAAGGTCGCGAACGCCAGCGTCCCGAAGGTCACCGCGAGCTGCAGCGGCACGCCCAGGGACGAGAGGAAGCGGCCGACGCCGTAACCGAACACCTTGTCGGGGTGCAGCCCGGCGACCGGCGAGGCGAGCGGCAGGACCATCACGCACGCCAGCGCGATCAGCGCGACGACACCTTCGAGCAGCATGCCGCCGTAGCCGACGAGGTGCGCGTCCGGCTCGCGGTCGATCTGCTTGCTGGTCGTCCCCGAGCACACCAGCCCGTGGAACCCGCTGCACGCGCCGCACGCGATGGTGATGAACAGGAACGGCACCAGCGGCTGGCCGCCCGGCGCGTGGAACCCCCGGTACGCGGGAAACTCGATCGCCGGGTTCTCGAGCAGGATGCCGGCGAGCCCGCCGAACAGCAGCACGTAGAGGAAGAAGCCGCCCAGGTAGCCGCGCGGCTGGAGCAGGAGCCACACCGGCAGGATCGAGGCGATCCCGCAGTAGGCCAGGATGATCCACGCCCAGTGCAGCGAGGGCACCGGGCCGTCGGCGCTCAGGTCGAGCGGCAGGTGCGGTCCGAGCCACACCGCGACGCCGACCAGCGGCACGAACACCACGGTCGACAACCACAGCGGCGGACGCAGCGTGCGGGTGACTGCGCCGAGCAGGAGGCCGAGCCCGAGGTAGAGCATCGAGCTGGTCGCGACGCCCGCGCCCGGGACGGTGAGCCGGCCGTCGCCGTCCGGCAGGGAGACGTCGAGGTCTTCGACGAACGCGCGCGCGGTGACGTCGGTGAACGCGGTGATGACGTAGACCAGCGCGAGCCAGATGTAGATCGAGAACGCGACGTACACCCGGTGGTTGAGGTGTTCGCGCATGATCGCGGCGACCGAGCGCGCACCGTGGCGCACCGAGCCCACGAGCGCGGCGAAGTCGTGCATCGCGCCGATCGCGATGCAGCCGACGACGATCCACAGCAGGGCGGGCGCGTAGCCGAACGCCATGCAGGCGAGGATCGGCCCGGCGATCGGTCCGGCCGCCGAGATCGCCGAGAAGTGCTGCGACAGGAGGTAGAAGCGCGGCGTCGGCGCGAAGTCGACGCCGTCGCGGCAGAGGTGTGCCGGCGTGCGCGACGCCGGATCGAGCTGGAACCACCTGGCGAGCAGCCGGCCGTACACCACGTGCGCCAGCGCAAACAGGGCGAGGCAGCACAACAGCAGCGGCGCGAGGGTCATGCCGGCGCGCAGGGTAGGAACGGCCCGCGTCCCGGGCCAGCGTCGAGCGCGAGGGGGCGGTGGTCGGAACTGCCCGGCGCTCGCCGGAACCGCCGACCACGTCGGTCGAGCCCGGCACCGGCGGCGACCGCGGCGGCGG